>ENA-OQEL01000369-OQEL01000369.1-human-gut-metagenome-genome-assembly--contig:-NODE-369-length-16660-cov-2.730962_pt1 | contig 16660 bp, 18 predicted proteins | sample MGYA00242796_ERZ504637 | MGnify/ENA primary metagenome ERZ504637 (study PRJEB26092, sample SAMD00036306) | human gut metagenome | host: Homo sapiens | study: EMG produced TPA metagenomics assembly of... | reverse complement strand
AAGACTGCAGCAGCGCGTTTGAAAAAGTTAATAACCGTACTTTGAATCCCAGGCAGGAATTCCCACCTGAAAAATCTGCAGCAGATAAACCATTTTTTATTTTCAGCTTCGAAAAGCGCAGCTGATAGCAGCTGTCGGTGCGGTACAGGCATAACAAAACCAGAATGCAGGAGATCATCTGTGCCGTAATCGTCGCAGTAGCTACGCCTGCCACACCCAGATGAAAACCGATCACAAGAATCAGATCCAGCAGCGCATTGGCACATCCGGAAATCACCAGAAACAACAACGGCCGCTTGGTATCTCCCACCGCACGCAGAATCGCTGCCCCATAATTATAGAGCATCAAAAAACGGCATTCCCAGAAAATAAATCCGCATGTAAAGGGTTGACTGTGCAATGACATTGTCCGGCGTTCCCATAAGAAGCAGCGCACCTTTTGCACTGATTACCCCGATTCCTGCCATGAGAATTCCGCTGATCAGTGCCAGCAGAATGGCGGTATGTACCGTGTCTGACATTTCTTTTTCCCTGCCGGACGCAAAAAAACGTGCCGCAAGCACGTTAGCCCCCAGCGAAATTCCGATAAACAGATTGGTGAACACGTTGATGAGTGCCGTGGTCGATCCCACTGCCGCCAGTGCCTGTTTTCCCGTAAAGTGCCCCACAACAACGATATCCACCGCATTGAACATCAGCTGTAAAATTCCAGACAGCATGAGTGGGAGTGCAAACGAGATCAGTTTATCCATGATCGAACCATTGCACATATCTATTTCATTATTTGTTTTGTTTTCAAACTTTTTTCTCTATCCCCCTTTCCGGTTCTGTTACCCTCTTGAGCCATAAAATACGCCGCTACTGGCTGGCGTATTTGTTTGTCCTTATACATTCTCTGATCTGCGATCTCGATCAGTTCCATTATATTTTCATATTTTCCCACGGCATATCCCACGGAGGCAGATACCGGAATCTCACTGTTTTTCTGAATCGGCTTCATCACCTGCCTCCACTTTTCAATGACATCTTCTGCAATCTCCTGTGTCCCATCCGGAATAATCATAAGAAATTCATCCCCACCGTAACGGTAAGCATTGGTTTCCTCACTCGTCACTGCTGCCCGAATGGATCCCGCAATTTTGGCAATCAGCTGGTCTCCGTACAAATGACCAAACGTATCGTTTACATATTTCAACTGGTTGACATCCCAATAAATAACCGCAACCGGGCGTTCTTTTGGCTCCATATGTTCCACTGTTTCAAGCAGTTTATTTTTGCTGTAAAGTCCCGTCATATCATCCATGGAAGCCGCCTGTACCATACGCATTGCATTTTCCATGGACTTGCGCACAATACTGTTTACACTGTTACTTACATAATAAAATGCAACCGCCATCAGCGATCGCGGCATCACATAATAAAGTGCCAGCGTAACCATAGGATTTTCGTTTACTTTGTTGAGCAAAAACACACCATCCTTCTGCAGATGATCCAGTGATGTCACCGTCAGCAGTGCCATGTTTGCATCACATACCCCAAAATAATAGCCCACATAAGTACTGATCGTAATCACAACCACTGTAAATATAAAGGCATAAACCGACAGTCTCTTTGAAGTATACATACTTGCAATGATAATCGGGATCATCATAATAATGATCATATGGTAGGTAAGGGATGCACTCGCGACCATGACAATCAGCCCGATGGCCGTAACGCTGAGATACTTGGTAAATGGGTGCTCAAGCCCCATCTTCACAAGCAGCAATCCATAAATCAGCGTCAGCACACATGCCACCACATAGCCTCTGATAAAAATCGCCTGATCCACGATAAAAATATGCAGGCTGTTCAGAATCATCACAAACGAATAGAATAAAATGCAGATTCCCACCACACGGAACGCAAAAATATTCTGTGTCACATCCTCCTGCTCGTAAAAAGCATTTTATTTATAATTTTAGATAACAGTGCCTTGCAGGTGCTCATCCATATATCCTCCAGCTTTGTCTGCCTTTAGTATAACATATTCCTGCATGAGTTTCACTACTTTGATGAACTTATAAATTCATCAGGAAAATTTTCCATAACTTTTTGTCAGTGTTCTGCCATTTTTTCTATCGTGCCATGCATAACGGAATCAGTCCCTGCAAATGAAACTTCGTCTATGATTTTACATACCACATCAATAACCTTTGTAAGACTTACTTCTTCATCACGACGTAATTTTGTCATCGTGTTAGGAGCAATTTCTGCCTTTTTACGCAAATCAGATTTGCTCATTTTTTTGTCAACTAATAATTTCCATAATTTGTTATATGATACAGCCATAGTATTCGCTCCTACCTATTCACATAAATCTTTTTCTGCTTCATATCTACCTTTGCAACAGCACCATACTGTAACGCACATCGTGGCATAGCATGTCCGAAATTCACATTATAAACAATCGGAAGTTTCTCATTGTCTATCACTCTAATAAGAATATCTTTATATTCCTGATAATAAGCTTCATCCTGTGGTTTTCCAACTAATATACCATTTACCACGTCGAATACTCCCTTTTCTTTCAGTAATAACACTTCTCTTTCAAACAATTCAGGAGTCGGTTTTTCTTCGCAGGTTTCTATAAATAGAATTTTCCCAATCCACTCTTCCTTATTTGGAAACAGATCATATCTTTCACAAACTTCCTTTTCATCTTCATATCTGCTATTGGTCAATACATCATAAAGGCTTTCCAAACATCCGCCTAATAATCCTCCTTGGAAAATTTCACTTCCCTGGAGAAGTTCAAACCCACGTTCTTCCTTATGAGTTTTTCTTTCTGTTCCTATTGCGGCTCTTGAAAAATCTTCTCTTTCTTCATACCAAGTATCACTGGATATAATTTCATCAGATTCATTACCTTCCAAATAACTCTCAAATGCCCTTTTGGTATATGGTAACATTTCATCTGCAATTTCTCCCAAATCACAAATAAAGTTTGGTCCGTAATAAGTAGACAAGCCCAGTTTATAAAACATCAAATGATTGATCGTAGTATCTGAGAATCCTGTAAATAATTTTGGATGCTCCTCTACTGCTTTTATAAACTCTTCATCTTCCATCAGATAAGGCAAAAGCCTATATGTATCATCACCACCAATTGCACAAATAATCCCTGCAATAGAATTATCCTGAAATGCATCTTTTAGATCTTTCGCCCTTGCTTGCGGATGAACTTGCAAATATTCAATACCCTTCAAAGCATTAGGCATAAATACCGGCTCCAAACCATATTCTTTTAATCTCTTTACGCCAATCTCAATATTATGACTGCAGAATTCTTCACCAAGCATTCCACTTGATAAGCTTACAATTGCTACTTTGTCGCCTTTTCTCAATTTTCCTTGCATATTGCATAACTACAATTTCTCCATAGATAAAACAATATTATTTTTTATCCGTATGCTGCTTACCCTTAAATTCCTTCTCTATATAACAATGTTCCTGTTTGGCAATCAACTTAAAACTGTAAATCGGACATTCAGATTCCATTTCGTTACAGCTGCTTTCAAAGTCCAGTTCGATAATATATGGCATCCAGTCAATAATTCTTAAAAATCTTCACATCCAAAATTATTGTCATAAAAATTCAATATCGTACTAAGGGCAGTACCATGAGTTCCTATAACAATATCTTTATCCGCATTATCTGATAAAATCTCATTCAGTGCCTCTATGTTACGTTTTTGCACCATAGCAATGGACTCTCCTCCTTCTTCATGATAATTATGATCAGCCCATCGTTTTCGGAACATTCCGTGGTTGTTTCCATCAAGTCCCTTTTCACGCTCCCTCAATCTCTCATCTGTAATAATCTCTTTTGTAAAAAAATCTGCCGCCTCTGCAATGGTATCCATACTACGTTTATACGGACTACAATAAAACGCATCTATTTTCTTATCCTTCAAAAATTCCAATACAATTGCCGAATCTTTCTTACCTTCTCCCGTCAAAGGTCTTGTCCTGTCTTCTTCCCAATCGTGTTCCGGCTGTGCGTGACGCACGAAATAAACTCTTGTCATTTGATCAGCTCCATTTCATTTTCCATTTTTACAAATCCATACTTTTCATATAACGGTCGTCCCATCTCTGTCGCCTCTAAAGTAATCTGTGATATGCCCTGTTTCCTTATATCCTTTACCAGCAAATCTAATGTATGAAATGCAATCCCCTGTCTCCGATATTCCGATGCCGTATACATATTCATAATGTACGCCTTTTTACCAGTTGGATTATGATATGTAGGCATAACCTGATAAAAACTAACACCACCAGCGCCAATAAGGTTTTCGTTATCATACACCAGATATGCAATATGCTCACCAGTTTCTAATGCACTCTTATAATACTCATAGGATTCTTTTTCCACCAATGACATATCCACATCATTCGATAGTTTATTGGCAGTACGAAGGACGCTAATTCTAGTCCTTACAAGTTCATCAATGTCTGCTATGATTGCTTTTTTATATTCATAGTTTTTCGCCATCACATACTACTCCTCTAAATCTGTTAACCTTTTCGTGAAGCAGATAATTCTATTCGCTTCCGCAAACCCCATTTTCAAATGAAACTTAAGACTATCTTCATTATCCAACTCACAGTCACTCGCAAACTCAAGGCACCCCTGATCCTTTGCCCAATTCTGACATTCTCCTAACAATTCTTTCGCATAACCTCTTTTTTTATATTCTTCTAAAACAAAAATTCCTTCCAAATATCCTACCGGACTAGAATCAGTTCCCTCTACATAGTCAAACCTTAATCCACATTGTGCAAATCCAACTATATTTTCCTCTGATATAGCAAGAAAAATAATATTTTTTCCTTTTCTTATATGTTCGCAAAAATTCTTTGTTAAATCTTCAATTGTGTGTGATTTCCACATCTGAATTGCCAAACTCACAAGTTGGGGAACATCCTCTAAAGTAGCTTTTCGAATCAATTTTACCACCTATCCTTAACTCTTTCTGAAATATTTTTTAAATCAGTTATTATTATTCCTAATCAAAATCTGTATGATTTTATCATAATTTTCCGGTCTGTGTGGAAACGTACAATCTGTGCATACCTTGATTTTTTTGCCATTCTTCTCTATGTAGGTCTTACTTCCGGGACAGTTTGGCATACTATACATAGGACAATAACAAAACAGACAATTAAAGTCATCCGAAAGTCCCTTGTGGCACGGAAAATATTTGCAATCTTTGTTTTTAAAGTATTTATAAGAGTTTTCCATTTTTATTCCTTCTATATTCATATGCTTTTCTCACAAGGCTCTCTGCAAAATGCGGATTTGACGGATAATACAGGTGTGGAAACCCAAGCCAGTAATTATCATGGCTTATCACGCAGTCGTAGCTTCTGCCTGTGGCCGGCTTGGTCGCAATACAATCGGCTCCGTTATCGGTGCTGTCGTAATAATGAAATTCATGCGCCTTTATTTTTTCATTTGGCGGTAGAAAATTGCTATGCTTTTCCGTAAGCTCAATATATCCGAACCTGACAAGCTTTCCCTTAAAATGACACCCACCATCCAGTGCCCCCACAAGCTTAGACTTATTCATATCATTTTGTATATCTGTATTATTTTGTGTATCAGCATTGTTTTTTTCATCATTATCATCACAGATGTTACGGATATATGTGTGAAGATACATAAATCCTCCACACTCTGCAACCGTCGGCATTCCGGCTCTAAAAGCTTTTTTTATGGCATTCAGCATAGATACGTTTTTACTCAGTTCCTTTGCATACAGTTCAGGATAACCGCCTCCAAGCAGCAATGCATCACAGTTATCAGGTAGTTCTGTATCATGCAATGGCGAAAAATACAGTAATTGTGCTCCGCATTTTTCGAGCATTCTCAGGTTATCTTCATAGTAAAAACAAAATGCTTCGTCCATGGCAACAGCTATGTTTACGGTATTTATTGCTTTATTTTGTGAAAATTCATTTTGATCACAATTGCCTATACTTTTTTCATTATATACATCTGCATTTTCCCTGTCACCGATTTCATCTGCCGCTTCTGCTATATCTATAAACAAATCCATATCTATAGTCTTTTTTAGTCTGTCGGCAGTTTCATTGAGCTGTTTTTTTATATCTGAAAGCTCATCCGGCATGACAAGCCCCAGATGTCTGCTTGAAAGCCCGATATCTTTCTGTTCCGGGAAATATCCGACTACTTTTACGGAAAGCTCCTTCTCTATCAGAGGCTTTATGATGTCATAATAGCCCTTCGACATACGATTGAGCAGAACCCCCTTAATCAAGTGCTGAGTGTCATACTGCAAAAAACCGGCTATAAGAGCAAGCACTGACTTTCCCATTCCCTTTGCGTCCACCACGAGTATTATCGGAGTCTGCGTCACCTTTGCCAGATGGTATGACGAACCCTGCTCATATATTCCGCCAAGCCCGTCATATAATCCCATCACGCCCTCAAGCACTGCAAAATCACCATCGGCTCTTTCATCTAAGAAAAGCTGCACTGTTGTCTTTTCGTCCGTAAAAAACGTATCGAGATTTTTGGATGGTACGCCAAGCACCTTTTTGTGAAACATCGGGTCAATATAATCCGGTCCGCACTTATATGACAATACGTTTTTTCCGCTATCCTTTAAAAGCTGCAGTAAAGCGCAGGTTATCATTGTTTTTCCACTGCCGCTTTTGGGTGCGGCTATCATAAAACGATTTATTTTCATGTATTCATCCTTTATTTCATCATATATCTTAAAATATCAGCCTTCGATGATTTATTACAGGTTGTAGCATAAAAGCCCAGGTTAAAATTCAAACGAACATATCCACACCGGATTTTCTGCCTGCATCAGATGGTAATGTCCTATCTGCTTTGAGCGGCTGACCTGCAGCTGCACGATATCCTCATTTTTCACATCATATGCCGACAATATTTCCTTTATCTCACAAATTGTTTCCATGGAAATTGCATTTATCACTATACGGATGTGTGGATTTTTTGCTTTAAGAGCTTCTATTATTTCCTTTAGATTGCCGCTGCTGCCTCCGATAAATGCGTGTGTCGGCACCGGAAGATTTTCCATTCCGTCAGGAGCCTTTGCGTTTATCACATGGATATTTTCAAGTCCATGCTTTTCCTTATTTTGTGTGATAAGCTGCACGGCATTTTCCTTCTGCTCGATGGCATAGACCTCCATATCATTAGAAAGTGATGCGGCCTCTACCGCTATGGAGCCTGTTCCGCTTCCCACATCATATAGCACTGAATCCGATTTCAAATTAAGCTTACAGATGCTTACATGCCTTATTTCCTCTTTGGTCATAGGAACCTTTTCACGGATAAACTCTGCATCTCTTATATGAGGTGTGACATTTGCTGCAACCGGATTGGGATTTTTTATCATGCAGATATACAGTCCCTCTCTTTTAAGCTTTGTGCACTCCTGCGGTGAAAGAACCGATATATTTTCATCCGGATAGGATAGCTGGTAGCCTACAGTTACCGAGCTATTTTGTAATCCATACCTTTCGTCACTGCTTAATAGCTGTCCAAGCATATTTACATCCTTTACACCGGACATCAGCATAAATGTTTTTGCGTGACGGCTAATCCGTGATGTGATATTGGACAGCTTTACTCCGTGGATGCTGCATATATACGCATCGCTGTAGGTTTCACCGACTGCTGCCGCCATATATGACACAGATGAAATTCCAGGAAGGATTGACACATCCGCATTTAATTTTCCTTCAGAGATTTCATTTTTTATCGCCATATACAGCTTTCTGCTTCCACTGTAAAAGCCTGTATCTACCGAAAACAATATAAGAACATTACTGAATTTTTCAGTATCTTCACATATTTCGTGCAGATATGGAATTATCTGCTCTGCAAGGTAATACGGCTTTTTGTCTATCTTCGCACTGTATTTTGCTATCATGCGGCTTGCGCCAAGCAGTATATCTGCGCTTTCTATTGCATCCGAAACCGCCTTTGTCATGCAGGCATCATTTCCCATTCCAATGCCGGCTAGCATTATATGAAGCTTGTTATATTTACTGTGAATATATTTACTGTCAATATATTCACAAACAGCTTCAAATGACATTCCATCATCTTTCCCACTCTGCCCCACAATATAGACCGGAATGCTTTTATTTTTGGCAGCAGCTATTTTCTCAATAAAGCCACCGGCCGCACCGCTTTTTTTGGTGACCAGACATCTGATATCATACTGGTCAATAAGTGCCTCATTTAGCTGTATGCTAAACGGTCCCTGCAATGCCAGAATGTGCTTTCCTGTAATATCATTGTGCATGCACAAGCTTATGCTCTCAAGCCCCGGAAGCACGCGCACATACAATCTTTCCCTGACGTTTGAGGTTTTACAATACACTGACAGCTCCTTGCTTCCTGTTGTGAGCAGTATATTTCCGTCTGTATTGTTAAGTGCCTTTGCACATGCTTCATTGTCCTCAAAATAGCGGATATTATCGTAATCTGCTGATATATCCGTATCTCTTTTAAGACGCACATATTCGATATTTTCTGATATGCTGCTATCCGCCTGATTGTCTGTAACAGCATGTGCCTCGTTAAACGCATAAACTGCCTGCTTTATATTTTCGGTAACTATGGCTGCATACGGATGGGTTGCATCCACTATGAGCTTACATTTTTGTTCCGCAAAGAAGCTTCTCATGCCCTCGCTGTCCATACGCCCAATATGAACATGCGCAAACGGATTTTCCTGCAGCACGATTTCACCATACTCGGTTGCCACACAAACCGTATGCTCTATGCCTCTTTCACACAGATGCTCTGATAGCTTACGTCCCTCTGTTGTTCCTGCAAAAATCAGTATTTTACTCAATCTGATATCCTCTCCTTGTGACAAGCTTTCCGTCAATTATTTGTGTACCCTCATTGCCGATAAATACTGTCGTAAACATGTTGACCTGTGCACTGCGGAGCTCACCGAGAGTACAGACCGTATAGCTTGTTCCCTCACGTCCGATATTTTCGACATAGCCGCAGGCTCTATCCGGCTCTATCGTACGAAGCAGAATATCACAGGCTCTCATCAGATAGTCCTTTCTCTTGTGACTTGACGGATTGTACAGTGCTATGACAAAATCACCCTCTGCGGCAGCCACAAGACGCTTTTCAATCTTTTCCCACGGCGTGAGCAGGTCACTTAAGCTGATGGTACAAAAATCATGGTTTAATGGTGCTCCAAGCACTGCCGCACCACTGTTTGCCGCTGTAATGCCGGGTATTACCGAAAGCTCTACGTTATCGTATTCCTGCCCAATCTCATACATAAGAGAGGCCAGTCCGTATATTCCGGCATCGCCACTACATACAAGGGAGACTGTTTTGCCCTCAAGTGCCTTTTTAAAGCACAGATGACATCTTTCTTTTTCCTGACGCATTGGAGTGGTCAAAAGCTCTTTTGTCCGGAATTTTTCTCCAAGCAGCTTTATATATACGGTGTATCCCACTATGACATCACTCGCTTCCAGGGCGTCAATCGCCTGCTTTGTCATCATGCTTTCAAAGCCCGGCCCCATACCTACTATGTAAATTTTATTCATGTTAATCTCCATCTCTACTAATTTTATATAACCATGCAGCTATTTGCAATTTTTAATGATATGAGGGTCAAAAGGTATTTTGTTCCTCATTTATGATTAATCAGGATACCTTGCTGCCGCAACCGTTACCCTGTCATATTTATGTTTTTTATAGATAAGTTCTCCTGCTTTATTGCATTTCCTGCTGCCTGCAAGCACTGCTGCACGCTCGCACACGTTGTCCACTCCAACATGCTCCCTGACAAACTGCGAGGCACTGAATTCTCCCTGCACCGCCATAAGCTCATCCGCGGTATAAGTTACAAATTCTATCCTGTTTCTTTCGCAAAATTCCTTTATTCCCGGTTCATCTTTTTTCACATCTATTGATGCAATCATGTCTATATCCGAAATATCTATTTGTAGTTTTAAAAGACTTTGTCTGATTGCCCTGTCAATATTTTCAAACGCTGTATCCCTTCTGCACCCAATACCAAGTACAAACTGTGTGGGTTTTAAGTAAATACTGCCATTTTTAGGGTCCTTTGCTTTTTCGCATGATACTACAATATCAGCACCGCAAGCAGGTGAAAAATCCACTGTTTTTATTGCATCAGCACTCATATCAGCTTCATCTAAAAATGACTTTATAAGCCTTCTGTGCTTAGCCGGGATGTTCTCCCAGTCGACCGACATAGTAACCACTTTCCCCGCCAATACCTTTGATGATACTCCGGCGATGCCATCTTTATTGACTATTGCAAGCCTGCATTTCTTTGCAAAAACATCAACTGCAAATTTATTATTGATATCAGTAGCGGTTGTTATAACAGGTGTGGCATTCATCAGTGCTGCTAATAATACAGCAAGCTCATTGGCACCTCCCACATGCCCTGAAAGAATCGGAATAACAAACTGCCCCAGCTCATCTATCACAATAACAGGACTGTCTTTAAGCTTGTTATTAACAGAAGAAGCTATAGCTCTCACTGCAATACCGCATGCCCCGATAAAAAGCAGAGCCTTTTTTTCACTCATCTGTGCAGCTGTCCAGTCTGATATATTTTGTGATATGTAGCCGGTATTTCTATAATTTTCATCGGTGGAATTTTTAATATTCACATCCGATAATCTAGAGCATTTGGTAAAAACCTCCACCTCATATGCACTTTTTTTTAGCTTATGAGCTATGTCACATGACAGCTCATAGCCCTTTTTTGTGAAGCTTACAATGCAAATTTTCATATTTTCAGTTCCCATATATTTCCCATATTTATATATTTACGCCTTTTTTCAATCGTTATCCTGCGACTCTACTGAAGCCTTGCGATACTCTGTCGAAAAATCCGGTGCGTAAAGTCTTGATTTCTCGTAATGCCGGTGAGCTATGACATCCCCCACAAGCACAATCGCTGTCTTTGTGATATTGTGCTCTCTCGCAGTCTGCTCCAGTGTAGCGACAGTGCACACGTATGCCTCCTCCTGTGGCCAGGTTGCCTTGTATACAATTGCAGCAGGTGTATCTGCCGCGTATCCTCCCTCAATAAGGCTTTCCGTAAGCTTTCCTAAAAGCCCGGTGCTTAAGTAAATCGCCATGGAAGCGTGGTGTGAGGCAAAACTTGCTATGCTCTCCTTAGGCGGCACCTTCGTGCGCCCCTCCATGCGTGTGATGATGAGCGACTGGGAAATACCGGGGAGCGTGTACTCAATGTTGAGCGATGCAGCAGCGCCAAAGCACGCGCTCACGCCCGGACAGCTCTCATATGGTATTAAAAGAGAATCAAGCTCATCCATCTGCTCGCGCACTGCGCCGTATATGCTTGGCTCTCCCGTGTGCAGGCGCACAGTCATTTTTCCGTCAGCCTCAGCAGCTTTCATGACTGCGATGACCTCATCCAGTGTCATTTTTGCACTGTTATATATTTCACAGCTCTCCCTTGCATAGTCCAAAAGCTCTGGATTAACAAGCGAGCCTGCATAAATTATCACATCTGCCTTTTGTAAAAGACGCATTCCGCGTACTGTTATTAAATCTGCTGCGCCTGTTCCTGCGCCAACAAAGTAAACCATTTTTCTGCCTTTCTGCTTTTTGCAAGCTCACCAAATTCGTTTGAATACATGATACAGTCTATCTCAAGTCTGCCCTTTGCCCTCTTATCCAGATAAAAGCATATGCGCTCCATCGCATAATCCATCACCTCATAAAGCCTGCCGCTTTCCTTAAGTGCCGCCAAGGCCTCCTCTGTCGTAAGGCTGTCCATAATGCGCTTTATGTATTCGGGCGCTACACCGCACTTAAACGCAAATGCCGTCAAAAGCTCTATCCTGCAGTCTGCTTCCCTCGAATGAGTGTTCATGATGCCTCCTGCTACCTTTATGAGCTTTCCTATATGTCCTGTCAAAAGCATCCTCTTAAAGCCCATATCTGCAGCCATATCAATTGTTTCACCGATAAAGTTGGAGCATTTGACACTCCTGTCCAGATCATAGCCATAGCTTTCCTTCATAAAGTCAAGACCGTAATTTCCCGGAGCAACCGCCACATAATCATACCCAAACGAATATCTCTGCCTAAGCTCCACCCTTATCGTATCAATAAGAGCCTTTGAGCTCATGGGCTCAACAATACCGCTTGTGCCGAGAATTGATATACCACCAACTATCCCAAGCCTTGGATTAAAGGTCTTTTTCTGCAAGCTCCTTTCCCTTTGGAACCGAGATTGTGATGTCAAGTGTCCCCTTAAAATCCAAAAGCTCACAGACCTCCCTTACCTCTTTTTCAATCATCTCACGTGGCACATGATTGATAGCCGCGTTTCCGACAGGCTGGTCTAATCCGGGTTTGGTGACTCTTCCCACTCCGTCACCACCGTCAATATTTATGATAGCCAAATCCTGCTTTTTTTTGCACAAAGCACAGGTATCGGAATGCAAAATCCGTACAGAAGCATATATATAGGCTCCGGTGGTCACATCCGGGTCATCCCCTCCGTCCTTTATCACGGCACAGCTTACCTCATTTTCACTTCTTTTTATGTCGGTGATATCAGCCGTGTAAGCTATTCCCTTAGGTGTCTGAATCGTTATTTTGTTTTTAGCCTTTCCGGTTAAAAGCATATATGCCGCCGCCTTTGATGCCGCCGCCGCACAGCTTCCTGTGGTAAATCCATATCTCATAATCACTAAATTTCCTCATGAATCAGCCTCTATCAACCAGACTGTAAATCAGCGCATTGCATATGGCAGCCGCAATATTGCTGCCACCCTTTCGTCCGACATTTACTATGCTATGGCACGCCGGTCTCCATAATAAGCTCCTTGGCTGCCTCCACATTGACAAAGCCCACCGGCACACCGATTACAAATGCAGGCTTATATATTCCTTTTTCTATCATATCGTACAGCTCTATAAGCGCTGTCGGTGCATTTCCTATCGCAAAAATCACAGGCTTATCTATCCTTGATGCAAACTCCATGCTTACTGCCGCGCGCGTTGTCTTTTTCTCCTTTGCAATAAGAGCGACCTCATCATCAGCCATAAAGCAATGCGCCTGTCCGCCGAATTTTGCCAGATATTTTTTCATTTATGCCTGAAATGAGCCATGTTGGTATCAGTCACTATATCAGCGCCCTCTGATATCAGCCTTTTTGCGATAGCAACGGCGTCCTTAGAGTATTTAAGCGTCTGTATATAATCAAAATCAGCACTTGTGTGTATGACTCTTTTTGTTATCATCTCCTGATCAGCAGGCAGCGTAATCTGCATTTCAGACAGCTCATGTGAAATTATATCAAAGCTCCTCTTTTCAATCTCCATCGGCTCTAACTGTTTAATTTTTTTCAATACACTCACCTATCACTTTCAATAATCTTACATTTTCATCATAAGTCTTTACTGCCACACGAAAATACCCTTGTGAAAGCCCCACATAGTTGGAGCAGTCCCGTATCAGTATTCCCTTATTAAGCAGTATATCATATAATGGAAGCTTGCTGTAAAACAGTATGAAATCAGCATCACTTTTATATACCTTAAAACCAAGCTTTTTTAGTCCATCTGACAGTAGCCTTCTTTGTTTGCTCACATACGATGCCGTTTCTTTAATATACTCTGATTCCATAATGCATGCCTCTCCTGCCATCTGTGCCAGGACAGACACGTTCCACTCCGGCAGATTCCTTTGAACCTTTTGTCTTATTGTATCATTTTTACTGAACATATATCCAAGCCTTACTCCCGGAATAGCAAAAAGCTTGGTAAAGGCTCTTACAACAATCAGATTGTCATAGTCACATAAAAGTGACAAAACAGAATAATTTTTTTCACAAAAGCCCATGAAGCATTCATCTGCCACCACATAAATATGCTTTTCTTTGCAATGCCCTATTATTTGCTTCATGAAAGTGCTGTCTGCAAGATACCCTGTCGGATTGTTTGGATTTGCGATAAAAAATATATCTGTATCATCTGTAAGCATATCCATTAAAGCATCCAGCCGTGCAGCAGGAGAAAAATCACTCTGCTCATCCAGCAGGAAATATCCGATATCACAGCCGACTGCACGAAGCACATGCTCATAGCCGAAAAAGCCCGGGGCCAGAAGCACTGCTTTTTGGGGCTTTATGGCATGAGCTATCGCCATAAAAAGCTCTGAGGCTCCGTTTCCGGGAATTACATCCTCGCTTTGTATGCTGCAGCCTTGCTGTGTGAAATACTCTGATATCGCTTTTTTAAGACCATTGCATGCCATGTCGGGATATCTGTCTGCATACGAAAGTGCATCACTCATAGCCTCTTTAACAGAATGCGGTATGCCAAGAGGATTGATATTTACCGAAAAATCCATATTTACTTTATTGTTGTATATGTCACCGCCATGGATGCTTTTCATTCAAGTCCTCCATCAATTCTTACATCAATTCTTCCATATTCAAAGCAATATTAAAACAAGACTCATAACCGCCACAGATAAAAGCTCACACAAAAACGCAGTAATATACATCAGCCTGTTTGCACGCTTTATATCCTCGTACTCTATCTCACGCAGACCGTCTCCTATGTAGTTTTTTCTTCACAAGCTTCCCAAAATACACTGCATCACCCGCAAGCTGCACCCTTAAAGCTCCCGCACATACTGACTCTGTCTGGGCTGAATTTGGGCTTGCATGATTGAAACGATCTCTTTTAAAGATGCGGTATGCATTTTTGCCATCAAAATGCCTGCCACCGATAAATGCCGCAGCAATCATCAGATATGCACTGATTCTTGCCGGTATGAAATTGACCACATCATCAAGCCTTGCCGCAAATCTGCCAAAATACATATATTTATCATTTTTGTAGCCAAGCATCGAATCCATCGTATTCACAGCCTTGTATACAAAGCCAAGCACCGGCCCGCCGATTGCCGTGTAAAGCATAGGTGCAATCACTCCGTCAGATGTATTTTCAGCTATCGTCTCAACTGCCGCCCTTGTGACGCCTGCCGCATCAAGCACAGATGTATCTCTGCCAACAATCATGGAAACAGCCCTTCTTCCTGCATCAACTCCATCTGTCCTTAGCGCATCGTACACCCTCATGCTCTCCACACGAAGACACTTTGTGGCAAGAATCTGCCACGTCATGACAGCCTCTGCTATGACCCCGGCATATAAATTTATACTGTATGCTGCCACAATAATAATTACCGACATTGCAAAAGTTGCAAAAATTACAGCAAAAGCAAGAAGCATGCCTCTTTTATATTTTATAAATTTAAATTTTTTTTCAGAGCTATTATATCCGGCATCACAATTAAGCCTCTTATCGCAAAAAGAAATGAGTGAGCCGATAAGCCTGACCGGATGCGGTATAAAATGCGGATCTCCTATTAATAAATCAAGCACAAAGCCTGCTATAAATGCAAAAATATGATAACACATATGTTAAGTCCTTCTTAAATAAATCATAGCGATATGGGCACTATTTCATTAAACACAATCTCATTGCCCTCAACCGCCACCTCACACGAGTAGCCACAGCCGATTTTTCACCTGATAATCATAGTAATCCATATCACAGTAATGGCTCATTATCGCCATGATATTCCCTCCATGCACAAAAAATACTATTTGTATCTCTTTATCAGGCATAGCCCTCTTAAGCTCTAATGCCTGTGTGAGTGCCCTCTCAAAGCCACATATACTTCTTTTGCAAAACTCATTTTTTGCTCTCTCCGTTTGGAAAGGCAAGTGTTCCACCACTGTCAATCCACGCCTGATATGAGTCCCTGAAACGGATATCTGTGCTAAGTTCCTTATAGTTTTTTAGCTCCCATTCACCGAAATCCATCTCTGCAAACTCTTTTACGGTATGAATTTTATGATGCTGTGCGACCGGCAAAATAATCTCTGCCGTCTGTTTGCAGCGCCTCATTGGGCTGGTAATAATTATCTGCTCCTTTAAGCTATTTTCCTCCAAAGCCTTGTATACACCATTATTTAGCGCATTTTTAAGCTCAAAAACTCCGGCTTCATCGAGTGGCTCATCTGTCCTGCCCAGATATCTGTGCTCTCTGTTTGAGACAGTGCAGCCGTGTCTTATAAATATACAGTTTATTTTATTTTCTGACCGATTCCACATATTACGCGAACCACCTCGTCTGCTTTTTTTGCAAGCAGTATCTCTGCTCTGCCTGTCTGCTCCCTGTACTCTCTCTCAAACGCATCAAGAGGCACTATGCCGTTTCCAATCTCATCAGCAATGACTATTGTATCCTTATTTTCCTCTGCAAATTGCATAATTTCAAATATATTCCTGCAGCGGAAGATTTTTCTCAAGTACCGCCCTGATAAAATAATGGAATTTATCTATTATGAGTATACTCTCATCATCGACGGCAAAATCCCATGGCCATTCCATGTTTGATGCCTTATCATTGCAGGCATCATCCTTTAGGTAAAAAGCAGTCGTACACATCATAATTTTTCTGGTTTTTTTCTATCATAGTTTTCAAGCACATAATCAAGCTTTCCCTGTGCCACTCCGCCTATCACAAGCTTCATA
>ENA-OQEL01000367-OQEL01000367.1-human-gut-metagenome-genome-assembly--contig:-NODE-367-length-16795-cov-2.583993_pt1 | contig 16795 bp, 18 predicted proteins | sample MGYA00242796_ERZ504637 | MGnify/ENA primary metagenome ERZ504637 (study PRJEB26092, sample SAMD00036306) | human gut metagenome | host: Homo sapiens | study: EMG produced TPA metagenomics assembly of... | reverse complement strand
AAAAATGTTAAAGAAAACAAAAATCGTTTGCACAATGGGTCCTAACTATGACAATGGTACTGAACTTTTAGAAAACGTTATTGAAAACGGCATGAACGTTGCTCGTTTCAACTTCTCTCATGGTGACTATGCAGAACATGAAGAACGTATTAATAAAGTTAAAGAAGTTTCCAAAAAAATGGGTAAAACTGTATCTTTAATGCTTGATACAAAAGGACCTGAAATGCGTCTTGGCGATTTTGCTGAAGGTAAAGTATACCTTAAAAAAGGTAATAAATTCACTTTAACTAATGATGACATTCCAGGTGACGAAACTCATGTTTCCATCAATCACAAAAAACTTTACACAGAAGTTAAACCAGGTAATACTTTATTACTTTCTGATGGTCTTGTAGGTCTTCATGTTGACGAAATCGTAGGTAAAGACATCGTTTGCACAATTTTAAATGATGGTCCTATGAGCACTCGTAAACGTGCTGCAGCTCCTGGTGTATCCCTCGGTCTTCCTGCTATTTCTGAACAAGATAGAAACGATATCATTTTCGGTATTGAACATGATATGGATTTCGTAGCAGCTTCCTTCATCCAACGCGCTGAAGACGTTGAAGCTATCCGTGCTCTTATTAAAGAACATGGCGGACACATGGAAATCATTTCCAAAATCGAATGTGTTGAAGCTGTTAAAAATATTGATGCTATCATCGCTGCTTCCGACGCTATCATGGTTGCTCGTGGTGACCTTGGTGTTGAAATGCCAGCTGAAGAAGTTCCACTTATTCAGAAAGATATCATCAAAAAATGTAACAAACTTGGTAAACCAGTTATCGTAGCTACTCAGATGCTTGAAACTATGACTTCTAACCCACGTCCAACTCGTGCAGAAGCTTCTGACGTTGCTAACGCTATCTTTGATGGTGCAGACGCTATCATGCTTTCTGGTGAATCCGCTAATGGTGATTATCCATTAGAAGCTGTTTCTACAATGAACGTTATTGCTAAACGTGTAGAACAAGCTCTTGAATACAAAGAAATCTTCGTATCCAAAGGTTTCACTCATCACAATGTTTCTACAACTGATGTTATCGCTCATGCTACAGTACAGATGGCTTATGAACTTAGTGCACAAGCTATCATCACTCCAACTGAAAGCGGTTACACTTCTAAAGTTGTATCCAAATATCGTCCAAAAGCTACAATCATCGCTTATACTCCAAATGATCGTGTAGCTCGTCACTTAAATCTTCGTTGGGGCGTTGTTCCAGTAGAAGGTAAAGCTTGGGACGATGTTGATGAAATGATCGCAACAGCTACTGCTGCATCTGTTCGTCAGGGCATTGTAAAACAGGGTGATAAAACAATCATCACTTCTGGTATGAAATTCGGTGAAGGTAACACAAGCACAATCCGTGTTCATACTATCTAATCGGATTTAGTAGATTTTAAACACATGTGTTAATGATTAAAATAACCTTAGAGCATTATTTTTGCCCTAAGGTTATTTTTTTATTAATTATTAAGTTGATTTTTATTTATAATAAATATTGATAATCTATCTCAATTATGTTAATATATAAATGAATTGAGAATAAAAATCATTCACTTAAAATATTATCAAAGGAGATATTTAAATGATATTTAATAAATTAAAAATCGAAAAAGTAATTGGTAGAGAAATTATTGACTCTAGAGGAAATCCAACTGTAGAAGCTGAAGTAATTTTAGCAGATGGAACAGTTGGCAGAGGTTGTGCTCCTAGTGGTGCATCTACAGGCGTATTTGAGGCTTTAGAACTTCGTGATGGAGATAAAACACGTTATAATGGAAAAGGTGTTTTAAATGCTGTAGAAAATATCAATACTATCATTAATAATGCTTTAGTAGGAAAAGATGCTTCTGATATTTATGCTGTGGATAATGCTATGATAGAAGCTGATGGTACAAAAGATAAATCAAATTTAGGCGCAAATGCTATTTTAGCGGTATCAATAGCTAGTGCACAAGCTGCTAGTAAATCTTTAGGTATTCCACTTTATCGCTATTTTGGTGGTATTAATGGCAATAGATTACCTGTGCCAATGATGAATATCTTAAATGGTGGAGCACATGCAACTAATACAGTAGATATCCAAGAGTTTATGATTATGCCAGCAGGTGCTCCAAGCTTTAGAGAAGCACTTCGTTGGTGTAGTGAAGTTTTCCATGCTTTACAAAAATTATTGAAGGATAGAAACTTAGCAACATCTGTTGGTGATGAAGGTGGATTTGCTCCAAATCTTTCTAGTGATGAGGAGACTATTGAAGTAATTTTAGAAGCAGTAAAAATAGCAGGATATGAGCCTGGTAAAGATTTTATGATTGCTATTGATGCAGCTGCTAGTGAATGGAAAGGCAGTAAAATAGGAGAATATGTCTTGCCTAAATCTGGTAAAAAATTTACTACTGATGAATTAATTGCTCATTGGAAAATGTTAGTGGAAAAATATCCAATTGTTTCTTTAGAAGATGGTCTTGATGAAGAAGATTGGGAAGGTTGGAAGAAATTAACAGATGCTATTGGCGATAAAGTTCAGCTTGTAGGTGATGATTTATTTGTAACTAATACAGAAAGATTATCTCGTGGTATAAAAGAAGGAGCAGGAAATTCTATTTTGATTAAGTTAAATCAAATTGGCTCTATTTCTGAAACTTTAGAAGCTATTAAAATGGCTCATAAAGCTGGTTATACTGCTGTTACTTCTCATCGTTCTGGAGAAACAGAAGATACTACTATAGCTGATTTAGCAGTGGCTTTAAATACTTGTCAGATTAAAACTGGAGCACCTAGCAGAAGTGAACGCGTAGCAAAATACAATCAATTATTAAGAATTGAAGAGGATTTAAAACAATCTGCTGTATATCCAGGATTTGATGCATTTAATAAAAAACATTAATATTGATAAAATAAAAAAGAAGTGGTACATATAAATACCACTTCTTTTTGTATTTAAATAATCTATCAAATAAGGTCATAAATAATACGAGTATTTCCTATTTGAATAATATCTCCAGGGCATAAACAGAAATTAGTTATAGGTCTATCATTAACAGATGTACCATTTAAACTATTAGCATCACGAAGAATGTGTCTACCATGTTCAAAGGTAATATAGGCATGAAGTCTAGATACATTTACATCAGTTAAAAGAAATTCATTTTTATCACGTCTGCCAAGATGAATTTGATTACAACCAAAAGCTAAATAAGAGTCTTTATCTGGTCCTTCAATAATAGTTAAAGAAGCAAAATTTAAAGCTTGTTGTTTATGTGAAGGATTAGTTATTTCTTTTATATCAAGGTTAGGGACAATAATCGTACCTTGTTCTAAATCATTTACATTATCATCGTCTGTATCAGAAGTTTTATCGCTATTAAATTTGGCTGTTATTTCGCAAACGCCTAATTTAAATTTAGGAGATTTTAGAATATGGATAGTTGGTAATGTTTCCATAAAATAATCTTTTTGAATGACAGATTTATAAAGAAATAATTTTAAATGATTTTGTGTTTCTATATTATTTAATTGGTTAAAATCTTCATCACTCATAGTAATTGTGAATTTATCAGGAACAAAAATAGCACGATTTACGCGTTTTTTCTGACGGATTAAAATACGGTCAATGATTTTTTCTATTTCTGCCATCTGTAGATTACTTGAGAATTTACGATTAAAAAAACCTTCAATATTTTTTTCAAGAAAATTTTCCATACGTGAAAAAAACATAAAAATTCAACTCCTAGAGTTTTTATTTTGCTAAATGTTTATTACGCAATTGACCACATGCTGCTTGAATATCTGTTCCCATTTCTTGACGAATGGTAGCTGTGAGATGATGGTCATTTAAATACTTAGCGAAAGCTTTTATTCTAGCTAAAGAAGGACGATTGTAATTACGCTCTTTGACTGGATTAATAGGGATTAAATTCACATTAGCTAATTGATTTTTTTAAGAGTTTACATAATTCTACTGCTTCAGTCATGTTATCATTGTATTTATCAATTAAAATATATTCATAAGTTATGCGTCTTTTAGTAGTATTAGCATAATTTACAGCAGCTTTAATGACTTCTTCGATAGGATAGCGTTTATTAATAGGCATTAGCTCTGTACGCAATTCATTATTCGGTGCGTGTAAGGAAATAGATAAGGTAATAGGTAGATTTTCTTGAGCTAATTTATTTATTCTGGGCACGATACCAGATGTGGAAATTGTAATATTGCGATAACCTAAATTTAAGCAATAAGGTTCATGCACTAAACGAATGAAGTTCAATACATTATCATAGTTGAGCATAGGTTCACCAGAACCCATGATTACTATATTATTGATTTGCTCGCCTGTTTGATTTAATAATTCTTGAATAAACATTGCTTGAGCTAAAATTTCACCTGTGGATAAGTTTCTAGCCATGCCGTGAAGTGTAGAAGCACAGAAACTACAGCCCATATTACAGCCTGCTTGAGAAGAAACACAGATGCTATTGCCATAAGGTTGACGCATTAAGACTGTTTCTACACCGATACCATCGCCAAATTCTAATAAAAATTTAGTTGTTTTGCCATCACTAGAGTCTAGTCTATCACAAGATTTTGCACGTTCAATAGTAAATTCTTGTGCCAATTTTTCACGTAAATCTTTGGAAAGATTGGTCATTTCATCAAAAGATGTAGCATGTTTTTGATAGAGCCACTCAATAATTTGTTTTGCTCTAAATTTTGGTAGGTTTAAATCTGTGATTAGTGAAGTAAGTTCAGTTAAATTTAAGCCAAAAATATTGGTCATTATAAATTCCTTCTAAATAAATATAAATAATAATTTAAGAATTTTTATACATTTTTTTGTACATACGAGCGATAAAGAAGCCATCTGTATTATCTTTATATGGCATCAATTGTAATGATTTTCTCTTTGCTTTTAGTTTTAAATGGTAAATATTTGCGGATATCTTCTAAAACAAATTCTGGATGTTTAGCTAAAAATTGATTAATGATTTCTATATTTTCTTGAGGCATGATTGTACAAGTACTATAGACTAAAACGCCTTGAGGTTTTACAGCCAGAGCAGCTGACTCTAAGATAGCTAATTGAAGAGGTGGTAATTCTTCAAAGATTTCCGCTGTTTTGTTCCAACGAGAATCAGGTTTACGGCGAAGTACGCCCATTCCAGAACATGGTGCATCAACTAATACTTTATCTGCTTGGTTTTTATATTGATTGCCGATTTCACGAGCATCTAATAATTTAGGCTCAATGATGTTGATACCTAATCTCTTAGCATTATCTTGAATTAGTTTTAATTTATGTTCGTAGATATCACAAGCTATGATTTTTCCTTTATTTTGCATCAAAGTAGCCATATGTGTAGTTTTACCACCAGGGGCACTACATGTATCAATGATAAATTCATTAGGTTTAGGATCAACTACATGAGCTACAAGCATAGAGCTTTCATCTTGTACTTGGGCAAAACCATTTTGTAATGGTGCTAGTTGATTTAATGAAGTATGCGTTTTGCAAATAATTCCTTCTGGTGCTAATTTGGAAGGAATAACTTCACAACCTGCATTTATAAGCTCTGTGATTAATTCTTGTCGTGTTGTTTTCAAAGTATTGGTACGCAATACAAGTGGAGCATTAGTATTATTGAATTGACAAAGTTTGATAGCAGCTTCACTACCAAAAGTATGAATGAATTTTTTTACTAGCCAAAGAGGATGTTGTTCTCTGATAGCTAATTCACTAGCTTTATTGCCTGTAGGCATAGCGTATTTTTCTGGTTGGCGGATTAAGTTATCGCAAGACACCATTTACAAATTTTGCAGAACCTTGATTAGAATATTTTTTAGCAAGTATTTACAGCTTCATTGCAATGCTGCTTGAATTCAGGAATTTTGTCCATGAATACAATTTGATAAATACCTAATCGCAATATATTAATAATTGTTGGTTCAATTTTATTTAAAGGTCTATTTACAAATTTTTTTAAAATCCAAAGTAGAGTATCGCCTGCTTTTACTGTACCATAAAGCAATTCAGTGATGAAACGGCGGTCTTGGTCGGATAATTGATTTTTTTGCAAATGGCGTGATAGGGATATATTAGCATAAGCTTGTTGAGTATATACTTCATTTAAAATATTTAAAGCAACTTCACGAGCGTTCATAAAATCTCCTTTGCATTTAGTAAACTAAAAAAGACGCTAAGAAAAGCGCCCCTTGAGAATACGTATTTATATTAATATATAATCTTGGTTACAAATTTATTATATAATATAGGTAGAAGCTATGCAAGTTATGTAAGAAATAAAGTAAAAATAAGATGATATCTAATTTAATTTACAAGAAAAGATTAACTTTCCTATATGTTTCTGTTAATTTTTATCTATTTTGTTATACTTTATCATAGTAAGTGTAACAAAGGGAGATGATTATTATTTTTTGTCCTAATTGTGGTAATCAGATAAATGATAATGAAAAATTTTGTTCTAGATGTGGAAATCAAATTAAGCAAGATAGCCAAGATAATAATGAGCAAATGAAGCAAAGTGAAAAAACAACAAGCGATAATATCAGTCAAAATGTAGATACTGAAAAGAATTATACAAAATATAAGTATATAGGTATTTTTATCGCTGTAATTTTATTACTAGGATTGGTTTCTTTTGGTGCATATAGTTATTTTGCTCATAAAGATACAAAACAAGTTGAGCAAAATGTAACGGCAGAGCAAAATAAAGAAAATACTGCAAGTGAAGATAAAAATAATGCAGTAAAAGAAGATGTTAAACAGCCAGTAGAGGATATCGTTAATTTAGAATATACTCAAAATGATAAATTTATATTAGGCGATAAGGAAGTAGCATATTTCCCTAATAGTAAGATATCTTTTAAAAAGTATAGGTAATATTTGTTCAGTTATGCTAGATGATAAAAATTCAAGTTTTAATGAACTTTTATACAAATAGAGATGTACCAGATTTAAGTATCAAAGAGATAAAATTGGCAAATTCCAATAAATTTTTCTATGAAGTAAAATGTACAGCAGGAGCTCATGCAAAATTAGAAGGTTATTGGCTAGTAGGCAAAAAAGATGGCGAATGGACTATATTTATTTCTATGGATAATCTAAAGAGTTTTGGTATAAATCCAGATAAATATTATAATATGAATAATAAAATTGTAAATGGAAAACTCATCATCAATTGTTTTCATTTAGAAGTTCCTGAAGGCAAATCTATGGCGGAAGGTAAAAAAGTCGATGATTGCTATGTAAAAGTAGATTGGGATAATAATAAACAGACTTTTAGAATATATTAATAAAAGTAAATAGTAAAAGCAATAGAAAAGACGTATACAAATAAATGTATACGTCTTATTTTTATATCTTAATCGTCATAAATGCCTTTTAATAAAGTTTCTTTACGTAAGGATAAGCATTCGCAATTTCTATCTTGTTGAGCTAAAGAACGAATTGTATCTAACAGAATTTTGCTGATCATAGGTGCATCATCATAGAAGATATCTTCTAATACTTGATGAGACCATGGTTTGATACCTTCGCCATAATTTACTACATAGTAAAGACCAGCATAACAAGCTCCGATTTCACGAGCAAGATATACTTCAGGGCAGATGGATTGACCTACAATATCTGCATGACCATTTAACATAGCGATTTCCGCAGGGCTTTCAAAATGGCGACCGTCTGTGTTAGCATAAGTGCCACGTGTAAAAATTCTACCGCTGAAAATGTTTACGTGTATTTTTGATTAATTCTTCACGCATTTGAGGGCAAAGTGCATCACGCATAACAAGTAAAATATTTGCCTTCAAGCCCAACATCTTTGCGAACAGACATATCAAGATAATCATCAGGAATGAGAAAATCTCTAGTGTCTAATAATTTATTGATAGTACCTACGCCACCTTCAGAGAAAATGCGTTTTACACCAGCTTCGCGGAAAGTCCAGAATAAATTGGCGAGAAGCATCAGCACGATTGACGCCACTTCTCCAACCATGCATTTTGCAAGTTAAAAACGCGTGTACCTGCTAACTTCAAATAAGCGAAGTTCAGTAGTTTTGCCATAAGGTGTATCAAAAAACCATGCGGTCTTGAATGATTTTTACATCATCACATTTAGCACCTAATGGAAATTGCTGGATAATGTACCAGAACCACCGATAATTGCAAAATCGGCTTGAGGAATGTTTTGTGTATTCATAGAAAATCTCCTTAATTGAATTTTATTAAAATCGACAAATGATATTATATTCTGTATCACGTTGAGCTGCTTTAAAATCAGCTTTTTCGATTGTATTTACCATTTTGTCAATGGACATTTGATAAGCAGTACCGGCTGCACGAACGACATTTTCTTCAAGCATGATACTACCTAAATCATCAGCACCAAAAGCTAATGTTATTTGTCCGATTTGTTGACCTTGTGTAACCCAAGAACCTTGAATATGAGAGATATTATCAAAATAAAGTCTAGATACTGCTAGAGTTTTTAGATATTCCCATGAGGATAATTTATTGCCACCTAATTGAGTATTTCCAGGTTGGAAAGTCCACATGATGAAAGCTCTGAAGCCACCTGTTTTATCTTGAAGGTCGCGAACACGTCGCATATGTTCAATGCGTTCTTCAATAGTTTCGCCGAGTCCTAAAACCATAGTAGCTGTACTTTCCATGCCGATAGAGTGAGCAGTTTCCATTACTTTTAGCCAATCATCTGTCATGAATTTTTTTAGGGCTTACAATTTTGCGTACACGGTCAACTAAGATTTCAGCTCCACCACCTGGAAGTGAAGCAAGACCAGCAGAACGTAAATCTTGTAGAGTTTCTTTGATAGATTTGTTGGCTATCTTGGAAAAATGAAGTATTTCCGCAGGAGAAAAAGAATGGATTACAATATCAGGAAAGGCTGTTTTAATGGTATTAATCATATTTAAGTAATATTCAAAAGGTAAAGAAGGGTGCAGGCCTCCTTGTAACATGATTTGTGTACCACCAGCTTCTTGAGTTTCCTTTACTTTTTGTAAAATAGTTTCTATGGGCAATAAATAAGCGTCTTTGTGATTTTCGCGACGGAAAAAAGCACAGAAACGACATTCATTAAGGCAAACATTAGTGTAGTTAATATTGCGGTCTACAATGAAGGTAACAGTGTTACCAGGATGTTTTTCTTGGCGAATTTTATTTGCTTGTTGACCTAATTCTAAAATATCACCATGTTTTAAAAGGTCAATAGCTTCTTTATCAGAAAGTCTGTTCATTAATCATACCTCTAATTTATTTTATTTTTCGATATAAAGAATCACGTTGAACAGGTGTATAGCCTGTTTCGGTGAGATTTTTTGTAATTGTGTAGTAGTCATTTTCTGACCTGTTTTAGCACCAGCAGCATGAATGATTTGTTCTTCTTCAACTGTACCATCTAAATCATCAGCACCAAAAGCAAGGGCTAATTGAGCGATAGGCAAGGTGAGCATCATCCAAAAGGCTTTGATATGAGGAATGTTATCCAATACGAGTCGAGAAATAGCGATAAAACGCAAGCTTTCATAAGATGTAATAGGTTTTATATTTTCTAATTGAGTATTTTGCGGATGAAATGGGAATGAAATAAATGCTTGGAAACCATGTGTTTCATCTTGAATTTCTCTGAGTGTAAATAAATGCTGTAATCTTTGTTCTATAGTTTCAATATGACCATAGAGTTCAGAAGCATTAGTTTTCATACCGAGTTTATGAGCTGTTTTTATAGTTTCAATCCATTCTTGTGTATTGGCTTTGTTTGGGCAGATTTTAGCACGGATTTCATCATCTAAAATTTCTGCTCCACCACCTGGGAGGGAATCAAGACCTGCTTGTTGTAAAATAGTTAAGACTTCGTAAATGCTTTTTTGAGAAATCTTGGCAAAATGAACTATTTCCACAGGTGTAAAAGCTTGAATATGCACATTAGGCAAAATGTTTTTTATGGATTTAATAATTTCTATATAGTAATTAAAATCGTTAGTAGGATGAAGAGAGCTTACAATGTGTATTTCTGTTAAGCCTTTGACATGAGCGATAGTGTCTTTGATTTTAGCTTCAACATCTTCTTTAGTTAAGACAAAACCTCGTTTATCGCCATCTTCGCAAGAGAAAGCACATAGAGGGCAATTAGCAGTGCAGATATTGGATAAATTTATATGGCGGTTGATATTATAATAGACTTCTTTTTGGCTATGACGTTCTTTGGCTTTTCTTGCCCATGTAGCTAAGTCTAAAATATCAGCGTGTTTGTATAGATATAGTGCTTCATCAAAAGATAAACGCTCTCCATTTTGAGCTTTTGTTATAGCTTGTTGATTGATATTCATAAATAAAAATCCTTTACAAAATAATTAGCTTAATATGTTCTGATTATATTGAAAATTGCAATCACATTCAGCAGGTATTCTGCCTGTTTGTTTGATTAAATTGATTAGGTTATCACGAGTGAGTGCTTTTGGTGAATTTGCGCCGGCATCGTGCATGATTTTTTCTTCGCTGATAGTGCCGTCCACATCATTTGCACCAAAGCCTAAAGCTAATTGAGCGATAGGTAAAGTGAGCATTACCCAATATGCTTTGATATTATGAATGTTATCAAGCATTAATCTACAGATAGCCATAGTTTTTAAATCGTCCCAAACATTAGTGCGATGAACAGTTTTACCTAATTTTGTATTAGCAGGGTGGAATGGGAAGCAAATAAATGTCTGAATGCCACCTGTTTCATCTTGAAGATTGCGAAGTGTGATTAAATGGTCGACACGTTCTTCAATAGTTTCAATATGACCATAGAGCATGGAAGCGTTTGTCTTGATACCAAGCTGATGAGCAGTGCGAGAAACTTCTAACCATTCTTGAGCTGTAGCTTTATTAGGGCAGAGTTTTTGACGAATTCGATCATTTAAAATTTCAGCTCCACCACCTGGCATAGCTTCAATACCTGCATCTTTTAATTCTTGTAATACTTCACGAATAGATTTTCCAGAAATCTTGGCAAAATGAGTGATTTCCACGCCAGTAAAACCTTTTAAATGAAGTTGAGGAAATTCTTTTTTGAGCATTTTAATGATATCTACATAATAAGAAAAAGGCCAATCAGGATGTAATCCACTTACAATATGAAGATTTTTCATATTTGGATCTTTGCAGGCATTGGCTACTTTATTATAAATTTGCTCCATAGTCATAGCATACGCTTTTTTATCTGTAGCTTCACAACCAAAAGCACAAAAATCACAAAGAGCTGTGCAAATATTAGTTAAATTTAAATGACAATTTACATTGTAATAAACGTAATCTCCGCTGATACGTTTACGTACTAAATCTGCAAGATAGCCTATGCGAGCAAGGTCATTGGAGGCAAAAAGAGCCAACCCATCTTCTTTTGTTAGACGTTCATTATTTAAAATCTTTTGTTCTATTTTATCTAATGTATTAATCACGAGAACACCTCTTAAGTTAAAAAATTTCACTTATTAGATTTTACTCTTTTTTTAATATATGTATCAACTATAATTATTGAATAGGAAAATAAGTTTTATAAATATTATTAGTGAATAAAATTTTGTGCTATAATAAAAAAGTACTTATTAATTTTGATGAGGAAGGATTTTTATGGATAATTTGATTTTTAGCTTGAATGCGACTATACCAGTCTTTTTGATGATGGTATTGGGTATGGTTTTTCGTAAAATAGGATTATTTGATGAAGCTTTTATTACAAAAATGAATAAATTTGTATTTGTGGTAGCTTTGCCAGCATTGTTATTTGAAGATATTGGTTCAGCTAATTTTTATGAAGCTTGGGATACTACATATGTTTTATATTGTTTTGGGGCAACTTTGGCTCAGTATATTGATTTCTTTTTTTATTTCTATACCTTTTAGAAAAAATGTTTCTCAAGGTGAATTTGTGCAGGCTGCATATCGCAGTAGTGCTGCTATAATTGGTATGGCTTTTGTACAAATATTTATGGTGATTATGGTATGGCTTCTTTGATGATAATAGGTACTGTGCCTTTGTATAATGTGATGGCGGTTGTTGTTATTGGCCTTATTGAAACCTGGTCAAAGTAGTTTTAACTTTTGCCTTGATGAAAAAAACTATTAAAGGTATTATTACTAATCCTATTATATTAGGTATAGTAGTGGGTGTTATTTGGTCACTTTTGAAAATTCCAACTCCAGTGATTGTACATAAGACTGTATCTTTGCTTGCTGTTTTGGCTACACCTATGGGGCTTATGGCTATGGGAGCAGCATTTAAGTTTCAGGGATTTAGTCAAAATATAAAGCCTATTATTGTTTGTAGTGTTATGAAATTAGTTGTATTTGTAGTGTTGTTTATGCCATTTGCTATTTATTTAGGCTTTACAGAAAGTAAATTGGTCGCAGCATTGATTATGTTGGGTTCAGCTACAACTGTAAGCTGTTATATCATGGCAAGGAGCATGGGCCATGATGGTAATTTGACTGCTGGAACAGTAATGCTAACAACTCTTGGAAGTGCGTTTTCATTGACTTTTTGGCTCTATATATTAAAATGTTTGAACTTAGTATAATAGAGTTAAAATCTAAATTAGTTATCATTTTAAGATAATGTATATTTTTAGATTATAAACTCTATATGATGTAAAACCCTTAGGAATCTTACTTCCTAAGGGTTTTTAAAATTATTAAATTGTTAGTAGGTTTTTGTATAATTATTTAGTTTAATTTTATACTATATTAGGATATAAAAAATAGATTTAATTCTTTGAAGAAGATAATTTATTTTTATAAGATTCAAGATTATTAATAAGATACTCAATTTCTTGTTTTTTTAGTAAACTAAGAGAATTATTAAACATATAAAAACCACTTGTATTTTTACGTAATTTATTTAATAAGTAATTTATACTATCTAAGTCATTGGTAAAATATTCATTGGCATTGTCTATATGGTAAAAAATATATATGTATTGTACTAAAATTAGATACTTCGTTTTTATCAGCATTTTATTAATTTTGTATAATCATATCTATATCTAGATGTGATAAAAAACCTCTAGATAAGTAAAAATCATCTTTATGTTCTTTAAAATACGTAATTATTTTATTGTCCCATTTATCTGTAAAAAATGATTGTGGTACATAAGTTAATTTATTTAATATACTTTGTTTTAAGTTTTCTGTATAAGTATTAGATATAATATTATATATACGAGTAATTTTCATTTAAAATTTTTCTAATATATTGAAAGATATATCCATTTCATTATTTATTTTATTAATCATACAAGTTTGATATTTTTCTAAGTCTATAGAAAAACCTATAATTTTTTAATTTTACTAATTTTTCTATTATAGAAGGGTATTCTTGGATGGGATATAAATCATTTTTCAATTCTTTATATAATTGTTTTAAATAAAAAATATATTTCGTTATCTGATGTAAAAATTTTGAATAATATTTAAATTTATGCAAAGCTAATTGTCTATGTTTTATTATATAAATAAAATCTTTTTTTATTTTAATCTTTATCAAGATGATGATATAGCATAAATTCAGAAATAAAACCTATTATCAATATATTGATTGTCAGTAATATCGTCATAATTGAGATTATTAATATGTTTTGATTTTATTTTAATAGCTAAGATAAAAGTAGATTTTAAACAATTATAAATTTCTTTATTAAGATAATTTTTTAGGTGTATAAGATATTGAAGATAATATAGGATATAGTTTCTCAATAGATATGATACCAAAAATAAGTGTACGAATATTTGTATGATTTTTTTGTTTAAATATATTTAATATAGTAGATTTATATTTTAATAATCTTTTTTGTAGTTGTTTATTTCGACAATATTTTTCAACTATAGTGTCGTATAAATCTTCAAAATTAGGATTATACTTTATAGTTATCATAATAGTTTTTTCTTTTGTTTTGGTATAAAGGTCTTTAATAGAAAATAAATAATGTACACGATCTATTAATTGCTCTTTATCTAATTGTTCTTTTTTTGATTATTATCAGTAGATAATTTGTTAAAGTCTATTTTTTCGTTTAGTGTTAACATATATTTTTCAGGAAGATTATTATAAAATTGGGTATAATTTATCTCTTCTTCATTAGCAATAAGAACAACTTTTATATTATTTTGTTCAGTTAATGTATTTATGAAGCTAAGTAATTCATTAATATCTATTTTACATCGTTCAACATCATCTAAGAATAATGAGATATTTTTTAATCTATAAGATCTTCAAATTTAGGTAAATCATCTTTAGTTATGTTAAATCCTAAAATATTTGAATTATTAAGTGCGTTTAATCCTATATTTATTGCTTTTGAAAATAAATTTAATTTATTAGTTATATTTTTTCCTCGTTTTTCTCCAAATTTATTTTTAAAGAAATTTTCAAATAGAGTTAAATATATTTTGTTAGTTAGTTCGTTAAGGTCTTTTATATCATACAGCGATAGATAATATATATTAGTATATTTTAGAGAACTATCATTTTTTAAGGTAGGTATAAGCTTTTCTTTTACAAAGAAAGTTTTTCCTGTACCCCATTTGCCATCTATTAAAATAGCTTGTGTATATCTGTCTTCTAATAAATAATCTGTAACAATATTTATTAGTTTATCATTATTTATATTCATAATTATTATTTTCCTTAAATTTCTTCTTTAGTTATATAATATTTTTCTAACATATTTTCTATTTGTATATAATTAATTATTATAACATAAAAAAATTCACCTCAAAGGTTAATTGGAATAATTTTTAAGGTGTATCTTTTTTTTGATATGGTATTTTTATTTAGAAGAGGCAAGATGGTTATCTAGGATTTCTTGAGCATGTTGGGCTAATTGGCTATTAACTTTTGCATCTAAAGTATTGATTATATCTTGTAATTGAGTTTTGCTAAGTCCTGCATTGATACCAATATTTAGATGAGATAGAAGTTGGCTTTCTGTTCCATTCATACTTGCTAAAGCAGAAATTGTAGCAATTTCACGTTCTGGATAAGTCAAGATATCGCGAGCAAATAAATCACCGAAAAGATGTGCTTTTAACATGTAATCAATGCCAGAAGAACTAGCAATATTCACTGGTGCTCCTGCTAATTGAGTTTGAACTCTAGTACCTAGAGCTAAAATATCTGTATTTGCTGGTAATGGTGTTGCATCATTGCCTATAGTGTCATGAATATTTTTGCTTTGTCGTTCGGATAAAACTTCATCTACAGTAGCAAGACCATTTAAGGCACGAGGAAAACCACAATAAGCATAGAGATGAACCATTATTTCTTTTGTTTCATTAATGGTTAGTCCACTATCTAAGCCTTCATTTATAGCTATTTTTTAAATTATTTAAATCTCCAGTAGCTGTATAAGAAGCAATAGGAATGATAGCTTACTGTTTTGCTGTCAAAGAACCAGCTTGATAATTAGCAAAACTAGAATTTAGGCCTAAGAATAAAACACAACAAAAGGTCAATATAGATAGTAAGTATTTCATAAATATCCCTCACTTTTAAATGAATTTTATTAAAGATTATAGCCTATTTGATATGCTTGATTAGGAAATTCTGTACGTTCAATGATAGGACGAGAGCCACAACCAATGGCTAAGACTTTGCCGATATCTTGCCATTCCATATAACGCACTAGAGTTTCATAATGGTGAACTAAAGCTTCCATAGTCCAATCGGCACTATTATAAGCAGTTGCCATTAAAATTGAATTTTTTGCGATGCAAGGAGCCTGTACGTGAATAAAATCTATCAACAACAGTTTTTATTTGTGCGGACATGCCATAGTAATAAAGAGGTGTAATTAAAACAATTAAATCAGCACCAATTAATTTTGGCATAAGTGTTTGTTCAATAGCATCATTTTGAATACAAGGCCCATTCATACCACAATGGTCACAACCTTGGCAAGGATGAATATCTTCAAATGCAGAATTAAAACGAAAGACTTCATGTCCAGCATTAGTTGCACCTTCGATAAATTTATCAGCTAATAAAGCTGAAGTTCCTGCTTTATGAGGGCTACCTGTAATAACTACAATTTTCATTTTATTTTCTCCTATATGATCATTAGCATTAGCTGTTGTTTCAGGTTTATTTGTCAATGCAGATAATCCACAACCACTCAAAAATAGAGTCAATAAACCTGAGCCACTTAATTTGATAAAATCTCTACGGTTCATGATAAATAACCTCATTGATTAGGCATAGTTTCAATAGTTACTGTACCTGATAGCTCGGATACTATATCTTCACCAGAAATAACATGACCTAATTCATATAAATCATTGTTAGCACGGAAATCATCATAGAAAATAACAACATCTCCCCATGGCTCATAATAAGCTAAAGTTCCGATTTTAGGTGTGGCTTTAGGTGTGCTTTCTGTATTTAATTTATTAGGTGGATAGAATATTTTTTCATTTGTACTATAATCTTCTAAATCTATGGATAGTGGTAATTGATTATATAAATCATTAGCAGCTGGACTATTATTTAATTCGATTTCAATAGTTTGATTATTAGTAGTTGTTAATTTTATAACTTTAGTTTGTGTTGAAGTTGATGAAGATGTGGTTTCAGTTGTTGTTTTTACATTAGTATTAGCTGTAGTATTATCTTGAGTTGGTTCTACTTGAGCATTGCAAGCCGTTAGAGAAAAGGTCATTAATAATAAACACT
>ENA-OQEL01000366-OQEL01000366.1-human-gut-metagenome-genome-assembly--contig:-NODE-366-length-16819-cov-3.311886_pt1 | contig 16819 bp, 15 predicted proteins | sample MGYA00242796_ERZ504637 | MGnify/ENA primary metagenome ERZ504637 (study PRJEB26092, sample SAMD00036306) | human gut metagenome | host: Homo sapiens | study: EMG produced TPA metagenomics assembly of... | reverse complement strand
GGATTGTTTTGCAAACTGTTCGGGGAGAGGGCGACATCCGCACCTACTTCGCACCTGGACGTGTGAACCTGATCGGTGAGCACACGGATTACAACGGAGGCCACGTGTTTCCATGCGCACTGACCATCGGAACCTACATGGCAGCAAGAAAACGTGACGACAGAAAGCTTCGTTTTTACTCTATGAACTTTGAAAACTCGGCGTGGTAGAATCTTCTCTCGATGAATTCCTGATGGGAAAAGAAGGCAACTGGACCGCATATCCGAAGGGAATGATGTGGGCATTTTGCCAGAAGGGCTTCCCGGTAGAGCAGGGCTTCGATATCGTGCTCTACGGAAACATTCCGAACGGCTCCGGCCTTTCCTCTTCCGCATCCGTTGAGACCGTAACCGGCGTAATGCTGCGTGACATGTTCGGCTACGACACCATCTCCATGATCGACATCGCTCTGTACGGCCAGTTCTCCGAGAACAACTACAACGGCGTCAACTGCGGTATCATGGATCAGTTCGCCATCGCCATGGGCAAAAAGGACTGTGCGATCTTCCTTGACACCAGCGATCTGAAATATGAGTACGCACCGGTTAAACTGGAAGGCGCAAGAATTGTCATCTCCTGCAGCAACAAGAAACGCGGCCTTGGCGACTCCAAATACAACGAGCGCCGCAGCGAGTGCGAGACTGCTCTGGCTGAGATTCAGAAAGTCAAAGACATCAAGAGCCTTGGCGAGCTGACCGAGGAAGAGTTTGAGGCAGTGAAAGATGCCATCAAAGATCCGGTCCGCCAGAAACGTGCAAAACATGCTGTTTACGAGAACCAGAGAACCGTTCAGGCCGTTGCAGCTTTAAAGGCAAACGACATCGCAAAATTCGGCGAGCTGATGAACGCATCCCACGTTTCCCTGCGTGATGACTATGAGGTAACCGGCATCGAGCTGGATACTCTTGTGGAAGAAGCATGGAACTGCCCGGGTGTCATCGGATCCCGTATGACAGGCGCAGGCTTCGGCGGATGCACCGTCAGCATCGTAAAAACAGAAGATATTGACAACTTCATCGCAAAAGTAGGCGCAGCTTACAAAGAAAAAATCGGCTATGCCGCAGACTTCTATGTCGTAGACATCGGAGACGGCGCAGGCGTATTAAAATAAGAAATAAAAAAGCTGGATCGGCAGCAGGGAGGAAGCTACAGTGATTAACGAGAGTATTGCAAAACTGGTAAAATATGGAGAAAATGCCGGTCTTGTTTCGGGACTGGATAAAATCTATGCGACAAACCGGATTCTGGAAGTCATGCAGATTTCCGATTACGAAGAGCCGGAGCAGATTCCGGAGACCCCGGATCTGGAAGAGACTTTAAATGAACTGCTTGATGATGCAGCTAAGCGCGGTCTTCTCGAACACAACAGCGTCGTTTACCGCGATCTGTTCGATACGAAACTGATGGACTGCCTGATGCCGCGCCCGGGAGAGGTGGTAAAGAAGTTTGAGGAACTCTATGCGAAGAGCCCGCAGGAGGCAACCGATTACTTCTACAAACTGAGCCAGGATTCCAACTACATCCGCAGATACCGCATCGCAAAGGATATCCGCTGGAGCGTACCGAGTGCCTACGGCGATATCGATATCTCGATCAACCTCTCCAAACCGGAGAAGGACCCGAAGGCGATCGCGGCTGCAAAACTGGCAAAACAGAGCGGTTATCCGAAATGCCTGCTCTGCAAGGAGAATGTGGGCTATGCGGGACGCGTCAACCACCCGGCGCGCCAGAACCACCGCATCATTCCGCTGACGATCAATCAGACGGAGTGGGGATTCCAGTACTCGCCATATGTGTATTACAATGAGCACTGCATCGTGTTCAATTTCCAGCATAACCCGATGAAGATCGAGCGCGCGACCTTTGTGAAGCTGTTTGACTTTATCAAGCTGTTTCCGCACTACTTCATCGGTTCCAATGCGGATCTGCCGATCGTGGGAGGCTCCATTTTAAGCCACGATCATTATCAGGGCGGTCACTATACCTTCGCAATGGCGAAAGCGCCGATCGAGCGCCATTTTACCATCAAAGGATACGAGGATGTGGAAACCGGCATCGTCAAATGGCCGCTGTCCGTCATCCGGATCCGCCACAAAGATGAGAAACGGCTGATCGATCTGGCAGAGCATATCCTGAACTGCTGGAGAGGTTACACGGATGAGGATGCGTTTGTATTCGCCGAGACTGACGGAGAGCCGCACAACACGATCACGCCGATCGCAAGAAAAGTGGGCGATACGTTCGAACTCGATCTGGCACTGCGCAACAACATCACGACGGACGAATGCCCGCTCGGTGTTTACCATCCGCATGCACAGTATCATCACATCAAAAAAGAGAACATCGGCCTTATTGAGGTTATGGGACTTGCGATTCTGCCGGCGCGCTTAAAAGATGAGCTGGAAGAGCTTTCCAAATGCCTTATAGAGGGAAAAGATGTCCGCGCTGTCGCAGAGCTGGAGAAACATGCCGACTGGGTAGACGAATTCCTGCCGCGCCATCCGGAGCTGAACAGCGAAAATGTGATGGATATCCTGAAAGAGGAAGTCGGAAAAGTCTTTGTCGGCGTACTCGAGGATGCCGGCGTTTACAAGTGCACCGAGGAAGGCAGAAGTGCATTTGCAAAATTCATGGAAACGTTGTAGAATAAACTAAATGCTTCAATTAACCCGCTGCGGCAAAAAAGCAGCAGCGAAGGAAAACATGGAGGATACCAAAATGAAAATCTTAGTTACTGGCGGTGCAGGCTATATTGGAAGCCACACCTGTGTGGAACTGCTGAACGCAGGCTATGACGTTGTTGTCATGGACAACCTTTACAATGCAAGCGAGAAAGCCATCGAGCGTGTAGAACAGATTACCGGAAAGAAAGTAACCTTCTACAAAACCGATATGCTGGACCGCGAAGGCGTAAAGAAAATTTTCGACAACGAGAAAATTGACGCTGTCATCCATTTCGCAGGCTTAAAAGCAGTCGGCGAGTCCGTACATAAACCGATTGAATATTATCACAACAACATGACCGGAACCCTGATTCTCTGCGATGAGATGAGAAACCACGGCGTAAAGAACATCATCTTCAGTTCTTCTGCAACCGTATACGGCAATCCGGCACAGATTCCGATCACCGAGGAGTGCCCGAAGGGAACCCCGACCAACCCATACGGCTGGACAAAAAGCATGCTCGAGCAGGTTCTGACCGACATCCACACCGCAGATCCAGAATGGAATGTTATCCTGCTTCGTTACTTCAACCCGATCGGAGCGCATAAGAGCGGCCTTATCGGAGAGGATCCGAAGGGCATCCCGAACAACCTGCTTCCGTATGTCGCACAGGTTGCCATCGGAAAACTCGAGTGCATCGGCGTTTTCGGTGATGACTACGATACTCCGGACGGAACTGGTGTCCGCGATTACATCCATGTTGTTGACCTGGCACGCGGCCATGTAAAAGCCATCCAGAAACTGGCTGACAACGAGGGCGTTTCCATTTACAACCTCGGAACCGGCAAAGGCTACAGCGTACTCGATGTGATCCACGCATTCGAGAAAGCATGCGGCCATCCGCTGAAATACGAAATCAAACCGCGCCGTGACGGTGATATCGCAACCTGCTACTCCAAATGCGACAAAGCAAAGAGGAGCTTGGCTGGGAGGCTGAGTACGGCATCGAGGAGATGTGTGCCGATTCCTGGAACTGGCAGCAGAAGAATCCGAACGGATATAACGACTAATGTATGTGAGTGTTATCTGGCGGCCCGCCGATACTTGAAAGAGTGTCGGCAGGGCCGTTTTTGTATAGATAAATTCAGTCTTTTTTCACAAAGTCCGGCTTGCTAATTAAGAGGGAATCCGATATAATGTAAGAGTTAAAGTGTCCGTAAAAAAAGAGGGGCGGTTTGACATACAAGGAGGAAAAGCATGGACGATAGAAAAAATCAGAACCGGGAACCAGAAAACGGCTCCGGGGGAGGACCGAAAAACAGACAGACGATACTCATTATCCTGATCTGCCTCCTCGTCAGCCTGATGGTGATGGGACTTCTGAACAATGCCCTTGGGGGAATTACTTCCGAGGATCTTGACTATAGCAAATTCCTGGATATGGTAAACAACGATGAAGTGCAGGAAGTTGTCTTGAAATCGGGAACACTGACCGTAAGCGCCGAAAGACCAGAAATCGGAGGGAATCACCTATCAGGTAACGATGATGGGAGATGAGCAGGAGCTGGTCGATCTGTTACAGGAGAAAGGCATTACGTACCACAAAGATCCGCCGGATTCTACCGGAACGATCATTTACACATTGCTGACCGTCATTCTGCCGGTTGTGATGCTTGTCGCTGTCATGGTATGGGTGATGCGCAGCATGAACAAAGGCGGCGGAGTCATGGGCGTAGGAAAGAGCAGAGCAAAGGCCTACGTACAGAAAGAAACCGGCGTGACATTCCGCGATGTTGCGGGACAGGACGAGGCAAAAGAATCGCTCCAGGAGGTTGTGGATTTCCTGCATAACCCTGGAAAATACACGACAATCGGTGCAAAACTTCCGAAAGGAGCACTTCTTGTAGGCCCTCCTGGAACCGGAAAAACACTGCTTGCCAAAGCCGTAGCCGGTGAGGCGCACGTACCGTTTTTCTCGATGTCCGCTTCGGAATTTGTCGAGATGTTCGTCGGTGTCGGTGCATCGCGTGTGCGTGACCTGTTTGAGGAAGCAAAGAAAAACGCACCGTGCATCATCTTTATCGATGAGATCGATGCGATCGGAAAGAGCCGTGACAACAGCTACAACAGCAACGACGAGCGGGAGCAGACGTTAAACCAGCTCCTCGCCGAGATGGACGGATTCGACAGCTCCAAGGGTATTCTGATCCTTGCGGCCACAAACCGCCCGGAGGTTCTTGACCCGGCGCTGCTGCGTCCAGGCCGTTTTGACCGCCGGATTATCGTAGAAAGACCGGACCTGAAAGGCCGTGTGGAAATCCTGAAAGTACACGCCAAGAACGTATCGCTCGATGAGACGGTTGATCTCGACGGCATCGCACTTGCGACATCGGGAGCCGTTGGTTCTGATCTTGCAAATATGATCAACGAGGCAGCGATTCTTGCGGTCAAGAACGGAAGAAAAGCCGTTTCCCAGAAGGATCTTCTCGAGGCAGTCGAGGTTGTCCTCGTCGGAAAAGAGAAGAAGGACCGCATCTTAAGCCAGGAAGAGCGAAAGATCGTTTCCTACCACGAGGTAGGCCACGCACTTGTTACTGCACTGCAGAAGGATTCCGAGCCGGTACAGAAAATCACGATTGTGCCGCGTACGATGGGTGCGCTCGGCTACGTCATGCAGGTGCCGGAGGAGGAGAAATACCTCAACACGAAGAGCGAACTCGAGGCGATGATCGTCGAGTGCCTCGGTGGAAGAGCGGCAGAGGAGATCGTATTCGGCAATGTGACAACGGGAGCTTCGAATGATATCGAGAAAGCGACGAAGATTGTCCGCGCGATGATCACGCAGTACGGTATGTCGGAGAAATTCGGTCTGATCGGTCTTGCGACCCAGCAGAATCAGTACCTCGACGGAAGAATGGTCTTAAACTGCGGCGATGCCACAGCAACCGAAATTGACCACGAGGTCATGAAGATCCTGAAAGAGTCGTATGAGCAGGCAAAAGAACTTCTGGCAGCTAACCGCGATGCGATGGATGAAATCGCAGCTTACCTGATCCAGAAAGAGACGATCACCGGAAAAGAATTTATGGAGATTTTTCATCAGGTGATTGCAAAACGGAATGGAAACGCGGAAGAAGCGGTTGAAAATCCAGAAATATAAAAAGAAAGCGAAAAGGCCCGGCGGGAGCAGAGAAAACGATCTCTGCACGCTGGGCATTTTCAACATTACAGTCCCAAAAAGAGGAGGGTCATATGGCGTTTGATATCCAGGAAGAACTGAAAAAACTGCCGGGGAAACCCGGCGTCTATCTGATGCACGACGCGGACGATACAATTATCTACGTAGGAAAGGCGATTTCGCTGAAAAACCGTGTCCGCCAGTATTTCCAGACGAGCCGCAACAAAGGGCCGAAGATTGAGCGGATGGTCACGCATATCGCCCGCTTTGAGTATATTGTGACGGATTCCGAACTGGAGGCGCTCGTGCTGGAGTGCAACCTTATCAAAGAGCACCGTCCGAAATACAATACGATGCTGAAAGATGACAAGGCGTACCCGTACATTAAGGTGACCGTGAACGAGGATTTTCCACGCATTCTGTTTTCCCATCAGATGAAGAAGGACAAGGCGAAATATTTCGGCCCGTACACGAGCGCTGGAGCTGTGAAAGATACGATCGAACTGTTGCGGAAGCTGTACGATATCCGTTCCTGCAATAAGAGCCTGCCAAAGGAGATCGGCAAGGACCGCCCGTGTCTTTACTATCACATCCACCAGTGTAAGGCGCCGTGCCAGGGATACATTTCCAAAGAAGAGTACGGCGAGCAGATCAAAAAGGCGATCAGTTTTCTGAATGGAAATTACAATGACATGATCAAAGAGCTGACTGGAAAAATGACGGAGGCGGCTGAGGAGATGCGGTTCGAGCAGGCGGCGGAGTACCGTGATCTGATCGACAGCGTGCGCAGGATCGGCGAGCGGCAGAAGATTACGAACAGTGACGGCGAGGACAAGGATGTCATTGCGCTTGCGATGGACAAAGAGGATGCGGTGGCGCAGGTCTTCTTTATCCGGAACGGAAAGCTGATCGGGCGGGAGCATTATTATCTGCGGATCGGGGAGGAGGAGCAGAAAAGCGAGGTGCTGCTCACGTTTATGAAACAGTTCTATCCGGCACGCCGTTCATCCCACGGGAAATCATGATTTCCGAGGAGATTGCCGAGCAGGAGCTGATGGAAGAGTATTTAAGCAGCAAACGGGGCCAGAAGGTCCGCATCCGCGTGCCGAAAAAGGGCAGCAAGGAAAAAAATGGTGGAACTGGCAGAGCGGAACGCACAGATCGTTCTCGACCAGGACCGCGAGCGGATCAAGCGGGAAGAGGGTCGGACGGTCGGTGCCGTAAAAGAGATCGCCAGATGGCTGAACCTGCCGTCGATCGACCGCATCGAGGCGTACGATATCTCCAATATCAGCGGTTTCCAGTCGGTCGGCTCAATGATCGTCTACGAGAAAGGAAAGCCAAAGCGCGCCGATTACCGAAAATTCAAGATCAAATCCGTCGAGGGACCGAACGATTACGCCAGTATGAAAGAGGTCTTAAGCCGCCGTTTTCTGCGCGGCATCCAGGAGGACAGCGGTTTCGAGCGGCTGCCGGACCTGATCATGATGGACGGCGGACGCGGCCAGGTTAACATTGCGCTTGAGGTGCTTGAAGAAATGGATCTTGCGATTCCGGTCTGCGGTATGGTAAAGGACGACAAGCACCGCACGAGGGGTCTGTATTTCCGAAACGTGGAAATCCCGATCGACCGGAACAGCGAGGGCTTCAAACTGATCACACGCGTGCAGGACGAGGCGCACCGCTTTGCAATCGAATACCACCGCCTGCTGCGGAGCAAGGGCCAGGTCCACTCGATTCTCGACGACATCCCGGGCATCGGGCCGACAAGAAGGAAAGAACTGATGCGCCACTTTCAGGGAATTGATGATATCAAGGCGGCAACCGTGGAAGAACTTTCCGGACTTCCGGGCATGAATAAAAAGGCGGCGGAGCAGGTTTACACATTCTTTCACGCACCTGCACAGGAGGAAAATGAGGATTCGTCAAAATAGTTAAATTTCTAGGTTGCCCGTGATGCTTTATTGTGCTAAAATCATAGAAGAGACGGATTTAAAAAGACGTCGAATGAAGTCGGAGGACAGGAAAATGAAAGAAATTGAAATGACCAAAATGGTGGAGGAAATGGATCTCCGCAACCTGACACCAGAGGTTGATATGACAGATCTTGTCATTGCCACACCGGATATCAACCGTCCTGCACTGCAGCTGACCGGTTACTATGAGCATTTTGCCAATGAGCGTGTGCAGATCATCGGTTATGTAGAGTTCACGTATCTGCAGCATCTTGAAGAGAGCGAGCGCGTCCGCGCGTTTGAAGAGTTTGTAAGCCGCAAGATCCCATGTGTCATTTTCACCACGAAGATGATTCCGGGACCGGAAATTCTGGAGCTGTGCAATCGTTATCAGGTACCGGCCTTTGCGGTAGACAAATCGACTTCCGTTTTCATGGCTGAAATCATCCGCTGGCTGAATGTCCAGCTTGCCCCGATGATCTCCATCCACGGCGTGCTGGTCGATGTATTCGGCGAGGGCGTTCTGATCATGGGCGAGAGCGGAATCGGAAAGAGCGAGGCTGCACTGGAGCTGATCAAACGAGGCCATCGTCTCGTCAGCGATGATGTGGTTGAAATCAGCCGTGTCAGCGACATTACGCTGGTCGGAACGGCACCGGATATCACGCGTCACTTTATCGAGCTGCGCGGTATCGGTATCATCGACGTCAAGACGCTGTTTGGTGTCGAGAGCGTAAAGGATACCCAGTCTATCGACCTTGTTATCAAGCTTGAAGAGTGGGACAAAGAGAAAGAATACGACCGTCTGGGCCTGGAAGAAGAGTATATTGAGTTCCTTGGAAACAAGGTTGTCTGCCATTCCCTTCCGATCCGTCCGGGCCGTAACCTGGCGATCATCGTAGAAACCGCTGCTGTCAACCACAGACAGAAGAAGATGGGCTACAATGCCGCACAGGAGCTGTACCGCCGTGTACAGGCTAACTTAGTGAAAAAAAGAGAGGAGAAGTAAGAAAATGGCAAACTATGTATTTGGAATCGATGTTGGGGGTACTTCAGTAAAATGCGGACTGTTCCAGACAGACGGAACTCTGTTGGAAAAATGGGAAATCCCGACCCGCACCGAAAACGGCGGAAGCGAAATTCTGCCGGATATCGCAAAAAGCGTAAAAGCAAAAATGGCTGAGAAGGGTATCGCGGCAGATGATGTTGCCGGTGTCGGCATTGACGTACCTGGCCCGGTTAATGACAAAGGTGAGCTTTCCATCGCAGTCAACCTGAACTGGGGATATAAAAATATCGTAAAAGAGCTTTCCGACGAACTCGGCGGAATGGCAGTAAAAGCAGCAAACGACGCAAACGCAGCAGCTCTCGGTGAGATGTGGGCAGGCGGCGGAAAGGGAAGCAAGAACCTGGTTATGGTTACCCTTGGAACCGGTGTCGGCGGCGGAATCATCGTGGACGGCAAGATCGTAGCAGGTGCTCACGGCGCAGGCGGCGAGGTTGGTCATGCATGTGTTGAGCCGGAAGAAGAAGCGGTCTGCAACTGCGGAAACCACGGATGCCTCGAGCAGATGACATCTGCAACCGGTATCGTTCGTCTGGCAAAGAAATATCTGGCATCCCATGATACTCCGTCTTCTTTAAGAGAAAGAGGAGAGTCCATCAGTGCAAAAGCTGTCTTTGATGCATTAAAAGAAGGCGATGCAGCAGCAGAAGCAATCGTTCAGGAGTTCTCCGAGTACCTCGGAAGAGCACTTGCAGTATTCGCATGCGTTGTTGACCCGGAAGTTATCGTAGTCGGCGGCGGTGTATCCAAAGCAGGCCAGATCCTGATCGACGGCGTAGCTAAATACTACCGTGAAGCAGCATTCATCGCATGCAAAGATACCCCGATCGTACTCGCTTCCCTTGGGAACGATGCTGGTATCTACGGCGCAGCAAAAATGCTGATTGACTAATTGATTCAGATGGAAAAAGAAGTATAGAAAAACCGGTCCTGCTGGCATATGCCAGAGGGCCGGTTTTTTGTGTATAGACTGACTGAAAAAGTTATTCGGAAGAGCCGCTCTCTTCGGACTGCGGCTGTACTTCCGATATCTCCGCCGGGGTATCCGGTTCTGACGGTGCATCAGGGGTCTCCGGTGTGTCAGGAGTCTCCGGTGTATTAGAAGGCGGATCGGCAGGTGTTTCGGGCGGAGCCGGAGTTTCCTGCGGTGCCTCCGTCGGTGTCGGGGTTGCCTGCGGAGTTGATGCTGCAGAAGGGGTTCTGGTCGGCGTCGGTGTTGAGGCCGGCGCGGTGTAGTGGCCCTTGCAACGCTCGGTCGGCAGATCGGATACCGCAAAGTATTCGGTGATGGACGGGCAGCTTGAGCGGGCGAGCAGGCCAGTCTTCGTACAGATCGTTGCCTCCTGTACTGTTGCGGAAGTCTCGAAATCCATATCGGCAAGGCCTTCGTGGATTTCATTCATGACCTTTGCCCAGAGACGTTTGTGGAATTCACGGTCGCTCTCCGGAAACTCCGCGTGTGTATCATACGTTGCCCAGATGGCAGCGGTATAATACGGCGTAAAGCCTGCAAAAACAAGATCCTTGGCCTCGTTCGTCGTACCGGTTTTTCCGGCTGCGTGCATATTGTCGAGGCGGGCGGCAACACCGGTACCTTTTTCCAGAACATCCTCCATGACATTGGTGAGGAGGGAGGCAGTGCTTGCCTTGAAGACCTGCGTTGCCTTGTTTTCTGTGTTGTCAATTAAAACATTTCCCTTGCTGTCGGTAACCTTTGTGTAGAACACCGGCTTGCGGTACTGGCCGCCGTCTGCGATTGCCGCGTAGGCTGCCGTCAGTTCGAGATCACTGACACCGTAGGTGATACCGCCGAGAGCCAGCGGCTGGATCACATCGTATTCCTCGGAGAGTTTGGAAAAAACCAAGCTTCTTCAGATAATCAAAGCCGACCTTCGGCGTAAGCTCGGTCAGTACTTTGACGGCCGGGATATTGATGGAATTGATGATCGCCTGGCGGACGGTAACATCACCATGGTAGGTAAGATCCGAGTTCTGCAGCGGTGTGCCGTCGCTGTAGTTGAACGGCTCATCCTTAATTACCGTAGCGAGTGTAATCTTTCCAAGGTCGAGCGCCGGTCCGTACGCGGAAAGAATCTTGAACGTGGAACCCGGCTGGGAATAATTATCGGTTGCGCGGTTGAAGGTAAGACTTGCTGATTTTTTCGCCGCGTCCGCCGACGATGGCTTTCACGTAACCAGTGCGCTGATCCATAACGGTCATGCACGCCTGCGGCTGCGGGGTGAAGCTGCTGCGCTCGGCAACAATCGTATCGCCCTCCTGCATGATAGCAGCTTTGTACTGGTCGATATAGCTCTGTGCCTCCTCCTGGGAGTCAAAGAGCAGATCGAAATTCGGATCGCTGTTGCGGAAGTAGAGCTGCAGCATCTCTTTGCTGTAGTTCTGTACCTCGCCGTCTGCCTGCTCTACGGTGAGCGCCCAGTCGAGACCGATCTGCGTGTTCGCCGGGAAGTTCTCCGGATTCTGGAATTCCGTATCGAGAATCGACTGCATGTAGGAATCCTGTGTGGTATAGATTTTGAGGCCGCCGCTGTAGACAACGTTCTTTGCCTGCACTTCGGTGTAGCCTTTCTGTACCATCAGATCGTTGATCAGGTTGGTGATGACTTCATCGATAAAGTAGGAGTACGGCGCGCTCTCCGCCTGGGACTGCGTGTGCATGGCGATGCGATCGTAAACATTGTCGTTCATGGCAATGGTGTATTCTTCTTCGGTGATGTAGCCCTGCTCTTTCATGTTGTTCAGGATCTTGTCGCGGCGCTGCTGGTTTTTCTCCGGGTGGTTTTTCGGATTATATGCCGTCGGAGCCTTTGGAATTGCGGCAAGAACGGCGCATTCAGAGAGCGTCAGATTTTTTGCATCCTTTCCGAAATACGTCTGCGCTGCCGTCTGGACACCGTAGCAGCCGGAACCTAAGTTGATCGTATTCAGATAATTTTCCAGAATAACGTCTTTGGCGTTTTTCACCCTCTGCGGTCAGTGTTTTTTCCAGCTTCAGCGCCAGGTACTGTTCCTGGATCTTCCGCTTGAAGCTCTGCATCCGCGTCTCTTCCATCCAGTCAGTGAAAACATTGTTTTTTAAGAGCTGCTGTGTGATCGTGCTGGCGCCCTCGGTAAAATGAAAGCCGTGGCTGACGCCGACAACGAAAGCACGGATGATACCGCTCGGATCGATGCCGTTGTGCTCATAAAAACGGGCATCCTCAACCGCGACGATCGCGTGCTGCATATCGAGCGGAATCTCCTCAATCGAAATCGAGACACGGTTTCCCTGAGCCCCGATCAGCTTCTGTACCTGGTTGCCGTCAGCATCGTAGATAAACGACGCGTTGCCGAGCGGCATGATATTTGCCTCTGAAATATCAGGGGCACTGTCAATCACGCCGCGGACAGCGCCGATCACAAGCCCGGCACCGCAGACGAGAACGACAAGAAGAAGACAGAACGCGATGCGCAGCGCCGTCACGCCGGCCGTCTTTTCAATCTTTCCGTAATGGGACCGCAGATCTTCACGTTTGTCTTCCAGATGACTTTTTTCCAAAGTGCATATAGAAAATCCTCCTTATGTCATGTTCCTGCAAAACTGATTTAGTTCAGTAATCAATGGTGTTCCTGCCCTGCAAAAAGCAGGGTATACTTATTTTTATTATACCAAACAAAGGGCTGGAATAAAAGTATTTCTGAAAAGAATGCTGATTTTTCAGAAATGATATGGTAAGATAGGTACATATTTGGGTGAAGGAGTAAGGACATATGATCGATCAGTTTCGGACGGTTTACCGGGGTGGAACCGGGGAAATCGTGGAGAAGAAATCACGTTTTATTGCGACGGTGCGTCTGGTGGAATCTGAGGAGGAGGCACTTTCCTGCCTGGAAGCTCTGCGGAAAAAATACTGGGATGCGCGGCATAACTGTTTTGTGTATATTATTGGAGAAAATCAGGAGACGGTGCGCTGCAGCGACGACGGGGAGCCTTCCGGCACGGCAGGGCGGCCGATGCTCGATGTGGTACAGGGAGCAGGACTCCGCAATGTGCTTGTTGTGGTGACGCGGTATTTCGGCGGTACGCTGCTGGGAACGGGCGGCCTGGTGCGCGCGTACTCGCAGGCGGTGCAGGAGGGGCTGGCAAACAGTGTTCTGATTGACGAGATCTGCGGCGTGCGTCTGTTGATTGAGACGGATTACAACGGCATCGGTAAAATCCAGTATCTGCTCGGCCAGCGGGGGATTCCGATTCTGGAATCCGAGTACACCGATCAGGTGAAAATCCGCGTTCTCGTTCCGAAAACGGAGGTGGACCGTCTCTGCGCGGAGATTACCGAGGGGACGAACGGAAGGCAAACTGGAAAAAGAGAGGAGCTGTACTTTGCGCAGAACGACGGAGAGCTGATCTTCGGGGATGCGCTGACGCAGTATAAGAATCTGGAGGCAGAAGAATTAGGATAAAGGAGGATGCGACATGAGGTTTCCGGAAAATCTGAAAAAGGGCGGAACGATCGGCTTTGTGGCACCATCGTTTGGATGCACAACAGAGCCATACAAGTCTGCATTTGCAAATGCACAGAAAAATGGAAAGAGATGGGATATCAGCTGGATCTTGGGCCAAACTGCTATGCAGAGCACGGCATCGGAATCAGCGCGGCACCGGAGGAGTGCGGAAAAGAGCTGACGGAATATTATGTCAGTGAGAAGAATGACTGTCTGATTTCCTGCGGCGGCGGAGAGCTGATGTGCGAGGATCTCGATTACGTGGATTTTGAAAAGATCAGAAAGGCACCGGCGAAATGGTATCTCGGCTATTCTGACAATACGCATTTTACGTATCTTCTGCCGACCATCTGCGATACGGCGGCTGTTTACGGTCCGTGTGCGAGTGATTTCGGCATGGAGCCGTGGCATAAATCCGTAGCGGATGCGTTTGGCGTACTGACGGGAGAAGTGCGTACCGTCCGCGGCTATGAGGGATGGGAAAGAGACGATGCGAAGGGCAGAAGCGAGGAAAATCCGTATCTGCCGTACCAGATTACAGAACCGCGCGTTCTGCGCCGCTTCCCGGATGCGGACAGTGCATTTGAGGGACGACTCATCGGCGGCTGTCTCGACTGTCTCGTCAATATTCTTGGAACGAAGTACGACGGAACGGTTGATTTTGTGGAAAAATATAAAGAGGACGGTTTTGTCTGGTTTCTGGAAGCGTGCGATCTGAACGTCTTTGCGATCCGCCGCGCAATCTGGCAGATGGAGCACGCCGGCTGGTTCCAATATGTGAAAGGCTTTCTGATTGGCCGCCCGCTGCAGTTCGGACAGAAATTCGGGGAACTCGACCAGTACCGCGCCGTGACGGATCTGCTTGGAAAATACAACGTGCCGATCGTGATGGATCTCGACATCGGACACCTTCATCCGGCGATGCCGCTGATCGTCGGAAGTTATGCGAAGGTGGCCGTGGAAGGAAATGAGATTGAAATTAAGATGGAGTGCCGTTAGAACGCTTTTGAAAAATATTTTCTCGAGCGGCAGGGCAGAGCCTGTGGGAAAATGTTTGCGCACGTAGAAGAACTATCGGCGCATCCGGCAGATGCCGCGGAGCTTTTTGACATCGAGAATCGTGACCGTGCCGCGGGAGAGTGCGACGATGCCGTCTTTCTCGAACGACTTTAAGGTGCGGGAAACGACCTCTCTGGCACTGCCGAGGTTCCGCGCGATCTGTTCGTGCGTGGTGGAGAGCACCGGGGAACCGGTGCGGATGCGTTCATCCTCGAGATATCCGGCAAGGCGCTGGTCAAGCCGCGTAAAGAGAAGCTGGCCCATCGCCCACATGACTTCGGAAAAATGCTCCGTTGTTTCCCGGTAAATGTAGTTTTCAACGTAAATATTCTGATTCAACAGTCTGCGGAACGTGCTGGCCGGAGTGATGAGAACTTTCGTCTCCTCCTCGGCCTCAATCAGAATATCAAAGCTGATTTCCTGCATCGCACAGGAGGCAGACAGCGTGCAGACTTCGCCGGGACCGGTGGTAAACAGGGTAATTTCCCGCTGCTCGCCGGACTGGATAAAGATGCGGAGCTTGCCGGAGAGGACAAGCAGAACGCCGAGACAGTCATCGTCACAGCTGTAGAGAAAATCGCCGCGCTGATACGTCGTCAGGACGGAAGAGAGCACGAGTGTCTGCTGTTCATCGGCGGTAAGCTTTGAATAAAATGGATAATGCTCCTGAAAACAGGATTCCAGAAAAGATGACATAAATAAAACTCCTTTCGGAAGAAGAACGTTCTTTTGTAAACTACGGCAGCAGCCGTTTCTTCCATGATAGAAAAGAACAGAAAGAAATGCAAGAAAAAACGTATCGGTTTTTGCGCCGATACGTTTTTTCTGCATTTCCAATATTACGCTGTTTATTTTACAGAGTTAATCAGTTCTTCCAGCTCCTCATAGGAAACGGCGCCGACGTTTTTCTTTACGAGCTCGCCGTTTTTGAAGAAAGCGAGGGTCGGAACGCTCATGACTTTAAAGGATCTTGCCAGCTCCGGTGCTTCGTCAACGTCTACTTTGTAGAACTGGATCTCCGGCATATCCTCAGCTGCCTCTTCGATGACCGGGGCGAGCATTTTGCACGGTCCGCACCAGGTAGCAAAGAAATCAACAACGGCAACGCCAGGTGCTGCCTGCAGAGCTTTTTCAAAGTTTTCGGATGTAACATGAATTAATGACATAATAGAAGTCCTCCTTTTTATTGTACGGGTAATTCCCGGTAAGTGTTTTCCTGTTATGTCTGTAGAATACCACAGCGGAACGGGAATTTCTGTGACTAAGTCACAAAGTGATTTCTTAGTTTTATTTCGGTTCTTTCCCCAGGCGGAAGCATTCGATCATCTCGCCGGTCAGGCTGATGAGGTTCGGGGTCTCCGGGAGGGAAGCACGGTCAAACCATTCGGCAACGGAGAGTTCCTCGCGGTCGAGGGTAATGGACGGATCGCCGTCCACATCGCAGTAAAATCCGGCGAGCAGCGAGCCGCTGAAGGACCACGGCTGACTCTTATAGTATCTCAGATTTTTGACCTTTAATCCGACTTCTTCCATGACTTCACGGTGCACCGTCTGTTCCAGCGTCTCACCGACCTCGGTATAGCCGGCCACGAGGGCGTACTGGCGGTGGCTGCTGTGGGAAGGTGCGTACTTCGTGAGCAGCAGGCGGTCACCGTCGGTGATGGCAACGATGACGCTCGGGCAGATGACCGGATAGGAGAGCGCGCCGCAGGAAGGGCACTGCATCGCGCGTTCATTTCCAGGCGCATGCATCTTCGTTCCGCAGCGGCCGCAGTAGGTGTGGTCGGTGTACCAGGTGTGGATCTGGTAACCGGTGATACCGGCAAACCCGAGCCATCCCGGAACAGCGCTGCGAAGAATTAGTGTATTTTCGTATTTCCAGATGCCAAATTCCGGAATGCTGCGGACTGCGCAGTTCATAATAGTCCGTCTCATCAATGCGGAACAGAATTTTTGCCTTTCTTAATCTCCGGAAAAACGCTGCAATTTCCGCAATGGAAGGGTAGCAGATCTCGGGATCTTCGAAATTGCACAGAATTGTATGATGACCGTAAATTAAAACAAGATCCGTATCGTTCGGAACAGAAGGCTGGTAATCTACATAATATTTATGCGGAGCAATGTCCTGAATCATAAGAATTCCTTTCTTTGGTAAAAAAGTTTTTGGAAAAACAAAAAACCGAAATTCCTGTGAAGAAATTTCGGTAATAAAAAGAGCGCGAGACGGGATTCGAACCCGCGACCCCAACCTTGGCAAGGTTGTACTCCACCCCTGAGCCACTCGCGCATATACATCCTTTTGGATGAAGCGGGTGATGGGAATCGAACCCACGTATCCAGCTTGGAAGGCT
>ENA-OQEL01000365-OQEL01000365.1-human-gut-metagenome-genome-assembly--contig:-NODE-365-length-16825-cov-3.412025_pt1 | contig 16825 bp, 14 predicted proteins | sample MGYA00242796_ERZ504637 | MGnify/ENA primary metagenome ERZ504637 (study PRJEB26092, sample SAMD00036306) | human gut metagenome | host: Homo sapiens | study: EMG produced TPA metagenomics assembly of... | reverse complement strand
CTGGATTATGCGGGAAATGAAGCCTTTAATACCTGAGCACCAACCTCTCCTTTGCAGGTGCGAGTGTCAAAAAGATCATGATCACCAGCTAGCCATGCTGCAGAGGGCAAGAGCTATCTGTCCATAAACCTGATGCGCACGCTGGCACAGCGCGGCATCAAGGTGGCGCTGGTGGACGCAGACCTGCGCCGCAGCATGGTCAACAATGACTACGGCCTGAAATATGAGGATGGCCGCAGCGACGGCAAGGGCCTCTCCCATTTTCTGGCCGGCATGGTGGGCATGGATGAGGTCATCTACCAGACCGACATCCCCAACGCGATCATGGTGCCGGTGGGCCGCGATGTGCCCAACCCGCTGGCGCTGCTGACCAACAGCCATTTTGCCGAACTGCTGGATATGCTGGCCAGAATGGCAGATTACGTCATTGTGGACGCACCCCCGGTGGGCGTGGTCATCGATGCGGCGGAGATCGCCAAGGCATGTGACGGCACCCTGATCGCAGTGAACTACAACGATGTAAGCCGTCAGGAGCTGCTGGACGTGAAGCAGCAGATCGAGCAGACCGGCTGCCCCATTCTGGGCACCGTGCTCAATCAGGTGGACTACGACAACTATATGGGCCGCAAGTACTACAAATCCTACTCAAAGTATGGAAAGTACGGCTATTACAGAAAGTATTATAAACGAAGCCACGAAGCGGAAAAGAAATGAGCGGCTTTACGGATTATCATGCGCACTTCGTCTACGGCGTGGACGATGGTGCGCAGACCAGAGAAGAAATGTATGCCATGCTGGATGCAGCGGCAGCAGACGGTGTGCGGCACCTGTTTGCTACCTCACACAGTACGCCGGGCATGGAACGTTTCCCGCAGGAAGTCTATGACCGGCATCTGGCGCTGGCCCGCGCATACTGCACACAAAAAGGCTACGACCTGAAGCTGGAGCACGGCTCTGAGTTGCTGTATACCCCTGCGACGGGATATGCGGCAGTCCAGCGCCAGCTGTTGACCTTGGGAGATACCGGCTGGGTGCTGCAGGAATTTGTGCCGAACATAACGGCAAAGGAGCTGGAAACGGCTCTGCAGGAGATCACGGGTGCGGGTTACCGCATTCTGGTGGCCCACATTGAGCGGTATCCCTGCCTTGCGCAGCACGGCCTGCTGGCCCGCCTGCATGAGCAGTACCGGCTGCGCTGCCAGATCAACTGTTCGGCTGTGCTGGACAGCGGCTTCTGGCAGCGGATGCGGCTGGAGCACTGGATCAAGGCGGGGTTGGTGGATGCGGTCTCTTCCGATGCACACAACTGCACCTCGCGCCCGACCCGGATGCGGCAGGCGTATGAGCGGCTCTGCACCCGTGTGGGACAAACAACAGCACAAAAACTGACCGGACTGGATGGCACAGAGTATCTTGTATAGTTGCTTTGACTGCCGGAAATGAAAATGGGAAAGACGCCTCTTTCAGCCAGCTGCTTCGTGAGGAAACGGATGGGAAAGGAACGTCCTTTTGTAAAGAAGTGTGGAGCTTCTGGCTTTTTGTGCAAAAAAACTTGCGAATCAAAGGACAAAGTGTTAAACTGAAACAGGGAACATGTATGGTAAACTTGCGGGGGTGTACGAATGAAGATACTGGTCGTCGATGATGGACAGCTTGCAATCAACTCGCTGATCCGCATCCTGTGCCGCGTTGCACCCGACTGTGACTATATCAGCGCCATGACGACCGAGGATGCACTGAGCTGGATGCGTCAGGGGCCGATGGACGCGGCTTTCCTCAATCTGGAAATGCCCGGCATGAACGGGCTTGCTTTGACGCGCATGATCCAGAAGCTGCAGCCGCGCTGCAACATCATTGTGGTAACAGAGCACCCGGAGTATGCGCTGGAAGCGCTGCAGATCTTCGTGAGCGGCTTTTTACTCAAGCCTGCAAACGAGGCAGATGTGCGCAATGTGCTGGAGCATCTGCGCTACCCGCCGGAGAATGCCCCTGTCGGCATCAAGATCCAGTGCTTTGGCAATTTTGAGATCTTCGTGGGCGGGCGCGCTTTGGCCTTCAAGCGCAGCAAGAGCAAGGAGCTGCTGGCCTATCTGGTGGATCGCAATGGTGCCACCTGCACCAACGGCGAAATGCTGGCCGTGCTGTGGGAGGATAAGCCCGACACAGCATCGCTGCACAGCCATCTCCGCAATCTGATCTTTGACCTGAGCCATACGCTGGAGGATGCAGGTGTTACCGGCCTGCTCATCCGCGGCCGCAGCACACTGGCGCTGGACACCAGCAAGGTGGATTGTGATTATTACAATTTCCTGCGGGGCAGCCGCTCGGCCACCAATTCCTATCGCGGCGAGTATATGACCCAGCATTCTTGGGCAGAGGTGACCCGTTCAGCGCTGCGCCAGCAGGCAAATGTGCAGAAAACAGCCTCGATCCCCAGTTACTATGTGCCGCCTACCGGCTTTTAAACCAGAAAAACAAGAACACCTCAGAAAATCGCTCGATTTTCTGGGGTGTTTTTTCTTGACATGAAAATACCCCAAGAGTACTCAGAGTTTTGTTTTTACTCTGTCTACTCTAGGGGTAGCATGTCAAAAGTAAAGGGGCTTTGTGTGCAATTATTTACTGCTGCGCAAAAATTTTGATCTCATCCTTATCCATAAAGGCGGCACCGGAAAAACCGGAAGCTTCCAGCTGGCCCAACTGTTTGCCCAGCTTCTTGGCCTGCTGCAGAACGGTGACATTGTAGCTGCTGCGCAGGTCTGCAGCCTTGGCAAGAACGGCGGTGAAGTCGGCATCCTTGCCGTACAGCAGGGCGATCTTCTGCTTTGCGCCGGGGATCTGGTAGCCCTGCTCCAGCAGGATGCCACACACCCGCTCGAAGCCGATGGAGAAGCCCACGGCGGGCACCTGAGTGCCCAGGAACTTGCCCACCATGTTGTCGTAGCGGCCGCCGCCGGCCACGGCACCGCTGAACTGCGGGCAGGTGATCTCAAACACCATGCCAGTGTAGTAGCCCTGACCGCGCACCAGACTGGGGCAGTAGGCTACCTGATAGCGGCCTGCAGCCATGGCGTTGGCGGTAGCAAGGACATACTTGAGGTCGTCGGCAATGGCGGGGTCTGCGCAGCGGGCAGCCACGGCATCCAGCGTGACTTCGCCTGCGGCAATGAAGTCGGCCAGTGCGTTGATGGCATTTTCCGGCAGCTGCTTTTCGGTCAGCTCAGCCTTCACACCATCGGCGCCGATCTTGTCCATCTTATCAAAGGTGATGCAGACGGAATCCAGCGTATCAGCGGAAAAACCCATGCTCTCCAGCATCCCGCGCAGGATGCGGCGGTCATTGATGTTGACGGTGAAGCCGGTGAAGCCGATGTTCAGCAGGGCACGGGTGGTCACGTCGATCAGTTCCACCTCGGCATTGGGGGAAGAATCGCCCAGAATGTCGATGTCGCACTGTACGAACTCGCGCAGACGGCCCTTCTGCGGGCGCTCGGCGCGGAACACACGGTCGGTCTGGATCACCTTGAAGGGGCTGGGCAGCTTATCCTTGTTGGCGGCATAGTAGCGGCTCAGCGGCAGGGTCAGGTCATAGCGCAGGCCCATATCGGACAGCTGCTTGGGATCGCCGGTGTTCAGGGCAGCGGTGAGCTTATCGCCGCGCTTGAGCACCTTGAAGATCAGGTTCAGGTTGTCGCCGCCGTCGGATTTGTCCAGATTCTCCATATCCTCCAGCATGGGGGTGGAAATGCGCTCGAAGCCGGACGCACGGTAGGTCTCCAGAATTTTGCCCTGAATGTAATCGCGCAGGGTCTGCTCTGCGGGCAGCAGGTCGCGCATGCCCTTCAATGCCTGTGTTTTCATAAGATGGTTCCTCTCTATATAAATCAATGTAAATACTTTTACCTTATTCATTATAAAGAAATCTGCCGTTTTGTCAATTGAAATGGGCACACTGTAAAGGAAAAACCATTCGGAGGACAGACGATGAAACAGCAATTTACAGCAAAACATCCGTGGACCATCCTTGCGGCGGGCGCAGCCATTCAGGTGCTCACGGGCATCCCGGCGGCGTGGGGCGTATTCCAGCAGCCGGTCATGGACGAGTATGGCCTGAGCGAGCAGGGGGCAGGCTATGCCTTCGGCATCCTCATTGCGGCGTTCGGCGTGGGGTGCGTCATCGGCGGCTTTCTGCAGGACAGCCGAGGCCCGCGGTGTGCGGCTCTGTGGGGAACAGCACTGCTGTGCGGCGGATTTTTTGCAGCGGCCATGCTGCCGGGCGGCAGTGCGGTCAGCTTTTTTCTGGCATTCAGTATCCCGGCGGGGCTGGGCACGGCGTTTCTGTACCCATCCATCCAGTCCTGCGCACAGAAGTGGTATGCCGGGCACAAGGGCCTTGCCACCGGCGTGATCGGCGGGGCGGTGGGCCTTTCCGGTGCGTTCCTCACCGTGTTCGTGCGCACGGCGGTCAGCGGCTTTGGGATCGTGCAGGGCATCCGGGGCGCGTTCTGGGCGCTGGGGGCCATAACGCTGCCCGTCTGCCTTGCGGGCAGTCTGCTGCTGCAGGACCCGCCGGAAAGCAGACAAAACCAGCAGGGGAACGGCAAAAATGAGATCGACCTTTCCCCGTGGCAGATGCTGAAAACAAAGCAGTACTGGCTGTGCGCAGGCGCGGTGTGCTTTTCCACCCCGGCGGTGCTTCTGTTCAGCCCCATCATCCTGAAGCTGGGCGTGGAGCGGGGGCTGGACGAGAACGCTGCTCTGTGGAGCGTGGTGCTGGGCAGCGTGGGCAGTGCGGCGGGCCGCCTGCTGATGCCCATGCTCAGCGATAAAATTGGCCGCAGGCCCACCGATCTGCTGCTGTTTGCGGTGTCGCTGGGGCTTTCGGCAGGGTTTGCGTTTGCGCAGGGCTGGTGGGTGATCGCCTGTTATGCGGGGCTTACCTTCTGCTATTCCGGCCTTGCAGCAGTGCTGCCCGCCCTTTCCACCGATCTGTTCGGCCTGCCGCACGCAGGGGTGAACTACGGTTTTCTGGCACTGGGGCAGAGCGTGGGCAGTCTGGCCTTTCCGTTTGCAGCAAATCTCTGGGGTTGGAAGCCGGGCGACACTGGCTTGCCGTGGGCGGCGCAGCGGCGGGCTTTGCAGCCATGTGGGTACTGAAGCCTGCCGGGCAGACACCGCGCAGGCAGGACACAGGAGCGTGAAATTTGCCCTCTTGACATAGTTGACAAAAACTTGACGAATGAAATGACAAAAGCATCCGAATTGACAGTTAGCAGCAGACAACTGCAAATAGTTTTGATGTTTTTTACCGGAAATGTATTGCAAAATCCGTCAGCTTTCTCTATAATAAAATCATGCGTGGTAGTACCGGTTAAGGCGCTGAAAGAGAGCGGCGCGCCCGGTCAGATGCAAGCAGCAAAGGGCAGCGGCTGTGCCGGCAGGGCGCGGCGGCGGCTTTGTGCTGCAAAGCAACATTTGTCAAAAGGAGAGTATGATTATGACCTATTCGCAGCAAGTACAGAATATGTGCCCGATCACCAAAGGTCCTAAGCATGGTCCGGCTCCCATCCCCGAAGAGGGCGCATGGGTCAAGGCCTATGAGATCAAGGACATCAGCGGCTACACCCACGGTGTGGGCTGGTGCGCACCTCAGCAGGGTACCTGCAAGCTGTCCCTGAACATCAAGAACGGTGTCATCGAGGAGGCTCTGGTGGAGACCATCGGCTGCTCCGGTATGACCCACTCTGCTGCTATGGCAGGCGAGATCCTGCCCGGCAAGACCATTCTGGAAGCTCTGAACACCGACCTGGTGTGCGATGCCATCAACGTTGCTATGCGTGAGCTGTTCCTGCAGATCGTCTACGGCCGCAGCCAGACCGCTTTCTCTGAGGACGGTCTGCCCATCGGCGCAGGTCTGGACGACCTGGGCAAGGGCCTGCGCTCCATGACCGGTACCATCTTCTCCACCAAGGAGAAGGGTGTCCGTTATCTGGAGCTGACCGAGGGCTATATCAACAAGCTGGCTGTGGATGCCAACGATGAGGTCATCGGCTATCAGTTCGTCAAGCTGGGCAAGATGATGGAGGATATCCGTCACGGCAAGACCCCCAACGAGGCTTACGAGAAGAACGTGGGTACTTACGGCCGCTTCAGCAAGGAGCAGGGTGCTGTGAAGTACATTGACCCGCGTGAGGAATAAGAGAGGAGGAACAACTCATGGCAACTTTTGAATCTATGGATCGCCGCATGCCGAAAATCGAGGCATGCCTGAAGGCTAACGGCCTGGAGTCTCTGGACGCTTGCAACGAGATGCTCCTCGCAAAGGGCATCGACTGCGACAAGATCGTGCGCGGCGTTCAGCCCATCTGCTTTGATAACGCTGTCTGGGCATACACCCTGGGCACCGCTATCGCCGTCAAGCGCGGCCTGACCGATGCTGCCGAGTGTGCTGCTGCCATCGGCGAAGGTCTGGAAGCCTTCACCATCCCCGGCTCTGTCGCTGAGCAGCGTCAGGTCGGTCTGGGCCACGGCAATCTGGGCGCTCGTCTGCTGAGCGAGGACACCACCTGCTTCGCTTTCCTGGCAGGCCACGAGTCCTTTGCAGCTGCTGAGGGTGCCATCGGCATCGCCCGCACCGCAAACAAGGTCCGCAAGACCCCCCTGCGCGTCATCCTGAACGGCCTGGGCAAGGACGCCGCTTACATCATCTCCCGTATCAACGGCTTCACCTATGTGCAGACCGAGTACGACATCCCCACTCAGACCCTGACCGTCGTCAAGGAGATCCCCTTCTCCGAGGGCGAGCGCGCAGCTGTCAAGTGCTACGGCGCCAACGACGTCATGGAGGGCGTTGCCATCATGAAGAAGGAGGACGTTCAGTGCTCCATCACCGGCAACTCCACCAACCCCGTCCGCTTCCAGCATCTGGTTGCCGGCACCTACAAGAAGTGGGCCATCGAGAACGGCAAGAAGTACTTCTCCGTCGCTTCCGGCGGCGGCACGGGCCGTACCCTGCACCCCGATAACGTGGCCGCAGGCCCCGCAAGCTACGGTCTGACCGACTCTCTGGGCCGTGTGCACGGTGATGCTCAGTTTGCAGGTTCTTCTTCTGTGCCTGCACACGTTGAGATGATGGGCCTGATCGGCATGGGCAACAACCCCATGGTCGGCGCTACCGTCGCATGCGCTGTTGCTGCAGCTCAGGCTAACGCCTAAGTCTTTTCTAAGTTTCAGCGAGGGGGAGCTGCTTTCCGAATGAGCAGCTCCCCCTTTTTTGCTGATAGATGTCCGAACACAAGCAACCCGAATATGAGAAGGAAGAAACAATGAAAAAGAATCAGATCCGCAAGAGCGTGGCTGCGCTGGCCATGGCGGTTGTTGTGGGTGTCAGTCTGCTGGGCTACGGCTGCGGCAGCAAGTCCGCTTCCACCGCAGGCGGCGTGTCCGGCGATTTCACCGGCACTGCCAAGGGTATGGGCGGCGACGTTACCGTTACCCTGACGCTGGAAGACGGCAAGATCACCGGCTGCACCGCTGAGGGTAAGGACGAGACCCCCGGCATCGGTACGCTGGCACTGGAGCAGCTGCCCGCTCAGATCGCTGAGACCGGCAGCATCGCCGTGGACGGCGTGTCCACCGCGACCATCACCTCCAACGCCATCAAGGAGGCAGCAGCCGCTGCCCTGACCGCCGCCGGCCTGAATGCTGACGACTATAAGATCGAGGTCAAGGCCGACGCGACCAAGGCCGAGGATTCCACCGTTGACGCTGACGTTGTCATCGTGGGTGCAGGCGGCGCAGGCATGACCGCTGCCATCACCGCTGCTGCCGAGGGCAAGAGCGTTGTGATCGTGGAGAGCCAGGCCATGGTGGGCGGCAACTCTGTGCGCGCTACCGGCGGCATGAACGCCGGCAAGACCGTGTATCAGGATGAGAACGAGTTCGGCGAGTCTGCCGGTGTCGAAAAGACCCTGAAGACCGCTGCTGAAAAGTACGCTGACAACGAGACCATCACCGCTCTGGCAAAGACCGTCTCTGAGCAGTGGGCAGAGTACCAGAAGAACCCCACCGGCTACTTCGACTCTGTTGAGCTGATGGAGCTGGACACCATGATCGGCGGCAAGGGCATCAACGACCCTGCTCTGGTGGAGACCCTGTGCTCCAACTCTGCTGATGCCATCGACTGGCTGGACGAGCACGGCATCACCCTGCACAGCGTTTCCAGCTTTGGCGGTGCATCCGTCAAGCGCATCCATCGCCCTGTGGACGCAGAGGGCAAGACCGTTTCTGTCGGTTCCTACATGATCCCCCTGCTGGAGGAGAACTGTGAGAAGGCTGGCGTTCAGATCCTGCTGAACACCACCGCCAACGAGATCCTGACCGATGCGAACGGCGCTGCTGTGGGCATCAAGGCCACCGGTTCTACCGGCGAGACCGTCACTGTGAACGCCAAGGCTGTGGTGCTGACCACCGGCGGCTTCGGCGCAAATCTGGACATGGTTGTCGAGTACAAGCCTGAGCTGAAGGGCTTCATGACCACCAACGCTGCCGGCGCTCAGGGTCAGGGCATTGAGATGGCCACCGCCATCGGTGCTGGCACCGTGGATATGGACCAGATCCAGATCCACCCCACCGTTGAGGCCAACACCGCTGCCCTGATCACCGAGGGTCTGCGCGGCGACGGCGCTGTGCTGATCAACGCCGAGGGCAAGCGCTTCATCGACGAAGTAGGCACCCGTGACGTGGTCTCTGCTGCTGAGATCGCTCAGACTGGCAGCTACAGCTGGCTGGTGGTCGATCAGGCTATGGTCGATGCTTCCAGCGTCATTCAGGGCTACATCAAGAAGGGCTACACCGTGACCGGCGAGACCTACGAGGAGCTGGGCAAGGCAATGGGCGTTGATGAGGCTGCTTTTGCCGAGACCATGAAGACTTGGAACGGCTATGTTGAGGCCAAGAATGACCCCGACTTTGGCCGCACCAGCTTTGCAAACCCGCTGGATACTGCTCCGTACTATGCAATCAAGGTCACTGCCGGTGTGCACCACACCATGGGCGGCCTGACCATCAACACCAACACCGAAGTCCTCAAGGAGGACGGCACTGTGATCCCCGGCCTGTTTGCAGCAGGTGAGGTCACTGGCGGTGTGCACGGTGCAAACCGTCTGGGCGGCAACGCTGTTGCAGACTTCACCGTGTTTGGCCGCATTGCAGGTAAGGCTGCCAGCGACTACGCTGCATGAGTACCCGCAAAGCACCTGAAAACGCTTCCGGCTCCAAAGGCCTGAAGCCATGGATGAAGAACCTGATCTTTGCTGCAGTGATCCTTGTGCTGGCAGCAGCGCTGTATTTCGGCGTGCGCGCAGCACACAGCAGCAAGGGCAGCGGCCTGCAGGCCACCGTCGATTTTGGCGATGGCATCACCGAAACTCTGCCGCTGGATACAGACCACGATTACCTGTATGATATGGGCAATTATGTCGTGCATCTGCAGGTAAAGGATGGTGCCATCGCGTTTTTGGACAGTCAGTGCCCGGACCATGTGTGCGAGCAATTCGGCTGGCTGGACAAGGACGGCGCATGGGCTGCATGCGTCCCTGCCGGGGTGTATGTGGTAGTGGAAACTACAGCTGAATAAAGATCGTGCTTCAAAAAAAAGAGGCAGTACCCTGCAAGAGCGGGGCACTGTCTCTTTTGTTTTGTCTGGAAGGCAAAAGAGGGCACGGTGTGAAAGTTGGGTAAAACTTTGACACAAATGCGTCAAAACAAAATTTAGACGCTTGTGTAATAGACGAAAATGCGATAAACTAACAATAAACTCTTTATCGCGCGCTTTTGCAAAGCCTGCGCCCGATACCGAAACCAGGGCATGCCCTGAAAGATACAGGAGGAAACAGCAAGCATGATCTTTAAAAAGAAGCAGGATGCTGCGGTACAGCAGACGGCTGCGGGTGAGGCAAAGCCCGCAGCGAAGGGCGGCAAAGCAGCAGCCTTTTTCCGCAAGAACTGGAAATGGATGGTGCCGGTAGTGTGCGTGGCCGTGCTGGGCGGATGGTTCATCCTGCGCCCGGACAAGGCACAGAACGGGCAATACGGGACATCAACTATGTGCAGGTCTCGCCGTCCAAACGGGATGTGTCCAACACCCTCAGCGGAACCGGCACTCTGAACCCTGCCAATACATATAATGTTAAGTCGCTGGTAGCGGGCAAGGTGTTGACCAGCAGCTTTGAGGAAGGGGACATCGTGGAGGAAGGCACCGTGCTGTACACAGTGGACTCCTCTGATGCCACCACCAAGGCGGAGCAGGCGTCCATTGCTCTGCAGCAGGCACAGCGCAGCTACGACAAGACGGCAGACCGCCAGTATGTCCGCGCCGAGGTGGCAGGTGTTGTGAGTGCCCTCAAGGTGGCCAAGGGCGACGAAGTGACCAGCGGTCAGGAAGTGGCGGTCATCCGTGACAGCTCCAAAATGGTGCTGCGGCTGGAGTTCCCGGCAGCAGATGCCGCCACCTTCTCGGTGGGCCAGAGCGCAGAGGTGACGCTGGACGGCACCTTTGAAATGCTGACCGGCACCGTGACCGCTGTGACCGGCACCGATGCTCTGAGCACCGGCAACCTGCTCACCCGCACCGTGACCATTGCTGTGCGCAATGCAGGCGGCCTGACCACTGCGCAGGCAGCAACGGCAACCATCAATGGCGTGAACTGCATTGCCGCCAAGTGCTTTGAGTATCAGGCAGAGCGCACCCTGACTGCCCTTGCCGCCGGTACCGTGACGGCCATCAATGTGCCGGAAGGCGGAGCCGTGAACAAGGACGATATCGTGCTGCAGATCAGCGGCGAGGACCTGACCGAGGCCATCCAGTCTGCCGCCGAGAGCCTGCGCAGCGCCGAGCTGAACATGGACAATCTGCAGGAGGCCATGAACAACTACACCATCACCTCGCCCATCAGCGGCACCATTATTGAAAAGAATGCCAAGGCCGGGGACGCGCTGTCCGCCGGCTCGGACCTGTGCACGATCTTTGACCTGAGCTATCTGGAGATGACCCTGAACGTGGACGAGCTGCAGGTCAGCAGCCTGTCGGTGGGTCAGAGCGTGCAGGTCACGGCGGATGCCGTGCCGGACAAAGCCTATACCGGCGTTGTGACCCGTGTTTCCTTGAAGGGTACCTCCAATGGCGGCACCACCACCTACCCGGTCAAGGTGCGCATTGATGAGACCGATGGCCTGCGCCCGGGCATGAACGCCAATGCTGAGATCGTGGTGGCACAGGCAAAGAATACCCTTACCGTGCCCAACGCTGCCATCGTGCGCGGCGGCTATGTGCTGGTCACGCAGGACTCCCCCAGCGCAGTCAACGCAGACCCGGGCATGATCGCGCCGGACGGCTATGTGTATGTGCCGGTCAAGACCGGCGTCAGCGATGACAACTACACCCAGATCGTCAGCGGGTTGACCGGCAATGACACGGTGGCTTACGACTCTGCCGCAGCAAGTACCGATACGTACTATGACGACGGCGGCTATTACGAGGCGGATGCAGAGGGCACCGAGGGCGAGGAAGGCGCCGATGCTGCGAACAGCATGGTCGATGAAGAAGAACCGGAAAACGGGACCGTACCGGCGGAAGAGCCTGTGGAAGCCGAGGAAAAGCAGGGCTCCGCAGGGGATGACGTGAATCCGTCTCAGGCAGACGGCGTGGTCTATCTGGGCTGACACAGGAGGAATGCATGAGCGCTCTGATCGAGTTTGATGAGGTGTGCAAGTATTACCAGATGGGTGACACCACGGTAAAGGCTGCAGACCACATCACCAGAAAATCGAAAAAGGCGAGTTCGTGGCCATCGTGGGCCAGTCCGGCTCCGGCAAATCCACCTGCATGAACATCATCGGATGTCTGGATGTGCCCACCCACGGCACCTACCGCCTGAACGGAAAAGACGTTGGCCGGATGAGCCGCAACGAGCTGGCATCCGTCCGCAACGAGATGCTGGGTTTCATCTTCCAGCAGTACAACCTTTTGCCAAGGCTCAACCTGATGGAGAACGTGGAGGTGCCGCTGGTGTATGCGGGCATCGGCCGCGCCGAGCGCCACGCCCGGGCCAAAGAGGTGCTGGAGCAGGTGGGTCTGGGCGATAAGCTCAGGAACCGCCCCAACCAGCTTTCCGGTGGCCAGCAGCAACGTGTTTCCATCGCTCGGGCACTGGTGCGGAACCCGGCGGTCATTCTGGCCGACGAGCCTACCGGCGCACTGGACAGCCACACCGGCCGCGAAGTGCTGGGAATGCTGCAGCAGATGCACGATGAGGGCCACACCGTGGTGCTCATCACCCACGATAATTCCATTGCGGTGCAGGCAGACCGCATCATCCGTCTGGAGGACGGGCGGGTGGTCTACGATGGCGATGCCCATGCACCGGAAGCCGTGGTGCAGCCCACGCTGCTGCCGGAAACGCCGGATGAGGAGGAGAAAGCATGATCATTGAGACCTTCCGTCAGGCCATCCAGAACGTGTGGAGCAACAAGCTGCGCACCTTCCTTACCATGCTGGGGCATCATCATCGGTGTTATGGCAGTCATCGTCATCGTGGCTTGGGCAACGGCATGACCAAGAGCATGCGCGACAGCTTTTCGGCACTGGGCACCAACACCCTTTCGGTGCAGGTGTGGGGCAACGGCTCCCGCACTGTTCCGGTGGAGGAAATGTACAAGCTGCCCACGAAGTACCCGGAGCTGATCCAGTCCATTTCGCCGCAGATCGATTTCAGCGGCAGCGGCACGCTGAAGATCGGAACCAACAGCTACCGCTGGTCCAACATCAGCGGTGTGGACGAAAACTATTCCGTTATGAAGAACTACCAGATCGCGCAGGGACGCGGTCTGCAGTACATGGATATCAAGGACAACAAGCAGGTGTGCGTCATCGGCGATTATCTGAACCGCGTAGCCTTTGGCGGCAACGGCTTGGGCCAGACGCTCAAGATCGGTGCCAACAAGTTCCGCATCGTGGGCGTGCTGGCGGCAAAGGTGAGCGACCCGGACATGCAGCAGGGCAGCGATGACGACTGCGTTTACCTGCCCTATACCACGGCCATGCGCCTTTCCAGCCAGAGCACGGTGAACAACTATGCCGCGGTCATGGAGGATGAGAGCCGCGCCAACGAAGCAAAGTCTGCGGTGGAAAGCGAACTGCAGCGCCTGCTTGGCTCGGATAACGGCTACTATGTCTATAGCGCCAGCGAGTGGCTGGAGGAAATGAACAACATGATCAACATGGTCATTGTGATCCTGACCGGCATTGCCAGCATTTCGCTGCTGGTGGGCGGCATTGGCATCATGAACATCATGTTGGTGTCGGTGACTGAGCGCACCCGCGAGATCGGCATTCGCAAGGCACTGGGTGCCAAGGAACGCACCATTCTGTCGCAGTTCGTGGTGGAAGCAGCCACCACCTCGGCCCTCGGCGGCGCACTGGGCATTGCACTGGGCTACATCGTATCCATGGGAGCAAACAAGGTGCTGCCCATGTTCACCAGCGGCACAACGGTCACGGTCAGCCCGTCCTTCAATTCCATCGCAGTGGCCTTTGGCATCTCGGTGGGGATTGGCGTGCTGTTCGGCTACCTGCCCGCAAAGCGCGCAGCGCGGCTCAACCCCATTGAAGCATTGCGCTATGACTGAACTCTTCTCTGCCGGCGTTGCGCCGGACTGCAAAACACCAAGGAAGGGGAATATACCTATGAAAAAACGTCTTTTCGCATGTCTGCTTGCAGCATGCCTGGCTGTGTCCGTGCTGGTGCTTCCGGCATCGGCGGCCAGCCTGAACAACTCGGCCATCCAGACGGCCATTACACTGGGCGCTATGGATACCAGCCAGACCGGCAGTCTGGATGCTGCCGTCACCCGCGGTGCATTTGCCAAGATGCTGGTCTCCTTTTCGGCCTACCGCGAAAGCGCCAGCCAGCAGGGCAATCTGGGCACACTGTATAAGGATGTGCCCGGCAGCTCTCAGTGGGCACCCTATGTGCGCATTGCGGTGCAGCAGGGCTGGATAAACGGCTATACTGATGGTACATTCCGCCCGGATAATACGGTCACGCTGGAAGAAGCCTGCACCGCAGCGCTCAAGCTGCTGGGCTATAAAATGACCGACCTCAACGGCGTGTTCCCGACGGCACAGCTGAACAAGGCGCAGGAACTGGGCCTGCGTAACCAGCTGAACCGCAGCCAGAGCGAGGCCATGAACTATGAGGATTGTGCTTTGCTGTTGTATAACACCCTCACGGCAAACACCGCCTCTGGCAGCGCCTATGGTACCAGCCTGGGCTTTACGGTTTCGAACGGTCAGGTGGACACCTCCACGGTAATGCTCAAGAGCCTGAAGGGACCCTTTGTGGCAGCGGAAGGCACCCAGCTGCCTTTTACGCCGGTGAGCATCTACCGCAACGATAAGGTCTCGGCTTCTGCAGAGCTGAACCGCTACGATGTGTATTATTACAGCGAAAGTCTGCAGACTGTATGGATCTACACCCGCAAAGCAGCAGGCCGCATCACTGCCGTTTCGCCCAGCGCCAGCGCACCCACGGCCGTTACCGTGGCGGGCACCAGCTATCAGCTGGGCAGCACAGCAGTGGCTTCCAAGGTGTCCAGCCTGAACGGCGGCGGCGTGGGCGAAGTGGTCACTCTGCTGCTGGGCATGAACAATGAGGCGGCGGATGTTATTACCGGCGCAGAGGCCGACGAGGTGTTCTACGGCGTGGTGCAGGGCGCAGCCCGCAGCCTTGTGGAAGATAACGGCGCGGATGTGCTGCAGCGCGTGGCTGTCATGTGCACCGATGGTGTTCAGCGCACTGTGAATGTGGACAAAAGCCTGAACTACCCCAAGGGCTGGCTGGTAGAGATCCGCGTAACGCCGGAAGGCGAGTCCGTGAGCGGCATCGAGAACAAGGTCGTTACCGGCAAGGTCAATGCAGATGCAACGGCACTGGGCAGCTATGCCCTTGCCGACGATGTACAGATTCTGGATACAACTGCGGAGGGTGTGGCTGGGACGGTTCGTCCCAGCCGCCTAGCGGGGACAGACCTGAATCTTCTGAACGTCCGCTACTATACGCTGAATGAGAAGGGCGAGATCGACCGCCTGATCCTGAATGATGTCACCGGCGACCTGTGGACCTACGGCGTGCTGGATGATATCAAGAATGTGGCAGTCAACTACTCGGAACTGCAGACGCTGGCCAAGATCATTTCCACCGGCAAGAGTGACAGCACGGATACGCAGGATAAGATCGTGGACGACCTGAAGGATGTTCTGGTGCCCACCACCAGCGAAGTGCTGTGGGGTGTGATCAACGGCGACATCCTCTCCACTCTGTGGCAGAAGATCACAGCCAACACGGATAGCCTGCTCAGCCTTGGTCTGCGGCAGGTGGGCAGCCTTGTAGGCGAACCGTATGCGTCCATCTTCCGCTATATTGGCGGCGGCGCTACCTATGTGTGCTATGTCAATGGTTCGCAGGTAGCTTTCACCACCAACGTCAAATATCCGGTGCTGGTAGGTGGTGTTGCAGCCCGCAGAGAGACGACCGGCAGCGTGCGGACGATGGTCCAGCTCATGCCCATGAAGATCGATCAGGTGGGTGCAGCGTCGGTCATGAGCAACGGCACCCGCTTTGAGATGGCGGACGACGCACAGGTGTATCTGTGGTACAAGGGTCAGTACTACGCCACCAAGCTGACCGAGGTCAACTCGGAGGGCTACTACCTGACCGGCTGGTACGATAACTTTGGCTGTGCTGCGGGCAAGCGCGTGCGTGTGATCGTGGCCGTCAAAAAGGACTGATGGATTATTACAGCGTCCCGCGCCGCATTCTGCGCGGGGCAAGGCAGTTGGTGTACCCACGCCGCTGCCCGTTTTGTGATCGGGTGCTGGGCAGTGTGCCTGTCTGCCCGGATTGTGCCGCGGAGCTGGAAGAGCTGCGCAGGAAGCCGGGAATGCGGCTGGACGCTTCTCAGCATTATTTAGGGAAACTGACCGGTGCAGCAGCACCGTTCCGGTATGAGGGCTGTGTGCGGCGCGGCATCCTGCATACAAAATACCATGCTGCACCGTGGGCGGCGGTGGAGCTGGGCCTCTGGCTGGCAAAGCTGGCCTTTGGCAGCGAGATGCATATGGCCGGTGCAGAACCGGTGCCGGAGCTTGTGGAAGGCATGTCCCTTGGGTACGACTGCATCGTTCCCGTGCCGGCATCCGGCAGAGCACGCGGCTACAATGTGCCGCAGCTCATGGCGGTGCCGCTGGCCCGCGCACTGGGGATACCGCTGTACCCGAAAGCACTGGGCCGCACTCGTGCAAAGCGGCATCAGGCGGGCCTGCCCTTTGAGCAGCGCCTTGCCAATGTGGCGGGTGCCTTCCGGGTGACGGACACGGAACTTGTGGAGGGCAGAAAGGTGCTTTTGGTAGACGATGTGATCACCACCGGTGCCACGGCAGCAGCCTGCACACAGGCGCTGCTGGCAGCCGGTGCCGAGAGTGTGTTTGCAATTGCACTTGCCACTGTTGAATTTGAAATGTTTCCCGCAAGGGATCAGCCGCTGCAGGAAAACGAGCCGGAGTTTGAAAATTTATTTGCAAAACTTGGCAGAAAAAGCTTGACAAAACACCCTGAATCAAGTATACTAATTGAGCTATGAGCGATAACCGCTTGCAGATATCCGGGTGTAGCGCAGTTTTGGTAGCGCTCATTGGATGGGTTCAAGAGGCCGTGAGTTCGATTCTCGCCACTCGGACCAAACAAAATAATCCGAACTTGTTTCCGAT
>ENA-OQEL01000364-OQEL01000364.1-human-gut-metagenome-genome-assembly--contig:-NODE-364-length-16838-cov-3.480881_pt1 | contig 16838 bp, 17 predicted proteins | sample MGYA00242796_ERZ504637 | MGnify/ENA primary metagenome ERZ504637 (study PRJEB26092, sample SAMD00036306) | human gut metagenome | host: Homo sapiens | study: EMG produced TPA metagenomics assembly of... | reverse complement strand
ACTGAAAGACGGTAACAAATCGCAGATTCCAATTGTTGCAATGACAGCAAATGCGTTTGAAGAAGATAAGAAGATGGCTTTGACAAGTGGCATGAATGATCATGTTGCAAAACCAATAGATATGAATATATTATTGCCGACTATTATGAAATATATGTAAAGGAAGAAAGAAGGACACTGATTTTGTAGTCAGTGTTCTTCTTACATATCAGTCGACTAAAGAAAAACATTTTATCCAGTCCATTCTTTTTTGTCAGTCTTCTGCCGGCAAGTCAGAGAGCAGGACATTTCCGTTGACGGTACTTGCCTGAATGGTGAATGCAGAAATACCGGAGCGGGTGAATGTTTTTGTGTAGGATTCCGTTCTTCCATTGGAGACGAGGCGGATTTTTCCGGTTGTCGTGGATACATGAATGGACGCATCGGTAAGGTCGTGCGGGAGATGGAGTTTCACGGAACCGTTGACGGATTTTGCTGTCAGGGACTCGGAACAGGTTCCCTCGAAGAGGACTTTGCCGTTGACACCGTTTAAAGCTGCGCGGGAGCAGTCACCGGTGATTTCAAGTCTGCCGTTTGTGGCGGAAACATCGAGGCTGTCTGCGCGCAGACGGGTCAGGACGATCTTTCCGTTCGCAGCCTGTATGCGGCAGCTGGATGCGGAAAGGGAATCGCCGGTGATTTTGCCGTTTGTGGCGGAAATTTCGAGCGTAGTAAGGGAGAGGGTATCAAGCCCGGCCGCGCCGTTCAAAGAGCGGAGCGTCAGCTTCTGTACGGTGGACGGCACCTGGAAGGAGAACACCTCTTTCTGGTGATTATTGCAGAAAAGATGTTTCCAGAATACGGAAGGGATGAGCTTTTCTCTCGCAGACAGAACGTATTGCCCTCAATGCCTGCTTCGAAGCGGTCCGGATCGAAGTCGCCGGAAAAGTCAAACTCAACCGAAGCGGAAGTGCCCGGAGCAAAGTCGGCAGAAGCGTTCCGCAGGGAGATTTCCATAGCGGTGATGGCGGTGGAAGGGGCGTACGGGTAGTTCTGATGTGTTTCTTCAGAATTGGAGTGGATTTTCTCCTGTGGCAGCACGTTTGCAACAGGCTGCTCCGTCGTGGCATATTCCTGACGGAAAAATTCGAGGACATCGTCGACATTGCCGAGTTCCGCACAGATTTCCTCATCGGAGAGACCCTGGCTGCGGGCGTCGGCGAAATGGGATTCGAAATCGTTTAAAATTTCCTCTGCGGCGGCAGAATCAAAGGATGCAAGGCCCTGTTTCAATGCATTCATATAAGTTTCATACGTTGTATTCATCATGATTTTCCTTTCTATCGTCAGATCGTTTCATCTGAAATCAGTCGGTTGATCTGCTGGGTGAAATCCAGCCATTCCTGTTTTTTCTCCTGCTGATAAGCTGTTCCTGCTTCAGTCAGATGGTAATATTTCCGGGCAGGGCCGGATGCGGATTCCTGCAGATACGTTTCCACGTAACCGGCTTCCTTGAGTCGTTTTAAAATCATATAGAGCGTTCCTGCGGCGATGGACATTTCGCGGGAAATGGCGTCTGTCAGCTCATAGCCGTATTTGTCCTCTTTTGTCAGCTGGGAGAGGACACAGAGCTCGAGGACGCCCTTTTTGAGTTGTGGATTCATATGAACACCTCCTTGTTGAGTAGATCATAACACAGACTATATCATAATGCAATATAGCAAACCAAATTTTTACCGTGCCATGTGTTCGATTTTGTACATGGAAATGCCTTGAAAAGAACCGCGGATTTCCGTATAATCAAGCAGAACCCTGAAATTTGACCGGAAAATACAGAAAAATAGAAAGATAGTAAGTTGGAAAGAAGAGGAAAAAATATGAGTGAAATGAATCAGAATAACAATGGCCCGGTAAAGGGCGCGATCCATTCGATCGAGAGCTTCGGATCCGTCGACGGACCTGGCGTACGCTACGTGATTTTCGTGAAGGGCTGCAACATGCGCTGCCAGTTCTGCCACAACCCGGATACCTGGACGATGAAAGATGCCGACTGGCAGACCGCAGATGAGGTGCTGAAAAAGGCGCTCCGCTACAAAATTACTGGGGCGAAAAGGGCGGCATTACTGTAAGCGGCGGAGAACCGCTGCTGCAGATCGACTTCCTGATCGAGCTGTTCCGCAAGGCAAAAAAGAACGGCGTTCACACAACGCTGGATACCAGTGGAAATCCGTTCACAAGAGAGGAGCCGTATTTCAGCAAATTTAATGAGCTGATGAAATACACCGACCTGCTGCTGCTCGATATCAAGTTGATTGACGACAAGGCGCACAGAGAGCTGACCGGCTGCACCAACGAGAACATCCTCGACCTGGCGCGCTACCTTGACGAGATCGGCAAACCAGTCTGGATCCGCCACGTCCTCGTCCCGGAACGCAGCGACTACGATGAATACCTGATTCGCCTCGATGAGTTTTTACACAGCCTGCACAACGTACAGCGCGTAGAGGTTCTCCCATACCACACCCTCGGCGTATTCAAATGGGAAACCTTAGGAATCCCATACAAACTCGAAGGCATCAATCCGCCGACCAAAGAGCGCGTGGAAAACGCCAATAAACTGCTGCATACGGCGGAATATACGGGATATCTGAAATAAAAAGCAGAACAACAAGAAAAAAATGTGAAAAAGTAACAATTTTTATAAAAACTTTATAGTATTTCTGTTCAAAAACCAGAAGAAAAGGAGTATAATTTCTGTTATGGACGAGAGCATGCTTACAATGTGGCGGACATGACAGGGACGACAGCAAAAAACACTACGAAACCTTTTTTTGATTCGCCGCGGCAGTTGCTGCATCCACCAAAAATAAGAGCAAAAAGAAGAAGGATTTACAATGTTTGGTTCAAAAGAGGCATCGGAAGACAAGCTGAAAAAATGGTGGAAAAAGGAAAATGGGACAAATTAAGAAAACAGTATCTGGATTCGGACAAGACAACGCAGGTAGCGCTTGCAAAAGCCTGTGCAGCTTCGAGAAATGATGGTTCTGTTAATATTCTGACTTCTCTTCTGGAAGTAGACGATGTAGACGTAAAAATCGCGGCCGTTACGAGCCTTGGTGAGGTTGGAGACGATCACGTAACAGCACTGATCCGTCAGCTGGCCGTCAAGACACCGGCAGATCAGACGGAGCTGAAAGCAGCGATCACAAAAGCGCTGGAGAAGATTGTCGAAAGAGCATAAGAGCAGGATCAGTGAAAAAAGGAAAGGCGAAGAAGTTTCTGTAAAAGAAGCTCCTTCGTTTTTTGTTGCAAGGCATATCAGAATCTGCTCCAGCGGATTGTTTTTGCCCGAACAGAAATCTTACAAAATCGTAATAATAATGCAGTTGTATTTATCCCGCAAAAAATGCTATAGTGAAAATAACACAGACACAAAAGCAGAACGCGGAGCGAAAAGCATCCGCAGAAAAAAGGGAGGAAACAAGATGGAATTTGTATTCGAACATGCAAACATGATTGCCGTGATCGCCGTTGTGGTGATCATTCTTGCCATTCTGGCGAGCGGTTATGTGAAGGCGCCGCCGGATACCGCATTTATTATTTCCGGTTTCAAAAAAGGCCAGCGGATCCTGATCGGTAAAGCCGGCATCAAGCTCCCATTCTTTGAGCGGCTGGACAAGCTGAGTCTGAAGCTGGTAGCGATCGATGTGAAGACGAGCGACGCCGTGCCGACCGCTGACTACATCAATATTCAGGTGGATGCAGCCGTCAACATCAAAGTCGGGGACGAACCGCAGAAGATCCAGAAAGCATCCCAGAACTTCCTGAACCGCGACAGCGAATATATTGCCAAGGTTGCAAGAGAAGTCCTTGAAGGAAACATGCGTGAGATCGTTGGAAAGATGCGTCTGGAAGAGATGGTTTCCGACCGTCAGAAGTTTGCGGAGCTGGTCAAAGAAAATGCAGAACCGGACCTGGCTGCGATGGGACTTGATATCATCAGCTTCAACGTACAGAATTTCGTTGATTCCAATCAGGTCATTGAAAACCTCGGTATCGACAATATCGTAAAAATCAAGAAATCTGCGGCGATCGCCCGTGCCAATTCCGAGAAAGAAATCAAAATTGCCCAGGCGCGTGCAAATAAAGAGGCGAACGATGAGCGCGTTCTTGCCGAGACCGAGATCGCAAAGAAAAACAACGATCTGGCAATCAAGTCGGCAGAGCTGAAAAAAGAGTCCGATATCAAAAAGGCAGAGGCAGATGCAGCGTACAAGATTCAGGAAGAGCAGCAGAGAAAAGAGCTGGAAATCACTTCCGCGAATGCGAACATCGCCCGTCAGGAGCGCGAGGTTGAGCTCCGTGCCAGAGAAGTAGAAGTAACCGAGAAATCCCTCGAGGCAGAAGTCAAGAAGAAAGCCGAGGCCGAGCGTTACGCAAAACAGCAGCAGGCAGAGGCAGATTTGTACCGCCGTCAGAAAGACGCAGAGGCAGACCAGTTCGAAAAAATCCGCGAGGCGGAGGCAAAGAAAGCCCAGGCAGAAGCCCAGCGCTATGCGATGGAGCAGGAAGCACTCGGTATCAAGGCAAAAGGTGAGGCGGAAGCCGCATCCATCCGCGCCCAGGCACTTGCAGAGGCCGAAGGTATGGAGAAGAAAGCCGAGGCTTACCAGCGCTACAACAAAGCCGCAATGGCAGAGATGATGATCAAGGTTCTGCCGGAGATCGCCGGAAAGATCGCAGAGCCGCTCAGCCAGATCGACAAGATTACGATCATCGGCGGCGGAAGCGAAGACAACGGCATCGGCTCCGTAGCGGGCAATGTGCCGGTGGTGATGGCAAAGCTGTTTGAGTCGATGAAAGAGGCGACCGGTGTCGATCTCTCCGAAATCATGAGAGCCGATACATACGATGCAAAAGTAAACCGCAACATTCAGATCTCCAGCCCGGAAGAGCTCAAAGAGTATCTGAAAGCAGAAGCCGGAAAGGCAGCAGCGGATGCAGAAAGCCCGGAAAAAGCGGAAGCATCCGAACCGGTGCAGAAAGACGGCAGCGAGCAGTAAATCCAGAACGGATCATAAAAACAGAAAAAGAGGCAGGGATCCAGAAAAATTTCTTGAGGATCCTGCCTCTTTTGACGTATAGATCGGAAAAAGTTATTCGGCGCCTTTTTCCAGCATGCTCATGAACTCTTTTGCCGCCTGCGGGATCGGCAGATGGGAGCTGTGGGCAACGACAAGCTGGCGCGGCGGAAGCTCCTCCACGAGGTCGAGCTGGAAGGCCGCCGTCTCTTTTACAAGACAGTAGTCCGGCACAAACGCGATGCCAAGGCCGATACTCGCCAGGTCGATCAGAAGATCGTTGCTGCCAAGCTCAATTTCCGGCACGAGGTCGAGCTGGAACCGCTGAAACTGGCTGTGCAGGAACTCACTCGTCGTACTCTTGCGGTCGAGCATCAGAATCGGGTACTGCAGCAGCTCTTTTAAGTGAACCGGCCTGTTTTCCAGTTCCGGGTAATATTCGCCGTTCGCGATGAAGATATCGTGGAACGAATGAATCGGAATCGTGTGAAGACGGCTGGAAAGATGCGAGTTTGGATAATTGGTCACGATGAAATCCACCTGGCCGGATTCCAGCAGATCGACACACTGGGTCGAAGTCTGGTTTGTCACCTTGATGTGGACATTCGGAAAGGAGCGGTGGAAACGGTTCAGGTACGGAACAAGGAAATAGCGGCAGATTGTGTCGCTCGCGCCGATGCGGAGCTGGCCGCCGCCAAGCGTTCCCGCTTCCATAATCTGTGCTTCACCGCGCGCAATCAGGTTGATCGCAGGCTCTACGTGGCGCAGCAGCGTTTCTCCCTCCGGCGTTAACTGCACGCGCTTTGTACTGCGGATAAAGAGCGTGATTCCAAGCTTTTTCTCCAGTACCTTGATCGACTGGCTGACCGCCGACTGCGAGATAAAAAGCAGCTTGGAGGCCTCGGAAAAACTGAGTGTGGTGGCAACGTAATAGAAAACCTTATATAACTCGTAATTAATATCCAAAATAAGCACCTCTTATAAAATATGATATCTTCACTCTAGCACACTTCCCCGAAAGAATGCAAGAAAAAATCTGCCGGAACCGTGAACTTTTTCTCCTCTTTTTCGAGTAAGAGAAAATTCACGGTTCCGGCAGATAAGAAAGGGGAATCAGCCAAGCACTTTGGCAATGGCGCCGTCCGGCGTGCGGATCTGGCGCGTTGCAGAGTATCCGTCGAGTTTCGGCATCTGAATATCCATCAGCACCAGATCGAACTGATCCGGCGCTGCGGTGCGGAGCGTCTCAACGGCAACATCGCCGTCGTCTGCAAGGCTGACGGAAAATCCGGCGTTCGAAAGGAGCTCCATCGCGATTTCCTGTACCATATGGCTGACGTTGATCGCCATGCCAAGTCCCGTACCCTGAATGCCGCTGACCGTAGAAGTCTCCTCGCGTGTAAACGATTCAAAGAGGTGCTCCTGGAATTCCCGGCTCATGCCGATGCCGTTGTCGCGGACGTGGAATTCGTAGAGCGCATACCCTTTTTTATAGTACGGTTTCTGAATAATACGGACAATGATGGTGCTGCCGTTCTGTGTGAATTTCGTGGCATTGCTCAGCAGATTCAGCAGAATCTGGTTCAGGCGGAAAAAGGTGCTGGCCGGAGGTGGAAATCTTGTTCAGGTATTCCTGCACCTGGTCCGGCTGATTGACGTGGGCGGCAGCCAGAGCGGTAAAGCCGATGATCGCATTCATCCGAAAAAACAGATTTTGTTCCGGAATGAAAATGGGAAACAAAAGTTACTTTACATATAAAAGAGCAGAACAGGAAGAAATTTTGAAAAAAAATTGAAGAAAATTACAAATTATTGTGGAATATGTGGAAAAAATATGGTAGGATGGGGGAGAAGAGAAAAGTGGTTTCAAAATGTTACTTAACGTTCAGTGAAAGTTCTATGGTTACAAAGAAAACAAAAAACAAGAGGAGAAGGAAAATGAAATTTTTACCAAAACCAAAAGAGGTAAAACTCCTGACGGGGGAACATGCACTCTGCTATGACGGCAGAATTGTACTGGATGGCAGACTGCTGGGAAATGGGGATACGTATGCGAAAGTGCTGCAGAAGGGAATCAAAAAGGAAACCGGAATGCAGTACGATATCGGATACGGCGTTCCGGGAAGAAAAGAGACCGGCGCGATTGTACTGGAACTGGATGAGACAAGGAAAAGCCAGCAGTATGTGCTGCAGGTGACAGAGGAGGAAATCCGCATCCAGGGCGGAGACGGAGCCGGCGTGCTCTACGGTGTGCAGACGCTGTGCCAGATGATACACGAATACGGTGCACTGCTTCCGGCTGTGCGGATCGAGGATGAGCCGGATCTGCCGGTGCGCGGCTATTATCTCGATGAGACGAGAGGCCGTGTGCTGACACTTTCCTATTTAAAACAGGTGGCAGACCGCATGGCGTACTACAAGCTGAACCAGCTGCAGCTCTATGTGGAGCACACGTATCTGTTCTCGGGACTTTCCGAGATGTGGCGCGATGAGACGCCGCTTACGGCAGAGGAAATCCGCGAGCTGGATGCGTACTGCGCAAAGCTTCATATCGAACTGGTGCCGTCGATCGCAACGTTCGGCCATCTGTACATGCTGCTCTCCACAAAGAGCTATGGCGACCTCTGTGAATTCCCAGACAGCTGGAAAGAGCCGTTTTCCTTCTGGGACCGGATGCAGCATCACACGGTGGATGTCTCCGGCGGCAGAGCGATCGAGCTGATCAAGGCCATGATCGAGGAGTACATGGCGCTCTTTGCCACGGATAAATTCAACATCTGCGCGGATGAAACGTTCGACCTTGGAAAAGGAAAATCGAAACCGCTGGCAGACGAGAAAGGCGTTCACCGCCTGTATATCGACTATGTAAAAGAGCTCTGCGAGTTTCTCGTGGCAAAAGGCAAAAAGCCGATGTTCTGGGGCGATATCATCTGCGCACAGCCGGAGCTGATCAAAGAGCTGCCAGAGGAAACCGTCTGCCTGACCTGGGGCTATGCAGCCGAGCAGAGAGAGCATGAGGCAAAAGTGATGGCGGAAGCTGGTGCAAGACAGTATCTCTGTCCTGGGGTCGGCGGCTGGAACCAGTGGATGAACCTGGTGGAGAACAGCTACAAAAATATCACACGGATGTGCGGCTATGCGAGAAAATACCATGCGGAAGGTGTTCTGAACACAGACTGGGGTGACTGCGGCCACATCAATCAGCCGGACTTTTCCCTTCCTGGCATGATCTATGGAGCCGTCTTCTCCTGGGGAGACGATACCGACAGCTTTGAGGAGCTGAATGAACAGATTTCCCGTCTGGCCTACGGCGACCGGAGCGGAAAATTCGTTTCCTATATGGCAAAAACGGCAGAATGCTCCATCTTTGACTGGTGGGATGCCAACGTCGTTTACGAGGAAAAAGTGCTCGGTCATCCGAACAACCGGAATGCGCTGTTTGACGCGAGAATCCAGGATGAGGCGAAGCGTGCAGCTGCAAAGGAAACAATTGCGGCTCTGAAAAAAGAACTGAAAAAGACAGCCGGTGCTCTGGAAGAATCCTGCCGTCCAATGGTTCCGGTGCTGGAACTCACGATGGAAGCGATTGACATCTGGAATGAGACGGGTGCGAGACTGTGTGATATCGAGCTTGGAAAAGAAAAAGATGAGGCAGCCTGCGCGGCACTTGCGGGACGGCTGGAAACCTGGTTTATGAAGTATAAAGCGTCCTGGAGAAGCATCAGCAAAGAAGGCGATCTGCACCACATTGCGGAAATTGTATTCTGGTATGCCGATATTCTGCGGGGAAGAAAACCGTACGAAAATAAAAAATCTGTTTGTAAACAAAATGAACAGAAAAAGAGAATAAATGAACGATAAAAAGTAACAAAGAAAACGAAAATTTACATAAAAGTGAACAAAAACACTTGACTTTTGCGCAGAAATGGACGAAGATAGAAGTATCGGATCGAAAGATCAAAAATGTCCGTATGGCGTGACAAGAGAGAAAGAAAAAATAATTTTCACAGAGGGAAACAATCATGAGTAAAATCATCGGAAACAATCTGCCGGATATGCCTTGGCAGGAAAAACCAGCAGGAGAGCACATGCCGGTATGGCGCTATGATCAGAACCCGATCATCGGCCGTTACGAGCAGAAACGTTCCAACAGTATCTTCAACAGCGCAGTCGTACCGTTCGAGGACGGATACGTAGGTGTATTCCGCTGCGACAGCCGTTCCATCAGCATGGACATCTTCGTTGGAAGAAGTAAAGACGGTATCCACTGGGAGATCGAGGATGAACCGATCAAATTTGAGGGCGCTGACGAGGAGATTCTGACAAGAGAGTACCGTTATGACCCGCGTGTCTGCAAAATCGACGACAAATACTATGTAACCTGGTGCAACGGCTATCACGGCCCGACCATCGGTGTTGCTTACACCTATGACTTCAAGAAATTCGTTCAGCTTGAGAACGCATTCCTTCCATTCAACCGTAACGGCGTGCTGTTCCCGAGAAAGATCAACGGCTACTACATGATGATGAGCCGTCCAAGCGACAACGGCCATACACCGTTCGGCGATATCTTTGTCAGCCAGAGTAAAGATATGGAATTCTGGGGAAGACACCGTCACATGATGAGCCCGGTCCGCGGCGATGAGTCTGCATGGCAGTGCACCAAGATCGGTGCCGGCCCGGTTCCGATCGAAACAGATGAGGGATGGCTGCTGATCTACCACGGCGTTATCACAACCTGCAACGGATACGTATATCGTATGGGATGCGCACTGCTTGATATCGACGAGCCGTGGAAAGTAAAATACAGAACGAAAGACTATATTATGGCTCCGATCACCCAGTACGAGTGCATGGGTGATGTTCCGAACGTAGTATTCCCGTGCGCAACCTTAAGCGATGCAGCAACCGGAAGAATCACTATCTACTACGGATGCGCAGATACTGTAACCGGTATGGCATTCACAACCGTAGATGAGCTGCTGAACTATGTGAAAGAGAATAGCCTTTGATTTATAAGATAACTTAAAAAGCGACAAGTCCGCCGGGCTTACGGGTGAAAGAAGCCTGCAGGTCCGGCGGACTTTCTTTTTAAAAATGACCCCATGGACAGCATAAGGAGGCACTATGAAATTTGTAAAAGAGCGTGTGAACGTAATCTGCCAGGAACTGGCAAGACTTTCGATTTCACAGAAAATTAAAATCACCGATATGCAGGTGAAAAATGGATGCTATATCACACCGGCAGAGGCCGATGCATCAAAAGAGCCGTGGACATCGTTTGATACGGTCAATGACCGCTGGTACGGACCGGACAAACATTACTGGTTCCGCACCACCATCACCATTCCGGAGAGCTTCGATGGAAAAAATCTCTGGATGAGAGTCCATGCAGGACTGGACGAATGGGATGACGGAAGAAACCCGCAGTTCCTGCTGTTTGCAAACGGCGAAGTGATCCAGGGTATGGATATCAACCACCGCGAAGTACTTGTAAGAGAAAATGCAAAGGCCGGTGAAAAAATCCAGTTTGACCTGCAGTCCTACACCGGAACGCTGCACAGCGAGTTCCGTCTGCTGGCAGACCTTGAGGAGCATGATGCGAAAATCGAGGAGATCTATTACGACCTCATCGTTCCGATGCAGGGCCTGAACCGTATGGACGAGGATAATAAAACGCGTCTGGATCTCGAAACCGCACTGACCAACACGATCAATCTGCTGGACCTGCGCAAGCCGTACAGTAAAGAGTTCTACGCTTCCATCGAAGAGGCAGAAAAATGCATCCAGGAAGAGATCTATGAAAAATGGGCGGCTGGGACGAAGTTGTGGCAACGTGCATCGGCCACACCCACATTGATGTGGCATGGCTGTGGACGATTGACCAGGTTCGCCAGAAATCCTGCCGAAGCTTTGCAACGGTATTAAAACTGATGGATGAGTATCCGAACTATCATTTCATGTCAAGCCAGCCGAAGCTCTACAGCTTTGTAAAGGAAAGACACCCGGAAGTATACGAGAAAATCCGCCAGAGAGTCAAAGAAGGACGCTGGGAGCCGGAAGGCGGCATGTGGGTTGAGGCAGACTGCAACCTGACATCAGGAGAGTCCCTTGTGCGTCAGTTCCTGTTCGGAAAACGCTTCTTCAAAGAGGAGTTCGGTGTAGACAACAAAATTCTGTGGCTGCCGGACGTGTTCGGATACAGCGCTGCCATGCCGCAGATTCTGAAAAAATGCGGAATTGATTACTTCATGACGACAAAGCTGGCATGGAACGAGTTTAACAAAGTGCCGTACGATACCATGAACTGGGAAGGAATCGACGGAAGCAAAGTTTTCACGCATATGATCACAACGCTCGGCGTCGGCCAGCCGGAGACCAGCTTCTTTACGACATACAACGGCATGCTGCATCCGGATGCAATCATGGGCGGCTGGGACCGCTATCAGAATAAGGATATCAACAACGATATTCTGATCAGTTATGGCTACGGGGACGGCGGCGGCGGCCCGACCAGAACGATGCTTGAGACATCCAAACGAATGGAAAAAGGCATCAAGGGCGTGCCGAAAGTACGCCAGGCATTTGCGAGAACGTATTTCGACGAACTGCATGAGAAAGTAAAAGACAGCAAACGCCTCCCAACCTGGATCGGAGAGCTGTATTTCGAGTTCCACCGGGGAACGTATACTTCGATGGCACGCAACAAACGCGGAAACCGTAAGAGCGAGTATGCGATGATGGAATTAGAGCTTCTGTCCGTTCTGGCAGAAAAGGCCGGAAAAGCATATCCGACCGAAGAACTGAACCGCATGTGGGAGATGATCCTGACAAATCAGTTCCACGATATTCTGCCGGGTTCCTCCATCCATGAGGTATATGAGCAGACGAAGAAAGAGTATGCGGAAATTGCAGAAACATCTGCAAAACTGATCGGTGAGCGTCTGGATGCACTCTGTGCGAAGAAGGACGAGAGTGTGACCGTATGGAATACGCTGGGCCACAGAAGAAACGATATCGTAGAGCTGGGCACAAACAGCGCTGAGGCACTGACCGATGGAACGAACGTGTATCCGGTACAGCAGACGAAAGACGGAGCGGTTATTTACGCAGAAAATCTGCCGTCCAAGGGATATCAGGTACTGCGCCCGGTAAGCGGATCCGTTGTGAAAACACCGTTTGCCATAGCAGAAGCAGGAGAGGGATATACCCTTGAGACACCGTTTTACACCATTGCAATCGATGCAAACGGCGAATTTACTTCCCTGTTTGACAAAGAAAATGACCGTGAAGTACTTCAGATCGGAAAAACAGGAAATGAACTGCGGATCTATGAGGATAAACCGCTGCAGTACAGCGCATGGAATCTGGACATCTTCCATACCGAGAAATCCTGGAAGGTAGAGGGCGTGCGCCGCATGGAGTGGACAGAAAACGGTCCGGTCCGTGCAACCCTGGAGATCGAGCGCGAAGTGATGGATACCGTCATCCGCCAGCAGATCCACTTCTACGCAAAAGACCGCAGAATTGATTTCGAAACCTACGTTGACTGGAAATTTGCTGAGCATGTGCTCAAAGTACACTTCCCGGTTGACGTTCACAGCGATGAGGCAACGTACGATATCCAGTTTGGTAACGTGACAAGAAAACTGCACACCAACACAAGCTGGGATCAGGCAAAATTCGAGGTATGTGGCCACAAATGGGCCGATCTTTCCGAGGGAAGCTACGGTGTCAGCCTGATGAACGACTGCAAGTACGGCTATTCCATGAAGGATCGCGTGATGACACAGACCCTGATTAAATCCGGAACTGAGCCGAATCTGACGGCAGACCAGGAGGAGCATTCCTTTACGTACTCCTTGTATCCGCATGCAGGAACGTGGCGTGAGGCAGGTACGGTACAGGAAGCGCTGAATCTGAATGTGCCGGCAAAAAGCTGGTTTTTTGGTGCGGCAGAAAAAAGACCGCATGGAGTTCCTGTCTGCAGACAAACGCAACGTAGTGCTTGAGACCGTGAAGAAAGCAGAGGACGGAGACGGCATGATTGTGCGTCTGTACGAGGTGGAGAATGCGAGAACGAAAGTGACACTGCACTGCGCAGAATCCATTCTTTCTGCAGAGGAGACCAATCTGCTGGAGCAGCCGGCAGATGGCGCAATCGATGTGAAGGAGAACGAGATTTCGCTTACGATCAAACCGTACGAGATCCGTACGATCCGCATCCGCACAGAGAAATAACGTACAGAAACATAAAAAGACACCGTATCCGAAAAACGGAAATACGGTGTCTTTTCAAAAAGCAAAATCAAAAAACGGATGCATCAGTCGCCGGTGGAAGCGCGGTACAGAACTTTGGATTCCAGATACGTGACTTCATGCGGCGTGTGCGGATATTTGATCCGGTAAAGAATCTGAAGCGCCAGGCGGGAGCCGAGCTCCTCATTGAAGACCTGAACGGTAGTCAGATTTTCTGCCAGAAGATCCTCGATATTGTTGTCAAAGCCGGATACGGCAACGTCCTCCGGCACGCGCAGTCCCCGCTTTTCAAGAAGCTGCATCAGAATACAGGCAACGTAGTCGCTGGCGCAGACAAAAGCGTCCGGCATGCGGGAAAGGGAGGAAAGGAAAGAATCGATTTCCTCGCGGTAGGAGTCAATCCCAAGCGGTGTGGTCAGGCAAAGAGAAGGATTCGGTGTTTTTCCGGCATCCATCAGTGCCTGGCAGAAGCCCTCATAGCGTTCGCGGTTGGACTGTGCGTAGCCGATATCACCCATGAAGCCCGGAAGAGTGCATCCTTTCTCGAGAAGATGGGCGGTAATATTGCGGACGCTGTTCCGGCTCTCCATCAGGAGAAGATCGCCGTTCAGTTCATCCGGGGATACGAGGGAGGAAGTGTCCAGGAACACTTTGGGAATCTGTGTCTCTGCGAGCAGACGCAGAAGACGTTCGTTGTACACGTTCAGAACAATGATGCCGTGGACGCTTCCGTTTGTAAGTGTGGGCGGGAGAAAATACGTTTTATCCGCCGAAGTCGGAAGATACGTGTAAACGAGATTGACATTGTGTGTTGAAAATACTTTTGCAATCTGGTGGATGATGGTCATCCAGAAAAGTGAGGTTTCCGGTCTGCAGACGGCAACTGCAATGTTGACCGGCGTGGTCTCCTCCGCGCTGGAAGGATATTGAAAATCTTCCGGGATGGCATAGCCAAGCTCCTGGGCTTTGGCGATGACCTTGGTGCGCAGGGAATCGGAGACACCTTCGTGTCCGCTGAACACCTTCCAGACGGTGGTCCGGGAGATGCCCAGGGAATTTGCAATTTCCTGTAAAGTGACTTTTTTCATAGTTTCAACCGATCCTGTTACAAATTTTTAACTACTAACCGATATTATACGCTTAAAGTGTAATTTTTTTCAACCTTTCCGTTGGAATACAGAAGGAGGAGATGTGCACGATCGGCACTCGGACAGGAAATCAGGTACGTACGGCTGGTGGTTTCAATGGTATATCCAAGATCTTTTACAGATTTATTCCAGTCGTTCGGTGCATACGCATCCAGCGTTTTCTGCAGTTCATCGAGGCTGCTGCTGTAGGAGCCGGTTGTCTCAAACAGAATATTTTCTGCGTAATACAGCTTGCGGAGCTCCCATTTGCGATACTCGTCCTCCGGAATGGTGCTGTCGCATGGAGCATCCTCGCGGTCCTCGGAGAAGAAGACGAAAGCCCACAGCTCCGGATAATGAATATTGATGACGCCGGTCGGAGCCCATACCCAGTTGTCTTCCGGGAGAACATTTCCGTTTTCATCGGTGCGTTTTACGTAAGTGTTGTCCTTGACATCCACATTCCACTGCACACGGGAGAAGTTCATACGGTAAAATTCTCCGTTTTTCGGTGCGCGGCGCTCTTTCTGGTATTCGTAGAGAGCGGAGAACGGAATCACAACCTCAACACTCCAGCCTTTGTTTTCAGCGGAAGGATCGTTGATGGAACCGTCCACATGGACAGCGGTGCGAAGGCCGTGCATATCGTAGCCATTGAGGCCGCTGCCGCCGTCGCGGTACGGCTCTGCGAGAAACAGATCCCATACCGTGTTCAGAACGTTCATTTCAAATTCATAGTAATGGTACGTATCGGAATCCGGGTCAACGAAGATCTCGAAATCGTTGTCAAAGTAGATGACAGAATCGCGTTCTGTTAAATGACCCCAGATTTCATCGCCGGCAAGGTCGGCAGCAACGTAAAGATTTTCATCATCCCAGAGCATTTTTGCGCGGGTGACAAAACGCGGAAGCGGCATGTGGCTGCCCTGGATATCCAGAAATTCATCGGTATACGGTGCGTCCTCCCAGAATGGTTTGTTGATATTTCCGTCCAGATGGAACTACCTTTTTTTGCGCGGTGGCAGGTATAAACTGGCGGTGCAAACGGGACAGCCGGAACCGGAATCGTGATGTTTTTAGCTCATAAGATAAAAACCATCCCCTTTGTAATTTGCAAAAATTTAGTAGCGAAAAGGTATCATAACACTAAAAGTAATAAATTTCAACATGAAAAATGAACAAAATGAACGAAATATAACTTATTGTGGACAAAAGTCAAAAAAATGAGATACAATAAAGCCGTTTCATAAGAGAACTTTTGGGGGAAACAGATCCAAAAAATACACCGGCAGGAGAAAACGGCCGGCAGAAAGCATATAAGGAGGAAAATCAGATGGAAGCATATCAGAATACAGCCCTTTCACCGGAAGAGAGAGCAAAGGATCTTCTGGGAAGGATGACATTAAAGGAAAAAGTGGGACAGCTCAATCAGCGTCTGTACGGATTCCGGATCTATGAGCGGCAGGGAGAGGAATTTACCCTGACCGACGAATTCAAAGAAGAAGTAGAGCGCATGGGCGGACTGGGGGTTCTGTACGGCCTGTACCGTGCCGACCCGTGGGCAGATAAGGACGAGAAGACCGGAATCGTGCCGGAACTCTCCGCGAAAGCCTACAATATGGTACAGCACTACGTCATGGAACATTCCCGCCTCGGCATTCCGATGATGATGAGCAGCGAGTGCCCCCATGGCCATCAGGCACTCGGAGGAGGTCTGCTTCCGGTCAACCTGGCTGCCGGAGCAACGTTTGATCCGGCGCTTCTTTCGGAAGGCTACAAGGCATGCGGAAAGCAGTTAAAGAGCGGTCATGTGGAGCTGGCGCTGATGTCGGCACTTGATATGGCGCGTGATCCGAGATGGGGAAGAAGTGAAGAGTGCTACTCTGAGGACCCATGCCTTGCAGCCGCAATGGCAAAAGCAGCCGTGACCGGCATGCAGTCGACCGGCGTCGGCAGCGTGGCAAAACATTTCTGCGCCCAGGGCGAGACGACCGGAGGTGTGAATGCGAGTGCGGCGAGAATCGGGGAGCGTGAGCTGCGTGAAATCCATTTTCCGTCTGCAAAAGCGTGCTGCGAAGCCGGTGTGGAAGGAATCATGGCGGCGTATAACGAGATCGACGGCGTGTACTGCCACAGAAATGCATGGCTGCTTCGCGATGTACTGCGCGGTGAGATGGGCTTTGACGGCATTGTGATGGCAGACGGACTGGCTGTCGATTTCCTGAAAAACACAGAGGGGGATACGCTGCATGCAGCCGTTGCGGCAAGAAAGGCCGGTGTTGATGTGAGCCTGTGGGATGAAGCCTTTGGCCGTCTCGGTGAGGCGGTTGATCAGGGACTTCTGGAGGAGAGCCAGATCGATGAGGCGGTGCTCCGCGTCTGAAATGTTTTG
>ENA-OQEL01000363-OQEL01000363.1-human-gut-metagenome-genome-assembly--contig:-NODE-363-length-16918-cov-3.780061_pt1 | contig 16918 bp, 17 predicted proteins | sample MGYA00242796_ERZ504637 | MGnify/ENA primary metagenome ERZ504637 (study PRJEB26092, sample SAMD00036306) | human gut metagenome | host: Homo sapiens | study: EMG produced TPA metagenomics assembly of... | reverse complement strand
AAGCAGCAGCTAAAGCAGGAACAGTTTGCAAACCTGTACCGCCTCATAAAAAGCAGCGCCTCATTCGAAGAAGCTTTTAAGTTTGTGGGATAAGTTTGTGCAAAATTCGATATTTGCTCATTTATAGCTTTTTGGTCTTTTTATCATAATTAATTCCAACCAGTAGAATATCTCCAATATACGGTTCCAATGATGCAATGTACTTTTTCTCTTTGATCTGATCCGTCTCCACCCACAGATGGGCTATGAGCTCCTCAGCAAATGGGATTCCACAAGACCATACGCCGAGGCGGCGCTCTACCACCATCTCTGGTACGACGAAAAAGGCGGCTATCCGCGCGAGTATACCCATAAAGGCAACGACAACGCCATTCTCTACCAGATCCTCACCTGCGCCGATTGTCTCGGTGCGGCAACCGATTCCGTCGGGCGGCTGATCACCGTGGAACGCGAACAGTTATACCGCGAAGTCTTCGGTAAAAACGTGGAGCTGGTTCTATAACTTTGGTTTCTAGTTTATGGCGTTAATTCGTATATCCGTATATTGTAGTTCTTTTCAAGCTTCTGTCCGTCTCGCGTGGACACATTGTAGAATGCACAAATTTCATTCAGCTCACATGTTCATTTAGTTAATTTATTAATGAACATATTTTTTTCAATTTTATGTTTTATGTTAATTTGTGTCCCTTTATCGTTCATCATTTTGTGAACATTAAGTTGACATCATTAAAAGAAAATAGTTTACATTTTGGGAAAAATATACTAAAATAACAGAAACGGTCAAATCTCCGCCGAAAAAAACGGCGGAGATTTTTCTGGAAAGAAGGGCGAAAAACGTGTTGGAAAGACGATCGAAAAATTTCGAAGGAAATGCGTAGAAAATCCGCCCGAAAAGGTGAAAAACCAAGCATAAATCACAGGGAGGAACTCATACTATGAAAGAAATCATCCAGGGCTTCTACCAGAAGAAACATTTCTGGACCCGCCTGATTCTGGTCATCGCTGCCGTCATCCTGATGGGCTTTGCGCTCTCATGGCTGCTTCTCGTCGATCTCGGCACCGATCCGTGTACCTTGTTAAACCAGACCATCTCCACCCGCCTCGGCATCAGCATCGGAAACTGGCAGGCGCTCTTCAATACCGTCCTGCTCATCTTCGTTATCATTTTCGGCGGCAGAAACTTAGGCTTCGGAACCTTCGCAAACATGTTTCTCGTGGGATATTCCATCGACTTTTTCTCCTGGATCTGGGCGAAAGTCCTTCCGGCAGACCTCTTCACCTCGATGGGTGTGCGAATCGCCGTGCTGATCCCGGCGCTGATCCTGTTTATCCTTGCCGCATCCTTCTATATGGATGTTGATATGGGAACTGCACCATACGACGCAGTATCCTTCATTATCTCCACCCACCTGCCGAACGTTTCGTTCCGTGTGATCCGCATCGTCTACGACTTCGTTGTCACCGCGATCGCCGTTCTGCTCGGCGGAAAACTCGGCATTGTCACCGTGCTGATGGTTATTACCCTCGGTCCGGTCATTGAATGGCTGGGAAATATCATGAAACAGCATCTGAATATTTTTGATGACTGAAATCATTGCTTTTCCGCGCTTTCTATACTACAATAGAACCACCAGATGATCTTTTTTCTAAAAGAAAAGCCTGCCTCCGGGACTCACATCTCTGTGGCAGGCTTTTCTTCCCTGAAAATAGCCGAAAAAAGACTCAAAAAGCAGAAAATCATTTATATTAAGGAGGTTTTTCCTATGAGCAACACCCCAAACCCTGTTTACGAAAAACTGATGAAATGCTACGAGAGCTTCCGCTCCCAGATCGATTTCCAGCCGGAAGTCGCACTGATTCTCGGTTCCGGCCTCGGTGATTTTGCGAATGATATCCGCGTTACCGCAACCCTCGATTACCATGATATCGAAGGCTTCCCGGTTTCCACTGTTCCGGGCCACGCGGGCCGTTTTATCTTCGGCTACGTCGGCGATGTGCCGGTTGTCTGCATGCAGGGCCGCGTTCATTATTATGAAGGCTATCCGATGACCGACGTCGTTCTCCCGACCCGCCTCATGAAGCTGATGGGCGCAAAAGCACTGTTCTTAACCAACGCCGCCGGCGGCATCAAACAGGGCACAAAGCCAGGCTCTCTGATGCTGTTAAACGGCCAGATCGCCTGCTTCGTTCCATCTCCGCTTATCGGACCGAACATCGACGAGCTCGGCACCCGTTTCCCGGATATGAGCCAGATCTACGACCTTGAATTCCAGAAAATCGCACGGAAAGCCGCAGCCAGCCTTGATATCGACCTGATGGAAGGCGTTTATCTGCAGCTCACCGGCCCGCAGTACGAGTCCCCGCAGGAAATCACCATGTGCCGCACCCTCGGCGCAGACGCGGTCGGCATGAGCACCGCCTGCGAAGCCATCGTTGCACGCCATATGGGCATGCGCGTTATCGGTATTTTCCTGCATTACCAATCTTGCCGCCGGCATCTCCCCGCAGCTCTGTGCCATGCGGAAGTTCAGGAGGCAGCTGACATGGTTGCACCGCAGTTCAAAAAACTCGTTGCCGCAACGATTCAGGGCATCGCAAAGACACTGTAAACACACAGCGCCGGGGTCTGTTAAAAAAAGCAGGCCCCGGCCGCTGAAACAGCACGTAAATAAAGGAGAGATCTTTTTCGAATACACGTTTTTACAACGCCAAAATTCTCGTACTCGACGCTGAAAACCATTTTTCCATCGCCGAAGACGAACTTCATGTCACCGGCGACACCATCACCTATATCGGACCTGGTAGAAAAGCAGATCCAGATGCCGCAGAGACCACTGTCTTCGACCGCGAAATTGACGCCCGCGGCAATCTCCTGATCCCGGGCTTTAAAAACGCACACACGCACACCCCGATGACCTTCCTCCGCTCCTACGCGGACGATCTCCCGCTCCACGAATGGCTCGAACGCCAGGTCTTCCCGAACGAGGCAAAGCTCGCCGGGGACGACGTTTACTGGCTCAATATCCTCGGCATCATGGAATATCTGACGAGCGGCATCACCTCCAATTTCGACATGTACATCCAGCAGAAAAACAGCATCGCTGCCACGGTCGACACCGGATTCCGCACCGTTCTTACCAGCGGTCTCAACAACTTCGTCGACAGCCCGGAAATTCTCGAAGAGATGTATAACTATGTCAACGAACTCTCCGACCGCACCTCGTATCTGCTCGGTTTCCACGCCGAATATACGACCGGCGGCCCGCTTCTTGAAGACGTTGCCAAACTCGCCGAAAAATACCATTCCCCTGTCTGGACACACAACGCCGAAACAAAAAGCGAAGTCGAGGGCTGTAAAGAGCGCTGGGGACTCACCCCGACACAGCTGATGGAACGCTTAGGCATGTTCCAGTACGGAGGCGGCGGCTACCACTGCATCTGGATGGAGGACCGCGATTTTGAGATCTTCCGTGACCGGAAACTGACGGCCGTTACCAATCCCTCCTCAAACCTGAAGCTCGCCTCCGGCATCTGCCCGCTGAAGCGTTTTTACGATAACGGCATCAACCTCGCCATCGGCACTGACGGGCCGGCCAGTAACAACTGCCTCGATATGTTCCGCGAAATGTTCCTGACCACCGGCCTTTCCAAAGTCCGCGAGATGGATGCCGCAGGAATCCCGGCCGACGCCATTCTCTACATGGCAACCGCAGGCGGCGCGCACGCCATGCAGCTTACTGACTGCGACCGTCTCGCTGCCGGCAAAAAGGCCGATCTCGTCATGATTGACCTCCATCAGCCGAACATGCAGCCGGAGAATAATCTGATCAAAAACCTCGTTTACAGCGGCAGCAAACAGAACGTAAAGCTTACCATGGTAAACGGTCAAATCCTCTACGAAAACGGCGAATTCCATATCGGCTTTGACCCGGAAGAAATTTATGCAAGATCCAACGCCATTATCCGAAGAATTTCCGGCTCGCATGCAGATAATTAGTGGATTTCACTGCATGTTTTTCCTTTGCTTGACATTACTTTTTTCTTCTATATTATAATGTAGCCATACAACGCAAAAACGCATGTACCTCATTGAAAGGAGAATATCTATTATAGAAAAAGAAAGATAGTTAGCTTACTGCTTGCAGCCGCCATGACAACTGCTGCACTCGCAGGATGCGGTTCCTCCAACGGATCCTCTTCCTCCGACGCATCCACAGGCGCCGATTCCACCAGCGCAACTTCCGCTTCTGCTTCCACAGACGGAGAAAAAAAGACGCCGCAGGTGAGAAAATTGCCAATGATCACAGACTCCGGAGATATCACCGACGAATCCTTCAACCAGATCACCTGGGAAACTGTATGCGCCTACGGCGATGCAAACGGCGTAGAGTACGAGTACTACAAACCGGCAGAGGATACCGATGAAGAGCGTATCAACTCCATCGATCTTGCTGTTTCCGAGGGTGCTACCGTTGTTGTAATGCCAGGTTACCTGTTCGGACCTGCCATCGCTGAAGAGCAGGACACCTATCCGGATGTAACCTTCATCGCAGTCGATGTTACCGAAGGTGATATTGTAAAAAACGGCAAAGCTGTTGATCTCGGAAAGAACGTGTACATCTGCTCCTTCGAAGAAGAGCAGGCCGGCTACCTGGCTGGATACGCTGCAGTAAAAGACGGCTACACAAGTCTTGGTTTCCTCGGCGGTATCGCTGTTCCGGCCGTTATCCGTTTCGGTTACGGTTATGTACAGGGTATCAACGCTGCTGCTGAAGAAGACGGCGTAGATGTAAACGTAAAATATTACTATGGCGGCCAGTTCTACGGCGATGACTCCATCACCGCCCGTATGGAGGGCTGGTATGCAGACGGAACACAGGTTGTATTCGCCTGCGGCGGCGGTATCTGGACATCTGCTCTGGATGCAGCTGAGACACACGACGGAAAAGTTATTGGTGTAGACGTTGACCAGCGTTCCAAAATCGGCGAGCGCTGCCTGACTTCCGCTATGAAAGGTCTTCCAAGCGCCATCAACAACGCTCTGGATTCCTACTTCAGCGGAAACTTCTCTGAACTTGGCGGAACTGCTCAGCAGCTTGGACTGAAAGACGGAGATTACATCGGCCTTCCTACCGATTCCGAATCCTGGGGATTCACAACCTTCACACAGGATCAGTATGAAACTGTACTGGCTGGTATCCGCGATGGTTCCATCGAAATCTCCAGCGATACAGAAAATCAGCCGGAAGTAGGTTCTCACGTAACCGTTGATTACATCAGCTAATGTGCATACTGTTTCTGTAACAATATGCCTTTTGGGGAAGAGAATATTATTTCTCTTCCCCTTTTTTTCTGTCACACAAAATGCTATACTAGACATAATGAAAGCCCGCAGTTCTGCCCTGTTTTCCATGCCTTCGGCAGTCCTGCAAAACCACGCTTGAAAGGGAATATGTATATGGAAAATGAGTACATTATTGAGATGTTGAACATCACCAAAGAATTCCCGGGTATCAAGGCGAACGACAACATTACATTACAGCTCAAAAAAGGAGAAATCCATGCTCTGCTTGGAGAAAACGGTGCAGGAAAATCAACCCTGATGAGTATTCTTTTTGGTCTGTATCAGCCTACCTCCGGAATCATCAAGAAGAATGGGCAGGAAGTCCATATCAACACGCCGAACGACGCCAACGATCTCAACATCGGTATGGTGCACCAGCACTTTAAGCTGGTCGAATGTTTCTCGGTTCTCGACAACATCATCCTCGGCGTAGAGCCGACCAAAGGCCTTTTCCTCGAGAAAAAGAATGCCCGTGCAAAAGTCATGGAGCTGAGCGAGAAATACGGTCTGATGGTCGATCCGGACGCTCTGATCTCGGATATCACCGTCGGCATGCAGCAGCGTACCGAAATTCTGAAAATGCTCTACCGTGACAACGAAGTCCTGATCTTCGACGAGCCGACCGCGGTTCTGACGCCGCAGGAAATCGACGAGCTGATGAAGATCATGAAGAACCTCGCAAAAGAAGGAAAATCCATCCTCTTCATCACCCATAAACTCAACGAGATCATGGAAGTTGCCGACCGCTGTACGATTCTCCGCAAAGGAAAATACATCGGAACCGTCAACATCAGCGAAACTTCCAAAGAAGAGCTCTCCCGCATGATGGTCGGAAGAAACGTCAGCTTCTCCGTCAACAAAAAGCCGTCAAAACCGGGCGACACCGTTCTGAAAGTAGAGCACATGACCGTACCGAGCAAGGTGCACGGAAACAACGCCGTCAAAGATGTTTCCTTTAATGTAAGAAAAGGCGAGATTGTCTGCATTGCAGGTATCGATGGAAACGGCCAGTCCGAGTTCGTTCAGGGCCTCACGGGACTGGAAAAAGTATCCGGCGGTAAAATTCTGTTCAACGGACAGGACATCACGAAAGCTTCCATCCGCGACCGCTCCAAGATGGGCATGAGCCACATCCCGGAGGACCGCCATAAACACGGCCTCGTGCTGGATTACTCCATCGAGCAGAACGTGGTGCTGCAGCGTTACTGGCAGCCGGAATTTGAATCCTTCGGCTTTATCAAATCAAAAGCCGTGCGCGAATATGCCGAGCGCCTGATCGAGCAGTACGATGTCCGCAGCGGCCAGGGTCCTGTGACCATCACCCGCAGCATGTCCGGCGGAAACCAGCAGAAAGCGATCATCGCGCGTGAGATCGACAAAGATCCTGATCTTCTCGTTGCGGTACAGCCTACCCGTGGTCTTGATGTCGGAGCCATCGAATACATTCACAGCCAGCTCGTTGCACAGCGCGACAAGGGAAAAGCCGTTCTTCTGGTTTCTCTGGAACTGGATGAGGTTATGGATGTTTCCGACCGTATTCTTGTTATGTACGAAGGAGAGCTGGTCGGCCAGCTGGATCCGAAAACCGTTTCTGTCGAAGAACTCGGTCTCTACATGGCAGGTGCAAAACGGGATCCTGTTCCCGAAGAAGTATAAAAGAGAGGTAAGAAAAGCATGAACGAAAAAACGAAAAACGCTCTTCTGTCCATTGTCGCTTCTCTTGTATGTATTGTGATCGGTCTTCTTGTGGGATTTATCATTTTATACTGCATCAACGCGGAGAACGCAGTGGATGGATTTACACGAATCATCAAAGGCGGCTTTTACTTAAAGCCGAAAGGAATCGGAAGTGAAATCGCTCAGTCCGCTCCCCTGATTATGACCGGACTTTCGGTTGCATTTGCTTTTAAAACAGGTCTGTTCAACATCGGTGCTGCCGGACAGTACACCGTCGGTGTCTTCGGCGCCCTGTATTTTGCCATCATCCTCCACATGCCATGGTATGTATGCCTTCTGGCTGCTATGGTCTGCGGAGCCATCTGGGGAGCAGTTCCTGGTATCTTCAAAGCATACTTCAACGTAAATGAAGTTATTACTTCCATCATGTTCAACTGGATTGGTCTTTATCTTGTCAATGAGCTGATGTACAACACCATCCCGGGCATGTATGATCAGAAGACCACACGTACTTACAAATTAAGCTCCGCTTCTCCGAAATCCCTGATTCCGGACTGCGGCATGAACTCCATTTTCCGTACCAGTTCCACAACGATTGCGATTTTCATTGCGATTGCCATTGCGGTCATCATCTACATCGTTCTGAACAAAACAACCTTCGGCTATGAGCTGAAAGCCTGCGGATTCAATAAGGATGCTGCCAAATACGCCGGCATCAACGAGAAGAGAAACGTTGTTCTCTCCATGACCATCGCAGGTGCGCTTGCCGGAATCGGTGCAGGCCTCTACTTCCTCTCCGGTGCATCCGAGTGGAACCCGCAGGTATCGACAGCACTCCCGGCCATCGGATTTAATGGTATCCCGGTTGCGCTTCTTGCACTTAGCAACCCGATCGGCGTTATCTTCGCTGCTCTCTTCGTTGCTCATATTTCGGTCGGCGGTGCTTACCTGCCTACGAAATATTATCAGCCGGAGATCGCGGACCTGATCGTTGCCGTTATCATTTACCTTTGCGCATTCGTTACCCTGTTCAAGGGCATCGTTGCAAACCTGTTCAAGAGCAAAAAAGAGCAGAAAGCAAATGCCAATGCAGACAACGGAAAGGAGGAGAAGAAATAATGTTCCTTTTAATTAAATTTACCTTACTGTACGCCGTTGTTCTGATGCTCGTTGCGATGGGCGGTATGTTCTCCGAGCGAAGCGGTGTCATCAACATCGCGCTGGAAGGAATCATGGCGATCGGCGGCCTTGCCGGTGTCTTCGTCCTGGTTCTGTTCCCGGACCTCCCGGCTCCTGCACTTGTGGCACTTTCCATTCTGGCGAGCGCCGTATCCGGTATGATCTACTCTCTGCTGCTTGGCTTCTCCGCCATCACACTGAAAGCAGACCAGACGATCGGCGGAACCGCGCTGAACATGCTGGCTACTGCCATTGCCATCGTCCTGGTAAAAGCATTCAACAACGGCTCGGATGCCGGAAACGGTGCAGCTTCCGCAAAGCTGAACTACACCAACGCCGCTTTCATTTACAAGATCGGACCATTTACCGTGAACATCTTCCTGTTCATCGGCATCATCCTTCTGATCTGCAGCTACGTGTTTCTCTTCAAAACGAAATGGGGACTGCGCCTGCGTGCCTGCGGTGAGCATCCACAGGCAGCCGACTCTGTTGGTATCAACGTATACCAGTGGAGATACACCGGTGTTATCATCTCCGGTGCACTCGGCGGTATCGGCGGATTTGCCTACATCGTTCCGTCCGTTACCACCTGGAACTTCGAAGTCGGCGTAGCCGGTGCCGGATTCCTTGCCCTCGCTGTTATGATCTTCGGTCAGTGGAAACCGTTCCACATTGCCGGAGCAGCCGTATTCTTTGCGGTATTCCGTTCCCTGGCAAACATTGCGGACTCCACCGTCCTCTCCCATCTGGGACTGTCCAAGAACATTTACAACATGATGCCGTTTATCGCATCCATGATTATTCTCGCCTTCACATCCAAGAATTCCCAGGCTCCGAAAGCCGAAGGTATTCCATACGATAAGGGCGCAAGATAATATGTAACTATTCAGAGCCATGCGAAATGGAAGAAAAAATTGCGAATCATGCTTGCATGAATGAGCGGATTTTTTCTGGAATTTCATATGGCGAGCAGCCACATCGAGATGCAGCGCAGCGGAATCGAGATGTGGCTCTGAATAGTTACAAGTTTTTAAAGGCAGATGCCGTTAAATCCGAACTGTGATTTTTTCGGCTCTGCCTTTTCTCTATCATTCTGATTTATTTTTCATCAAAGAAAGGAAAAATTATGCTGAACACCAAATTATTTGACCACACTATTTTAAAAGCAGACGCAACCGAAGCACAGGTTGCAAAGATCTGCGACGAGGCACTTGCACATGATTTTGCTTCTGTCTGCGTCAACCAGTACTACACCAAATTCGTTGCTGAAAAGCTCAAAGGATCTGACGTCAAAGTCTGCACCGTTGTCGGCTTCCCTCTGGGCATGTCCGATACCCGTGTAAAAGCGTTTGAGACCCATGCAGCCATCGAAGACGGTGCACAGGAGGTTGATATGGTCATCAACGTCGGAGCCCTCAAAGACGGCAAATACGACTTCGTACGCTCCGATATCCAGACCTTAAAAGAAGTATGCGGCAAGGACATCGTTCTGAAAGTCATCATCGAGACCTGCCTTTTAACCGATGAAGAGAAAGTAAAAGCGTGCGAGCTCGCAAAAGAAGCCGGCGCTGACTTCGTAAAAACCTCCACCGGATTTTCTACCGGCGGTGCAAAAGCGGCTGATGTTGCCCTGATGAGAAAGACCGTAGGCCCGGATATGGGCGTAAAAGCTTCCGGCGGAATCCACAACGCAGACGAGGCACAGGCTATGGTAGATGCCGGCGCAAGCCGTCTCGGAACAAGCGCAACACTGGCTATCATCGGATAAAAAGGAGTTTCTTATGGATACGATACTGATAGGAATTGCCGGAGGAACCGGCAGTGGAAAAACGACACTGGCAGATAAGCTGGTAGAAAGTTTTGGACGCGATGAAGTGAGCATTCTGCGCCATGACAACTATTACAAACGCCATGACGATATTCCTTTTGAGGAGCGTGCCAAATTAAATTACGATCATCCCGATGCCTTTGATACCGACCTGTTATGCCAGCACATTCTCGAGCTGAAAGCCGGAAAATCCATCGAGATGCCGGTTTACGATTATGCCATGCAGAACCGCTCGGATAAAACGATTCTGGTCCATCCTGCCCCGGTTATCGTGCTCGAGGGCATTCTCCTCTTCGTTGAGAAGGATCTCTGCGATCTGATGGACATCAAAGTCTTTGTCGATACCGATGCGGACGTGCGGATTCTCCGCCGGATCCTGCGCGATGTAAAAGAGCGCGGCCGTTCCCTGGACAGCGTTGTGACGCAGTACCTGACGACCGTAAAACCGATGCACGAGCAGTTCGTAGAGCCGAGCAAGCGCCGTGCCGACGTGATCATCCCGGAGGGCGGACAGAACACCGTTGCTCTTGAAATGCTGATCGAGCGGGTGCGTAAGCATCTGAATCTGGTGCAGAACCAGTAAACATCCGTTTATTGCTATAAAAATCTGCAAAAAAAGAACGAGGACTGAATTTTCTCTTTTTCCGTCCTCGCTCTTTTTATTTTTCCCTTACAGATGTTCCAGCATTCCCTGCAGCCAGATCTGGCCTTTGAAACGTCTTCCCACTTCCGGTACTCCAAATAAATCCTTTTCGTTGATACAGATGTCTATCGGCACATCGTTGCAGACGAGGCCGAGCTCATACACCCGCTCGCCCGTTACCGCGTTCTTCGTTGTATTCATCTCCGTAATTTCACCCATCACGCTGTACTGGTCACATTCGAGACCGCTCGGCATGAAAAGCTATCTACAATAGAAAAGACATCTTCCTTCGTCAGACGCTGGGAAATCATGGCATATGTGTCAATATCATCCATGGTGAGACTTTCCATCGCATCCTCATCCCCGTTTCTGGCAGCCGAGATCAGTGAATTCTTCTGCTGCGTGCTGCGGCGCTCCTTCTCGACCTGTTCCGGGTCTTTCTGGATCGGAAGCAGAATTGTTCCTTCCGCTGCAAGACCGGAGACAGAAAGCGGGAGCGGAAGCGGCTGCAGCGCATTTTTCTGTTTCATCTCAAGATATTCCGCTGCATGCGTCAGATAAAAGATCATCGTGATGCCAAGCCGCATATCGTCGCAGGCGCCTGCAAACGATTCCTTATCGACGTGGCGCTCCACCGATACCTCCTCGTAGGAGCTGATCTGCCCGCCCTCGAAATAGGGATAATAATATTCCATCTGGAAACGGTTGTTCTCATCAATTTCCCCACAGACCGTGATACCACAGTCATATGCATATTCTTTCGAAAATTCAGCAAAAAGGTGGTGTTCTTCTGTTTCCACAATCTTTTTACGGTCGTAGTTTTCTACTACATCACGAAGAATCTCCTGGAGTTCCTTCGTCGTCTTGATCTTTGAAAATCCAATGGTTTTCAGGTAAGCGTGCATAAGAACACCTCCTCTCATTCCTTTGTATTTCTTATGCGATTAGTGTTTCGGAACCAGTTTTTCTTTTCCGCCCATGTACATACGAAGAACTTCCGGAATGCTTACGGTTCCGTCTGCATTCAGGTTGTTCTCCAGGAATGCGATCAGCATACGCGGCGGAGCAACTACGGTGTTGTTCAGGGTATGTGCCAGGTATTTCTTTCCGTCCTCGCCGTTGACACGGATTTTCAGACGTCTTGCCTGTGCATCACCAAGGTTGGAGCAGCTTCCTACCTCGAAGTATTTCTTCTGACGCGGAGACCATGCCTCAACATCGACAGATTTTACTTTCAGGTCAGCCAGGTCACCGGAGCAGCACTCCAGAGTACGAACCGGGATATCCATGGAACGGAACAGGTCTACGGTGTTCTTCCACAGTTTGTCATACCACATCATGCTGTCTTCCGGTTTGCAGACAACAACCATCTCCTGTTTCTCAAACTGATGGATACGATAAACACCACGCTCCTCGATGCCGTGTGCTCCTTTTTCTTTACGGAAGCACGGAGAGTAGCTGGTCAGGGTCAGAGGCAGTTTCTCCTCCGGGATGATGCTGTCGATGAATTTACCGATCATGGAGTGCTCGCTGGTTCCGATCAGGTACAGATCCTCGCCCTCGATTTTGTACATCATGGACTCCATCTCAGCGAAGCTCATAACACCGTTTACGACGTTGCCGTGGATCATGAAAGGCGGTACGCAGTAGGTAAATCCGCGGTCGATCATGAAATCTCTTGCATAAGAAAGGATGGCAGAGTGGAGGCGTGCAATGTCGCCCATCAGATAATAGAATCCGTTTCCTGCAACTTCTCTTGCTGCGTCCAGATCGATTCCGTCGAAGGACTCCATAATGTCGGTGTGATACGGGATTTCAAAATCCGGTACAACCGGCTCGCCGAAGCGCTCTGCTTCTACGTTCTCGCTGTCATCTTTTCCGATCGGTACGGAAGGATCGATGATGTTCGGGATCACCATCATGATCTTCTTGATTTCTTCTTCTACTTCTTTTTCTCTTGCAGAAAGAGCCTCGATGCGGGAACCGTCAACAGCTACCTGTTTCTTTACTTCCTCAGCCTCTTCTCTCTTGCCCTGGCCCATCAGTGCGCCGATCTGTTTGGAGATTTTGTTTCTTTTTGCACGAAGTGCTTCTACTTCCTGTTTGATGTCACGGTTTTCTTTGTCCAGCTCGATGACTTTATCAACCAGCTCCAGTTTCTGATCCTGGAATTTATTTCGGATATTCTGTTTTACAACTTCCGGGTTTTCTCTTAAAAACTTAATGTCTAACATAATTTCCTCCTAGTAGATCTTATCCCCTCATTTTGGCGGGATTCTTTTTGTTCTTTCCAGCCCGGAACCACTGCCGTTTTTCCAGCATTTATGCGGGTTTGGCGCGTTCCAGTACCATCATATAACAGTATATACATTTTTTCAAGCGTTCTTTCATGCTGTTTTTCTGCGGTCCGCTTTTACATCAGATCGATCGAATTCATCGTAATTGCCTGGCGCAGCGCGTCGATTTCCTCGGTGCTCAGCATGATATAGGACTCGCCTTTTACGATCTCTTTCAGATATAAAAAGCAGTTGTCACGGCTGTGGATTGCATTCAGGATAAAACCTGTGTTTTCTTTGTCGAGCATTGCCAGCGCAAAACTCATCTTTCCGCCCACATCGTCAAACGCATCATATTTTACGATTCCGTATTTGTTCAGCGTCATGCCCTGGATCTTTTTCAGATCCGCAAGATTCTTTTTCGTCAGCTCATTCTGCTTGTTCAGTTTGTCAATTTCCTTGAACCGCTGATGAAACAGCTTTTCGAGTGACTGGGCGTCTTTTCCCTTCATAAAGCTTCTGTACTTCTGGTTCAGTCTGCTCAGACGCAGCGACATGCTGACCGTCATAATCATCATCACGATAATCAGTACAATCAGAAGAAGTACAACAACGCCAAGGTCAATTCCTACCTTACTAAATAAATCGCTCATTATTCTACCTCTTACTGTATTGATTCAAACAGATCCATGATTCTCTCGAGCTCTTCCTGGGAATAATACTCGATCTCGATCTTTCCTTTGTGCTTTGCCCCGCGGTGAATGGAAACCTTGGTACCGATGATACTCTTGATTTTCTCTTCCAGTCCCTCGTAGATGGCTTCCTCTTCCAGGTTGACTTTCTTTTCTTTCTCACCTTTGGATTTAAGATCTCTTTGACCAGGCGCTCCGTTTCACGGACGCTGAGCTTTTCATCGAAGATTTTCATGGCCGTATTGTACTGGAGTTCCTTGTCCTCCAGTGCCAGCAGTGTCCGTACATGACCCGTTGTCAGCATTTCATCGACAACCATCTGCTGTACTCTGTCATCCAGCTTTAAGAGACGCATCGAGTTCGTAACCGCCGTTCTGCTCTTGGAAACCCGCTCTGCGATTTCGTCCTGGCGAAGATGGAACTCTTCCATCAGGCGTTTGTATGCGTGTGCCTCCTCAATTGGATTCAGGGATTCTCTCTGAATATTTTCAATCAAAGAAATCTCTACGACTTCCTGCTCGGTAAAGTCCTTGATAATCACCGGAACTTCTTTGACACCGGCAAGTTTTGCCGCTCTCCATCTTCTCTCTCCGGCGATGATCTCGTAGTAGTCATCCTTTTTCTGTACCAGAATCGGCTGCAGGATACCGAACTGTTTGATGGATTCCGAGAGCTCGATGAGGCCATCCTCGTCAAAAGACTTTCTCGGCTGTTCCCGGTTCGGCTCGATATCAGAGATTTTCAGTTTCATCTCGATCGGTTTTTCAACAACTTTTTCAACAACCTTCTCGACAACCTTAATTTCCGGTTTTGCCTTTTTCTCTTTTGCTTCTGCTTTAGATGGGAGTCCTGGTGAAATCAGTGAATCCAGGCCTTTCCCTAATCCTCCTCTTCTTGCCGCCATTACTCTTCATCCCCCCTGTGAATCACTTCGTCTGCCAGGAGACGGTAGCTCTCTGCACCGGTGGAACGCTTATCATAATAGTTGATCGGCATGCCATAGCTCGGTGCCTCTGCAAGACGGACATTTCTCGGAATAATGGTCTTATAGATATTCTGTTTCAGGATATCCTTTACATTTTCCACTACCTGCAGAGAAAGATTGGTTCTCGCATCGTACATGGTAAAGACAACGCCCTCCATCTCCAGATCCGGATTCAGACGCTCCTGCACCAGCTCAATCGTATGCATCAGCTGTGATAATCCCTCCAGTGCGTAATATTCACACTGAATCGGCACCAGAACGGTGTCCGCGGTGGTCATCGCGTTGATCGTCAGCATATTTAAGGACGGCGGGCAGTCGATGATGATGAAGTCATACTGATCGCGGACCTGATCGATTGCTTTTTTCAGAATGAATTCTTTATCATCCACCCCGATCAGCTCAATTTCCGCTCCGGCCAGATTGACATTGGAAGGAACGAGGGAAAGATTGTCGAATTTCAGCGGAATAATACAATCCTCCAGTTTCGACTCTCCCAGAAGCAGTTCATAGATTGTATTTTCTACTTCGTTTTTCTCCACTCCCATTCCGCTGGTTGTATTTCCCTGCGGATCCATATCAATGGTCAGAACTTTTTGTCCCATTTCCCCTAAACAGGAAGAAAGGTTGATTGCGGTGGTAGATTTCCCTACGCCGCCTTTCTGGTTGGCAATTGCAATTGTTCTTCCCAAAATATGTATTGCCTCCTTTCATCTTTTTGTTTTCCTTTTTTACTGTTTTTCCCTTTTACAGGAAATGACCTGCCGGCATTTTTTCGGGAAACAGGAAACTTATGCGGCAGGTATTTCGGCGTGTTCAAGGAAATAATTTTTCTCTTCATGCGCCAGTATATCTGAGGATTTCTTCAGATTTCTATCTAAAATTGCCCCAATTTGGGACAAGAATATTCTATCATACTACGCCGGATTTTACTACTGGAAATGTTTCACGTGAAACATTTTCTGCATTTTTACATGATCGCGGGACACCAAACCGGTGAATTTTGGAGATTTTTGGCGATGTTTCACGTGAAACATTTTTAAAAAGATGCTGTTTCACAAAGGGATTTTTCTTTTTTTAACGTTTTTCAAGGCTTTTTCATGTTATACTATATCTATTCCGGCCATTATTTTTTGACCGAACTTGCTCACAACCGAAGAAAGGAGGTTTTCGCCATGTTTGAAGATGATTATCTGCTGCGTTTGATCAAAGAAATGGTTCGAACGGTTTTAAAACTGCTTTTCATATTGATTTCAAAGAGGAGGATCCTGTATCTGTTGTTTTTCGAGTCAGAGGATGCAGAAAAAAGCGTTATATTCGCTGATTCACCTCGCTGATCAGGGATTTATTAACGATGCAGAAAATCAGTTATATGATTTCACACAGAATCCAGAAAATTATGGAATCGTTAAAGACTGCACTTCTCTTCTATTCACATTTGAATCAGCTGGACAATGACTTTCTGGAAGACCACAACTACAGCAGGGAAGAAATCGTTTCCGGGGTGAAAGATGTGTTGAACAGGTATCATTTAGATAGTATGAGTGCTCTTTTTTCAGAAAATTTTGGATTATGTTTCAAAATACTTTTTACATCCAGGAATTCATGCTTTATCCAGCCGACAATCCGTTTTTCAGTACTAATATTTTTTCCTGTAGGGTTAAAAAAATGAGACATTACGCGTCATGTCGACTAATAATGAGCAAAAGTATATTGCAAAGCTGCCATACATCCGAGGGGAACTTTCCGTAACAGATCCCTTCGGATGTATGGCAGCGCATAGACTCAGAAATAATTTTTCAAACGTGCTCTAAACCATTATTTCTACAAAAAAGTCAGCAAAAAGAGATGTTTACAGGCCTTCCAGGATCGTAAACATCTCTTTTTTCAGCAAAGAAAAAGCTTTTGAGCGTGATTCAGATCCCATTTTTTGACATTTTAGTGCTTTTTCTATGAGATTTTACTATTTTTCTGTTTTTAAGTTCCATCAGTAAGAAGCGCGAGCCGTGCAACATTTTTTTTCCTCCCTTTTTTACTGTTTTTTCTCTTTCTGTTCCCCTTTTTATTACCAGTAGCACATTTTTCTGTTTTTTTGACCATTTCTCTTCCATTTCACGCTACATCCCAATCCCCCTCTTCGCCTATGTCTATTGTTCTTTTCAGCCAACGTCTCTATTTCTTCTTCCGCTGTTGCTGCTCCATCTTTACTTTCTACGTTTTTTCCTCTTTTTGTCCGTCGTGCTGTCCTTTCCTTTCTTCTACCCTTCTTCTACTCTTTTTCTCTTTTTTTGACTCAT
>ENA-OQEL01000362-OQEL01000362.1-human-gut-metagenome-genome-assembly--contig:-NODE-362-length-16933-cov-2.965489_pt1 | contig 16933 bp, 17 predicted proteins | sample MGYA00242796_ERZ504637 | MGnify/ENA primary metagenome ERZ504637 (study PRJEB26092, sample SAMD00036306) | human gut metagenome | host: Homo sapiens | study: EMG produced TPA metagenomics assembly of... | reverse complement strand
TTTTTCTATCTGATATTGACCATTTTTTCTTCTCATTTTTGCTTATCCAATCAGTCCCTGGACAATTAATACAAGAAGCAGCAGCGGAAGGATATACGTAAGGTATAATCGCATCCAGTCCGGCACTTTCAGACCATCGCCCTTACTTGCCTCTGCCTGGTAATTTTTAAATCCCCATCCCCACTTTGATGTACAGAATAAAAGATAGATCAGTGAACCGACCGGCAGCAGCAGATTGCTGACGATAAAGTCCTCGAGATCGAGAACTGTGCTTCCTGCGCCAAGCGGCTGGAAGCCGGACCACACGTTATAGCCGAGCGCACACGGCAGGGATCCTAAAATGATCAGAATGCAGTTGATGACTGCTGACTGTTTTCTGGAAACACCGAAAATCTCGGAAAAGCAGCACATGATGTTCTCGAATACAGCGATGATAGTGGACAGTGCCGCAAAGAACAGAAACAGGAAGAAAAAGCTTCCGAAAATCCGTCCGCCCTTCATCGAGGTGAAGATGTGCGGCAGTGTCATAAAGATCAGCTTCGGGCCGCTGTCCGGCTGTACGTGATAGGAAAAGCACGCCGGGAAAATAATAAGACCTGCGGTGATGGCTACAAACGTATCGAGCACCGCAATATTGACCGCCTCTCCGAGCAGCGATTTTCCGCCGTTTAAGTAGCTTCCGAAAATCAGCATTGCGCCGATACCAAGACTTAACGTAAAGAATGCCTGGCTCATCGCGCTTGTGATAATGTGGAACAGTCCCACCTGTTCAATCTGCTGCTTGTCCGGCACCAGATAAAATTTCAGACCCTCTTTTGCGCCTGGCATTGTAAAGCTGTAAACCGCAAGGAAAATCATAACGACCATCAGTACAATCATCATCACTTTTGTGACACGCTCCACACCATTCTGCAGACCAACAGAGCAGATCAGAAAGCCTGCAATCGTGATCAGCAGCATCGTGATGATAAGAATAGACGGAGATGAAAGCATCTCATTGAATTTTCCAGTTACAGCGTCCCCCTTAAGGCCACTGAATTTTCCGGTTAAAAAGCTGTAAAAATAATACAGCATCCAGCCTGCAACGACGGTGTAGAACATCATCAGCAGATAGTTTCCGATGAGGGCAACGTATCCGTGGATATGCCACTTCTGCCCTTTCTTTTCCAGTTCCCCATACGCGCGCACGGTACTCTTTTTGCTTCCTCTTCCGATGGCAAGCTCCATCGACAGAATCGGAACTCCCATGATGGCAAGGAACAGCAGGTAAAACAGCACGAAAATGCCGCCTCCGTTGTTTCCTACCATGTACGGGAATTTCCATACATTTCCGATGCCGATGGCACAGCCTGCCGAAAGCAGAAGAAAGCCAAGGCGCGATTGGAATGTCTCTCGTTCCATTTCTTTTATTTCCTCCCTTTTTTCTTCGTACAAAACTCAGATTTCAGAACGGCACCGTTCTGCCGTTCTGTCCGGTTTGTCTTCCTGTTTTGCACTATGCTTTCTATTATATCTTTTCTTATCAGAAAAAGACAAGCAATTGCTTAGGGCGTGTTTGAAAAATTTTTTTAAACACGCCCTGAGAAAGGAAATTTTTCTATTCTTTATTCATACCGCGCAATCTCTTTCCGCAGCCGTTTTCATAATCCGTTTTTTCCAGCCGCGAAATATACGACTGTGAAATTCCAAGAAGATCCGCGACTTCTTTCTGCGTTTTCTCCCGCCCCTCTGGCATATTGATGCCAAACCGGAGTTTCACGATCACCTGCTCCCGCTCAGAGAGCTTGCTGATTGCGCTTCCCAGCACGCGATGTTCCGCCTCCTGCTCGAGCCCCTGATAGATCACATCCTCCTCCGTTCCGAGGATATCCGACAAAAGAAGCTCATTTCCATCCCAGTCCACATTGAGCGGCTCATCAATCGAAACTTCCATGCGCGTCTTGTTGTTTCTCCGCAGATACATCAGAATCTCGTTCTCGATGCACCGGGACGCGTACGTGGCGAGCTTGATCTTTTTCTCCGGATTGAACGTGTTGATCGCCTTGATGAGGCCGATCGTCCCAATCGAGATCAGATCCTCCACACCGACTCCCGTGTTGTCAAAATTTCTGTGCAATGTAGACGACGAGACGCAGGTTGTGTTCGATCAGCTCGCTCCTTGCCGTCTCGTTTTCCGGATCGGAAAGCCCCGCAATCGCATCGGCCTCCTCCTGTCCTTCCAAAGGCGCCGGGAGAACATCTGTGCCCCCGATATAAAAAATTTCCCCTGTCTGACGAAATACAGCCGGCACGGACCGCGGCAGCATACGAAGCCGGAATCCGTTTGGCAGTGCAGCCTGCAGCATACTTCATTCCTCCTGTCCTTCCATGAGATCTGGATGCAAAATTATTTCATAGCCCCTGGGAGATGAACTATTTTCTCCGCCAAGCGCAATCAGCGGTCCGCTTATGTGCCTGGCTGTATGTTCTGTCACAAGAATCATTTCCGAGATCCGGATCACCGGCAGAAAGCCCCGGCCTTCCAGTCCGCGAAACGGTATGTAACGGGGCTGCAGCGCAAGAAGCCGTTCCGGCTCCGGCACCGTCTCGTGCCTTGCAAGCGCCGCAATCCCTGTCCGCATTTCGTCCGGGAACAATTCGAGTATCACAGTGTACGGTACGACCGAGACCGGCTTTTTGGTTGTGGCATCCCGCAAAGTATTGCCCGTGTCGTACAGTCCTTTTACTTTTTTCCATTTCCCATTCTGCACAAGCTGTACCGTAACCTGCCTGGCGTGTTCCAGGAGCATCTCCTTTCGGATCTTCAGCAGGAGGAGTGTTCCCGCATATGCGGCACTCCCGGAAAGAAGAAAACGAAAAATTCCCCTTCCCGGCATCAGCTCCCGGAACAGGCGGTATGCACTGCCGATCAGAAAACCGGACAGTATATAGCCTGCCATTCCCACCACAAGATCCCGTACTGTCGTGATTCTGCAGCCAGATTTCACCATCCCTGTTGTAATTCCGATTCCGACCAGGGCGAGCAGCGCACCCGACAGATACCGTGCAAACACGGCATACAGCACCGCATAACCGGCGCCGAGCGCGGCTGCCGCAAAACTCCTTCTTCGCGTGGCAGATCGTTTCAGAAGAAAGGAGGAAAGGCGCAGAATAGTATAATTCAGCAGAAGATTCTCTGCAAAGAGAAGATCCAGAAAGATCTCATAGTGCAAAAAAACACCCCCTGCGCCTTTTGCATGGTCTGAATTTCTAACAGACCCTATTATAGACGGAAGGGGGTGAATTTTTTGTCGTTTTCGGAAGAATGACCTTCTTTTTTGATCAACAAACTTCGACACGCCGCAACATTTTCGGTCTGCGGCGTGTCGAGGTAAATTCGTTATTTGCTTATTATTCTTTGCTTATCTGCGGTTTCTTAAGAAATCCGGGATCTGGATGTCCTTTTTCGGAACATTGCTTGTCATGGTCTGCTGAGCCTGTACCTGCGGCTGCACCTGAACCTGTGGCTGCGGCTGTACCGGAGCGGAAGCTTTCGGAGCAGTGTGTACCGGAGCGGCTGCCTGTGCAGAGAAGCTGCTGCTGGAAAATGCGCTCTTTCTTGCATCTGCCGGCTCTTTGCGGGATACGCTTGCCTGTTTCGCCGTTGCATCGTTGAGGCCTGTTGCGATAACGGTGATCTTCGCTGTATCGGTAACAGAATCATCATACATAGCACCGAAGATGATGTTTGCATCCTCTCCAGCCAGATTCTGTACGTAACTTGCAGCATCGTTTGCATCCATAAGGGAGATATCTCCGGAAATGTTGATGATAACGTGGCTTGCACCCTCGATGGTGGTCTCAAGCAGCGGACTGGAAACAGCCTGCTGTACAGCCTCGAGCGCTTTGTCGTCGCCCTTTGCCTCGCCGATACCGATGTGGGCGATACCCTTGTCGGTCATAACGGTCTGAACATCTGCGAAGTCGAGGTTGATGAGTGCCGGCAGGTTGATCAGGTCTGTGATGCCCTGTACGGCCTGCTGCAGAACCTCGTCTGCTTTCTTTAATGCCTCCGGCATGGTTGTCCGGCGGTCTACGATTTCAAGAAGTTTGTCGTTCGGGATCACGATCAGGGTATCTACGTTTTCCTCGAGTTTTTCGATTCCCATCAGCGCATTGCTCATACGGGTTCTTGCCTCGAATTTGAACGGTTTTGTTACAACGCCGACAGTCAGAATGCCCATTTCTTTTGCAACGCCTGCTACAACCGGTGCTGCACCTGTTCCGGTTCCGCCGCCCATACCGCAGGTGACGAATACCATATCAGCGCCTTCCATGATCTGTTTGAGCTCTTCGATGCTCTCCTCGGCTGCTTTCTCTCCAACCTCAGGTTTTGCTCCTGCGCCCAGTCCCTTGGTCAGCTTCTCGCCGATCTGGAGAATGGTAGGTGCCTTACAGAGGGTCAGCGCCTGTTTATCGGTGTTGATTCCAACGAATTCAACGCCGCCGATGGATTCCTCCACCATTCTATTTACAGCATTATTTCCTGCACCACCTACACCGATTACGATAATCTTTGCAGATGATTCTGCCTCATTTGTCATGATCTCTAACAATTTCAACTTCCTCCTTTTGATTATGAACTGCTGTCTATCTCAAAATAGTCTGATATTCTGATGGTCATACATAAAGATATAATATAATTTCTTCGGAAAATAATCAACTGTTTTTTTCGTATTTCATAAAAAATTCAGGATTATTGCGTTTTTTTGACGGCTTTCCTTTCCTCTTATACATCTTTCGAGAAGACAAAGCTGCTGTCGCCGTCCTTGTAATCCTCCATATGGAGTTCTCCGGAAAGACCGGAAAGGCTCGGCAGGATTGCTGCTACGCGCGTCATCTTTTCTTCTAACGCCGTATCGGTTCCAAGCAGAATCCGCACGGTATCATAGTAATGCAGAATAATTTCGCTGTTCTCATTAAATTCCACACTGTCCGGCGTGATATTGTATTTCTCCGTCATTCTCGTAAGTGCGAGCATGGTGCGGAAAACTGCCGGTTTTTCAACCGGGAGCTGCTTGTTCACGGTCACATAGTCAAACGTAAGTCCTGTTACAAGCGGAACATCGGAAAGGGTCGGCTGAAAGTCTGTCGTTGTCACACGTGCACTTTTAATCGTATCTGCCGAGAGCGCACCGTCGGACGTACTGCTTTCGGATGCAAGCGGCTCACTCGTAAGGGATCCATCCGCACTCGTTCCATCGGAGGCGGTTCCGTCGGAAGGCTCACCCTCCGCAGGTGTTTCCTGCTCCTCGTCCACGCACTCCAGCACGATGCCGTTCTTGTCAAAATAGACCTTCTGGCCTTCGTACTCGACATAACCGACCACTTTTTTCTCATTTACCTGGATGCAGATGGTGTCATAGCTTACAAACGTAAACTCCACGGAGTTCATAAAAGGAATATCTCTCATATCAACCTTCGAATGAAACGTCGTAAGAAGCACCGTGTTTTTCATCCACTTGTCGTCCGCGACCATCTCTTTGATTTCATCTTTTGTATACCGGGTGTTCCCCGCCACCTGGATATTGCGGATTTTGAACACATTAAAAAACAAGGCACCCGCAAGGCCGACGCCAAGCACCACCCCGGTCAGAATCCGTATTTTTCTGTTTTTCTTCTTTTTTCTGTTTTTTTTCTGTCTCATATTTCTTTTTCTACGATAATCTTGGCTCCGAGTTCCCGGAGCGTTTCTGGAAACCGTTCATACCCCCGCTCAATCAGTTCTGTCTGCCGGATTGTGGAAAATCCTTCTGCGGCAAGCGCCGCCGATACGAGTGCCGCGCCGCCCCGAAGATCCTGGGAAACAACTTCTGCACCGTGCAGACGGCTTTTTTCGGCCGTCAGCCATTTTCCGCAGATCTGCAGCGTACCGCCCATTTTCTGCAGCTCCTCTGCCGTCCGGAGGCGGTCCTCAAATACATTTTCACAGATACAGCTCTTTCCTTCCAGCGTCATCGCTGCCGCCAGATACAGCGACTGCAGATCCGTCGGAAAACCGGGATATTCCTCTGTCTCCACGTACGGAACAGCATGCTGCACGTTTTTGCTGTCTGCTACCAGTGTACCACTCTTCCTTGTATATTGTCCACCTATTTCTGATAGAGGACAGAACCGCCCCATTTCGTCCAGCGGCGCGCCGGAAATGCGTCAGGTGCCCCCGCGTCGCCGCGCCCATCAGAAGATACGTCCCTGCCGCGATCCGGTCACCCGGAACACGATACCGGCAGCCGGACAGCAGTCTCTTTCCCCGCCTTCCGTAAACGGTAATCTGCTCCGTCCCCTCGCCGGTAATCTCCGCTCCCATGGCCTTAAGAAACCGGCAGAGATGAACCACTTCCGGCTCCCGCGCACAGTGCTCCAGCCTTGTTGCACCTTCCGCTCCGACAGCAAAAAGAACCGCATTTTCCGTCGCCCCGACACTCTTTTTCGGAAAGCAGAGCACGGCTCCTTTCGGATGATCTGCCTTTGCCCGAATGGTGCCGTCCTCCTCGAAGACCTCGGCTCCCAGAAGCTCCATTGCCCTCTGATGCAGGTCCGTCGGCCGCTTTCCGATCCGGCAGCCGCCGGCCCCTGCAAGGTATGCCTCCCCTGTCCTTGCAAGAAGACTTCCCAGAAACAAAAGAGAGGCGCGCAGTCTCTTCGAAAGCGCTCCCTCCACACGGCTTTTTTCGATCTTTTCACAGTTCAGGTGGAGCGCATTCCTCTCCCACCAGACTGTTCCGCCAAGGCTTCTTACAATCTCCGCCATATCCTCCACATCGGAAATCTTCGGGCAGCCTTCCAGCACGACCTCCTCTTTTGTCAGAACCGCCGCCGCGATCATGGGAAGAACGGCATTTTTGGAACCCTGGACTGTTACCGTTCCGCAAAGCCGCCTTCCGCCGAGAATCTGATATACTCCCACCTGTTCTCTCCCATCCGGCCTCTCTTTTTACGGTATGCATTACACTCCCGTTTTGTTCCCGTTCTGCAGCGCTTTTCCGCCTTTTTAATCGGTGTCCCTCGAGACCGACAGGGCAAGCCCCATCTCGCCGAGCAGAAACAGCACGGAGGTGCCGCCGTAACTGATAAAAGGCAGCGTAATGCCGGTATTCGGAATCGTATTTGTCACAACCGCGATGTTCAGGATCACCTGAAGCGCAATATGCCCCATAATTCCGCCCGCAATCAGTGCTCCGCCAAGATCCCGCGCATGGATCGAAATAACCATCAAGCGCCAGATCAGCACCGCAAACACGGCGATCACCAGGCAGGCGCCGAACAGTCCGCCCTCCTCACAGATAATCGAAAAGATCATATCATTCTGCGCTTCCGGCACAAAGCCAAGCTTCTGCAGGCCTTTTCCAAGCCCGCAGCCAAAGATTCTCCCGCTGCCGATCGCATAGAGTCCCTGAATGGTCTGGAACCCCTTCTCGTACGCCTCCGGGTTGCGCCAGATGGCAAGGCGTTCGAGGCGGTAGCTCTCCATCATCAGAAAAACGGCAATAAACCCGATGCCGGCGCCTCCGATTCCGAGAAACGGCAGGTAGCCCGGATGTGAAATAAAGATCAGAAATGCACAGATTCCGAGCAAAATAATCGCCGTACTTAAGTTATTGCTTCCGACAAGCGCTGCAATCGGCAGGGTGCACAGCACCGCCTTTGTCATAAACCAGAGACTGTCGGACCGGCCTTTCGTGTGCTCCATCACCCAGGGCAGGAAGAGAATCACCGCCATCTTGGCAAATTCCGAGGGCTGGAACGATAAGGGGCCAAGCTTTAACCACCGCTTCGAGCCGTTGTACTCACTTCCGAAAAAGAGCACCGCCGTCGAGAGCGCAAGGGAAGCCGCATAAAACCACGGTGCCAGTGCAAACAGCCGCCGGTAATCTATTTTTGCAACCGCATACATACCGATCACACCGAGCGCACTTGCAAAGAGCTGCTTCTTGAAATAATAAGCCGGGTCATGGAATCTGACCCGGCCGTTATACGCGCTGGCGCTGTACAGAATCACAAGGCCAAGGCCAAGCAGAATCCATACCGTCACCAGCAGCGTCCCATCTATTTTTTTCTCTTTTTCCTTCCGCATCCGCGCCACACCCGCCGTTCGCTCTTTTTCAGCTTATGCGGGATAGTTTCCTGATATGACGTTTTTACAGGGCTCTTACGTACTCCTTAAACAGCTCACCGCGCTGCTCGTAGCTCTTAAACTGATCCCAGCTTGCGCAGGCCGGGGAAAGAAGAACCGCATCCCCTGCATTTGCCTTGTCGTGGCAGATCTGTACGGCTTCTTTTAAGTTGTCTGCCATGATAATGTCGTTGAATCCGACGCTTCTTGCCGCTTTTGCGATCTTCTCTTTCGTATCTCCGATCAAAACCAGGAAGCGTACCTTTCCATCGAATGCCTGAATCCACTCTTCGTAGGTGGACTGCTTGTCGTAGCCGCCGCCGATCAGCAGAGTCGGGCGGTTCATCGCCTGGATGCCTTTGATGGCCGCATCCGGATTCGTTCCCTTGGAATCGTTGTAATATGCCACGCCGTCCTTCTCGCAGACATACTCGATGCGGTGCTCTACCCCTGCAAACTCCTGAATGACTTTGCGGACAGTTTCCATCGGCACGCCTGCATGAAGTGCCATCGCAGAAGCAACCATGACGTTTTCAAAATTATGTAGGCCGAGCAGTTTTAAGTCGTCGGTTCTGGTCAGAAGCTCCGTCTCGCCGTTCTTTGCAATGCGGATTTCGCCGTCCTGATAATAGATGCCGTCCTTTAACGCACGCAGACTCGAGAAGTACATCACCTGTACTTTCTTCTCTGCCATCAGTTTCTCGCCGAACGGGCGCAGGATTTCGTCCTCATAATTCAGCACACAGAGATCATCCATCGTCTGATTTTCGGTGATACACTCTTTCACGCGGATATACTCTTCCATCGTGTGATGGCGGTTCAGATGATCCTCGGTAATGTTTGTGATCGCACTTGCCGCCGGATGGAACTCTTTGATGGTTTCCAGCTGGAAGCTGCTGATCTCGGCAACCGTTACGGTATCATCTGTCGTGTCGAGTGCCGCGGATGTGTACGGGGTTCCGATGTTTCCGACCACTTTTACTTCCGGCTGATATGCTTTCATGATCTCGCCGAGCAGCGATGTTGTGGTGGTCTTTCCGTTAGTACCGGTAATCGCAAGCACTTTTCCGCGGCTTACCTGATACGCCAGCTCCACTTCACCGATGACCGGGATCTCTTTTTCTTTCATTTTAAGGACAACCGGCAGATCCGTCGGAACGCCCGGGCTTAAAACGACAAGATCAAGGCTGTCGAGCATCTCCTCCGGGAGCTCGCCTAAGACAACTTCCACGCTGTCACGGCTCTCTAATTTTTTTAAGATTTCTTCTTTTTCGAGTTTGTCATTTCCATCGTAAAGAACGACAGAAGCACCTTTCTTGTGCAGCAGCTCCTCCGCTGCAATTCCACTCTTTCCGGTTCCGAAAACCAGTACTTTTTTTCCTGCGAAAATCATGTTTGATTACCTCCATATTTTAAAGCCCCATCAATGCGATCAGGCATAGTATCGCTGTGATTGTAGCAAACACCGTCACAATCTGTGTCTCCGACCAGCCCATCAGCTCGAAATGGTGATGGATCGGCGTCATCTTGAAGATCCGTTTTCCCTTCGTCAGTTTGAAGAATGACACCTGCAGGATCACAGAGAGAATCTCCATCATATAAATGAATCCCACAAGCGGCAGAAATAAGGGGAGACGTAAGAAACACGCCATTCCCGAGACGAAACCGCCGAGTGCCAGACTTCCGGTATCGCCCATAAAGACGCGGGCAGGAAATACATTGAATACCAGAAACCCCAGCAGACTCCCGATAACCGCAAGCGGGGACGGGGAAACACCGTTTCCGAGGCCGATCGATGCCACGGAAAAGAAAACAGCATTTAAAATCGTCACACTCGCCGCCAGTCCGTCAAGGCCGTCGGTAAAGTTGACACCGTTGACCGTTCCAAGAATCACAAAGGCGAGAAACGGAATCGTAAAAATCCCTGCGTCCAGCTCTTTGCCTGGAAGGAACGGAATGCGCATCCGGAGGGAAATTCCGGAAAAACGCGCCAAATACCACAGAAAGACTGCTGTAATCACTGCCTGCAGTGCCATTTTCTGCTTCGGGTACAGCCCGTCGCTGCGGTGCAGCACGACTTTCAGATAGTCATCGAGAAAGCCGATCAGGCCAAAACCAAGCGTCAGAAACAGCACCGGAACCACTTCCGCTCCCTCTTTCCGGAAAAGGAGGGAAACTGCGGTAAACGCCGCCAGAAACATCACGCCGCCCATCGTCGGGGTTCCCGCTTTTTTCTGGTGGCTCGGCACACCCTCTTCCCGCTCCTTCTGCCCCGCTTTGACTTTTCGCAGAAACGGGATCAGAACCGGCCCCAGCGCCAGGCTGATGCCAAAGGAAAGAAGAACCGGCAGGATCATTTCTCTTTTCATAGACGCACCTCTTCCTTTTTGTACGGATTGTGTACGGAACAGGCATGTCAAAATATTTTCTCCAGCCTATTCAGTATATAGCTTTTTGTTCTGTTTCGCAACCTTCTTTTATAATCCAAGTTACGGTTCGCTCAGCAGTGAAACACTTGCTGTTTCGCTGCGTAAGAAAGTGATTCAGGTGTGAGCAGCCCTCCTTTTGCGAAGCAAAACTTTAAATGAGGGCTGCGAAGGACACAATTCTCAGGTTTCCTAAGAATTGTGTCCAATACCGAGATACGGAAGTACATTGGAAAAGATATCGCGGATCACCGGCGCGCAGATCGTTCCGCCGTAGTAGACGCCCTGCGGATTGCGGATAATGCAAAGCCCCAGCACCGTCGGATGCTCCGCCGGGGTGAAGCCGAGGAATGAGGAAATATAGCGGTTGGCGCTCCGCGGAAGTGTCTGCGAAGTTGCCGTCTTTCCGCCGATGGAATATCCCTCGAGGTACGCATTCTTTCCAGACCCTTCTGAAACGACGCTTTCCAGAATTTCGCGCACCGTCCTGGAAGTTTCTTCCGAAAGAACCCCTTCTTTTTCCGGAAAATTCAGATGCTTTACAACATTTCCTTCTTCATCGAGCACATCCGTTGCGACATGCGGCGTCACCATTTTTCCGCCGTTGACGAGCGCAGAGACCGTCGCCGCCAGGCGGATCGGCGTGATCTGGAAGGACTGGCCGAATGCCATCGTCGCAAGCTCAACCTCTCCGATGTTTTCCTCCTTGTGCATAATCGTCGATGCCTCGCCCGGCAGATCGATCCCCGTCTTTTCCATCAGGCCGAAATTCCGGAAATAATCACAGAACTTTTCCACACCGAGCCGCAGCCCCACTTCAATGAACACCGGGTTGCACGAGTTCTGCGCGCCCTGCACGAAGTTTTCGGCTCCGTGTCCCGTCCGCTTGTGGCAGTGGATCCGGCGGTCCTCCACGATTTTGTAGCCGGGACAGAAAAACGAATCGTTCGGCGACACAACGCCCTCCGAAAGTCCCGCCGACATCGTGATGATCTTAAAGGTAGATCCCGGCTCGTACGTATCGTTGATGCAGGCATTCCGCCACATCTGGTTCAGCAGATCCTGAATTTCTTTTTCCGAAAGTCCCGTTGTATCCTGCTGCAGCGTGAACGGATCGTTGAGGTCGAACTCCGGCACATTGACACAGGCATAGATTTCTCCGTTCTGCGGATTCATAAGAAGAATCGAGACGCTGTCCGCCTGTTTTTCTGCCATCGCCTTTTCCGCTGCCTGCTGGCAGTACGCCTGGATATTGACATCCAGGCTGACCTTTAAGTCCCTTCCCGCCACCGGCTCCTGGCGGCTCTCCCCGATGCCGTTCTGCTCAATCCCGCGCGCATCCGTTGTCGTCAGGAATTTTTCCGTTGATTCCTTTTAAAATTTCCTCATATTCCACCTCCAGTCCGATGATGCCCTGATTATCGCCTCCGGTGAAGCCGATAACGCGCGACGCCAGCTTCCCTTTGGGGTAATACCGCTTGAAATCCTCATCCACTTTTACCCCCGCGTATCCGTACGACCGGATGGTATCACCCGTCTTCTTGTCCACATTCGTCTTGACACGCTCGATTGAAGACCGCTTCTCCACGCGTTTCCGCGCCGTCTCCTCCGAAATTCCAAGCTCTTTTACCAGCATCGCAATCACCGCCTCCGGCTCCTCGATCTGGCTGTGGATCACGGAAATCGTACAGACCGTGCGGTTTGCCGCGAGAACTTCCCCGTTTGCATCAAGAATCCGGCCGCGCGCCGCCTTGATCCCGCGCTCCCGCTCGTGCAGATCATCCGCCTTCTCGGAATAATAGACGGACCGGAACACACACAGATACACCAGCCGCCCGGCAAGTCCGACCATCATTCCCATGCAGAGTACCCACAGAAGAACCGTCTTTTTCCGGTGATACGTTTTGTTTTTACGCATAGAATACCCCATAGCCGAATCCATTATGATAACACTATATGGAAACTGCTATGGGGTTATGTCTTTTGTTTTTTATGCTTTTTTACTCTTCATTGATGAGATCCAGCTCGGCGTTTGTCAGACCGCCGTTCTCGATATTGCTGTTTTCAGCACTGTTTTCCGTATCGTCTTCCTGTACCGGTGCCGCTACGTTTGGATCATCCGTTCCGGTCTCGGAGCCTTCGCCCGTCACACCGTCCGTATCATCCGGGAATACGTTCAAATACGGCAGCAGTTCTGTGTAGATCTCTTTTACGATCTCCTGTGCCAGCACACTGTTCGCCTGATTTTCTACATCCGGCTCGTCCACAATCGCGTAAACAACAGCTTTCGGGTTTTCTACCGGTGCAAATCCGATAAAGGAAACGAGATATTTTCCATTGCCTCGCGGATACTTCTGTGCAGTACCTGTTTTTCCTCCCATCGTGTAACCGGCAACCTTTGCACTCTGGCCGCTTCCATCGGTCACGACTCCCTGGAGGAAACTTCTCATTTTATCGCTGATTTCCGCGGAAACCGTCTGACGCACCAGATTCGGCTCATTGCTCTCAACAACAGCTCCTGTGCTGTCCGTGATCGTCTTCATCACATGCGGCTGGTAATAATTGCCTCCGTTGATCAGAGAGGAAAACGCAGCTGCCTGCTGTACCATCGTCACGGTATAGCCCTGTCCGAATGTACTCGTTGCAAGCTCGGTCGGTCCCATGGTATCCTCCGTGTGAACCAGGCCGTACGCCTCACCCGGCAGGTCAATTCCTGTCAGACTGCCGAAACCGAAAATATCCTGATAGCGGAGAAATTCCGCTGCTCCCATCTTCTGTCCGATCTGCATCATACCAGCGTTGCAGGAGTTTTTCAGTACATCGGCCGGTGTCTGTACGCCATGTGTTCCCGGATAAGCTCCGCAGCGGATCATCTGCCCTGCAATCGTCTCAAACCCCTCACAGTCAAACAGGGTATCATCATCGATTACATCGAGGGAATATGCCGCCGCCACGTTCATCGGTTTTGCCGTGGAACCTGGCTCATATGCATCGGAAATACAGTAGTTTTTCCAGATGGCACTCAAAGCCTCCATTGTCTCGTTATCGTTCATCGCATCAATTTCTTCCTTCGAATAGAACGGTGTCAGATCTCTTGGATTGTTCAGGTCATACCAGTCGGAAGAATCCATACCAAGAATCTCTCCATTGTTCGGATCCATCACGACAACGCCGATATTCTTTGCCGCTTTTGTCTGACGGTTCGTCTCAGTGTCCGATTCGTCCGCGCCGTTCTGGACATGAATCCGCTCATTGTAATTCTCGATCGCCGTGCGGATGATCTTCTGAATATTTACATCAATCGTCGTAACCACGTTTTTGCCCGGCTGCGCCTCGATGATCGTCTGTTCCATATCCGCATCTTCGTTGTAATAGCCGAACTGGCGGCCATTCACGCCATTTAAGATACTGGAATAATACCCTTCGATTCCCCAGTCTGCCGTGTCTCCTGAATACGTAAAGCCGATCAGATCGCAGGCAAGTGAATTTAACGGATACGTTCTGTGGTAGGATTCCTCGAACCAGACGCCGCGGATGTTGGCACGGTATGCTTTTTCCGCCTGCTCGTTCTCATCGAGCTCCTTGTTCTTTTTGTCCGCGTACTCGTCCACATAGGCCTCAAACGCTTTTTTCGCGTCCATCGAGACCTCTCTGGCGAGAACCTGGTACTGGCTTTCTTTTGTCGTTTCGCCGGTCAGACGATCCCGGATATCCGTCTCGTCGAGTCCGAAGTATTCAACCAGTGCTGCTACGGTCGGATCGACGTACGGATGGGTATCGTTCTTTTCTTCATCTTTTACCGTCGTATTGGCAAGTTTACAGTCGAGAATAACGTTGTAAACCTTCTCACTCGTTGCCAGAATCGTTCCGTTCCGGTCGGTGATACTTCCCCGCTGGAATGGAATTGTCCTGCTGTCGTAGGACTGCTGCGTCTGGCTTTAAAACCTGTCTTTCGTATTTTCTCCTTTGTGGCATTCACATAACGTAATGTCAATACGCTAAAGCAACAAAAACCAGCATCACTCCCAAAAAGAGTGCTACCAGTTTTCTGCTCATACGCCCACTTGTCTTTCCGTCTCCGGAATGCCCCGCTTCGTTTTTTATTTTTTTCTGTTTACTCACGTTTTCACCTATTTCGCATCCGGAACATCCTGATACTGTCTCACATAGCTGTTTTCTGAATCATCGAAATAAATTACCTGGGACTCATCTGCATATTTCATGCCGAGCCGGTTCTGTGCTGCTTCTTTGACTGCCTCAAGATCTTCGGAGGCAACCGTTGTATTGTAATAGGCGTCATTGTCCGCCTTCAGATCGCTCAATTCTTTTTCTTTGCTGGTAATGTCTTCCGCCTGCGTGGTAACCACGGTCTGCAACTTGACATACGCAACACACGCCGCGATACACAGTGTGCAGACAATGGCAAGAAAAACAGCGTAGCCCGCGCTGATCTGTGTCGCCCGTGCCCGGTTTCTTCTTGTCTGGCTGCTCACACCCGATTTCAGAGGCCGTGCTTCTTTTGGTGCTTCCTGCGGCTGTGCTGCAAGACGCCGTACCGCACTTCCGTCCTCAAACGTATCTGGCGTATAACGTTTCGTTCTATCTGTCGAATTTACCCTTCCATCTGCCCGTCTGGCCATAACTTCTCTGTCTCCTTCGTGCCGAGCCGTCACACTTTTCGTTCAAAGACGCGCAGTTTTGCGCTCTTGGAACGGGGATTTGTTTCCATTTCCTCTTCTCCCGGCAAGATCGGTTTCCGAGTTACTACGGTTCCCTTGGACTTCTTTCCGCATACACAGACCGGAAATTCCGGCGGACACGTACATGGATGCTCGTTTTTTCTGAAAATGTTTTTTACGATACGGTCTTCCAGAGAATGAAAGGTGATGACACAAAGTCTTCCACCGTCATTTAAGAGATCAATCATGCCGTCCAGTGACTCCGACAGAACGGTAAGTTCCTGGTTCACTTCGATACGGATTGCCTGAAAGGTTCTCTTGGCCGGATGGCCGCCCGTCGCCCTTATTTTTGCCGGAATCGAGCGCTTGATGATTTCGATTAACTCCCCAGTTGTTCGAATCGGCGCCTGCTGCCGGCTTACGCATATATTGTGTGCAATTTTTCTTGCAAAACGCTCTTCTCCATATTCATGGAGAATACGCGAAAGATTCTCTTCACTGTAATCGTTCACGACTTCGTACGCGGAAAGAGCATTTCTCTGATCCATCCGCATATCCAGCGGAACATCCTCACGGTATGTGAATCCACGCTCTGCATTATCCAGCTGATAGGATGAAACTCCAGATCCAGCAGGATTCCGTCTACCCCGGTGACTCCGATTTCGGCAAGACGCGGAACCATATCGCAATAATTGCTGCGGATAATCGTGACCTGGTTCTGATATGGTTCCAGGCGTTTACCCGCAGCAGCTATCGCAGCTTCGTCCTGATCTATGCCTATTAATCTCCCCGTGGCAGATAAGCGCTCACATATATGACTGGAATGTCCAGCGCCTCCCAACGTCCCGTCCACGTAGATTCCGTCCGGTTTTATCTTAAGGTTTTCAATGGTTTCCTTCAGTAATACTGATGTATGCGAAAATTCCATGGTCATCTCCTGTATCCCAACGAAACAGATCAGATCACAATGCCCATCTCTTCCATTGATTCGGCGATGGCATCCATATCATCATAATTGCTGTTTTCGTTCCATTTTTCCTTGCTCCAGATTTCAATCCGGTTGATATTTCCGGTAAGGACTACATCTTTTTCCAGACCAGCAAATTCCCGCAGCGTTGCCGGTACGAGAATCCTCCCCTGCTTGTCCAGTTCACATGACGTAGCACCTGCTACAAAGAAACGGGAAAAAGTTCTGGCGTTTTTGTTTGTAAGTGGTAAGGCTCTCAGCTTCTCTTCAAAGGCAGCCCATTCGTCGTTTGGGTAAATGGAAAGGCATCCGTCCAATCCCTTCGTCAGTACAAACTCTTCTCCCAGCTGTTCTCTGAACTTGGACGGTATGATCAATCTTCCCTTCGCGTCAATCGTATGACTGTACTCTCCCATGAACATAATGAAAACCCTCTTATCACCTGAAATGGCGGTCTCCCCACGCACCACTTCATGTATCGCGCCGCAGCCGGACTGCCACATCCGCTCCACAACGCACCACTTTTCACCACTTTCTACCACTTATATTTTTATTCTATATCAACTCAGGGAAAATAGCAAGGTCTTTTTTCTATTTCATTTTTAAGATTTTTCCCCAAAATGCAACATTTTTATGCGCATTTTCCGCCTTTTTTATACCAATTTTGTATCAAAAAAGAGAAAACCTTTTTGCCGGTTTTCCCTTTCTG
>ENA-OQEL01000359-OQEL01000359.1-human-gut-metagenome-genome-assembly--contig:-NODE-359-length-17093-cov-4.075150_pt1 | contig 17093 bp, 17 predicted proteins | sample MGYA00242796_ERZ504637 | MGnify/ENA primary metagenome ERZ504637 (study PRJEB26092, sample SAMD00036306) | human gut metagenome | host: Homo sapiens | study: EMG produced TPA metagenomics assembly of... | reverse complement strand
GAGTCTGGGCCGTGTCTCAGTCCCAATGTGGCCGTTCAACCTCTCAGTCCGGCTACCGATCGTCGCCTTGGTGGGCCGTTACCTCACCAACTAGCTAATCGGACGCGAGGCCATCTCAAAGCGGATTACTCCTTTTCCCCCTGTGCCATGCGGCACCGTGGGCTTATGCGGTATTAGCAGTCGTTTCCAACTGTTGTCCCCCTCTTTGAGGCAGGTTCCTCACGCGTTACTCACCCGTTCGCCACTCGCTCGAGAAAGCAAGCTCTCTCTCGCTCGTTCGACTTGCATGTGTTAGGCGCGCCGCCAGCGTTCGTCCTGAGCCAGGATCAAACTCTTTATAAATGATATTTATCACTTAAAAGTGTTAAATCTTGTTCGCTCAGCACGCAATCGCTTGCGTCCTGTGTGAATTACTTTTGGAATTGTTTTTAGTGTTTTTCCAAACACTTAAAAGGTTCCTTACAAGTTTTTCGATATTGTTCAATTTTCAAGGTCCTGTGCGCCTCAGCCTTGCGGCTGACGACCTGTTCATTGTACCACCGAAGTGGTTTTTTGTCAAGCCTTATTTTTTTAGAAGCTTTTGAACTTTCTGAACTTGGATGTCTTGAAGTTTCTCGGAACAAACCGGTCTTTCTTGACGTCTATTGGTTCTTTTCAAGGGCTTCCTGCTGAGACTTCGGAAGTCATTCTTTTGCCTCAGCGCTTGGCGCTCAAGTATAATACCACACCCCCGCCTCCTTGTCAACACTTTTTGACAGATTTTTTCCAATTTCTTTGCAGAGCAAAGATTCTCCCTGTTTTTCACCCGTTACAGGACGTACCTTTTTTCTTGACAAGACAGTGCACAGAACGTATTATGGAGTCATCCCCCAGCATCCTGTATAAGGTAGCTATACTTATTACATAAAGGAGAAGCGCCATGTCCTGTGTCAACATCCGCGGCTACTGCATCGGTGAGGGCCGCCCTAAAGTTATTATTCCTATTGTAGAGCCCACGGAAACCGCCGTTCTTGAAAAAGCTGCCGAGTTTTCCACATTGCGCGCCGATTGTGTGGAATGGCGTATCGATTGCTTTGAAGGTGCAAAAAGCCTTCCGGCCATCGTGCACTGCGCCGCAAAGCTTCGCGTTGCCTTAAAGGATCAGCTGCTTCTTTTCACCTTCCGCACAAAGGCCGAGGGCGGCAAAGTCGCTCTGGCCCACGAAGAGTATCTTCATTTTATCCGCACCGTTCTTGCCACCGACTGCGCCGATCTGATCGACATTGAATTTTACACTGCGGGCGCAGAACTTCCCGCGCTGATCGAAGAAGCCCACACCGCCGGGGCTGCAGTGGTGTGTTCCAGCCACGACTTCCATAAAACGCCGCCGCGCGCCGAACTGGTGAGCCGCATGGTTGCCATGCAGCAGGCCGGGGCTGATCTGCCCAAACTGGCTGTGATGCCCCAGAGCCGTGCCGATGTGCTGGAGCTTCTGGCTGCCACCGCTGAAATGGCCGACCGGCATCCGGAGACTCCCATCATCACCATGAGCATGGGAGCTTTGGGCGCGGTGAGCCGCCTTTCCGGCGAAGCCCTTGGCTCCGCCATGACCTTTGCCAATCCCGGACAGGCCAGTGCACCGGGGCAGGTATCATTGGAGGTCGTAAACGAAGTATTGGATGCACTGCATTTATAAATCCAGAAAGGAGCTTTTATGAAAAAGAAGTATTCTGCTCTCCCAGAACTTCTTTTGCGAAGTATTTTTTACACGCTTATCAATTATGTGCTTCTCAGCATGGTGCTGTCTTTTCGGCTTCATTGGAGCTCCATTCTGTTTTCTGCTGCCATGCTGTGGTTTGCTTTGGATTATTCAAAGACCATCCAGCAGTTGACCGGCAAACGGCTTCTCGCAGACCTTTTATGGCTTGGCTGCATTCTCATCAGCACATTTATTGCATTCTTTGTCGGGTACATTCAAGGCTCGTTCGCATCATTTTAACGAAAAAGACCGGAGCTGTAGGTCGCACTTACAGTTCCGGTCTTTCTTTTTATGTCACAAAGAGATGATTATGCCAGCTTGGCTTCCAGACGGGTGCGGATGGCCTTGATAAAGCCCTCGCTGTCCACAGCGGTGGGGGTGATGCCCTCAGCCAGACCGCACAGGTCTTTCGTCATGATGCCGTCGTTCAGGGTCTGCAGGCTGGCGGCTTCCAGTGCCTCGCCAAACTTCACCAGCTCCGGCAGGCCATCCAGTTCACCGCGCTTCTTGAACGCGCCAGACCACGCAAAGATGGTAGCCATGGGGTTGGTGGAGGTTTTTTCGCCCTTCAGATACTTATAGTAATGGCGGGTGACGGTGCCGTGGGCGGCTTCGAACTCGTACTTGCCGTCCGGGCTGACCAGCACGCTGGTCATCATGGCCAGAGAGCCAAAGGCGGTGGAGACCATATCGCTCATCACGTCACCGTCGTAGTTCTTGCAGGCCCAGACAAAGCCGCCCTCGCTGCGAATGACGCGGGCAACGATATCGTCAATGAGGCTGTAGAAGTAGGTGATGCCTGCGGCCTCGAACTTTGCCTTATACTCAGCATCGTACACTTCCTGGAAGATATCCTTGAAGGTGTGGTCGTACTTCTTGGAGATGGTATCCTTTGCGCCGAACCACAGATCCTGCTTCACATCCAGTGCGTAGTTGAAGCAGCTGCGGGCAAAGCTGCGGATGGAATCATCCTTGTTGTACTGGCCCTGCAGAACGCCAGCGCCCTCAAAGTCAAAGACGGTGGCGCGCTGCTCAGAGCCATCGGCACCGGTGAACACCAGTTCAGCCTTGCCTGCACCCGGGATGCGGAACTCGGTGCACTTGTACACATCGCCGTAGGCGTGGCGGGCAATGGTGATGGGCTTTTTCCAGTTCTTGACCACCGGCTTGATGCTGTCGATCATGATGGGTGCGCGGAACACGGTGCCGTCCAGCACCGCGCGGATGGTGCCGTTGGGGCTTTTCCACATCTCATGCAGCTTATACTCGTCCATGCGCTGGGCATTGGGGGTGATGGTGGCGCACTTGACCGAAACGCCGTACTTCTTGTTGGCAAGGGCGGCATCCATGGTCACCTTGTCGGCGGTAGCATCGCGGTTGGGCAGGCCCAGATCGTAATATTCGGTCTTGAGGTCCACAAACGGAAGGATCAGTTCGTCCTTGATCATCTTCCACAGAATGCGGGTCATTTCGTCGCCGTCCATCTCGACGAGGGGCGTGGTCATTTTGATCTTTCCATAGCAGGGTTCCCTTTCCTCTCTTTGGATCGTTTCTCCAGCCGCGCTGCACTGCCAGATGCCGCGCGGGCAGTTCGGCAGAATGTTTATTTGCGGTAAGCGGCTGCCAGCTTTTCAAGGGCCGGCAGGCTGCGCTTGACCTTTTCGGTATCGATGCAGTAGGCAAGGCGCACATAGCCCTTGACACCGAAGCTGTCGCTGGGCACCAGCAGCAGGTCAAACTCCCGGGCCTTCATGCAGAAAGCGTTGGCATCCTCTTCCAGAGCCTTGGGGAAGATGTAGAAGGTACCGCCGGGGCGCTCCACCTCAAAACCCAGCGCGGTGAGCTTATCGTACAGCAGGTTCATGTTGGTCTCATACACACTCAGATCACTGGTCACATCCTGACAGCGGCTTACGGCCCGCTGGATGATGCTGGGCGGGCAGTTGTGGCCGGTGAAGCGGGAGATCTGGGCCATCATGTCCACCAGCACATCCTCACCCTCACAGCCCGGACGCACCGCCACATAGCCAAGGCGCTCGCCGGGCAGGCTCAGGCTCTTGGAATAGGAGAAGCAGGTGAGAGTGTGGGGGTAGAACGCCGCCGGATAGGGCACCTTTTTGCCGTCGAATGCGATATCCCGGTAGGGCTCATCGCTGACGAGGAAGATGTTGTGGCCAAACGCCCTGCTCTTCTCGGTCAGGATCTCTGCCATGCGGGTGAGCGTCCCGGCAGAGTAGACCACGCCGGTGGGGTTGTTGGGGGTGTTGATGAGCACACAGGTGGTCTTTTCGCCGATCATCTGCTCGAATGCGTCCAGATTGGGCTGGAAGGTCGGTGCCTGCGGCGGCACCACCTTGAGGACTGCCCCGGTGCCCGCCACATAGGGGCCGTACTCCGGGAAGTAGGGCGCAAAGGTGAGCACCTCGTCGCCGGGCTGCGTGACCGCACGGATGGCATGGGCAATGGCACCCGCCGCACCGGTGGTGGGGAAGATGTGCTTCTGCTCATAGGGCAGGCCAAAGGTCTTTGTCAGGTGCGCTGCCACATCGATGCGGAAGCCCGGGTCGCCCTGACTGGGGCAGTAGCCGTGCAGGTTTACCGGCTCTTCGTTGGTCAGCAGATCCTGCATGGCGGCAGTGAACTCCTGCGGGCAGGGCACGCTGGGGTTACCCAGCGAGTAATCGAACACGTTCTCATATCCGATCTCGGCAGCACGCTGCTTGCCGTACATAAAGGTCTCGCGGATGACGCTCTTATTGCCGAGCATCGCGCGATAAGTCTCGTTCAGCATAATACTTTCCCCCGAGAGTTTATTTGTGGGCAGCCGTATAGCTCTGCTCCACCTTGATGATGCAGCTGTAGGCTGTATCCTGTTCCTTGATGAACTGTTCCAGCTGTTCCAGCAGCTCTACCTTATCCCCTGCATAGCCTGCCGGCAGCACCAGATCGAACAGCACGTTGGTGTGGGTCCTGCCCGGCACGATGCGCAGATCGTGCAGCGAAAGGGCCGGGTCGAGCTGGCGCAGCTTTTCGGTCAGGCGGGCGCGCAGCACGCCCACGGCAGCATCCGAGGTAACGATGGGGTCGTAGTGGATGGTAACCAAAAGCCGGTCATTCTTTAGAAAATCCCGTTCAATGTTGTCGATCAGGTCGTGTGCCTCCAGCGGGTCCTGCTCGGCAGGCAGTTCCACATGCAGGGAGGCGAACTGGTGTCCCGGGCCGTAGTCGTGCACCATCAGATCGTGCATTCCCAGCACGCCGGGATAGGAGAGCACCTTCTGCTCGATGTGGTCCACCAGATCCTCGCTGGGGCTTTCGCCCAGCAGCGGGCTGAGCGTATCCATCACAAGGCCCCAGCCGGAGATCAGGATGAACGCCGCCACGCCTACACCCATCAGGCCATCCAGCACATCCCAGCCGGTCACGCGGCACAGCACTGCGGCAATGAGCACCGCGCCGGTGCTCAGCACATCGTTGCGGCTGTCCGCAGCAGTGGCAATGAGGGTCTCGGAGCCGATAATACGCCCGATGGTGCGGTTGAAGCCGCTCATCCACAGCTTGACGAGGATGGATGCGATCAGCACGGCCACCGTGAGCCAGCTGAACATCACCGGGGTGGGATGCAGCACCTTGACCACAGATTCCTTCAGCAGCGAAAAGCCGATGCCGAGAATGGTCACGCTGACTACCAGCCCCGCCAGATATTCATACCGGGCATGGCCGAAGGGATGCTCTGCGTCCGGGGCCTTGCCGGCCAGCTTGAAGCCCACCAGACTGACCACGTTGGACGAGGCATCCGACAGGTTGTTCAGGGCATCTGCCATGATGGCAATGGAGCCGAACAGAGTGCCTACGGTCAGCTTGCCCAGACACAGCAGCAGGTTGCATGCCACGCCCACCCAGCAGGCAAGGTTGCCGTAGGCGGCGCGCACCTTAGGGTCCTGCGCATGGTCGGGCTGGCGGATGAAAAGACGAATCAAAAACTGAGTCATAACGGTCCTCCATGGGCAGCGCTGGACACCTGCATACCCTGTCATCGCTTATAGTATAGCATTTCGCTTTATCGTTTTAAAGTATTTTCCGAAAACTTTTGCCCGGTATAGAAAGACCCCGGCAGAGCGGGATGCCCTGCCGGGGAGCTTTATGGGAACGGTAAACCGGGATTCTCGGATGAATTACTTCTCAGAAGGCTTGCTCAGGTCCACGCTGCGGATGATCTTGCGCACCGGCAGGATGCTCTTGGCATTCATGGACAGCTCGTCCACGCCCATGCGCAGGAAGGTCTCGGTCAGGGCGGTGTCGGCACCCAGCTCACCGCAGATGCCCACCCAGATGCCGTGGCGGTGGCCCGCCTCAATGGTCATCTTGATGGCGCGCAGCACAGCGGGATGGTGCGGGTTGAAGAACGGCTCCAGCTTTGCATTCTGGCGGTCCAGCGCACAGGTGTACTGGGTCAGGTCGTTGGTGCCGATGGAGAAGAAGTCGCACTCGGCAGCCAGCTCGTCCGCGATCAGCACAGCGGCGGGGGTCTCGATCATGGTGGCCCACCTCGATGTTCTGGCCCATCTTCACGCCCTCGGCGGTCAGTTCTGCGCGGCATTCTTCCAGAACAGCCTTGGCATCCTGCAGCTCCCGCAGGCTGGTGATCATGGGGAACATGATGCTCATGTTGCCGTAGGCAGAAGCACGCAGCAGAGCGCGCAGCTGGGTCTTGAAGAAGTCCCTGCGGGTCAGGCAGATGCGGATGGCGCGGTAGCCCAGAGCGGGGTTATCCTCGTGATCCAGCTTCATGTAATCGACGGTCTTATCGGCACCGATGTCACAGGTACGGACGACCACCTTGCGGGGAGCCAGACTCTCCACCACCTGCTTGTAGGCCTCGAACTGGTAGTCCTCGGTGGGGAAGTCCTTGCAGTTCAGGTAGACGAACTCAGTGCGGAACAGGCCTACGCCGCCGGCATCGTTCTGCTGCACAGCACCCACATCGCTCATGCCGCCGATGTTGGCAAAGACATTGATGGTCTTGCCGTCCAGCGTGGTGTTGGGCTTGCCCTTCAGCTCCTGCAGCAGGGCCTGCTTCTTCTGATCTTCCTGCTGGCGCTTCTTCAGGCTCTTGAGCAGGTCGGGGGTGGGTTCAACGTAAACGCAGGCGTTGTAGCCATCGATGACCGCCATCTTGCCGTCCCAGTCGTCCTGAATATCCTTGCACTGGATCAGGGCAGGGATGTTCATGCTGCGGGCCAGAATGGCGGTGTGGCTGTTGGAGCTGCCCTCACGGGTGATAAAGCCCAGCAGCAGGCTCTTATCCATGCGGACGGTCTCAGACGGGGCCAGATCCTCCGCGACCAGAATGCTGGGCTCGGTGCCCTGCAGGCTGGCGTTGTCCACCCCCTGCAGGATGTCCAGAATGGCCTGTGCGATATCGATGACATCTGCACTGCGGGCCTGCAGATACGGGTCATCCATGGCGGCGAACACCGCAGCCTGATTGTTGCCTGCCGTCTTGACGGCGTACTCGGCACACTTTTTCTGGCTGTTGATGATCTCCTTGATGGCATCCACAAAGTCGTCGTCTTCCAGCATCATGGCGTGGATGTTGAACACCTCGGCGATGTCCTCGCCAGCCTCTGCCAGTGCCTTTTCATACAGCGCAGTCTGCTGCTCAATGGCCTTCTGCTGCGCTTCTTCAAAACGCGCCACTTCCGCTGCGGTATCCGCTACCTCTGCGGCAGAAATGGCAGTATCCTTTTTCTTGTAGATCTTGAGCTTGCCGATGGCGATGCCATTCAGGACGCTCTTACCGGTGCCTACCTGCATTGCACACTACTCCTTCTTCATCTGTGCCGGGGCCGCACTGCTCCGACAGTCCAAAAAAAGCCCCCGCAGCTCACCCGCGAGGGCCTTCCTCATCTTAACTGCGGAATCAGACGTTCTCGGTCAGGAACTTCTGGATGGCTGCTGCAGCAGCTTCCTCGTCGTCGCCCTCGACCTTGACGGTAACGGTCTCACCCTGCTTTACACCCATGCCCATCAGAGCCATCAGCTTGCGCATATCGCAGCTCTTGCCGTCCTTTTCCAGGGTAGCGCTGCTGGCAAAGCCCTTGACGGTCTTGACGAGCAGGCCGGCGGGACGAGCGTGGATGCCGCATGCATCCTTAACGGTATACTGGAATTCCTTCATAATCATTTTCTCCTTACTTGATCCCGTGCGGCGCTTCTGCACTTGCACCAGACGCGGCCGAGCCGCGGCACGGTTGATACATCTATTATAAACCCTTGCCGGGAATTTTTCACCATTTCATATTGCTAATTTTTTTATGCAAAATTTTGGTACAATTGAACATACAAATGTGACAAAAATGCACGCATTTCACTTTTTCTTCTGCTTGTGCGCAAATTTTAGGCAAATTGCGACCTGATTTTGCATCAAAACCCGAAGCTGTTCCCGGTCGTTTCCGGCTTTGGCAGGTCGTTCCGGTGCTTATTCCACCGGATATCCCTCGGCATCCAGCGGCAGTTCCGTATAAGGCACAGCCTGCGGCACGGCATCCGGCTCACCGGAGGTCTGCTGGGCGGTCAATTCCTCGTCATGGCGTTCGCCCCAATCGCCGCTGTAGTCCTCGCCGGAGGTCTGCTGTGCCGGTTCGCTGCCGGTCAGCTCTTCGTCGTGGCGCTCACCCCAGTCGCCCTCGTAGTCCTCGCCGGAAGTCTGCTTTGCCTCAGCTTCCGCCATGGCGGCCTGCATGTCTTTCAGGCCCACCACAACGCCGGAGGGCCGTTCCAGCAGGTAAGCTCCCACGGCCTTTTTGCGGTACACCAACAGCACGCCGTAGCGGCTGGTCTCGCCGCTGCTTGCCGCCGGGATCAGCGCCGTCCATTTTTCCACAGTCTTGCCCTTGTAGCGTGCAAGGTCCATGCCGCTCTGCTGCACCACCCCGTTGAAGGCCGAAAAGCTGTCATCCCACTTGCGGGGGATCTTGACCTTGTCTGCCGTGATGGATGCGCCGTCCACATCCAGACCATAGCCGGTGAACCATGTCTGGATGTCCTGTGCACTCTCAATTTTGTTCACTGCCGCCGAGACCGCAACGGTGCGGTTGCTGATGAACCGGCCCAGCAGAGCACTGCACACCACCAGTGCGCAGCACATGGCACCCAGACCCAGTTTTTTCAGGCTCGTTTTGCTTAACGTGACTACAAACATATCCCCATGCCTCCCCAGCCTGTTTATTGCTCTGAGAATAATTTATTCAGAGTTCGGGCAGGTTATGACGATTTAAAATGCCCGCCGTATGATTCTTCCCGTGCAGAGCGCGGCCGTGTGGGGCAGGCCGGATGGCTTTTACAAAATTCTTCTCCGCCGGGTACGTTCTCTTTTGCGTGCCAAAAGAGAACCAGAAAAGCACCCGCTACTTTCGAGGCGCGGGAGGCGGCGGGTTGCGGCTCCCTGCGTCTGCTTTGTGCCTTGCGCGGCACTCGCATCCTGCAGGCCGCTGCCCCAACAGCTCCTCCCTGTTTCGGCCGCTGGCCGCGGTCGTCGCCGTTGCAAACTAAGGGCTGCTCGCCCTTAATAATCCCAAAGCAGTTGGGCTCCATACAAAAAATCCAAGTCGCTCCGCTAAAGGATTTTTTGTGTTGCGCCGATTTGAAGTCGCTTGCGCGACGAAACGTAATGGCAACAGCATGTTTTCATGCTGACGTGAATGCTCCCGCAGGGAGCCAGCATCAGCAAATGCCGTTTGCCGTTACGACCCTCCCTGTGAAAAAGCAACTCCGAAACGGCCGCAGCCGTTTCGGAGTTGCAAATAAAAATACTATTTCCGCTATTTATGCTCAGAGCGAAGCGGAGAGCATTCCAAATCGTCTCTCCCGCTTTAATGCGCCTTCACAAAATCCTCCGGCGAGACTTCGCCGTTCTGGCGGAGCACCTGTTTCAGCACCTGCATCACGCCGTATTCCCGGTGGGACGGTGCCAGAAACGGCACCTGCGCCCGCAGCGGTCCGCTGCCGTTCTCCATCAAAAAGCCGTACTTCGCGGTGGTGAGCATCTCGGCATCGTTGTAGGTGTCGCCAAAGGCCATCATGCTGTCGGCCGGAATGCCCAGCAGTGCACCCACCTTTGCCAGTGCTGCACCCTTGTGCACACCTGGGTTCATCACGTCCACCCAGTTTCTGCCTGCCACTGCCACCGAGAATGCACCGCCATTTCCTGTGTGGAATGCGCCGTAGATCCGGTCGAAGGCTTTCTGCGAGTCGTCGTTGGGCAGATAGACGGTAAACTTATCCGCCGCCGCTTCCACCGCAGTCAGGTCATCCACGTATTCCACCCGGGTATAAAAATTCTTGAAAACGGCATCGTATTTCTCGTCCTGCTTTTCCGCGTAGGCCGCCTGCAGTCCGCACAAAAGGCCCACGTCTCCGGCCTGCTTTGTGCTGCGGGCCAGCTGCCGCCAGCCCTCGGCAGGCATTTCGGACACAAACAGGTCTTTCCCCTTCCAGCGGGCAGCGCCGCCGTTGTCGCCAATGAGAATGATCTCCTCCAGCAGATCCGGGAACATCGTTTCCAGTGTGTACAGAGGCCGCCCGCTGGCGGCGGCAAACAAGATGCCCTGCCCGGCCAGTGCACGGATGGTCTCGGTAAACTTTGGCGGCAACTGGCTGTACTCGTCCAGAAGGGTCGCGTCCATGTCCGATGCGATCAGGCGAATGCGGTCCATTGCAGTTTCCTCACTTATCCGATGTAGCTGATGTTCACGTCCATATCGCCCTTATAGCCGGGCAGGCGTGCCGTGCAGGTGCCCTGCCACAGGGCGCAGTCGATGGGGCTGCTGGCAACACCATAATGCGCGTTCCAGATGGTATATTTTTTGCAGGCTGTTCAGATTGACACGCTTGCGGTACCACAGGGTAGAGGCATACACACCGGGTTTGTAGCCCTGTGCCTTGACCTCCTCACAGAAGGCGATGGCGCACTTGGTGCGGTCCTCCATACCCAGACCGTCGGCACGGCCGGAACCATTGGAAGCGCCGGATGCTTCGGTGTCAAAGAAGATGGGGTAATCCAGCTTGCGTCCGTTCAGTACGTAGGCGCAGGCAAAGGCTTCCTCCTTGGCTTCCTCCTCGGTGGTAGCCTGACTGAAGAAATACACGCCCACCTTCAGGCCCGCATTCTTCACATTGGTGAAATGCTCCTCGAACATGGGGTCCAGCACCAACGTGCCGGAAGCACCATAGCCGCGGTAGCCGATGCGGACGATCACAAAACTCACGCCTGCCTTTTTGATCTGGTTCCAGTCGATGTTCTTCTGATACTTGGAAACATCCACACCGAAGGTCTTTCCATTTTCCAGCACACCGTCCGCATTGAAGTAATAGAGTTTATTGTCGATGCACTGGATGCCGGTCACCGGCTTGTTGGTGGTCTGGCTGTAGTAGTAGGTCTTACCGCCGGAGGTGCGCCAGCCGGAATAGACCGGCTCCGGCTGAGACTCGTCTTTTCCCAGCCAGCCGAACAGGAAATTGAGCAGCCAGCTGAAAAATCCGTTCTCATCGCTCAGGTCGATGCACTGGGCCTCGGCGGCATCCATGGCACCGGCATCCAGCGCGGCACGGATCTCTTCCGGTGTCAGCACCACGCTGTTTTCCGGCGTGTGCTGGTTCGTGCTGTTCTCCTCCGCTTCGGTGGCCTGTACAGGCGGTGCTTCCGGGTCCTGTGCAGCAAGCTCCGGGGTCTCCGTCTGCAGGGTGGGCATTGCCGTTTCCTGCTGTGCAGAAACAGTCTCGGTCACTGCCGCGGTACTTTCTTCCGGCTGTGCAGCCAGTGCCAGCGGTGCGCCCATTGAAAAGGTCATTGCCAATGCCAGAACTGCCGCTGCACACCGCGTTTTGCCGCGGGTGCCGCGGGCAGTCAGTTTATTCCAGAACGTTTTTTTCATGCTGTGCTCCAAACCTCATGCATTTTTATCGGGATGCCGCCCTTCGCAAAAAGGGCAGCGTTTCATCTTCTCAATACTCTTTCAGTATACACCCGCGGGCAAGCCCCCGTCAATTGCCGCACACTGCAAAGCGCAGCTCCGAAAAGCTGCCGCCCCGGTATCAGAAAATGCTCCAAAACAGATACGTCTCAGCCCGCAAAAACATTGCACAAAGCCAAAAATTGCAGATATTTCCAGCAAAATCAGCATTTTGTCTTGTTGTCTTGACATGTGTATGGTATTATACTTGACATGCAGTTTTTGCATTGAATCCACCATCTTGAAACAGAAAGGCAGTTTCTCATGTCAAATGTGAAAGATTTCTTAAAACGCAAGGATATCGTCATCACCCCGCAGCGCTATCTCATTGAAGCGCTGGGTGCCATGGCGCAGGGCCTGTTTGCCAGCCTGCTGATCGGCACCATCATCAAGACGCTGGGCCAGCAGACCGGCCTTGACGTGCTGGTAGACCTTGGCGGCTACGCCACGGCCATGAGCGGCCCGGCCATGGCCTGCGCCATTGGCTGGGCGCTGCACTGCCCGCCGCTGGTGCTGTTCAGCCTGATCACCGTAGGCTACTCGGCCAATGCTCTGGGCGGCGCAGGCGGCCCGCTGGCCGTGCTCATCATTGCCATCGTGGCTTCCGAACTGGGCAAGGCCGTGAGCAAGGAGACCCGCGTGGACATCCTCGTGACCCCGCTGGTGACCATTTTTTCCGGCGTGGGCCTTTCCATGCTGATTGCCGCACCCATTGGCGCTGCCGCAAGTCAGGTGGGCACCCTGATCATGTGGGCCACCGAACAGGCTCCGCTGGTCATGGGCATTCTGGTATCCGTCATTGTGGGCGTGGCGCTGACCCTGCCCATTTCCTCTGCCGCCATCTGCGCCGCGCTGGGTCTGACCGGCCTTGCCGGCGGTGCCGCCGTAGCAGGCTGCTGCGCCCAGATGATCGGCTTTGCCGTGATGAGCTACAAGGAGAACGGCGTGGGCGGTCTGGTCAGTCAGGGCCTTGGCACCAGCATGCTGCAGATGGGCAACATCGTCAAGAACCCCCGTATCTGGATCGCACCCACGCTGGCCAGTGCCATCACCGGCCCGCTGGCTACCTGCGTGTTCCACTTTGAGATGAACGGTGCCGCTGTCTCTTCCGGCATGGGCACCTGCGGTCTGGTGGGCCAGATCGGCGTGTACACCGGCTGGGTCAGCGACATTGCCGCCGGTACCAAAGCCGCCATCACCCCGATGGACTGGGCTGCCATGGTGCTGCTGTGCTTTGTTCTGCCCGCCGTGCTGAGTGTGATCTTCTGCGAGATCGAGCGGAAGCTGGGCTGGATCAAAGAGGGCGATCTGAAGCTGAACTAACTTTTAGAATTGTCTCCGCTTCGCTCTGACAATATCAGCGGAAAAATATTTTTATATATAGCAAAGCCGGAATGACTGCGGTCATTCCGGCTTTGCCTTTTCACGATAAGGGGCCGGGCGGTGAACAGCCTTTTGCTACTGTCAGCCTGCAGCTGTCGCGCAGCAGATGGAGCTCAAACGATCCGTTTCCCGTCCAGCACCGCCTGTTTCAGCGTATCGCCTTCATACACCAGCTTGAGGGAGAAATAAGGCCGTTCCTCATTCAGCAGCCGGAAGAAGATTTTGTCGCCCTCCCAGATGGGCAGTTCAGCCGCCTTATCCTTCGGCACCCATTCCAGCACGCCTTCCCTGCAGGCATCGCCCTGCACCATCTCGCCCGTCCATTCATCAGCGGTGTACAGGTGGATGAACTCGGTCATGTTGCCCCAAATAAAGGTCAGCAGACCCCGGGCGCGGAAGCGCTTCAGCGTCAGGCCGGTCTCCTCCTTCACTTCCCGCAGCAGACAGTCCTCCGGGCTTTCAAACCGCTCAAACTTTCCGCCTACACCGATCCATTTGTCGTGGTTGTAGTCGTCCTGCTTTTTGATACGGTGCAGCATCAGGTAGGCATCGTCCCGTTCCAGATAGCACAGCGTGGTGCTGAAAATGGGAAATTCCGGGTTCATGAAGGCTCCTAGATTCATTGAGTTCTCCTTTTTTGTGTGTAAAACCCTCTCAGGCGCTAACGCGCCAGCTCCCCCGAGGGGGAGCTTTTTCTTCTTCCGATTTGCGCAAATAAAGCTCCCCCTTTCGGGGGAGCTGGCATTGCGCAGCAATGACTGAGAGGGTTCAAGCCTTCCGGCTTGCTCTTCCCTTGCCCGCATTGTTCAGCTTGCGCACAAGGTCGTTCTGATGCTTGCGCTGGCTGGGCGTGGGCTGCGGGTCTTTGGCCTCCTCAGCGCGGCGGCCGCTCTGGGCGGTGTCCGGATCGATGCGTTCCAGCGTCCACTCCTGATTGCCGCCGGCCACAAAGTTCCAGATCTGGGCCTGTGCGCCGTTGGAGGTGTTCATACCCACAAGGTCGATGTATTTATCCGCCAGCACATTGCGGATGCGGGTGCGCCCGCTGCGGGTGGGCTCCAGCGCCCAGCACTGACTCAGCCCGCTGGTGCGGTCCCACTGGTGCAGCCATGTGCCCTCCACCACACCGCCAAGGGCCAGATCCATCATCTTGCCGGTAAAGCGGTTGCAGATGCGCCAGCGGCCCTCGCCTGCATCCACGAACTGCCACTGCTGCCACGGATGGCCTGCATAGCTCCACAGCTGGATGGCCGCGCCGTTCTCGGTGTTGAAGTTCTTTACTTCCAGTACCTTTCCATTGGGGGCTTTGATGATATAAAATTCATTTTCCAGAATGACTGCCTGCGATGCCTTTGCCATAGAGCACGACTCCTTTCCAGTTTGGTAGCCCTATTATAGCGTATTTGTCCTTTGGCAGCAAGAATGCTTTTCCATAATCTTTTTACGTTTTATTGTGCATTTTGACATGATTCCCGCAACGATAACGTTTACGTGCAACAAAAGCGTTTCCTGCTGGTTTCTCTTTGCACTCCGGCCTTTGTTGTGATACAATAAAGGCACATGTTTTAAGGGAGGGAATTGCTATGACCAACGAAACCTTGGAAACCATCAAAAACCGCCGCAGCTGCCGTGCCTATAAGCCGGAGCAGATCACAAACGAAGAACTGGATGCCGTGCTGGAAGCCGGCACCTACGCCGCCAGCGCCATGGGCCGCCAGAGCGCAAAGATCGTGGTCGTGCAGGACGCTGCCGCTCGCGCCCAGCTCACCCGCATGAACGCCACTGTCATGGGCAAGGACACCGACCCCATGTACGGCGCTCCCACCATTCTGGTGGTGCTGGCCGATGCTCACGCCGCAAATGCCGTACCCGACGGCAGCCTTGTCATGGGCAACCTGATGCTGGCTGCAGCTTCGCTGGGGCTGGGCAGCTGCTGGATCAACCGCGCAAAGGAAGAGTTTGAAACAGAAGAGGGCAAGGCCCTGCTCCGGCAGTGGGGCATCGAGGGCGATTGGGTCGGCATCGGCCACTGCATTCTGGGCTACCCTGCTGCAGACCCCAAGCCCGCAGCACCCCGCAAGCCGGATTATATCGTAAAAGTGTAAGGAGAACTATGAAGCCTGATTACAAGCTGGTCGCCAAGGCCAAATATATCCACGCCACCGCCGACCTTGCCAGTGAACTCTGGCATGAGGTGTACAAGCGCTATTACCCCGCAAAGCAGCTGGACACCCTTGTGGAAGAGCTGCAGAGCGCCGATGCCATTGAGGAGGACATCGACAACGATGTGAACTACTTCCTCGTGGTTCTGGGCGGCAAGACCATCGGCTACTTTGCGTGGAAGATGGAGAACACCGCCCTGCATCTGATGCACCTGTACCTCAGGCCCGAATACCGCGGCAAGGCACTGGGCCGGGACATCGTGCTCTCCTGCGAGCGGCTGGCCCGCGGCGAGGGCAAGGGCCGTGTGTGGTGTACCGTGCACGCCAAGGCCCTGCCGGTGCAGCAGTTCTTCAAGGCCCTGCGCTACCGCAATTTAAAGCCCGCCGAGCAGGAAAACGGCACCGTCCCCCGGGACGAAGTGGTATTTGAGCACACGCTGGGCTAAAAAGCCGCAAATGCTATTGAAATTTCTCCCCGTTTGTACTACACTGGTGTAGTGTAATAAAGTGTCTGCCTGTGGGCGGCATCTGCAAAAAAGGAGAACACATGGCAAAAGATCATCCTACCGGCCAGTCCGGTCTGTATCAGGCATTTTTGCAGCTCAAGACCCCGGAACAGTGCTACCGTTTTTTTACAGGATGTGTGCAGCTATTCCGAGCTGAGCGCAATGGAGCAGCGCTACAACATTGCTGAAATGCTGGTGGACAAGCGCATCTACACCGAGATCATGGATAAGACCGGTGCATCCAGCGCCATCATCAGCCGGGTAAGCCGGGTGCTGAGTGCCAACGACAGCGTGTTACGCGCCTTGCTGGAAGCGGAAAAAAGCTGCCGACGATCAAAACTGAACTTCCACACAAACCATGCCGCGTGCCGCCCGTGCGGTATGCGGCTTTTATCATTCAACCGGGAAGGCAGAAGTCCCCACGCCAGCGGGGTACTTCTATCGTTTTTCCTCATGCGGCGCAGATGCGCCGTCTTCATCAGAAATCAGGGAGGTTTGATTTTTATGAGCAAAGCTGTTGTATTTTTTGCCGAGGGCACCGAGGAATGTGAAGCCCTGCTGGTGGTCGATCTGCTGCGCCGCGCCAAGGTGGAGGTGACCGTGGCCAGCGCATCCGGCAGCCGCGAGATCGTGAGCAGCCACAAGGTGCATATCACCGCCGACGCACTGGCCGAAGAGGTGGATTATTCGGATGTGGACATGGTGGTGCTGCCCGGCGGCATCCCCGGCACCCCGAACCTTGCCGCCAACAAGACCGTTACCGACACCTGCGTTTCCTTTGCAAAGAGCGGCAAAAAGGTAGCTGCCATCTGCGCAGCACCCAGCGTGCTGGCATCTCTCGGCCTGCTGGAGGGCAGAAAAGCCACGGCGCACGCCGGTTTCCAAGACAAATTGGCCGGTGCCGAGGTGCTGGATACCGAAGTGGTAGTGGACGGCAATATCACCACCAGCTACGGTCTGGGCGGTGCCATCCCCTTTGCGCTGGAGCTGGTGCGCCAGCTGGCCGGGCAGGCTGAGGCCGACCGCATCCAGAACGCCATCGCCTACCGCCACTGAGGGAGGAAACTGAAATGCGTTTTGTCACCTGCCGCCTGCCGGACGGCGTAGAAGATCCGGCCATTCTTTCGCCGGACGGCACACAGATCTGGCCGCTGAGCTGGCTGGGCCTTTCCTATGAAACCTTGTCCGATGCCATCCCCTTTCTGACCCCGCAGGTGCGGGCAGGCCTGCAGCTTGCCATTGCGGGCATCCCGGCCCTGCCCGTGGATGCCGTGCAGCTGCAAAGCCCTAT
>ENA-OQEL01000355-OQEL01000355.1-human-gut-metagenome-genome-assembly--contig:-NODE-355-length-17285-cov-3.139119_pt1 | contig 17285 bp, 15 predicted proteins | sample MGYA00242796_ERZ504637 | MGnify/ENA primary metagenome ERZ504637 (study PRJEB26092, sample SAMD00036306) | human gut metagenome | host: Homo sapiens | study: EMG produced TPA metagenomics assembly of... | reverse complement strand
CGTCGTACCATCGTAACCATCGGACATCGATGGCGTCACGGTCGCGTAAATCGCCCAAATAAAGGCGCCTGCGAACGCGAGCGCGTACGGCAATGGATTGCTGGCGATATTGGCAACCGCTTCCTGCACGTCAAGGTTTTCACCGCCGACCGCCATTGCCACGCCGACGGTGGCTACGATTGCACCCGGCAGCGCTTCGGAGACCGAGCCGCGTTTGTGCGACACGGCGGCGGTCATCAGTACCAGCAGCGTCGGCCACAAATAATTGACGAGGCTGACTTCCACAGATTGCGCGTTCGTTGTGGCCAGACCGATCGACAGCGAGATCGACGTCTCGTATGCAATGAACATGAGTCCGCCTGCGACGAGGTACTTGCGTGGCGCTTGGCTAATCGGTTTCGGCCAGTCGCACGATGAGCAGGAGCATGCCGCCGACAGTGTAGATGAGCGCCGAGCCGAGCGTGGCGCCGAACGATTCGGAAACGAGTCGCACGAGGCCGGCCATGAAGCCCCACAGGACGATTGCGAACAGGCCGATGAGTGTCGCCGCGTGTGATATGGCATGACCAAATAGGGGGGTACTGGGGCGTTCGCCTGCGGATTCGGCGGGAAGTTTCTGATCCGTATTCACGGATTCCAGCCTACCTGCCGCCCACCCTGCATGTCCGATTCTGCAGAAACGGACACTATTTGTTGGTTTACCGCCGCCTGGCCTCCTAACCAATGGCACGATGATGCCCACGACGCCACACAGCACACCGCCGATCGGCCACGGGACCCAGAACACCTTCATCCACGCGTCAACATCACTGCCCGCCGTTCCAAGAAAAAGCATAAGCAACGCGATAACAGTCGCTAACAACATGATCACGCCACAAATTGCACTGGTAAGTCTGCTGTAAAAATCTGTCCGACTCGCTCATCGTCGGGTGCGGCACGGAACGTCCCTCGCGCGCGCTTTCCTCTTCGGCTTCACGATTGTATTTGTCCACATTCACCTTGTCATGCGTCATCCCAGACATAATGAAACAGAACACCGCCGCGGCCACGCAAGCCAGCAGAACGCTGTCCGGCCACCCCGCGTCTCCGTCGGCAACAAGCTCGTCACAGAACACTCGCACGCACACGCCCGCCAAAATCAGCACGGCACCAATCGCAACACCAATCGCCAATACGACCGACGCACGTGACTTGTCCTCATCCGTGTAAAAATCCTGCACATACGGGTGGCGACGGCGGAAATCGCCATGCATGATTCCGGCCGGTATCAGCAAAGCGAGACCGACAATCGCGCCAACCAACGTGCATACCGTGACCAGCACGTCGTTCACCGGCGACGGCCCCAAGACAGATCCCTCCGGCGAAAACAACATGCCAACCGCGACGCCGAGGATGATTGCGGCCACACCAATCGCAATAAGCCACGTAAAACGTCTCATATGACTGTCGTAGCCAACCACATCCTGCACGATATGTCGGGGCACGCTTTGCGGAATGTCCGTCCCATCTCGCGTGTCCGATTCTGGAGAAACGGACAATTGAACACCGGTTTTGGCACCTTGTGCGTCCGATTCACCAGAAACGGACGCACAAACATTCGGATTCGTATCCCTCACGTCCGATTCACCAGAATCGGACATTCCTGCGACCTGCGATGCAGCAAACCCGATTACCCCCGGAACCGCGCCAACAGCAGCGTCGGCCACCCCAACCGACGCGGCCACACCATCCGTATCAGCAGCCAAGTCCACGCGTCCCGCACCCCCACAGCCTGCCGACGCGCGAACGTCGCCCATGACCAAATCATCCAACGTCACGCCGAACATGTCGCAAAGCATCAGCAGCTTGTCCATTTCGGGGTATGCCTTCTCGGACTCCCATTTCGAAATTGCCTGCCGGGAAACGCCCAGCAGCATTGCCAGCTGTTCCTGCGTCATGTTGCGCGAACCGCGCAGATACTGCAGATTCTCTTTGAAACTCATGTCCGCCCTTTCGTCGAGTTTCCATATCGCCTCGACTTGCGATTATTGGCGATTGCCAAGCAACAGCTTGTCATAAGCGTCGCGTTCCACGCCACCATCTTTCGGTTGCATTGCGATTCGCAACCAAATTTTGCGACGCAACCGACAGTTGCGCGGCGCGAAGTTGACTTCACGGGTCTTTTACGGCAATAGAAAAACCCTTGGAATTCCAACGATTCCAAGGGTTTCGAATGGAGCGGATGACGGGAGTCGAACCCGCCTTTAAAGCTTGGGAAGCTTTCGTTCTACCGATGAACTACATCCGCAAGGTTGTGCCTTTTGGGCACAATCATTTAGTCTAGCATGCATTCGCAGAATTCACGGCCATCGACCGATATTCGATACCGTCACCCACTTGCCAAATCGCATATCAATCAACGCGCAACAACCACAACAGCATTAATGTCATTCATCAGATGACATCAAAATATTCTGCAATGCATCCCCACAGGAAACACACACAATTCGCGTCAGAATCAGCGGAATCCTATGCAATCACGCATGACTTGCGCAACCTGCGCACATTGCAATCGCCGCCGATCAGCGACCATACCCGCCTTGCACGGGATGCTGCGAATAATCTCGCGAATAGCCCCCACCGGAGTATCCCCCTGCACCCGCACCGGCGCCGGCACCAGAGACACCCCCATTCTGCCGACGAATATCCTCCGAAGCATACCCGCTCGTCGCATAACCGCCAGCCAAATAGCCGGACTGCACGCCCCGCGCCTTCATCTCCTGACTCATCTGCATCAACCGGGCAATACGATCCTCAGTCGCCGGATGCGTGGAAAACAAGCGAGAAAAACCTTCCGCAGAGAACGGATTCGCAATCATCATCGCAGCAACCGACTGCGTACCGGCAGTCTTCTGCATCGGCATCGTCTCAGCGCCGTTCGAGATCTTATTCAATGCGGACGCGAGCGCTTCCGGATCTTCCGTAAGTATGGAACCATCTTCGTCGGCATCATATTCTCGCGTACGCGAAATCGCCATCTGAATAAGCGAAGCGGCAATCGGCGCAAGAATCGCGCTCAACAGCACACCCAGCAATCCAAGACCATTAGAAGATGAACCATTGCGATCGTCACGCGAATTGCCGCCGCCGAAATACATGAGCGAATAGCCGAGATACGAAATGACCGTCGCCATTGCGGAAGCGATCGCAGACGTCAGGATATCGTAATTGTACACGTGCATAAGCTCGTGCCCAAAGTACGCCGCGAATCTCGCGTTCGTTCAGCATCTGCAGAATACCCTGCGTGCAGCAGACCGCCGCATGACGTTCATTGCGTCCCGTTGCGAACGCATTGGGGCTCATGGTTGGGGCGATATAAATACGCGGCATCGGCTTGCCCGCCTTCGCCGACAGTTCGCGCACGATTTTGTACAGTACCGGCGCTTCCTGCTCGCTGACTTCCTGCGCATGCATGGATGCAATCGCAAGTTTGTCGGAAAACCAGTAGGATGCGAACGTTGAGCCAAGTCCGATGAGAATGTAGATACCAAGCGTACGCTGGCCGCCACCGGTCGCCCACCAAATGAGCATGATGACGCCCCACATCAACGCGAATAACAGCGTTGTCTTCAAGCCATTGCAATGGCCATGCACCCGCAATTTGCCGTTCATGGTCACTAGCGTAGAAACGGAGCCTGAGTTTTTGCTGGATATGCGCTGGAGACTGGGTTGCGGAAAGGACTAGGGGCAGTTGCGGAAGTTCGCATGCTCAGCTTCTCCCCGGATGTCCGATTCTGCAGAAACGGACATCCGATGCATGCCAAGAGGCCTTTGGGTGACCGAATCGGGAGAATCGGACAAGTAGCAAGTCCTTCGTCCACATCACATGTCCAATTCACCAGAAACAGACATACAGAACATGTTTCGGACACTCCACATGTCCAATTCACCAGAAACAGACAAGCACAGGATAAAAATGCGTCTTGGGTGACCGATTCTCCAGAATCGGACATCCAAGACGCATGAAAGAAACCTGGGACCTATCAGATCAGATCCCAAACACCCACCTTAAGCGTGAGCCAGGGCGCGCATCTGCTCCGGATCGATGACCTTCTTGTGCTCACGGCCTTCCTTCGCACCCTCGGCACGTTCGAACGCATCGATCTTCTTCCAGCCAGCGAAGTCGATCGGCTTGACACCGCGCGATTCCAGCAGCCGGTCGATGGACTCCGGATCACGATCGGCAGCCACACGACCGCCTTCAGCAGCCTTCGACAAATCCTCCAGCATATTGGTCACGATCAGCAGTGCGTCGGACTTGGTGGAGCCGATCAGGCCAACCGGACCACGCTTCGCCCAACCGGTCGCATACAGACGCTCGCGCACTTCATCCGTGGCTTCAGCGGCCGTAGTGATACGACCGTCACCGTTCGCGTTCGCCAAGTGCGCATGACGCTCGTCGTACGCAATGCCCGGCGCGGTGGCCGGTTTGTAGCCGATCGCATGGTACACAGCCTGCACCGGATACTCTTCGAATTCGCCGGTACGGCTCATCTTGCCGTCCGCCGACGTCTCGGTCTTTTCCACACGGATGCCAACGACCTTGCCGTCCTCACCCAACACTTCGACCGGAGCGGAATTGAAGTGCACGTAATATTTGCGGTCAGCCGGATTACCCTCATAATCCACGTCACCGTCATCTTCCATGTCTTCCGCCATCTCACGAATCGTGAACAGCTCTTCGACCATCTGACGAGTCAGCTTGTCTTTGCCGGCCTCTTCAATCGTGTCTTCATCCAAATCGAAATCGTCTTCGTTGATGATCAGCTGCACTCCCGGCAGCTTCTCCATCTCACGCAATTCCTGCACGGAGAACTTGGCCTGCGCCACACCGCGACGGATGAACAAGTGAAGCACACGCGCCTTGTTGGACTTGATGCCCTCATATACGTTGTCCGGAATGTCGGTGCGCTCCTTCAGATCATCGGCATTGCGCATGAGCTCGCGAGCCACGTCCATGGCCACGTTGCCGCCGCCGATCACGGCGACTTCCTCAGCTTCAAGCGGCCATTCGCGAGCGCCGGTCGGATAACCGTCGTACCATTCCACGAACTTGGCTGCGCCGTACACGCCGTCCAGATCGGCGCCCGGCAGTCCGAGCGGCTTGTCTTCGACGGCACCGGTGGCGAACAGCACGGCATCGTAACGTTCGAGCAGTTCGTCGAGCGTCACGTCCTTGCCGAATTCCACGTCGCAGTACAGGTGGATGTCCGGATTGTCGAGCGTCTTTTCGAGTGCCGACGCGATGAATTTGATGGACGGATGATCGGGGGCCACGCCGTAGCGCACCAGACCGAACGGCACCGGCAGCTTTTCGAACAGGTCGATTCGGGCGGCAGTGCCGAGGCCGAGCTCCTCGCCGAGCTTCTTCAACTGGCGCAGGAAAATGTCAGAGGAGTAGACGCCTGCAGGGCCGGCGCCGATTACAGCAATACGAAGTTCATGAGTTTCAGTCACGCGCTCTAGCCTAATGCATTCCCTGCATTTGCAACAGGGGCGCTTATGCACTTTCTTACGACTTCTTCGCCTTGTGCGCACTGGCGTTGGTGTTTGCGCTGAATCCAGATGAATCCAACGTGTGGCTGCATTAATCGTACGCGATGAGCGCGGCAGATGCACGTACAATCGCAAGTAGTCGCAGAATCGCGGGATGTAGGAATCCGAAATATCGGAATTCGTCCATCCCGCAATCGCAAGCAAGTACTTATTAAGTACCAGGCAATCGTAAGAAGGTGGCAATGCGCATTCACATCACATATACCGGCGGCACTATCGGCATGATTGACTCGCCGAACGGCCTGATTCCGGGCGCCAACACTCGCGGATGGCTGTTCCGTCTGCTGGAGGACGCGCACATGGACGCGAGCCTGTTCACGTTCACCGAGCTTGATCCTCTTATCGACTCGTCGAATGCGACTCCCGACAATTGGCAGACGATGGTCGACGATTTGCGTGCGCACCGCGATGATGCCGACGCGTTCGTGGTGTTGCATGGCACCGATACGATGAGCTATTCGAGCGCCGCGCTTGCGTATGCGTTGGCCGATTTTGGCAAGCCGGTGATTTTCACGGGTTCACAGCATCCGCTTGGCAAGATCGAGTCGGACGCCACTGCGAATGTCACGGGCGCGCTGAATGCCGCGATGAGCGGACGATTCCACGGTGTGGGACTGTTTTTTGGACATCACCTGTTTGCGGGCAATCGTGTGAGCAAGTCGTCGAGCTGGGCATTTGAAGGTTTTTCGGCGCCTTCCGTCGGCCCGCTGGCACGCACTGGCACGCCATGGCATTGGTATGCGGGCGATTCCGCTGCGGTTGGCTGCGGTTGGACGTCGCCTCAGCCTTACTCTCGCCATGATGTTGCGGTGATCGATATGGCACCCGGCATTTCCGCGGCACGGTTGGAAGCGATGCTTACGCCGCGGCCGGAAGCGGTTTTGTTGCGTGCGTACGGCGTCGGCAATGTGCCAAGCGACGAGCCTGGACTGACTGACGTGATTGCCGACGTGCTGCATGATGGCGTTCCCGTTGTGATTGCATCGCAGTGCCAGCAGGCGGAAGTACTGCTTGGCCATTACGAGACGGGTGATGCGATCGCACGCGCCGGCGCAATTGGATCTGGCGATATGACGCTGGAAGCCACGTATGCGAAAATCATGTTCCTGCTGTCTCAAGGCGTGACCGGAGCCGACTTCGGCAAGTGGATGCACACATCGATCGCTGGAGAAATCTCCCCGAGCTCGCTGTAAACAATCCCAAAACTTCCGAATCTGCCTTATATATGCCTTATATATGGCAGAGCTGTTTTGAGAAACCGGACTTAGAGGGTGTATTCTCGCCCCCTAAGTCCGGTTTTCTCATATGGACCTGCCATATATAAGCGAAATACTTGCTGACAGACCTCCAAATCTGCCATATATAGGCGAGATACGGGGTTTCGAGGCGCAATCAGGCTGATTCGCCACGGTCGAAAAGCACGGTGAGCGCCCACAGAATGCTGACAACATCAATCGCTTCCTGCATGAACGCGCCGACAACCACGGGAATCAGATTGAACGCGGCCGCGATCATGCCGATAATCGCAAGGCCGAGGCCGATCAGCACCGCCTGCAACATCACCTTTTTCGTGCGGCGCGCGATGGCGATGGCCCGCGGAACGGACGCAATGTCGTCATTCATGATGACCACTTGCGCAGATTCGGAAGCCGCGGTGGACGTGCCGTCGGTCATGGCCATGCCGATATCGGCAACCGCAAGTACGGGGGCGTCGTTGACGCCGTCACCGACCATCATGGTGATTTGACGATTCTTGGATTCGCCGGTTACGCGTTGCTTGATGCGATTCCACAACGACAGCTTCTGGTGCTTGGATTCAGTGGCGCTCTTGACGGCGGCAACCTTGTCTTCAGGGAACAGTTCGGACTGCACGTCGTCGATACCGACTTCGTTTGCGATGATGCGGGCGGACGCAGCCTTGTCGCCGGTAAGCATGGACAGTTCCTCGACACCCAACTCGTGCAGGCGAGCCAAAGAACGCTTCGCATTCTCGCGAGGTACGTCACGAAGTACGATGCGGGCGGCAAGACGGCCGTCAATCGCCACGTATGCAGCCATTTCGTCAGGAGCGAGCGGGGCAAACAGCGAGTTTGCGGTTTCAGGCTTGCGAGCGGCGGATTGGGTTGCGACGGACGCGGAAGTAGAGGGCGCGGCTGCAGGCTGCGCATCGTCAGGCACCCCGTTCCTCACTCCCATAGTGTCCGATTCTGGAGAATCGGACAAGTAAACACACGTTTTAGCCCTCTGGATGTCCGTTTCTGGTGAATCGGACATCCGCAGCGCATTCTGAGTCTCCCGTTTGTCCGATTCGGCAGAATCGGACACGTAATACGTCGCATCCGGCATATGCAGCACCGGCATGAATCCGGATTCGTCAGCCGTCACGTATGCGAACCGCCCCACGCGCACCTGATGCCCGTTCACTTCGCCGGATATACCCTTGCCGGACTCCTCTACAATGTTCTTCACCACCGGATAGTCGCGCCCGTGCCCCGGCAAATCGCGCTCGACGCACAGCCTCTGCCCCGCCGCATACCGCGCATACAAATCATCCATAGCCTTGCGTCCGGCCGCCGCGATGCCTTTCGACAGAATGTGCACCGAATAGCCTTCCACCACGCTGGCCATCATGAGAATATGGTCCTCATTGAACGGCGAACTCGTCTCAAACGGCTTCTCTACACGTACGACCTGCGGCTGCTTGACGGTGAGCGTGCCGGTTTTGTCGAAGAAAATATGCGATACGCGACCTAGATTTTCCAGCACATCCTGCGCTTTGATCAGGATTCCCGCTTTGGCAAGTCGCCCGGTTCCAGCCACATATGCGACCGGCGCGGCAATCAACAGCGGACACGGCGTAGCAAGCACCAATACTTGCGCAAATCGCAGCGGCAATCCGGAAATCGCCCATGCAATCCCAGCAATCGCAAGCGAAAGCACGGTAAACGGCACTGCAAGCATATCCGCGGTCTTTACGACAGCGGGGCGCGACTCTTGCGCCGACGAAACCAGCTCGAGAATCTTCTGATACTGCGAATCCTGCGCAAGTTGCGTGGCACGCATGGTCAACGTGGTCGAGCCATTGACTGCTCCAGACATCACGCGAGCGCCAGCATACACTTCACGCGGCACAGGCTCGCCGTTGATGTTGCTCAGATCCAGCGTGGCCACGCCCGACAGCAGCTCACCGTCGACCGGCACCGTTTCGCCGGGCAACACCAGGATCACGTCGCCGAGCTGTACCTGATCAACGGGGACCGTTTCGAAACGCTCTCCAGCCGCATCATACGTCTGCGCGGCACCTTTTGTGTCCGTTTCTGGAGATTCAGACGCAAAAGCACGCTTTTCACCGTCTTGGTTGTCCGTTTCTCCAGAATCGGACACTCTGACAGTACGAAATCCGTCGGCGGTCACGTCGGCCGTATGCTCGCTGCCCGACGCGTGCACATGCCCCCGCATGCCGGGCAGCACGACCACGTGCGCGGTTCGCGGTGCCGCGTCGATCAGCGCGGTCAGGTTGCTTTCGGCCTTTGACTGCGCGAATTCCTCGATCGCCTCGCCGGACGAGATCATCAGCACCACGGCCCATGCGGCCCAATATTCCTGCACTGCGACCGTCGACGCAATCGCGACGACCGCCAGCAGATCGACGCCAACATGCCCGTGCCGCAGATCGTCGATCATGCCGCGTACCGTCACCACAATCGTGTACGCAACCAACGCGATCACAATCCACTGCCCAACGCCCGGATTGAACGCACTCAACCCGTCAACGCCGACTTGCGAAATCCACGAATCCCACGCAGCCTCGCCCCACGGCTTCCACTCCCCCAGCAATGCCAACGGAATCGCGGACAGAATGGTAATCGGCAGTAACGGAACCTGTTTGCACAGTCGCCAGCAAATATCGATGATTCTACGCATGAGAATCTCCTTACGCTCGTATCGGACGCCTTGTTAACCCATCGGCGCCTCGCCCGCGCGAGCCATCGATACACGGCATAAAAAGATATTTTCAGCATAGCAAATATTTGCGATTTTTGTGCCGCAATACAGCAATAAGGGCTGTGCGATTGCTCACACAGCCCTTATTGCATTCTTCTTTTGGCTTGCTTTTTGTTGATTTTCGCGGTTTTCGTTGTACTTGCGATTTCGTGGTGCCAGCCGCGTCTTCGCCGTCAGCCTATCGGGTGGCTTCCGTCCGTTCGCATGTCGCGAAACGTTTTAGCCAGCCCAACAGTCTTGACTTGCGCACCGCAACAACTTGCGTCCGTCAATTCACGCACCGCATCAACATCTCGCTTTACCACAGGCCGAACGGGTCGAACAGGCCGCCACCGTCACCGTAGCCGTTGCTGCCGTTGCCGTCGCTCTGTCCATTTCCGTTGCCGTTGCCGTCATTACCGTAACCGTTGCCATTGCCGTTCTGGCTCTGGCCATCATTGCCGTTGTTCCGCTGGTTCTGGCTGTTGGCGGAGTTCGTTTGGGATTCCTCCTGGTCGAGTGTCACGTCAAGCTCCATGGTGTTGCCGTCGCGCACGACCGTCAATGTCACCTTGTCGTTCATGGCGGAGGCGCGCACGTAGCCGAGCAGCGAATAGTTGTTGTTCACCGCCTTGCCGTTGAACGCCACGATGGAGTCGCCGGCCTTCACTCCGGCCTTGGCCGCCGGGCTGTCGTCGACCACGGACTGCACCTGCGTGCAACCGCGGGTCACGCCGTCCGCCTCAACCGTGGAGCTCTTGATGGTGACGCCGAGCGCCACGTGCTGCACGGTGCCGTTGTCGATGATCTCGTTAGCCACACGCTTTACCAGGTTCGACGGAATGGCGAAGCCGATGCCGATGGATCCGGCGGTGCCGGAAGACGTTGTGGTGGATGCGATGGATGAGTTGATGCCGATCACCTGGCCGGCCGCATTGAAGGTCGGACCGCCGGAATTGCCCGGGTTGACGGCCGCGTCAATCTGCACGGCGTTGGTGACGATGTCGTTGTTGTTGTCATCGGACACGGTCACCGGGCGGTTGAGCGCGGAAACGATGCCGACGGTTGCGGTGTCATCGTAGCCGAGCGGATTGCCGATGGCCATCACGGATTCACCCACGGCAAGATTGTCGGAATCGGCAAATTCCGCGGCTTCAGATTGCTCGGCGGATTGTCGAGTTTGATTACGGCCAGATCGGTGGTGGTGTCGGTGCCGACGATTTGCGCTGAGTAGATGGTGCCGTTGGCGAGCGTCACTTGAATCTGCTTCGCACCGGAAATCACATGGTTGTTGGTGACGATGTAGCCTTTGTCGCTGATGATTGCACCGGAGCCTTTGGCGCTGCCGTCGCTGGTTGCCACGTCAATGGACACCACAGAATCGGACACTTCTTTCGCCACCGCGCTCCAGTCCGCGGCCTCGCCGGATTTGGCTTTCGCCGAACCGGATCCGGACGTGTTGGACTTCACGCTGGTCAGTGAGCTGGAGGTGGGTACGGTCACCCATCCATTGGTGATTGCCGCGTAGCCGACGCCGAGGCACAATGCCGCGGAGACGAGGGCCGCCACCACGCCGGTCATCACATGCCCGGTCACGCCGGAAGCGGACTTCGGCTTGGTTGCTGCGCCATTCTGCTGCGGGGCACCGAACGGATTACCGTTATTCGGATTCCCAAACGGGTTGCCGTTATTGGGAGTATTCGGCGCTGCTGGCGGCACGTTGGCTCCGCCTTGCGCAGCGGGCTTCATGAATGGATTGCCGTTATTCGATTGCGTATTCTGCTGATCGTTCTGCTGATTTCCACCCACATACGGATTCCCGAAGAAAGGATTGCGAGGCCGCTGCGGCTGCTGTCCGGAAGCCTGCCCGTACGCGCCATATTGCGGCTGCGGAGGCATGTTCGGCGCACCATTCGCAGTATCGTTCGCGGCTGCGGTGCCATCAGCCGGCTGCGTCGGCACGGGACCGTACGCACCATATTCCGGTGCCGGACGGTACTGCTGGGCCGGCGCATCCTGCGTGGAACCGCCAACCACGGTACGTTCGCCCGCCGCGGAAGCATAATCCGGCGTATCGCCCGCCGCAGCCGCGGATTCCGCCGAAGCGCCATCGTTCGCAACAGGCATGGCGGCCGTCGGCTGATCCTCAATACCGCCCTGCACGTCAATCGGTTCGGTAGCCGACTCTGCAGCATACGGCTCACCTGCGTAAGTTTGCGTCTGTTCCGCATCAACCGACGGCATCGGCACGGTCTGTTGTTCGTCATTCTGCGGCTGCACGGCGTTCTGGTCGTTCTCTTCAGCCATTTTCGCTCCTTATTCGTCTCGCGGCATTTCACAAATCAGCAATCGTGCCGCTCGAACTGCTATCTACGAGTAAAGATACTCGCTCTGGAAGTTTCCTGAATGTTTGTTGAAAGTAGCAGCCAAATACGTTCAACATCACCATTGAATCTGAAAATCGCACCAAAATGCGATCGGCACCTTCATCGCACTTTCCACATCTTCCTTGTTTTCATTTCACCGATCGCATTCTTTGCAGCACTTTCAAGAATCGCTGCTATCGCATAAAATATTCCGCATGACAAGCCTTACCGAATCATCTACCGACACAGCGCAAGACACGCAAAACGCGGCAACCGCAGTGTCCGAAAATCTCATCGAACATCCGCGTGGAGCGGAACCAGGCAAGCCGGGCCGCCGCGACGCCTTCTATTTCGAACAGAAAAACCGCCTTCCCGACGCGGCGGACGGTAAGGGGCGAGGCGGCGCACGATATGGTCGCACCGGCATCATTCACACCCCCCACGGCGATATTCACACTCCAGCGTTCGTGCCCGTGGCCACGCAGGCCGCGATGAAAGCCGTTCTGCCCGAAACCATGAAGGACCTCGGCGCGCAATGCCTGCTGTCCAACGCGTTTCACCTGTATGAACGCCCCGGCGAGCAAGTGCTCGACGAAGCCGGCGGCCTTGCCAAATTCATGAACTGGAACGGTCCGACCTTCACCGATTCCGGCGGTTTCCAAGTGCTTTCGCTCGGCGCAGGCTTCAAGAAAACCCTCGCCATGGACGTGACCGGCATGAAATCAGACGACGTGATCGCCGAAGGCAAGGAGCGTCTCGCGTTCGTGGACGAGGACGGTGTAACGTTCAAATCGCCGCTCAACGGCTCACTGCACCGTTTTTCCGCCGAAATTTCAATGGGAATCCAGCATAAGATCGGCGCCGACATCATGTTCGCGTTCGACGAGCTGACCACACTGATGAACACGCGCGGCTACCAGGAGCGTTCCGTGGAACGCACCTACCGTTGGGCGCAGCGTTGCGTTGCCGAGCATAAGAGACTTACCGAAGAGCGCGTCGGCAAGCCGTATCAGGCGCTGTATGGCGTGGTACAGGGCGCGAATTATGAGGATTTGCGCAGGCATGCGGCCGAACAGATCGCTTCGTTGGATTTCGACGGCGTCGGTATTGGAGGTGCGATTGAAAAGCGCATTATCGGCGACACTTGCGCCTGGATTTGCGATGCGATGCCGGAAAGCCGACCGCGCCACGTGCTCGGCATCGCTGCAGTCGACGATATTTTCGCATGCGTCGAGAATGGTGGAGACACGTTCGATTGCGTCGCACCGGCGCGTTGCGGCCGAAATGGCGCGATTTTCACGCGCGGCGGACGTTACAACATCAAGCGCGCGCAATTCAAGCATGATTTTGGCCCACTTGAAGAGGGCTGCGATTGCTACACATGCACGCATTATTCGCGCGCTTACGTGGATCATACGTTGCGTGCCCGCGAATTCAACGGTTTCACATTGGCGACGATTCACAACGAGCATTTCTTCGTGAAGCTGCTGGACGATATTCGCGCGTCGATTGACGGCGGATATTTCGACGAATTCCGCGACGAAACCCTGGCCCGCTTCTACGCCAACGGTTCCCGCGGATGATGCATTTCACTTGGGCCTTCCACCCAAACGAATGCTGAGCCATACTTCCGCATTCCAAGGCGCCGACGAACAAACCCGTCGGCGCCTTTTTTCATGTGTTCCGCGCGTGTCATGCATACATCTAGCCGTTTCACCCCAGCCACCCACCACCCAATGTGTCCGTTTCTCCAGAATCGGTCACAGCACATATACGTTTTATCAGAGATAAAAGCTGCCTAAATCACACACCATGCCTCATGGTTTGCATCAGCCAGAGGGCTATTGCCATGACCTCGCGATTTTCGCCCCAAGCTTCGCATGGCACGCTTGGTATAAGTCTTGACAGTGTTCTCCGATAATCCTAAGCACTTCCCCCACTTGAAGTGTGGTCTGCCCTCGCGCATATCTGGCTATAATCGCCGTTTCCCGATCGGACAAAACTCGGTTTCACGGCCTGCCCGCCAAGAGTCTCTGCTACGATCCTACGATGCGCCTGTACGGGCAACTCAAAATGCAGATCCGGCATGGTTTCCGCTAACTCATCCGGCAGATAAACGTGTCCAGATACAACGCACTCGAGAGCAGCGGCAATAGTGCGCAAATTTCGTTTCGCGACAATGCCTTGCAACTCCAGCCTGAGCCACCGCAGCAGCATATCGGCGCAACGGAAAAGAAGTAATCGCCAAAAATCGGCATATCGTCAACAGTACGCCGAATCTCCTGGCAAATCTGCACGCCATCGGCATCAGATAATGACATATCCATGAGTAATATCTGGGGACGTGTTTGCGAATTACTACATAATTCCGCAGCTTTTTTACCAAGCGTGCATCGCCATAAAATTTTCTCGTCTCCAAATCGTTGAGTCAAATAGCTAGACAACGCACCCAACGTCAACACATCATTGTCGACTATTCCTATATGTTCAACTAATTTGTTAATTCTTTCCGCATTAGTTTCCATTACATTAACCACCAAATTACTTGCAATATTTTATAAAGATTCAGCATGAATAATTATCAAATATCTACGCCAAAACCTATTGTTTTCACAACGGTATGACCACATGCAGCGTCCAAGTATCACCCTCTTCACAAGTAGTAATCGACCCGCTCATCGCGTCAAGCATCCTCCGATGAAACGCAAGTCCCCTTCCTGAAACCTTCTTCTTATAGCCGCTCTGCGCATCGCGCGGGCACGCTATAGCGTTTACCTGCGTGATGCGGAGGCATCCGTTCTCGCTACTGACAAAAACAGCGTATGGCTGACTCGTATCAGCGTGACAAGAAATATTGGTGTATAACTCATCAATCAGACTTGTACACTCATCAATCAGATCCGCACAAACACTTTCACCAGTATCATCAGCATCCGCAACATCCAGCTGAATCTCACTTGTTCCAACAAACCCGAGCGTCTTAAGCCGAGAATCCCCCTCATCACAATGCTCGCGAATAATTCTCTCCAATGAAGAAACATCTGGCATCTGTATTTCTTGCGATTCGCAATCAAACCCTTCGCCGCCAACGGGATTTGCGGGGTCGATATCTCGTCCAAGAATATCAATAACTTCATGAACATTGTCCATCGTACGTTGAGCCGCATCATCGATATGTTTCCACGCAACCCGTTCCTCGTCCGATAAGGTTTTACCCTCCAGCTGCTGCTGCGCAATAAAGGCAATATACGACAGACCACCGGTAACCGTATCATGCGTCCTGCTGGCCAATTTTGCATCTCGGCGCATAACCGTCATGCGATAACCCGCCTGTTCCAATCTCCTATCGCGATCCGCAAGCACTGCGATAAGCGCCCGATGCGCGGCAACAAATGCATATATCAGCCAATACAGCGCATATACAACGCACAAGACTCCCCCAACTAATGCCAACCATAACCAGTGCGACGCATCATAAGCAATCATTGTCGCAGTGCCCAGCAACGGAACACCATATCCGCCGATATACGCATACAGCGTATCGTTATCAACGAATTTTTCCAAGGCTTTTGCCAGCCCGCCCGCAACCGACGAATGTATCGTGCCACGGTATTTCATGCATCTCACACGCCGTTTACCGAAAATATTTTCCCCACGGAACAGGCGCACGATGTACACGCCTCGATTGACGATGAAATACACAGTATAGGAAACAGCAAAAATCGCGCTGACACACGCATAGAATCCGTTTCCATCACGAGAATAGAGCCATCCTGCAGCCATCGCTACAACCAGCAATGGCAAGGAACGCACGTCAAAGCGGCGCTCATAGTCGATATCATCCTTATCAAGAAAGACCTCGCGGAAAAAATCTTTCAAGCCATATGTAAGGTCATGCATGTTGGCCGTCACGCGCTCAGCATGTACGCCACCGTTCGAATCGCATGCATTTGCTTCCGTCGCATATCACACCTTTCACCGGGGGACACATTCCGTCATCATGTAAATCACGCAATGCGGTTCCGTACAACAGCAATGTCACCGTTTGAATATTTAATGCGACACGTCCCCTAACAGGTGACAGCACTCTATCACAATTGCGAACACGCTTTTACTCTCGACTGATGTCACGTCAACTTGACGAAAGGACATATATATGAAAAGAACACGTTACGTGTTATTGCGACTCTTTTGGCTTGTGCGACACTTGCATCGGGGAGCGCGACAGCAATGGCAGATGAAGCTTCGCTCCCCAGCATGGATGAGGTGCCGAACAGCGCAGCAATCGAACACGAAGCACATAGCCTCTCCGTCCAGCCCACAGCCGACAAACAATATGCTTACCCGGCAGAGGCGGAGGCTTCCGGAATATTCCCCCACTAAAAATGCAAACGCCTTGCAACCATTGAATGACACGGATGACGTGCCACAGAGTCGTGGAGCCGTAGGAAATGTAGCCAAAGCGCTTAAAGTAGCGGCAAAAATTTTCAGTGGAGCAAAATGGCTCGGCGATCTCTCCGGCTTTCTGCAAAAACCTGAGAATTGGGCAGCTGGCAAAATCGAGCAATTCCTCCGTCAGCATGGCGTAAACGCAAGCACTGCACATTGCGTAGCACAAATTCTGGCGAATATTTTAATTTAATTCCAATATCAGTTATCGCAGGACATTAAATTATGCTGAAAACTATTCTAACAATTACCTTCGCTTGTATATTATCAACAGTTCAGGGAATGCCCCCATGCGCCATCAGTAATCCATCAGTAAGCAATGCAGCTGCAGTCACAGTCTCCTCAAAAGCAACGTGTGATCACGAATATAAACTTTTAGGGAAAACATGCAAACGCCTACACGGTGCTGCGGCCGCAGTATGCTGGGCCGGGGCAGCCACAGCCTATGCCGCCTGCCTAGCGGGAAAAAGTTCCAATGCGACAAATAGCCAAACACTATCTTCCGACCCGAAGAGCGAACAACCCGCAATCGAAGATACGCGCATTTGATGGGGGACGAGCATGCAGCGACAATTCCAATACGCGGGTGGAGATCGGGTGTTGTCGGTTTCCGAACCGCAAATCGACGAGGACGCCTGGAGTGTAAACGTTCGTCTGGAAGACGCTTCTGGACAGACCGTCTGGGAGCATGTCATTTACGGCATCGACGAGGTGCAAGCCACGCTCCTGGGCTTACATTTTCGCGAAAACCCGATTGCTGGATGACGGCGGCTACCGTTTTTCTCGGCGGTACCGATTTGATGCTGCCTTGATTCACGCCCGTTCACAGCCGCGTATTCGCATGTCTATTTGTCCGATTCTCCAGAATCGGTCACTCGCAGCGCATCCCCC
>ENA-OQEL01000354-OQEL01000354.1-human-gut-metagenome-genome-assembly--contig:-NODE-354-length-17298-cov-4.001922_pt1 | contig 17298 bp, 16 predicted proteins | sample MGYA00242796_ERZ504637 | MGnify/ENA primary metagenome ERZ504637 (study PRJEB26092, sample SAMD00036306) | human gut metagenome | host: Homo sapiens | study: EMG produced TPA metagenomics assembly of... | reverse complement strand
GCCGATCATGAATCATTTATCGTTCATCCAGAAAAACTTGTAAAAGGTATTACCCTTGGCGGCGTGAAGGGCTGATAAAAAAGTAAGTGAATCCAAAAAATCCGGCTTTCCGATATGCAAAAGGAAGGCCGGATTTTTTTAATTTCTAAACTGCCGTGGTGTCATGCCCGTCGATTTTTTAAACTGGCGGGAGAAGTACGAAATATTCTGGAAGCCGCAGGTGATGGCAATGTCGCGGATGCTCATTTCGCCCTTTGCGAGAAGCTCCTTGGAGCGCGCAATCCGGCGATCGATGACGTAGTTGATGAGAGAACTTCCCGTGTCTTTTTTGAAGAGATGGGACAGATAATCGGCGTTCAGGTATACCATGGCTGCAAGCGTATCGCGGTCCAGCTCGTCGGAGAGGTGCGATTCGATATATGCTTTCACGGTGGCAACAGCCGTGTCCTGGGAAGCGGCTGCCTGACGGCTTTGTATGAACAGCAGAAGACTGTTGGAAATCCATTCTCGTAAAGCACCAAACGAGGAGAAGGTCTGCTCCGGGGAAGCAACGGTAATCTGGCGGCGGAAGGCTTCGTCTTCGCTGCCCGGATGATCCATCTGGCGGAACAGCAGCTGCAGGAACTGATAGTAAAAGCCGGTCAGAAATTCCCGTGTAGCAGTGCCGGAGCTTTTCGTCTGATTTAAGAAAGCGAAAACCTCAATCTGAAGCTGTTCCGTTTTTCCGGATGTGAGAAGATCGGACCAGCGGTCAGATGGAATCGGCTGAAAAGGCGTCTGAACAGGAGCTTCGGTTTCAGCGGCAAGATCGAAAACGTGATTTTCGTAGGTGACGTTCTTTCCGGCGAAGGCTTTCATGGAAAGAAAAGCTTTTCGCAGGTCTTCCGGGAGACAGACCTTCTGATCAACGAAAAAGTTGATCGAGAACGGAAAGTGTGTCACAAAGTCGGTCAGGGCCTGACGACATCGGCCAATCACGGCGTCCCGAGAGTGTGTGGAGGCCGGGAGAAGCAGAAGATAAAAACCGTCCAATGCGCGGATCGTCAGGGGAAGCTCGGAAGCTTTGAAAAAATATTCACGGACAATGTTTTTTAAGGCAAATTCATACAGGGTACGGTTGTCGGTCGGAGAAAAGGAGTTCGTCTGTCCGGGCTGGATCAGAAGCGGACAGAAGGGCTGATGAATCAGTTCGACATTCAGACGGCGATAGCGGATTTCATCCATCACTTCGGAAGGAGCAGAGGAAATACTGCCATTTAACAGGTCGAGGAAGAACTGTTCCGCAAGCGGGAGCTCACTTTCCTTCCAGTAATTGGCATGAAGGGTGTTGACGCGGTCCTTCTGCTGCTTTTCACATTGCGCACAGGCTTTGTCAAGAGCTTCCAGAAGAGCATGGTCGTCCAGCGGCTTCAACAGATAGTCACTGCTGGAAAGCTTCATAGCGCGGGAAATATATTCAAATTTTAGCATAGGCGGTCAGAAAAATTGCAGACGGTTTCGTAGTGTGCCTGGCGGATCTGGTCCAGCAGTTCGAGGCCGGAACCGCCGGGCATCTCGATATCACAAATCATCAGATCAATCGGATGCGCGGAAAAGGCTTCCAATGCCTGTGTCAGATTGTAGGCACAGAAAATCTCAAAAAAGTCCGGTCGCAGTGTGCGGATTTTGTTGGAAATGCTTTCGACGGTATAATATTCATCGTCTACGATTAACAGGTTCATAATAACCTCCCCAAAACATATTTTTAGCTGTTCCGGTTATCCGTCGATGCGGAAAAGGGAACGTAAGGAAAATCAATGGTAATCTGAGCGCCTGCGCCGGGGCGGTTGCCAAAAGCAAAAGCCGCGTCGGGAAAAATCTGGCGGAGGCGGAGCACCACGTTTGTGATGCCGATGTGTTCCTGCTCGGAGTTTACATAGGTATCAAGCTTTTGCAGCACGGCAAGTATATCCTCGGAAAAACCGCATCCGGTATCCCAGATACAGATATGAAGACGGGTACACTGATTTTCTTCCTGCGCGGTGATATCGATATGCATGTCCAGCACTTTCCCCATAACGACCTCATATTTGATCGTGTTTTCCACAAAGTTCAGGAGTATAAGCGGCACAACCGTTGCATTTTGCAGCGATTCTTCGCAGGAAGGGAGCAGGCGCAGCGCGCCGGGATAGCGGATGGAGGAAAGCTCCACGTAGTTTTTTACAAGGTTTAGCTCTTCTAAAAGCGAGACGGTCTGGCCGGAGGAAAGCGTATAGCGCAGATGTACACTCAGGTTCTGAAGCATCTGCCGTGCCAGGTCCGCATGGTTATTTTCAGTCAGCTGATAAATGGTGTTCAGGCAGTTGATCATAAAATGCGGCGTGATCTGCTGCTTCAGGTAAAGCGCTTCCAGCTTCTGACGGGCGAGCTGTTTTTCGTAATTCGCGATTTTCAGATCATCGATCTCTTCGACCATATCGTTGAAAGCGGTCGTCATTTTCCGGAATTCGTCGAGCATAGCGTCATCCGGAATCCGCACCTTGAGATCACCGCCGCGGAGCTGTTCCAGCGCATGCGTCAGCATGTGAACCGGGTGAAGAACCCAGCGGTGCAGGGAAGCAGACAGGAGCAGCCAGATTACGAACAGACCGAGCGAAACGATCAGGGCGAGAAGATAAAAGCTGCTCTGATATTTGGTGTATTCCGAAGCCTTTAAAAGCAGGGTCAGCGACAGCGGTGTTTCGTTCAGTTCATGTGAAACAGCCATCCAGGAGGTTCCATCAATGTCGTAGGAAGGATATCGTCGCCATTTCAAGCGGGGAGCCTCCAGGCGGACATCGTTTGACGGGGTGCGCAGAAGAAGGGGACCATCGGAAAAATACAGAAGACTGTCCTGCGTTTTTGTATCGACCAGAGTGCCAAGGAGTGTATCCGTGGAAATGTACGCGCCGAGCAGATATCCGTTCAGGTTCAGAATACGGACAAGGTAATATTTCCCGTTGATTTCGTTGAGATTCCATACAGAGGACGGATCCTCTGTTTTGGCGATTTCACGGATATAGTTCCAGAGGAACGGTGTCGGGTTGGTGGTCTGGTCATAGAGGACCAGGGCATCTGTGGCTTCCTGATAGCAGAAAAAGCCGTCTACGGTATAGTTTGGCGTTGCGTTTTCAAAGCTTTTTTTGATTCGGTTTAATGTGATATACCAGTTGGTTGTCTGTGGTTCTGCTGCGCGGAGGGAAAGAAGATCGGCATCATTTAATGCGAAAACATAGAGGTAGGTTTCCGTGCGGGAAAGATTTTCATCCAGGCTTTTCTGGTACAGAACCAGTGTATTTTCCGAGTTCTCATGGATCCGCTCAAGCATCAGACCGAAAGCGGCTGTGTTGTTGTACGCGACAAGCGCGCAAAAAAGGGACGATCATGACTGCAAGCAGAACAAAAACTACGAAAACCAAGTGAGTGTATGGAAATTTTGGAAAAGCGTTTTTCAAAGGACCATCTCCTCTCCTGTACATGTTAGATATATGCTGAATTTTGAGCCAGATAAAAAGAAAATGCCGGAACTGTTCAGCAAAAATGTCCGGCAGACTCTATGGGAAAGTTACATAAAAGTGAAAAAACGTCAATAAAATACAAGGAAAAAAGAAATAGATATCGGCAAAAAGTGATAAAAAAACAACTGAATTATTGTTTAAAAGTTTAATTTAAAAAGATTGACTATTCAAAATACATTTAGTAAAATTAAATTATCGCGATACGAAGCAATACTTATTTTAGAAAGGTGGAACGTATGTTACAGTCTTATACCGAATATGTAAAACGATATGGAATTGCAGAACTGGTTTTCCGGGGACCGTCCGAGGGAAATCCGTTTGCGGAGCAGTGGGTGAAAGGAACGATGGCAGGCCAGGCAGAGGAAAAGCGTGCCGAGGGCTTTTATGATGGAAACGGCGTATACAAACTGCGCTTTATGCCATCCTGCGAAGGAACGTATGAGATTACCGCAGTAACAAGCTGGGGCGATGAGGCAAAGGTGACGGTGGAGGTCAGCGCAGCCGATGAAAACTGCCACGGTCCGGTCCGGGTAGCAAACACCTATCATTTTGCTTACGATGACGGAAAGGAATACTACCCGTGCGGTACGACCTGCTATGTGTGGGAGCTGCAGAGTAAGGAGACTCAGGAGAAAACGTATGAAAGCCTTGCTGCTTCTCCGTTTAATAAGATCCGCTTCTGCGATTTTCCCGAAGCACTATGTCTACAATTTAAAAGAGCCGGCACAGTATCCGTTTGAAATTCGTGAAAATTCTCCGTGGTCTCCGTCTGACTTTGAGACAGAGAAGCTGGAAAAAGCGCCGCGCAATATGTTCGGCGGCATTGATGCCATGATCGAAAACCCGGATGAAGTATGGGATTATACCCGTCCAAATCCTTCTTATTTTGAACACATAGAAAATACGATCGTACGCCTTGGCACCATGGGAATCCAGGCTGATCTGATTTTGTTCCATCCGTACGACCGCTGGGGCTATTCACGCATGAATCTGGAGCAGCAGAACTTTTATTTAAGATACGTTGTTAACCGTTTCAGCGCATACCACAATGTATGGTGGGCTATGGCAAATGAATTTGACCTGTTCCGCTGGAAACCGGTATCCGAGTGGGAGTCCAATGCAGAAACCGTCTGCCGTCAGGATCCGTACCGCCATCTGCGCTCCATTCACAACTGTATGACCATGTACGATCATTCCAGGGGATGGATCACGCACTGCAGTCTGCAGAGAATCGATCTGTACCGTACCGCAGAAAATGTGGAAATCTGGCGCCCGCAGTATGGAAAACCGTGCGTACTCGATGAGATTGCATATGAAGGAAATCTTCCGTTCGGCTGGGGAAATATCAGCGGCGAGGAGATGACACGCCGGTTCTGGGAGGCATATACCAGAGGTGGATATGGCCAGCACGGCGAGACGTATGAAAATGAAAACGGTGTGATCTGGTGGTCACACGGCGGAGAGCTGAAGGGCGGAAGCCCGGCGCGAATCCAGTTCCTGCTGGATATTATGGAAGAAAACGGGGGCTATATGGAGCCGCTTCCGGCATTCTTTGATGAGACCTGCTGCACAAACAGCGCAAGCCATCCGAGAAAGGACTGCGTGATGTACTATTACGGTGCCAACCGCCCATGCCGCCGCCCGTTCTACATGCCGGAAGGCCAGGAGTTTGATGTGGAAGTCATCGACACCTGGAACATGACGATCACCCAGGCAGGCCGTCACAGCGGAGAATTTACGATCGACATGCCGTCAAGACCGTATATGGCGGTGAGACTGGTGAAAGTGAAATAACAGATTAGAACGATGTCCCCCGGAGAGGAAAGTCTTCGGGGGAATTTTTTGAAAAATATGAAAAAATTCATTTTAATCTTGACAATACTTGGCTCCTATGCTATCATACCACCTGTATCACGCCGAAGACAGCAGGTGCCGCAAGGCGTAAGTTTCAAACGCCTGCCGAGGAGAAGTTACACAAGGTTCATGTTATGGAATTTTGAGATCTCTTCGCCAATCTTCGCGAAGAGCATTTTTTATACTTCCAAAGCGTAGGTACGAAATACTACAAGGAGGTGCAATCATGGCAATCAATGCAAAAATCGATCTGAAGAAGCCGGTCCTGGAAGAGATCAGCGCACAGGTAGAAGGCGCACAGTGCGTGCTGCTGGTAAACTACAGCGGATTAACCGTTGCTCAGGATACTCAGCTGCGTAAAGAGTTAAGAGAAGCAGGCGTTCATTACAAAGTATACAAAAATACAATGATGAAACGTGCATTCGCTGGTACTGCTTTCGAGTCTCTTACCAAAGACCTGGATGGCACAAACGCTATCGCAATCAGCAAGGACGATGCAACAGCTCCGGCAAGAATCATCGCTAAATTTGCAAAAACCGCTCCGAAGCTGGAGATGGTTTCTGGTGTTGTAGAAGGAAACTACTACGACAAAGCTGGAATGGAAGCACTGGCAAACGTTCCGTCAAGAGAAGAACTTCTTGGCAAACTGCTTGGAAGCATCCAGTCCCCGATCGCAAACCTGGCTCGCGTCCTCAACCAGATCGCAGAGTCCAAAGGCGGCGCAGCAGAGGCCTAAGCCTCAAGCGGGCAGCGTGAAATACGCAGCCTGAGAACATTATTCAGAAAATATCCAAGGAGGAAAATAAAATGGCAAAGTTAACAACCGCAGAGTTTATTGACGCTATCAAAGAGTTATCTGTATTAGAGTTAAACGATCTTGTAAAAGCATGTGAGGAAGAGTTCGGCGTATCCGCAGCAGCAGGCGTTGTAGTTGCAGCAGCAGCAGGCGATGCAGCAGCAGCTGAGGAGAAAGACGAGTTCGACGTAGAGCTGACAGAGGTTGGCCCGAACAAAGTTAAAGTTATCAAAGTTGTACGTGAAGCTACAGGACTTGGCCTGAAAGAAGCTAAAGAAGTAGTTGACGGTGCTCCGAAAGTCCTCAAAGAGGGTGCTTCCAAAGCAGAAGCTGAAGAGCTCAAAAGCTAAACATTGAGGCTGAAGGCGCTAAAGTTACTCTTAAATAATTTAAGCGTAAATCAGAATCTATGGACGCACGGCGGGATTTCCTGCCGTGCGTTTTTTTCCTTCACAGGTATACTTCGTTGAATTTTTACTGTAAAGTAAAAAAGCCATCCGGGCAGGAGCGCACTGTGGCGGAGGCAACGAGATAAAGTCCTTGCCGACGCTGCCCGTGGTGTCTGCAGTGATAACGAAAGAAGCCCACAGAGAGTGCTTTTTTTGAGTACAAAATGGATGAAAGTGGGAGGGAGAAGAAATGCAGGTACATTCCATTCTGGAATCTCTACAGCAGGGAATCCTGATCTGCGATCAGCACAGCAGGATTGTGTTCTTTAATCAAGTCTACAGCGATTTCATCGGCGTTCCGCTTGAAACCGCGAAAGGTCATAAAATCACGGATTACCGCAAATCTGCCATTGCTCCGGAAGTCATTTGGAGCGGCATCCCGGTCGAGGGAATGGTGCGGAGAGAGGGAACACAGGAATACTTTGCAAGTGTTTATCCGATTCGGGAAGAGCATCATATCCGCGGAAGCATCTCAATTGTGACGAGTCTCGTACAGTTTGAAAAACGGGAATCAGAGGCTCACATGACGCTGGAAGAGCGGGTGCGCCGCTTTGAACGGCAGGAGATCAAAAATACGTTGTTGCTGTACGGACGGGATATGGAAGGGAAGCAAAAAGCGGCAAAGGAACTCGGAATTTCGCTGGCAACGTTATATAATAAAATCAAAGAATAAGACAGAAGGAGAATGAAATGCCGGAATTTCTGCAGCTTTGGGGCTTTGTGGTATTTTCTGTCTTTGCTGTAACAGAACTCACATAAAAGAGGGATCATGATTTCTAAAATTTTAGAAATTACGATCCCTTTTGTAGTATCTGCCCGGATATCGCATTACAATGATCTCAGATCAAAGAAAGCGAGGCCATAGAACATGAAAAAAATCAGAATCGGAAGCGGCGCAGGCTATGCGGGAGACCGCATTGAGCCGGCAGTGGAACTGATGGAAAAAGGAAATCTGGACTACATTATTTTCGAGTGTCTGGCGGAACGCACCGTTGCGATCGGGCAGCAGGACAAAGAGAAAGATCCGTCGAAGGGATACAACCAGCTGCTCGACTACCGAATGGAAAAAAATTCTCCCGCTGATGGCGAAAAACAAAGTAAAAGTTATTACCAATATGGGAGCTGCCAACCCGGTATCTGCTGCAGAACTGACGTGTGAAATTGCCAGAAAACTGGGTGTCAGTGGATTGAAGATTGCCTGTGTGACCGGCGATGATATTACAGACGAGCTGGACAAGTATGAAAATGAAACAGTGCTGGAGGATGGCACGCTGTTAAAAGAGAAAAAAGATGTTCTGATTTCTGCGAATGTCTATATGGGTGCGGAGGGCATCACAAAAGCGTTGGAAGAGGGTGCCAATCTTGTCATTACCGGTCGCGTTTCCGATCCTGCACTGACGATCGGACCGCTGGTACATGAGTTCGGATGGAACATTACCGACAACCCGGATCAGATGGGACAGGCGGTTCTGGCAGGCCATCTGCTGGAGTGTGCCGGACAGGTGACAGGCGGCTATTTTGCGGATCCGGGCTACAAGGATGTGCCGGATCTGTGGAAACTTGGATTCCCGCTCATTGAGATCGACGAGACAGGCGCATTTACCGTGACAAAAGTCGAGGGAAGTGGCGGACTGGTGAGCGTGGATACCTGTAAAGAGCAGATGATCTACGAAATCCACAACCCAAAGGCTTACCTGACCCCGGATGCAACAGCGGACTTTTCGAAGGTGACGTTCCGGCAGATCGGGGAAAACCAGGTTCACGCCGAGCATGCGACAACGCATGGAAGACCGGAAACTTTGAAAGTGAGTGTCGGCTACAAGGACTGCTTCATCGGTGAGGGTGAAATTTCCTACGGCGGAAGCAACTGTATGGCACGGGCGGAGCTGGCGGCGGAGATTCTGGAGAAGCGGATTGAACTGACAGGCATCGAGCTGGAAGAGTACCGTACTGATTTTATCGGATGCAATTCCCTGTATCGTGATGCAATTTCCAAGGAGATCGGAAGTGGAACTCCGTGTGAAGTGCGTCTCCGCGCCGCAGGCAGAACGAAAGACCGGAAAAATGCCGTTCTGCTGGCAAACGAGGTGGAGGCTCTCTATACCAACGGTCCCGCAGGAGGCGGCGGAGCGGTGAAACGGGTGTCCGAGATTGTCTCGGTCTGCTCAATTTTTGTGCCGCGCGATGCAGTAGAAGCAAAAGTTACATTCCGGGAGGTATAAGGCGATGAAATTAAAAGAGATTGCACATGCAAGAACAGGCGATAAAGGCGAGATCTCCAATATTTCGGTGATCCCATATGATGAGAACAATTATGAAATGCTGAAAGAAAAAGTAACAGAAACACGCGTAGCAGAATACTTCCGCGAAATCTGCCACGGAAAAGTAACCCGCTACGAACTGGACGGAATCCATGCGCTGAACTTTGTCCTCGACAAGACACTCGGCGGCGGTGTCACAAGATCGCTGGCGCTGGACAAACATGGAAAGACACTCGGTATGGCACTGCTGGAAATGGAGGTATAGGGCGATGGCAGAAGATTTTATGGCAGGCAGTGGTAAAACGCGTGGAGGAACAGTTTGCGAAAAGCGGCGTTTCCGAAAGCTGTGCAGTATTTGAAAGAAAAAGACAGCCAGATCGAGATGCGCGATGGTGTGAAGCTGCATACAATCTATTATTTTCCAAGGGAAGGCGGATCAGGAGAAAACAAGAAATATCCCGTCATCCTGACTCGTACCTGGACTATCCGGGCAACGACCGTATTCACCGTGCCTACGGCGAGGGACTGGCGTGCAGAGGTTATGTGTATGTCTACCAGTATTGCCGCGGCAGGGAGCAGTCAGAAGGAAAATGGGAGCCAAACATTAATGAGCGGAACGATGGCATTGACACCATGGATTACCTTGTGGAGCAGCCATGGTGCGAAATCTTAGGCTACTGGGGCCATTCCTACACAAGCATGACCGGCTGGGCGTTCGCTGATGCCGCGGAGGGGAAAGTTGCCGCAATGTTTCTGGAGGACTATGGAACGGACCGTTTTGTATCAGCCTACGAGAAGGGCTGCTTCCGCCACGATATCCTGACCGCATGGTCGATGGAAAATGCGGAAAAACCAGTGAATGCTGACTATCGTGAAAGCTGCCGTTACCTGCCGCAGATTGAAGTGGACGAGGCGCTGTGGGGACAGCGTGTTCCGTCCTACCGCGAATACATCACAAGCCCGAGCCCGGATGCGGCACTCTGGCAGACGGGCTGGTGGAAACAGTTACGGGAAATTCCATCAAAAACGAAGGTTCCGATTTATCTTTTAAGCGGCTGGTACGATCATCACCACGGCAGCAGTATGAAAACGTGGGAGCGGCTGAACGAGGAAACAAAACAGCACAGCTGGCTCGAAATCGGCGCCTGGAACCACTTTTTCCAGATCTGCCTCGAGGGCAAAGAGGTGCTGCACCCGCAGAATGAAGAAATTCCAAAGATGCTGGAATGGTTTGAGCTGACGCTGAAACAAAAAGAAATCCCGACGCAGCGGATCCGTGCCTATGAAATCGGAGCGGACCGGTGGATTGACATCGTGTCCGACGGACTGGGAGAAAAAGGAACTGCGGGAAGCATGACGCTGTATCTGGATGAGAAAACACTGCGGACAGACACGCCGGAACAGGAAAAAACGAGAAACTACACGTTTGACCCGGCCACTCCCGTCGAGAGTATCGGCGGAGAAGCCCTTCTGCATACGATGCCGCAGATCGGCAGCCATCTTCAGCCGGAACCGGACTATCGTGATGATGTCCTGAGTTTTGTATCAGAACCGCTGGAAGAAACTTTCACGCTGAACGGAAAAGCCTCCGTCTGCCTGTTCGTGGAAAGTGATTGCGAGGATACGGCATTTACCGCTAAAATCATGGAGGTAACGCCGGAAGGAAAAGCGTACAACATTCGTTCCTCGATTGCAACATTGGAGCAGGGAAAAACGGAGGCCGGAGCCTATGAACCGGGCAGCGTGGCAGAGGTACAGATTACTATGTGGAATATTGTATACACGATTCCAAAGGGTTCCCGCATTCGTGTAGATATTTCCTCTTCCGACTTTCCGCAGTACCATGTCCACAGCAATCAGAAAGGGCTGTGGTCGGAAAAGACGGAGAATAAAATTGCTCATCAGACCATTCATATGGGCGGAAAAGCTGCTTCCTGCGTGATTTTGCCGCTGATGAAAAAACAGTGAACCGTAACGGTAAGGCGGACATAGGAAAAATCAAAAAGAAAAAAGTAGCACAATCCATTCTTTTGTGATATAGTGAAAACACTATAGGTTTTGCGGTAAACCTAAAGAACGGCCCGCATCATAAAAACAAAATGAACAGGAGAAAAGCAATGGAGAAAAAGTGGTGGCACAAAACGGTTGGATACCAGATTTATCCGAAGAGTTTTCAGGATACCAACGGGGACGGCATAGGAGATCTCAAAGGTGTGATCCGTCATCTTGACCAGATAGAAAAGCTGGGAGCCAATGTCATCTGGCTCTGCCCGGTGTTTGCATCCCCGATGGTAGATAACGGATACGATATTTCCGATTACATGGATATCGACCCGTCGTTTGGAACGATGGAGGACATGAAGGAGCTGATCGCGGAGGCAAAAAGGCGCGGCATCCGCATCCTGATGGATCTTGTCGTGAATCATTCCTCTGACCGGCATGCGTGGTTTCAGGCGGCACTCAAAGATCCGTTTGGAAAGTACGGAAAGTATTATGTGTTCCGGGAAGGAAAAGACGGCAAAGAGCCGAACAACTGGAGGTCGATTTTTGGGCGGCAGCGCATGGGAGAAAGTACCGGGATATGATAAACTGTATTACCTCCACATCTTCACAAAAGAGCAGCCGGATCTCAATTGGGAGAATCCCAAATTGCGGGAAGAAATTTATGAGATGATTTTAAAATGGATGGATCTGGGACTTGGCGGATTCCGTCTTGATGCGATCAGCCATCTGAAAAAGAATTATCAGTACACCAACCTTCCGCCGGATGGACCGGACGAGTACAATATGGCGTTCGAGTATTTCAACAATGTAGACGGTCTTGCCGATATCTTGTGTGAAATGAAGGAGCGCACCTTTGCGCCGACCGATGCGCTGACGATCGGAGAGTACGATCACATGGGACCGGAGGATGTGGAGGATGTGATTGGGGAAAACGGCAGTTTCTCGTCCGTTTTCGATTTTTGTCACACCCTCGACAATGTGCGTAATCCGAAATGGGGCAATACCGTGGCGCTGTTTGACGATTATCGCGATCAGCTTTTTGCGGCACAGAAAATCGTGGATGGCCGCGGCATGCTCTGTAATTTCCTTGAAAATCATGACAAACCGCGCAGCATCGACCGGTTCCTGATGCCGGAGGATCAGAACCTCTACAGCGAAAAAATGCTTCCGGTCACTAATTTCTTCCTGCCGGGTATTGTGTTCCTGTATCAGGGACAGGAAATCGGCATGCGCGACGACCCGAAACAGTCCATTCAGGGATTCGTCGATAAACCGACCTTTGCTATTTACGACCGCCTGATTGCCGAAGGAAAAACGGATGCGGAAGCGCTCGAGCAGATCAACTGCGAGAGCCGCGAGCACAGCAGAACTCCGATGCAGTGGGATGCATCTGCCGAGGCGGGATTCACAACAGGTACGCCGTGGTTCCCGGTGAATAAAAACTATACGGAACTGAACTATGAGGCCGAGGAAAAAGATCCTGATTCCCTGCTGTGGTTCTACCGCAAAATGGTGGCAGTAAGACGACGTGAAGATCTGGAAGAAACCTTCCTCTACGGAACGCTGATTCCGGAATACGAGACGGTAAGCGGCGTTCTGGCGTACCGCAGGAAGGATGAGAAGAATAATGTTCTGATCCTTACTACTTCTCTTGCGGATGGCATTACATTGCCATTTACAGATACAATCGAAGAAGTACTTCTGAATAACTATGACACCTGCGAGGCAGGCGAGGAAACGATCCGTCTGCAGCCGTATCAGTGTCTGGTGCTGAAGGTGAAGGAATAATTGCAAAAACTAAAACAAAAACCGAAAAATCGGTCCCACAAAAAGGAGAAGATCTTTTTGTGGGATCTTTTTTGTGGTACAATACAACAGAAAAAATCTATTATGAGGTGTGGAATGGAAAGAGACGAAGAAATAATGATGAGAGGAACAAAACAGGAAATGCCGGGATTTCGTTTTCGGCTACTCCGGCCGGAGAAGAAACGGGAACTGTGGAATCCGGATTTTGAACTTTTATTTCTGCTTCGTGGGAGCGGAAGAGTCAGCTACGAGGACGGGGAAGTTCACAATCTCCCGATGGGATCTATCTTTGCGATCAACCGGTTTCAGATCTGTGACCTGGATCTGGACGAAGACGGACTTGCTCTGTCGCTCTGCGTTTCAGCGGAGACGATTGATTCATTTCACATTAAGCTGCTGAAATGTGAAGTCAAATGTCAGTCGTTTTTTTATATGGAAGATCAGCAGGAAAAATTTGATTTGATCCGGCGGGATATGGCACGGATCTTTCTTGAGATGTACAAGAATAATGAGGAACAACCGATCTATATGAAAAGCCGTGTGACGGCGCTTCTGGAGGATCTGCTTTTTTACTTTACATCCGGGGAAAAGGTGGAACAGGGCCGGGGCGGAAGGGAACGCATTCAGCGGGCATCAGACTATATTCTGCAGCATTGCCGGGAAGAGATTACGCTGGAGGATCTGGCGGATCATCTTTATCTGAGCCGTGCCTATATTTCACGGAGCTTTCCGCAGCATTTCGGTGTATCATTTCGGGAGTACGTGACGCAGGTGCGCCTGGCGCATGCCGTACAGGAAATGCACAGCGGCGCAACGCTGACGGAGATTGCCTATCACAATGGATTTGTCAATGAGACGGCGATGATCCGCGCATTCCGCAAATACCGCGGTATGACACCGAGCGAATACCGGAAGCAGATGGAATATACAGTAAAAACAGCGTGAAAAGAAAGGAAAAGAGCGGGAAGAGGCGGCGGGAGACCATGATATTTTCCAGAGTCTCCTGCAGTATGCAGCGGTCACGGAGCAGGAGATTGAGACGACAAATGAGAGTGCCGTTTCCGTGATAGTGGCAGTAAACGGACGGAAACCAAGAGTGGCAGGCCACTGGAAGCGCGTGATCAATGCTGGCTATGCGGCAAGTGTGCTGAACCGCGAGGTGCAGGATGAGCTGGAACAGCTGGTGCAGGAGCTCGGCTATGAGCTGATCCGCGTAAAAGGAATTCTTGATGATGATATGTGCGTATTTCGGCGGAATATGTGGGGCGAGATTCAGTTCTGCTGGAACTATATTGATGAGGTGATCGATTTCATCCTTTCCACGGGAGCGAAGCCGTTGCTGGAATTCGGCCATATGCCGTTGCTGCTGGCAAAAACAGACCCGGGAAGAACGATGCGTCCGGCGCTAAGCAGCTCTCCGCGAGATCTGGCTGAGTGGCGCATGCTGATCAAAAACCTGATGGAACATCTAAGGGAACGGTATGGAATCAACCAGATGCGGCGCTGGATTTTCAACCCGTGGATCAGCGGAGACGTGATCACGATTGATGGAGGAGATGAGTTCTTTGAGACGTGGAAAGCATCGTACGAGGAGATGAAACGTGTGAGCCCGGATCTTGTAACATGTCTTTCCTTTGGTCTTGGACCGGAGGAACATCTCAAAGCCTTTATCGAAACTATGAAGGAAAAGGAATGTGTGCCGGAAATTTTTGCATTCCGCTCGTTTGGCACGGTGATCTATGGAGAGGAAGAGGAGAAAATGAATCTGATCCAGAACAACGAGAGCGTCAATATGATTGTGAGCCGCGACCCGGATTTTCTGCGGAACCGCGGGGAGAAGGTAAAAGGTCTGCTGCAGAAGGCTGGGCTTGGTGCACTGCCGGTTCTGGTGGATGAGTGCAGCAGCAACATCTGGCAGAGGGATCTGTGCAACGATACCTGTTATAAAGCGGCATGGCTGTTTAAAAATCTTCTGGAAAATGAAGAGGCGCTGCAGGGAATTGCGTATTTCTCGGTCAATGACCGTTTGGATGAAGTATTTCCGGCGCGGGAAACGTATCATGGAGGTTTTGGGCTGTTCACGATGAACGGCATTCCAAAGGCGGTCTGCACTGCGCTGCGGCTGCTCGGCAGAATGGGATCTCGTCTGGTGAAGCGTGGGGACGGCTATTTTATCAGCACGGAGCCGGAGAAAAACCAAAGCCAGATTTACCTGTACAACTATGTTCACTACGATATGCTGTACCGCTACCGCCATGCCGTGAATATTTCCCGCACGGACCGTTACCGCGTATTCAATATGGGGGAAATCCGGACCTTTTCAGTGAAACTGACCGGACTGGAACCGGGAAAATATTGCCTGCGGCTGTATAAAGTGACAAAAGAGCACGGCAGCAGCTACGATGCGTGGGTGCGGATGGGAGCTCCGGAGCGGATGAACCGGATGGAGCGCGCGATGCTGTGCCACAGTGCGGACCCGGAATACCGTGTCTGGGAGCAGGAAACCGACCCGGAAGGCAGCCTCACGGTGCAGGAACGCCTGGAGCCGCACGAGACGGCGCTGATTGAGGTGGAGCAGATTCTGTAAAATCTTCAAAAAATTGCACTCGCGGTGGGAGAATACAGAGAAAGAGTGGAAAAAAAGCAACAATATAAGAAGATCTTGCGACAATTCGAGTAGAAAAGGACGAAAATATTGTTTATACTGAAAACAACATAAATGCTAAATTCTACAGAAAAGAGGTATTTCAAAATGGGGAAAATATTTGATTACGATGGCGTGCCGGTGCTGCATACCACATCCGGCGATTTAAAAGGTTATTTTTATGACGGTGTTTACATTTACAAAGGAATTCCGTATGCATACGCAGACCGTTTCCAGATGCCGGTTCCGTCCAAATGGGATGGCGTGAAGGATGCGACAAACTACGGCTTTGTATGCCCGCTTCAGAACCAAGATACACCGAACGGCGAGCTTATGGTTCCGCACCGCTACTGGCCGCAGGATGAGCACTGCCAGTCCTTAAATATCTGGACAAACAAACTTGATCCGGAAGCCAAAAAACCGGTTCTCGTATGGTTCCACGGCGGTGGATACGCAGCGGGATCTTCCATCGAGCAGGTTGCGTATGACGGCGTCAGCATCGCAAAGAAAGGTGATTCGATTCTTGTTTCTGTCAACCACAGACTGAATATTTTAGGATATCTGGATCTGTCTCCGTTTGGGGAAAAATTACAAAAACTCCGCAAACGCAGGCCACGCCGATATGGTGGCAGCCCTGCAGTGGGTACATGACAATATTGCCCTGTTCGGCGGCGATCCGGAGAATGTAACCATTTTCGGCCAGTCCGGCGGCGGAATGAAGGTGATTGACCTGATGCAGATTCCATCAGCAGACGGCCTGTTCCAGAAAGGCCTTGTCATGAGCGGTGTTATGGAGGACGATCCGCTCGGCGCAGGAGAGAAAGACGGCACGGAGATTATTACGGCAATGATGAAAGCGCTCGGCTTTGACGATGTGGCTCAGCTGGAAACTGTACCGTATCCGCAGCTTGCTGCTGCATATGCAAAAGTGGCTCCGGCGATTGCACAGAGTGGCGGCTACATCGGCGGCGGCCCGAAAAAAGGGCGATTACTTCTATGGAAATCCATTCGACGCAGGCTTCCGTGAGCATGCACATCAGATTCCGATGATGATCGGAACCGTATACGGCGAGTTCGCAACGTTTGCACCGGCAGCTTATGATAAGAACAAACTGACAGCGGAAGAGATTCTGGAAATCCTCAAAAATGGTTTATGGAGACAATGCCGAAAAGGTTCTGGACGCTTTCAAAGAAGCATATCCGGAGAAGAACGGCGTAGATGTTCTTGCCATCGACCGTGCAATGCGTGAGCCGACCGTAAAACTTGCCAAACTGTTCGCAAAAGGCGGCGGCAAAGCATATCTCTACAACTTCGCTCTGGAATTCCCGTTCCAGCACGGCAAGCCGGCATGGCACTGCTCCGATATCCCATATTTCTTCGGAAACGCAGATCTCGTAGAAATTTGTGGCATCCCGGATGTCAGCGATAAACTGGAAAGCGAAATCTTCGGAGCACTTCTTGCCTTCGCAAAGAACGGCACCCCGGATCATGCCGGACTCCCGCACTGGCCGGAAACAGAAGCAGAGGATGCGGATACCATGGTATTTGATAAAAAGACCGAAGTAAAACACAACTACGACGATAAAGTCTTTGCAGAGATCAACAAAGTTCTGAAGCCGTGGAGCTTTATGGACATGATGACCGACAATATTCAGCATTAAAAGGAACGGTTCTCAACAGACAGACAGAAATGACCGGCGGAACCGTCACTCCATGGATGGAAACTTTGCTGGCTGCAAAGAAAAAATACATGGAAAACCCGACTCCGGAAAATGCCTGGATTTACAATGAAGGTAGTACAAGTGCCATGAACTTGGGTAGCCAATAATGAACCCATATGAAATCGGAGTAAAGGATGGACTCCACTCCAGCGCCACAACATTTCCATCAGCGGAGGATCGGCCAAAACGCGCATACTACATTTCTTTGGGCTTACCGAACCGCCAA
>ENA-OQEL01000353-OQEL01000353.1-human-gut-metagenome-genome-assembly--contig:-NODE-353-length-17366-cov-3.050931_pt1 | contig 17366 bp, 24 predicted proteins | sample MGYA00242796_ERZ504637 | MGnify/ENA primary metagenome ERZ504637 (study PRJEB26092, sample SAMD00036306) | human gut metagenome | host: Homo sapiens | study: EMG produced TPA metagenomics assembly of... | reverse complement strand
GCATACATAAATTGTAAACAATTTTTTCATACTTCTTATAATAACTTCAATACTAGTAAATTTATTTTTTCCCAACTTGATAAATAATATGTATTTTCTCTTCTATCAAAACAATTTCACTTGCTATATGCATTTCCATCAAAAAATTTCTTAGAGTTTTTATATCTCGCTCAAATGAACGTTCGTTTAATTCATATTTTTCTATAAACGCATGTTATTTACACTTTTCCCTTGTATTAAATCATAAAATAAAATTAAAACTCTCGTAGCTTTATCCATTGTCATATCTCCGATCTTCAGCATTATTCTATCAGATTACAGCGACATTTAATTTTAGGTTTAGATAAACTTTTTTACTTTTTATACAATATGTAAAAATAGCAGGTGTTATGTATTATTACCTGCTATTTTATATCAATTTTTATTAACTAACTTATCTAAACTAACATCTAAAATTCTAGATATCTTATACAATACTGGTAAAGATACACAACCTGTTACTAAGCCACTTTCTATTTTTGCCATATAACTTAAACTAATATTTGTTTTTTGTGCTAATTGCATCTGTGTATATTTTTTCAATTTCCTATAATATGCAATATTTATTCCTATCAATATATTATCTAATTCATCATTCATTATAAACATACCTCCCTAAATAATTATCTTACTTTAAAGCATATTTATCTATAAACTACTAAGGTTAATTTATTCATTAATAGTATACATTTAAGTTAAAAAAATATATTTTTTATCATGATATATGTCGTAAATTTTATATTCAGCCTCAAACTAATTGACTATATAATACCAATTTTATAATATAAAAATGTATCTTTTAAAGAAACAATTTTATATTATCGATATTATATTATTGATTATAAGGAGATTTTTTATGCAAAAATGATTTAATTTATTTAATTAATAATTATGAATATGAAATGAAACACTTCGATATTTCCAACTTATTATCAAATAATATCACATCTTCTAGTGTATCATCTAATGATATCATTGATTTTCTCGATGATTTAAAAAGGCATCTTCAGCGATATTAAAGGCTTATAATCTAAAACATCTCATCACTTTGATATTAATGACTTCTTAAATAATTTAAAAGATGAAAAAAACTATTTTTATGATAAAATAAATCTATTATTGTCAATCAAAAAAATATCGATGAAATTGATTTATATAAAAAAGCTAAATCTAACTAAGAAAATATTTTCTCAAAAAAATTTCGCAGCAATGAATTAAAAAACTACATAACACACCTAGCAAAAGCTACAAGTTCTTTCTATTTTGCTTTAGCCTTAAAATTTATCAATTAAAATGAAAACACAAAGAAAAATGTTAAAAACATAAGTAGGCTATTCACTTTCATATAAAATGGTTACTGATAAAATAATATCTTGGTGTATTGTTCATCATGAATATAATATTGATGATATTAATAATTTTATCTATGAAAAAACAAATAAATCTTATTTTATATAAAAAAAGAGCCTTTAGGAAATTAATCCTAAAGGCTCTGAATTTTTTTTAATTAATGGCGGAGCGAGAGAGATTCGAACTCTCGCACGGCGAAGCCGCCTAACGATTTAGCAAACCGTCCTCTTCAGCCTCTTGAGTATCGCTCCGTAAAATTTATTTTTTTATCATTATGCAATAAATTACATAATAATTCAATTATCTCATCTTAAATATATCTTTTTAAATCTCCAAATACTTAAGCTTAATACTATGATTGTAAAAATATCAAAAATAATGTAGGTTGATATAAATATTCCAAACCTATTCCCTTCAAAAAAAGTTCCACGAGATATCTCTACATAATGAGTCATTGGCAATATCATGCTTATATAATAAAAAAAATTCTGGCATAGCTACACGTGGAAACATAAATCCTGATAATAAAATACTTGGCAATAATACGAAAAAAGATAATTGCATAGCTTGCATTTGATTTTGAGCTATTGTTGATATTAATATTCCCAAAGAAAGTATCGCTAACATAAAGATTGTAGTCAATAATATAAATAAAATTAGACTTCCTTTTATAGGGATATTAAAACCAAAATAACCTACACAAATTGCTATTATCATTTGTATATAACCAACGCAAATATACGGTACTATTTTTCCAATTATCAATTCAATTGGTTTTAATGGACTTATCAATAATTGTTCTAATGTTCCTTCTTCTTTTTCTCTAACTATAGAAATACTTGCTACCATGATTAAAGTCATCATCAACACTATGCCAATAATTGAGGGAATTATATAATTAGCACTGATAAAATCAGGATTATACCATGCTCTTATTCGTAAATCATATTTACCTACAACTAAATTTGGATTATAAGATAATGAAGACACTTGCATTTGCTCTGCTTTTTTATTAATGGCTAATTGAGCTACATTTATAGCTGAGCTAGCTGACATATTATCACTAGCATCTACAATCAATTGGATAGGTACATTATCTCCATGTTTAAATTTTTTCACCATATCTGGCGGAAATATTATACCTACAATAGCCTCACCAGAATTAATTTTTTCATTCACTTCTTTTATACTGCTAGCATAATATATCACATCATAATAATCAGTAGCCACTAATACATCAATGAGCTCTCTACTTTCTTGTTGCCTACATTGATCAAAAACAATTGTTGGTATATGTTTTACTTCTGTATTTATAGCTAAACCAAAAATCAAAATTTGAATAATAGGTAACAATATCAGCAACCTTAACATAGTTGTATCTCTACGCATTTGTTTAAACTCTTTATATAATATTGCATAAATTCTATGCATCATTATTCACCGCCTTTTGTTTAACCAATAAGGCAAAAACTTTATTTAATGAAGTATTTTCATCAGCTACTGATTTTTTTATATTTAAAGGAGTATCTTCTATTAACAATTTTCCAGCATGCAAAAATCCTATTTTATGACATAATTCTGCTTCTTCCATAAAATGAGTAGTTACTATTACTGTTATATTTTGCTTAATTAAATCTTCTATTATCTGCCAAAAAATTTTTCTAGCTTTAGGGTCTGCCCCACTTGTAGGTTCATCTAAAAATAATAATTTAGGTTTATGGATAATAGCACACCCTAAAGCTAATCTTTGTTTCCATCCGCCACTTAATTGACTTACCAAATAATCTTTTTTATCTACTATACCAGCCATTTCCATGATTTCTTGCATGCGTATATTTAACAACTCTTCATTTAAACCATATAAATTAGCATAAAATTTTATATTCTCTTTTACTGTTAAACTAGGATATAAAGAAAATTTCTGCGACATATAGCCTATCTTTAATTTCAATTCATCAGTAATATTTTCATTTTGCCATAGATATATTTTTCCTGATGTAGGCTTTAATATGCCACATAACATACGTATTGTTGTACTTTTCCCAGAACCATTTGAACCTAACAATCCATATATACTGCCCTGTTTTATCTTTAAAGATACATTATTTACTGCAATAAACTCGCCAAATTTCTTAGTTAAATTTTCTGTATAAATTGCGTAATCCATATTATCACTTCATTATAATTAATTTACTCATCAATTAAACTGATAAAAAACATCTGCTAAATTTTGTTTATTATATTTCTGTTGTAAAATCTCAAGTTTATCATCTAAAATAATTTTACCTTTATTCATATAAACAATATGTTTTGCATACATCACTTCATCAAAATAAGGAGTAGCAACAATAATTGTAATATCTTCTTTATTTATCGTTTGAATTAAATCCCATAATTCTTGACGCGATACAGGATCAACACCAGTTGTTGGTTCATCTAATAAAATAATTTGTGGTCTATAAACTAAAGTTGCCGCTAAAGCTAATTTTTGTTTCATTCCACCAGATAATTTTTCTGCTAAACGATGTTTAAATCTATCTAAACCCACAAAATTTAATATTTCATTACAATTTATCAATGCTTGTTTACTATCAAAACCATGCATCTTAGCAGATAGTATCACATTTTCCTCTACTGTAAGATTTCTATACCAACTAAAATTTTGTGCCATATAACCAATATCTGCTCTTTTTTTATAAGGTATTTTTACATCAATTAATATATAGCCTCTATCAGGATTTAATAAACCTACTATCAATTTTATTAGACTAGTCTTACCAGCACCATCACCGCCAGCAATGATAGTTAATTCTCCTGATTTTATAACTAAATTACAATCATCTATAATTTTTACATCATTAAAATATTTATCTACATTACTTATTTTAATCATCAAAAATCACATCCGCTATCATACCTGCTTTTAATCTACTATTCTCATTAAAAATCTTAATTTTTACCGCAAAAACCTTATTACTTCTTTCATCTTTAGTCAAAGTTTCTCTCGGTGTAAATTCAGCTTCATCATTTATATTGATTACTTGTCCTTGGAAAACTTCTTGAGGATATGCATCCACTTGTATCTTCACTTTTTGCTGTAAATATACTTTTCCTAAATCTGCAATATCTATATATACAATAACCCAACTATCTGTTAAATCTGCTATAGTCAAAATTGCTTGTCCTTGATTGATATATTCATTATTTTCAAAATTTTTATTTAATACAACTCCTGTAATGGGACTATATACTTTTGTATCTGCTAAAATACTCGCATTAGCATTAGCTTGTGCAATTAATTTTTCAACCTGTTGCTCTTGTGCTTCTATCTGTTTTTGTCTTGTTCCTGCTAAAACTAAATCATAATTTTCTTTAGCAATATATAGTTCCTTTTCTGCTACATCGACAGCTTTTTGCATATCATCTAAAGTTTGCTTGCTTATTCCACCTACATCATATAATTCTTTATTTCTTTTTAAATCAGTTCGAGCTTTATCAAAAATGACTTGTGCCTTTTGCAAACTATTTTCTGCCATAGCAATTTCTTGTTTCCTTGCGCCATCTTTCAAATCTTGCAGTTTTGCTTGTGCTTCTTTCACAGCTTGCCAATCACCAATATTTTGAGCCTGCAAATCTTCTCGTTCTATCTCACAAACAAAATCTCCTAAATTTAAATTATCTCCTTCTTCTAATTTAAGATTTCTTATATATCCTGCTAATCTAGGTGTAACATCATATTTTGTTACTTCTATCATACCTGTTGCTGTCAATTTATCCACTTTATCATAACAAAAATAGTACCATCCTATACTCACTAACATAATTAACAATATCACAACTAAAGCAATTTTCTTCTTTGGCATATTATATCACCGCCCTTATGTTAATTATGTCATAGGCGAATTTTCTGTTCAATCGACAATTATTTCTTTACTGTCGATTTTTCAATACAAATATATTATTTATCACCGGTTTTACAATCTCCAAATAATCTTCTATAGATAATCTATCTTTATATTTATACATATATAATAAAGCATTAAGATGTCCATTTATAAAAAATTCAACAGCCAATTCCGCTTTTAAATCATTTTTATCTAAATGCAAAAAATTTATATATATTTTTACGTATTTTTTCTTTCAATTTAAATTGAAAACTCATATCTCCATGCTTACCTAATAATACATATAATTTAGGTGCATACATCGAAAAAAATGCTTTTAATTTTTGTAAAGTATGTTTATCTTCTTGATTTAAGAAAAAACAATTTAATATATATGGTAAGAATTTATCAATTTGTACAAAAAAATCTTCTTGTTCTTGCTCTAATAAATCGTATATATCTTTAAAATATGTATAAAATACACTTCTATGATATCCTGCTTTATCCATTAATTCTTTTATTGTAATTTTATTAATACTTTTTTCTCGATATATTTCCCAAAAAAGCAATTATAATATTTTCCTTTGTAAACAATAAATTCACCTCAAAAAATAAGATTGATTAGCTAAATTAACTAATCAATCTCACCAAAATCATCAATAATAATATCCTATATCACCAACAACAATAGTTTTGATAACATCTCTATTATCAAAGAAAAAATATAGTGGCATATTCGGATGATCTTCACTGTCGGCTAAATAACACCAAGTAGTCCCTTGTGTTTCTCTATAATTTCTATCAGGATCACCATAAGCATATAATACATCATTTTTGTTCATGCCCACTCTTATCCCCCAAATTAGTAGTGATATTATCTTCATTGCAGATTATCGCTCTAATTCTGCCATTTTCATTATATCCGCCATTTATATAATAAACCATCAATTCACTATTATAAGTTTAACCTTCATTATATTAAAACCATTACAATTTCGCACTGCCAAATTTGCTGTTGGTCTACCATATACATAAAAACAAGAATCTATCTGTTGATCAGGAGTAAGTCCTCCTATATTTAAATATGTATAAGGTATTCTAGCCTCTACATTTAATATATTACTAAAAATAATCCCCAAACAAATAACAATAGAACTCAATAAAAATCTCAAAATACTAACCTCTTTTATTTTCATTATACTTATTATATATTTCAATTATTAGTTTATATTTTCTATTAAATCACCTAAACGCAATCTGCTTCTAATATTTAATAAAGTTTCATCTAATTGGCGAATTTTTTCAATACAAGCTTTTTCTTTTGCTGTTGTCTCTATAATTTTACTAATTCCGCCATTTTTTATCACGATGCGTTTATCTGCATTTAAAGCCAATAATGGATCATGTGTAGACATAATGACGATTTTTCACTTTTTGCTAAGCATTTATCGCTTTTTGTCTATCTATCCCTGCATTTTCAATTTCATCAATCAATACAATCGGTGAACTACTTATACATGCCACATCTGCTATCATCAAAGCTCTCGATTGACCACCTGATAATTGAGTTACTTTCGTATCTAAAGTAAATTTTTCGCCAGCTAATTCATTTGCCATAGAAAAACATTTAGCGATTATAGCTTTTTCATTTTCTACTTCTTTGCCTAAACGAACTTTAGCATGCATAGTCAAAAAATCTTCTACAGTAATATCCATGATAAAATTCATATTTTGTGATAATTGAGCTACTAATTTTCCTTCTAAATTAAATCTAGCTTCATCATCTAAAATTTCATCATCAATTAAAATCTGTCGTTTTGTCGGTGTATCTTCTTGTGCTAAACATTCAATATCTGCAAGTAATCTACTTTTCCCAGAACCTGTTGGCCCTACAATACTTATTACTTGCCCTGCAAAAATCTCTACTTGGATATTTTCAGCTTCGCCTAATTTATTTTTGCCACCATTGATGGTTAATTTATGTACTTTTACCTCATCTTTATTTTCTAAATTCTGCATAGCTGAAAGATATTTTTTTAGTTCATCAGCAATATTGCCATCACGAATACCTACTTGCCATAAATCTTCTTCATCTATATCTTCAAAAGCCTTAGCAAAAGTCAAATTATCCGGCAAATTCCATAGACCTGTATTATCCAAATAATCTTTGATTTGAGGATACGCTTTTTTTATTTCTCCAATTGTATGAGTTTCTACAAATTCTTTAAAATCCATAATTTCCACCTAATCAATTAAATTCCATTTTCTTAGTCATGCCCAATTGATATTTTTCACCAATACGCATTTCATCTGTACAATATGAACATACAGCAGCTGGCGAAGTAAAACGCAATTTTTTTCCTTCTAATGTATCTATATCTTCAATTTTATTTATATATTTTTTCAACATAAATGCACCTTGACCAGTTATGCCATTGATAAAAATAACTTGTGCCTTAGGATTTGCTTGATAGACATTATACATAAATACTTCGCGTTCAGCTTGAGAAATAATATCTCCTTTAGTGATGACTATTACATCTGCAAATTTCACCATTGGCCCAATTTTTCTCGGTGTATTAATCCCTGATAAGCAATCTATTACACCAATGGCCAATACATCTTGAATATATGGCGAACAGCGATTGCAAAGACCTGCACTTTCGGTAATCAAATAATCTAAATTTTGACTTTTTCCCCAAGCTACAGCTTCTTCAATATTGCTGATAAAAAAATTGGTCTGGACAAATTTTTTCCTGATAAACCAATCTGTATCGGTATATTCGCTTTTTCATATGGTTCTTTATCAAAAGTCGTCAAGCAATCAAATTTAATAACGCCTGCTTTTTGCTTTTCTTTATGTAATACTTCTATTAATCGCAAAATTACAGAAGTCTTGCCCACAGATGGTGGCCCTGCTAAAGTTATTAATTTCACCAAAATCATCTCCATCATAAATTGCTAAATTTTATTATATAGCAATAAACTAAAAAAAAATAGGTTAAGCACTTTAGACTTTATTTTCATAAATCCATGCTCAACCTATTTTTACTTATTTTATAAAATTCTATTTTCTATTTAAAATAATATTATATATTAACCAATTTCGCCTTCAAGCTCTGTACCGCGTACTCTTACTGGTCGATTATGTTCATCAACCATGACTACATCAGGCACTAAATTTTGAGCTTCTTCTTTTGTCATCATAGCATAAGCAATAATAATAACTGTATCGCCAACTTGTGCTTTACGTGCTGCTGCTCCATTTAAACAAATCACACCGCTACCACGTTTACCTGCAATTGTATAAGTTTCTAATCTAGCACCATTGTTATTATTTACTACTTGTACTCTTTCTCCTGGTAAAATACCTGCAAGCTCTAACAATTCTTCATCAATAGTGATGCTTCCCATATATTCTAAATTTGCTTGAGTTACTGTAGCACGATGAATTTTTCCATGAAACATATTATATAACATTATTATTTATCCTCCAAAATGACATTATCTATTAAACGAGTTGTACCAAATTTTACAGCTAAAGCTAATAATACTCTGCCTTCAATTTTATTTCCTACTGGTTTTAATCCTGGCAATTTATACATTTCTACATAATCAATTTGACTTGTTTTTTCAGACTGTATAGTATCTTTTACTAAATTTAATATAGCTTCTACATCTCTTTGACCATTAGTAAATGCTTCTTTTGCCAATCTTAAACTCTTAGATAAAATCAACGCAGATTTTCTTTCTTCTGGAGATAAATAAGTATTTCTTGAACTTTTAGCAAGTCCATCAGCTTCACGAATGATAGGCATGATGCGAAGTTCTACATTGAAAAATAAATCATCTACCATACGGCGTAAAACTTCTGTTTGCTGAGCATCTTTTAAGCCAAAATATGCTCTATCTGCTCGAGATAAATTGAATAATTTACTAACTACTGTAGTAACTCCACGGAAATGAATAGGTCTTGTTCTACCACATAAAACTTTTGTGATATCACCTGTAACTTCTACCCATGTCATATCTTCATTAGGATATAAATCTTTATTTTTTGGTGCAAATACTACATCTGCTCCTGCATTTTGTGCTACTATGCAGTCATTTTCCAAAGTACGAGGATAAGCTTCATAATCTTCATTTGGCCCAAACTGAGTAGGATTTACAAACACACTGACGATTGTAATATCATTTTCTTTTGCTGAAGCATTAATAAGTGAAGCATGACCTTCATGCAATGCTCCCATAGTTGGTACCAAACCAATAGATTTGTTTTCCTTCTTAAAATTAGCGACTAATTCACGTAATTTAGCCACATCTTGACATAAAAATCAACTTTTTTTCTTCTCCTTTAATGTTCTTATAACAAACAAAAAGAGACTGTAATGAACTTACATAAAAGCACGAAAAAAAGTACATCTCGACACGAAATGCACTTTCCCTATTAATTAAATATAATTGATTTGATTTCATAACAAAAAAATCCATCAACTATATTTTATATTTAAAATTCTGCAAGTTCGTCTCGGTCATAGTGATCCAAGCGTCTTTTTCTTTTTAAATTTTACCTTATTAAATTATTTATTTAAAATTAAACAACTAAGATACAGTTCAAATTATTAATATATATTGATACTGTTCACTATTGTTTGTTACGAAGCACATAATACCACAGAAAAAAATTCAACTGCAAGTATTTAAATAAAAAAAGCTACTCATCATAATAATTATTATAAAGTAGCTTTTTGTTATAGTTTTAATTATATTATCTGTCAAAATGGAGCTGATAACAGGATTTGAACCTGCGACCCATGTATTACGAATACATTGCTCTACCAACTGAGCTATATCAGCATCAATTTTCTTTTATGATAAAATATTTTAAATTTATTGTCAATATTTGCTTCATATAATTATACAAAATATCAAATCTAGCTTATAATATAATCAAATATAAAGTATTCATATTAGAAATACTACCATTAGTTTGGATTTGGAGGCTTTTTATGGAATTAAATCAACTAGAATATTTTGTTGCTCTAGCCCATATAAAAAACTTTACTAAAGCAGCAAAATCTCTGAATGTGTCTCAGCCAGCACTTAGTCGTTCAATCAGTCGCTTAGAAAAAGATTTAAATATACCTCTTTTCATCAGAGATAGCCGTAAAGTAAATTTAACTCAATATGGTCAAACATTTTTAACTTATGCTGAACGTATCTTACAAGAATTAGAAACTGCCCGCCAAGATATAACTAATATGGCTGAACCAGATAGCGGAGTTGTAAATTTATCTTTTATGCACTCTTTAGGTGTATATCTTGTGCCAGAATTATTAAAAGAGTTTCGTAAAATCTATCCTAAAATACAATTTCGCCTTAGTCAAAATCATTCTTTCTTATTATCAAAACAATTATTCAAAGGAGAGTCCGATTTATGCCTTTGTAGTTCTCCGATAAATTCTGAAGATATTGCTTGGGTTCCATTATTAACAGAAGAATTATTCATCATCGTTCCTTCAACTCATCCACTTGCTCATCGCAGTTCTATAAATATCACAGAAGTTGCTAGCGAGCCATTTATTACTTTAAAACCAATGTATGGGCTACGCACTAAAACTGAACATATCTTTGAAGTAGCTTCTATTCGTCCTAAAATACGTTTTGAAGGTGATGAAATTGTTACTGTAGCTAGTTTAGTAGCAGCTAATTTAGGTGTTTCACTCGTGCCTAAAATTCCTGGAATGGAACATCTCGATATAAAATTCATTTCTGTAGATAATCCAAAATGCACTCGTGATATCGGTCTTGCATGGTATGCTAATAAACCTCTTTCCCTTGCTGCCCATCGTTTTCAAAATTTCATAATTGATAAATTTAACCATGAATAATCATAAATATACTTAAATATCCTTGCAGTTTTAGATTTTGAATGATATGCTAAGTTATTGTAAGTGTAAAATTACTTACAATATTAATATATAAAATGGAGGAGCACCTAATTGAAAGCAGTTATTTTTGATATGGACGGAGTCATAATCGATAGTGAATCCATTCATGCTGATATGAAAATACGCACTTTAACACATTTTGGTATCCCTTGTAGTATGGAAGATTGTGTAGCCTATGTTGGTCGTTCTGCCAAAGCATTTTTTACAGATTTTGCCAAATTTGCTACAACTCCCGTTTCTATTCAAGAAATGGTCGATTATAAGCATCGCATTTATTTAGAATATATTCAAGAAAGTAATTCCATCTATCCGATTGATGGCGTTTTAGATTTACTTTATCAATTACACAGCGAAGGTATTCCTGTAGCTTTGGCTTCTTCTGCTGATAGAAAAGTTATCAATGCTGTTTTAACAAAATTCGGCTTAATGGATTGTTTTGAATATATTTTAAGTGGTGCAGAACTTCCTGCTAGCAAGCCAAACCCTGCAATTTATCAGTTAACAGCTAAAGCTTTAGGCTTTGCGCCAGCTGATTGCGTAGTAATTGAAGATGCTACTGCTGGTATTATGGCGGCTAAAGATGCTGGAGCTTATTGTATCGCATATGATAATCCAAATTCTGGCCCACAAGATTTATCTCGTGCTGATAAAATCGTTTCTTCATTATCCGATATAGTTGTTTCTGATATTCTTCAAAATTAATTTTGTTGAGGTTTTATTATGGAAAAATTTAAATTTTACTGTCCTACAGAAATTATTTTTGGCAAAGATAGTGAATTATCCACTGCTTCATTAATCAAAAAAATACAATGGTCATAATGTATTAATAGTATACGGCGGTGGCTCAGTAAAACGTTCTGGACTGCTTGATAAAATTTGTCAACAATTATCCAATGATAATTTATCTTATATGACCTTAGGTGGCGTTCAACCAAATCCTGTTGTTTGCTTTGTAAATGACGCTGTAAAAAAAGCATATCAAGCCAATATTGATTTTGTCTTAGCTATCGGTGGCGGTTCTGTCATCGATACAGCTAAAGCCATTGCACATGGATTAAAATATCCACAAAATGATATTTGGGATATCTGGACAAAAAAATAACCTTGACTAATACTACTCCTATGGGTAGCATTGTTACTTTAGCTGCTGCCGGTAGTGAAACAAGTGATTCTGCTGTTTTAACTAACGAACAAACAGGTCAAAAACGTGGTCTTAGTACGCCATTTAATCGTCCATGTTTTGCTATTATGAACCCTCAATTAACTTACAGTGCCCCAAATTATCAAAAAGCCTGTGGTATTGCCGATATTTTAATGCATACATTAGAACGTTATTTTGCCAAAGAACAAAATAATTATCTCACAGATTATATCGCTGAAGGTCTATTAAAAGATGTCATCACGCAAGCTCCAATCATGATAAATGAGCCTACAAATTATATTGCTCATAGTGAAATTATGTATGCTGGTTCTTTGTCCCACAATGATATAACAGGTCTTGGTCGCACTAAAGATTTTAGTGTACATAAATTTGGTCATGAATTAAGTGCTAAATATAACGCTACGCATGGAGCCTCATTGACTGCTATCTGGTCATCATGGGCTAGATATATCTATCAAAAAGATGTTCAGCGTTTTTGTCATCTAGGAAAAATCTTATTTAATATTGATACATTAAATAAAACTGATGAAACTATTGCCCTTGAAACTATCAAACATTTTGAAGACTTCTTCACTAGTCTAAACTTACCTATAAATATCAGCCAATTAGTGAGAAAAACATTAACTGATGAAGAATTGACTTATCTCACTTCAATGTGTACAGATAATAATACAAAAACCATCGGCAATTTTTCACCATTAAATTATCAAGACGTCTATGCTATTTTTAAATTAGCAAATCATTAAGTAAAAGGTGTTTTTTATGGATATGCAAAATTGTACACTTTGCCCTCGTTTATGCCATGTTGACCGCACTAAAAATTATGGTGTCTGTCATGCTAGTGATAAAGTGGAAATTGCTCTCATATCCTTACATCAATGGGAAGAACCGTGCCTATCCGGAACAAATGGAGCAGGCACGGTTTTTTTCCTCTCATTGTAATATGAGATGTATCTTCTGCCAAAATCACGAAATCAGCACTGAAGGTAAAGGATTTCCTGTAACTATTGAGCGTTTAACTCAAATTTTTTTAAGAACAACAAGCTCGTAATGCCCACTGTTTAGAATTAGTAACACCAACTCACTACGTTTTACAAATAATTGAAGCTCTAAAATTAGCCAAAAAACAAGGTCTATCTATTCCTGTAGTCTATAATACAAGTGGCTATGAACGAGTTGAAGTCTTAGAAATGCTCAAAGACTATATTGATGTATTTTTGCCTGATTTTAAATACTACTCACCAGATACTGCCAAAGAATTTTCTCATGCTCTTGATTATCCTCAAGTAGTCAAAAAAGCCATTGATAAAATGTTTGCACTTGTAGGTAAACCGCAATTTAAAGATAATATCATGCAAAAAGGCGTCATCATTCGCCATTTAATCTTGCCATGGTATTATAAAGAAAGTATGGAAATTGTAAAATATATCTGGGAAAAATATCATGATGATGTTTATCTTAGCCTTATGAACCAATATACGCCTATGTATAAAGCACTTACTCACCCTAAACTAAAACGCAAATTGACAACTTTTGAATATGATAAAGTTGTAGATTATGCACTTGATTTAGGCTTTAAAAATTGCTATATCCAACAAGGCAAAACAGCTACAACTAAATTTGTACCTCATTTTGATGGCACTAATGTATATTAATTTATCATCTTAAAGGAGATTTGTTATGCGTAGATTTAAACAAGCTTTACCTTCATCAGAAAATATAGCTATTCTAAAACAAAAAACTCATGGTATTTTAGCACTTTGCGATGAAAAATCTTTTCCTTATACCGTTCCTTTAAACTATGTATATCTCAATGACAAAATCTATTTTCACTGTGCCAATGTAGGTCACAAATTAGATATTATCCGTCAAAATAATAAAGCTTCTTTTTGCATCATAAATCAAGATGCTGTCATTCCGGAAAAATTCACTACCGCTTATTCTAGTGTCATAGTTTTTGGCACTATTAAAGAAATCACAGCTGAAAATGATAAACAAATAATCCTAGAAGAATTTATCCGTAAATTTTCTGCTGATTATTTTACAGAAGGACTAGAAGAAATAAAAACCTACATTAAACGCACTTGCATTTTAGAATTAAATATTGATGAAATAACAGGAAAAGAAGGACTTGAATTACAAAAATTAAGACATAAATAAAAAAACAAAAGCTGTAGTTTAAAAACTACAGCTTTTATCTTGTACAGGATTATAAAAAGGGGTTTTGGTATTTTGAGGTTTTTATTTTAAATAAGCATCTATTAAAGATTTAAATTTATCTTTAGAGAAGAAACCAGATTCACGATGAATAATTTCGCCATCTTTTACGAATAATAAAGTAGGTACTACCATTACTTCATATTCTTCAGCAAGTTTTACATTTTCATCAATATCTATTTTTAAAATATCAAAATCATATTCTGGAGCTACTTTTTCAAGTACAGCACCCAACATTTTACAAGGGCCACACCATGTAGCGAAGAAATCTACTACAAAAGTCCCTTTATTTTCTAATAATTTATTAAAAGCATTTGCATCTGCATGTACTAACATTATTTTTGCCTCCAAACTGAATAATTCTATAAGTTATCTCACTTGATGATTTTATTATAAATGATTTTCAATCATAGTTCAGTGACTTCATCACAAAAACTAACAAATAATTATTATTTTTTACAAATATTTTATCATAATAATTTATAATACTAATTTTCTTCTAAAACTATTAAAACAATATATTATCATACAACTTATAAGATAAAATAAACATGTACATATAGCGAAAATCTTCTTTGAATAAAAAAATTATTTATTAAAATTTAACAAAATCCCTTTTATTTCTTAGAATATTGATATATAATAGATTTTGTTATGAAAGTCGTTATAAATTATTAAAAAAATTGAAATAATTTATAATATACTATATAATATAGATAAATCAAATATTTATCATACAACTTTGTAAAAATCTTAATAAATATTAATATATGTGCGGAGGTTCTATAATATGCAAACAAATGAAATGATTAAATCTAATATTGAACAGGGTTTAACTACTCTTGGTATTGAATTCGGTTCCACTCGTATTAAAGCAGTATTAATTAATACTGACCATGAACCAATTGCTGTTGGTGCTTATGACTGGGAAAACAGTCTTATCGATGGCATTTGGACTTATAGCGAAGAAGAAATCTGGGCTGGTCTTCAAGGTTGCTATAAAAATTTAGTTGAAGAAGTAAAAGCAAAATACGACGTTACTATCACTAAATTAGCTGGTCTTGGTTTCAGTGCAATGATGCATGGCTATCTTGCTTTTGACGAAAAAGATACTTTACTTGTACCATTCCGCACTTGGAGAAACAATATCACAGGTCAAGCTTCTCATGAATTAATTAAATTATTCAATTACAATGTTCCTCAAAGATTTAGCATTGCTCACCTTTATCAGGCAATTTTAACAATGAAGAACATGTAAATAAAATCAAATTCTTCACTACATTAGCTGGTTTTGTTCATTGGAAATTTATCTGGTGAAAAAGTACTCGGTATCGGTGAATGCTTCTGGTATGCTCCCAATCGATATCAACACTAAAGATTACAATGAAAAAATGCTTGCTGATTTCGATGCACATATCGCTGATAAAAATTATCCATGGTCTATCCGTGAAATTCTACCAAAAGTTTTAGTTGCTGGTGAAAATGCAGGTTATTTAACTGCTGAAGGTGCAAAACTTCTCGACCCAACAGGAACACTCCAAGCTGGTACTCCTATGTGCCCACCAGAAGGTGATGCTGGTACTGGTATGGTAGCTACAAATACAGTTACAAAACGTACAGGTAATGTATCTGCTGGTACTTCTGTATTCGCTATGATTGTTCTTGAACGTGATTTATCCAAAGTTTATGAAGAACTCGATATGGTTACTACTCCTGCTGGTGATTTAGTAGCTATGGCTCATTCCAATAACTGTACAACAGATTTAAATAGCTGGATTAGCCTCTTCCATGAATGCCTCACTAGCTTTGGCGTAAAAGTAGATGCTAACGAATTATTCTCCACATTATATAATAAAGCTTTAGAAGGCGATGCTGACTGCGGTGGCTTACTTGCTTATTGCTATCATTCTGGTGAACATATCACAGGCTTTACTGAAGGTCGTCCATTATTTGTTCGTAAATCCGACAGCAAATTCAATTTAGCAAACTTCATTCGCGTACATCTTTCTACAGCTCTTGGCGCTATGAAAACTGGTTTAGATATTTTAACAAAAGAAGAAAATGTTACTATCGAACAAATTTTAGGTCATGGTGGCTTATTTAAAACTAAAGGTGTAGGTCAAACAATCATGGCTAATGCTATCGGCGCTCCTGTAACAGTTATGGAAACAGCAGGCGAAGGCGGTGCATGGGGGTATTGCACTCTTAGCTGATTATATGAATAATAAAGAAAACTTATCTCTTGATGAATATTTAAGCACTAAAGTATTCAAAAATAGCGTTGCCGAAACTATTGCTCCAACAAAAGAAGGTATCGAAGGTTTTGAAACATTCATGACTAGATATCGCAACGGTCTTGCTATTGAACAATCTGCTATTGATAATTTAAAATAAAAAATCTCTTCTAAAAAGACAAGTCATTTGGCTTGTCTTTTTATTTTGTACTTTAATGTATTTTTTATTCATTAGCTAAAAATATTGTAAACCAAAAAAATATTTTATATAATATACAAGTATTTTTTCTAAGAGCCTTTTTATTTATCATTCATATTTCTTAGAAAATAAATTTTACATAAAGGAGTTTTGGATATGAACTTATCTTTGACATACTCCCCATGCCTAAATGCAGGGATTCCTGGATACAAACGATACTTGCCTACTAAAATAGCAGGTCTTACTATATCTCTCCAAAGAAGGTTGATGCCCCAACCTTCCATATATTTATAGCAGCATTTCTATCTCTATCGTGGCTGGTTTTGCACT
>ENA-OQEL01000352-OQEL01000352.1-human-gut-metagenome-genome-assembly--contig:-NODE-352-length-17446-cov-3.932791_pt1 | contig 17446 bp, 24 predicted proteins | sample MGYA00242796_ERZ504637 | MGnify/ENA primary metagenome ERZ504637 (study PRJEB26092, sample SAMD00036306) | human gut metagenome | host: Homo sapiens | study: EMG produced TPA metagenomics assembly of... | reverse complement strand
CGATATTAAGTGAAACATTATTTACCGCTTTCTGTTTTCTAAAATATTTACATAGATTTTGTGTCTGTAACATCATTTCCATCTTTACTATCCTTCCTTCTATATTTCATTTCTTACTGAAATATAACCTAACAGAAAAAAATAAAGATTTGATGAAGATTTATTCCCGTATGGAATAAACCATCAATTGAATATCATTATCAGAACTCGGCTTTCCACTGAAATCAGCAAAGCTGTTACAAATACGAAGTCCTAATTTACAGAATATCTCCGTGATTTCATCCAAACTATATAACCTTATAGGATTTCCTTCTTTCATTTCAGGCTTATAAAGTGCTTCTCCATACATATAGTCTACAAATCATCTATCCATTGCTTTATTAATGGCATCATCAAGTGACTCTGCCTTTACTCTCTGTACTCTTGAGAGCACTTCCTTTATCTCGACATCAAATTCTTTTTCCATCCGGTAACCGCCTCCTACTCCAATCATTTTCATCGGCTCTTTTCTTCCTTTACCTGCTTTTTCTGAAATGGAGTAAAGGAGTGGCAACATCCCTAGTTAATAAAAACTGGATTTTTACTATGAGAACGGCGGCTATGAGATAGAAATTGCATATACTGGCGAATAAAAGAACCGCTGTTGCATGGTTTATTGGCTTCCATGTAGCTGGTATTCGGCTGAGGTATTGAAAGAGCTGGGATTGAAATGAGGGAAGTGGATAAATGTTTTGATTGACGAAATAACCTATACATGATAGTATAAATCCAAAGATGATGGTCTATCAGAGAGACTGTTATATATCTTCAAGTTTAAAAAGATAAATTTCAATAATTTTTCAAAAATCAGAATCGACAATTCATGACAAATCAACCCTGAATCGGGGAACGTTTCTCATAGAAAAGAACTACAAAAAAGTAAGAAAATAAAAACCGGAAAACCATTGTCTGTAGTATAAGTATTTGTTATTATGAAGTAAATAGAGGATATTTTACAAAGTAAAGCTTAATCTATAGAATCTGCCAGTGGCGGGCCTCTGTAGATACCAAGGTATACAAAAGGAGAATGAAAAAACGAAAAAAGAAGACATGTCCTGTATCGACTGCGCAGTAAAAAACTGCAACAAAATGGATAAAACCTATCCGGATTTCTGTCTGACAACACACATGGATGAAGAAGTTCTAAATGAAGCTATGGAATGCTACAATGAAGACGAGAACCGCAAAGTAACAATCGCTGCAGCTGAAGTAGAGTATGAGAATTACTGCAAACATACCCGTGTCGAAGAAATCATGGATTTTGCAAAGAAGATTAATGCGAAAAAGATCGGGATCGCAACCTGTGTCGGATTGTTGAAAGAAAGCCGTATCCTGGCAGATATCCTGCGCAGACATGGCTTTGAGGTGTATGGTGTCGGCTGTAAAGCCGGAACACAGAAGAAGACATCGGTCGGCATCCCGGAATGCTGCGAAGGTGTCGGTGTGAATATGTGTAATCCGATCCTGCAGGCAAAGCTTCTGAACAAGGCGAAGACGGACCTGAATGTTGTGGTGGGACTTTGTGTGGGGCATGACAGTCTGTTTTACAAATATTCCGAGGCACTGACTACGACAGCAGTGACGAAAGACCGTGTATTGGGGCATAATCCTGTGGCGGCGCTTTATACTGCGGATAGTTATTATTCGAAGTTGAAGAAGAGTGAAGAAGAGTAATATTTCTAATTTGGGGTCGTTTAAAGATACATATCAGAATAATTTTTACTTGTAATATATATAATATGGATGATGATCAGAAAAGCACTGCTATACAAAATTTTATCTAAACTGAGTTCTATCACATGATAATAATTAATTATATTCTTCGATAGATATTCTTTGTTCCACAGTCCATGTATGAAATGATATATGATAACATAAACAAAAAGTAACGCTTTCTATTGTACATATATGTGCTACACAAAAATGGCTCGATGAATCGGGTCATCAACTGAATTTTCTCTTTCAACTGTCAATGATTCCACAGTTATAACTTCACCTAGAACATTTTTAAAACGGCACCAGCGTGGATGTATTTGTCCGTTCATATCAAAAACAGCCGATACCTGTGTCTTAAAACTGTCATTTTCCATTTTAATACCTCTTAAATTTGATTGTTTATGATTCATTTAACCATTAATTTGAATTATAGCACATTTTTACTTATATATCAAACATACGTTCTTTAACTATAATATATAGTTTCATTTAAACTTATCAACTAATTTGTTTATTAAAATATGTTATTTTATATTGATTTATAGTTATTCTGACACTATAATAAAAAGTAAATATAACTATAGTTAAATTGATACAACGAAAGGCATTTATATGGGAAATTACTACAGCTACAAGCGTATATCAACAGACACTGAACGTCAAAAACTTCAACAGACAGATTAAATCGCTTGAGAGATATGCAAAAGACCACGACATAGAATACTTGATAGATTTTTACAGAGGAAAAAAGTCTGCCAAAAATTTTTAACAGACAGACCCCAATTTAAAAAAATTGGATAAATTGCTGCAGGGCGGAGACACAGTTGTGTTCAAGGATTTGTATCGTTTTACCAGGGAAGCAGAAAATGGCTATAAGAAATACATGGAATGGCTCGACAGAGGTATTAACATGGTATTTCTTGATAATCCAACGGTAAGTAGCGACTACATTCGACAAATGATGACAACGGCAGAGCAACAGGACATTGTAACCAAAACTGCTATGGAAAGCATTATTAAGCTTCTGATCATAGTGGAGCTGGACCGGGGAGAGAAGCAGCGCCTTTATATATCCCAGTCTATTAAAGATGGAATTGCTGCAAGCAATAAGAAGAGTGGAAGAAAACCAGGCCAGCTTGATAAGATGTCTGATGCTCTCAGAGAGGATATTTTGAAATATTTGTCTGATAGGTCTATCAAACAAGTGGATTTAATGAGGAAGTATAATATAAGCAGAAATACATTGAAGAAGTATGTTTATAAAATTCAAAACCATAATATAATATAAAACTTTTATAGAAATATAATTCTGATATCTGATTTGATGGTCAAAAGGTATTCTCTCGATACGATGAAAGCACTAATGGAAAGACAGAATCCGTTGTATGGCAGAATCGACCTTACGCTGAACCTGAAACCGATGGACTACTATGACTCTGCATTGTTTTATCCTGAATTTTTAGAAGAAGATAAGGTAAGATTGTTTAGTGTGTTTGGCGGAATTTCGTATTATAACCGGCTGATTGATGCCCAAAAAAGTGTGCGGGAGAATATCATAGAGCTTATCGCCTCATCCGGGGCACGCCTGGAAAATGAGGTAGCGATGTACCTGAATTCGGAAATTTCCAAAATTACAAGAGTACTACATTTAAATATGTTTGTCATAACTGGATATAGCTTCAAACTATGACTAACCGCAAAAGAAATGTATTATACAAAGTCATAGTGACATGGTAGGATAACCCTAGAAAACGAACAAAAAAACACAGGAGGTTATCAATATATGAGTACATTAAAGACACCATTTCGCTATGATTTTGTAGGAAGCTTTTTAAGACCAGAAAAGCTTAAAGCAGCCAAAAAAAGCGTTTGAAGAAGGAACAATCACACAGGAAGAACTCGACCGCGTGACGGATGAGTGCGTGACAGAGATCGTTGCAAAGCAGAAAGTAGCAGGATACCATGCGATTACAGATGGGGAATTCAGAAGAAAATTCTGGCATCTGGATTTTATGTGGGGATTTGAAGGAGTTACCCATGAAAAAGATGGTGGCGGCGTACAGTTTAACGGAGAGATGGCAGACCTTGAGGCTACTTATCTGGTGGGAAAGGTAAAAGCAAAGGTGCATCCGTTTGTAGAGTATTTCAAATTCTTAAAGCAGTTTGAAGATGAACAGACCGTTGCAAAGTATACCATTCCGGCACCGGCGCAGATGTATCAGCAGATGATCGTTCCGCAGAACATTGAGCAGACAAGAAAATTTTATGCGACAGATGATGAATTGATCGAGGATATCGGTAAGGCATATCAGGATGTGATCAAACAGTTCTATTCAGCAGGATGCCGTAATCTGCAGCTTGATGACTGTACCTGGGGTGCAATTGTCGGAGATGCTGCAAAGCAGAGATACCAGTCACTTGGTGTTGATATTGAAGAGGTAAAGGCACGGCTTTTGAAAGTAAATAATCTGGCACTGGAAGGAAGACCGGAGGATATGGTGATTACTTCCCACATTTGTCGCGGAAATTATCACTCTACATTTTTTACAAGTGGACCATATGATTCTGTAGCTGACTATGTATTTGCCCAGGAGCATGTGGACGCATTACTTTTGGAGTATGATGATGCGAGATCCGGTGGTTTTGCACCGCTTGCAAAAGTGTCTCCGGACAAGAAAGTTGTACTTGGACTTATTACAACAAAGAAACCGGAACTGGAAGATAAGGATAAGGTGATCGCAAGAATTCACGAAGCAGAAAAGTATATTCCGCTTGAGCGTCTATGCTTAAGTCCACAGTGTGGATTTGCATCCTGTGAGATTGGAAATAAGATCACAGAGGAACAGCAGTGGGCAAAACTTGCACTTGTAAAAGAAATTGCAGAAGAAGTTTGGAAATAGAATATTGTTTCACGAATAAACCCCGTATAGATTGTCTATAATAGAAAATCTGTACGGGGTTTTATGGTATATCTGCAACAATTTAAAAAATTTCATAATTTTTCCCCAAACAGATTCATCTCCAACTGAAGAGATAATAATACACTGGAGATTAACATAGGCATTAATAGTTTGCCAGTGTTCATTAACGGAATAGAGATTGAATATTGTCCTATGTGCGGACGTAAACTGAAGTACAGATTATTAAATGAATACAGTTAAAAAGGGGCTGTGAAATAAGTCCCTAAAAGAAATAGGACCATTCGTTCATGCGAAAGGTCCTATTTTTGTGGTAAAATTAACTTGCGATGAAAACTTTACACAATAATTATTGTAATTCAAAACAAGGATATTTACCACTGTTTCTTTCAGATTGTTTGGATCTGCTGGATCCTGTTTTAACATTTGACAGATTGATGGGAGGAATCGATTTAAACAAGTATCTGACGGATATTCCGGAGTACACAACCGGACGACTCAGATATAATCCAGTCAACATGTTAAAAACAGTACTTTTCGGATTTATGACTAGCGGCTACTGCTCTCTGAGAGAACTGGAAGACAACTGCAAAGTTAATATCAGGTTCATGTATCTCATGGATCACCAGACTCCGTCATACAGAACCTTTGGATATTTCATCAATGAAATACTTCAAGATAAGATTGAAAACATTTTTAACGACATCAATCATGCTATCTTTAACGATGAGCATGTAGATCTGCAACATCTCTACATCGACGGCTCCAAGTTTGAAGCAAACGCAAACAAGTATACCTGGGTATGGAAGAAGGCTGCCGAAAAGTTCCGTTACAAGCTTTACGAAAAAATCACTGCGGAGATTGAGGAGATTAATGCAGAAATCGCATGGAGCGGGGTGCAGATCACAACAAATCCGGAGTATGTACCGGATTATCTGAATGAAATCGTTGAGCAGCTAGTACTTTTATGGGAACTGGATACAAGTACATTTGTTTACGGAAGTGGAAAGCGAAAATCCAAAGAACAGCGTCATTATGAACACTTGACTACTTTCTGTCAGAAACTTCAAGAATACATACAAAAAATTGAAATCTGTGGTCCTAATCGAAACAGTTACTCTAAAACAGATAACTCAGCTACCTTTATGCGTATCAAAACGGATTACATGGGCAATGATCAGCTTCTGCCAGCATATAATGTACAGATTGGTGTAACAGATGAATATATTGCAGTTGTTGACGTGAACCATTATCGTTCGGATATGGATTGTTTCGTTCCTTTGATGGAGCACTTCAAACAAACTTATGGATTCTATCCCAAATATCCTGTGGCAGATGCTGGATATGGCTCATACAACAATTATATTTTCTGTGAACAGAACGGAATTGAAAAGTATATGAAATTTCCAATGTTTAAAAAGGAAACTAAGGATGAGAAATATCATGAAGATCCATTTCGTGCAGTTAACTTCAGAATTGATGAGCAAGGTGTCATGAGATGTCCTAACGATAAAGCATTCCATTTTTTATACAGAAAAAATGTGAGGGGAAATCAATACGGACGTAAGGAAGAATTGTATGAATGCGAAGACTGTAGTGGATGTCCATATGCAGAGAAATGTAAGAAGACAGATAAGAATCGAACCGTTCGGATCAATCAGGAATTAACTTCCATGCATCAGGAAGTAATCGAAAACCTAGAAAGTATCCACGGTGCGTTATTACGAATGAACCGTTCGATACAAGCAGAAGGCACTTTCGGAATTATGAAAAACGACCGTTGGTACAAGAGAATTGTCCGAAGAGGTATTCATTCAGTCAAACTGGAAGTTTTACTCGTGGCGATAGGCCACAATCATATATAAATATCAGAAAAAAAAGATGAGAAACAGAACTGCCGCATAGATTCAAAAAAAGAATTTCTATGGGGTAGGGGAAGTGCGCTTTCTTTGCGCATGATTTCAGTCATTTATACACAACAGGTTACAAAAAGGGAGATGCGAAAAAACTCAATCGAGTTTTTTCACATCCCCTTTTTACTTTCCTTTCCTGAATGTGTATTTTCATGGGAAGAAGTCTCTTTTTCTTCATTTAGATTGTCAATCATGCGCTCAATCAGCATTTTCTTGATGTAGACATCAAAGCTCAGCATGCAGATAAAGCTGAATGTGTGGAGAAATTTCTGATCCTCATCAGGAAAATCCTCAAATGTCTCACCGGCAATCTTGTATTTCTTGCCGAGATCCTTTAAGAGCTTCTGCGATTCCTCCGCCTCTAAGCTGAAAACCTCAGTATAGACATCCTGCATCGTAAATCCGTCATCATTGCCGAAATACTTCTCGGTAAGCGGATTAAGAATTGAGCGGATATCGTTGATGCTTAATATATTTTTGAAATAATATATAAAAAGCAGTGTGAGCACATGCTCCTTAGAATACTTTTTCTTGTCCGGAGAAGGGAGCAGATTGTTTTTTGGCATAGTTGTTTATCATTGTCTTGGTAAGGATTTTGTCGCTTTCATAGCGCTTTGATGCAGCGAGCTGCTCGTCCATGAAGGTTGTGACCTGATCCATGTACAAATCAATATTTGGTATATCCTCCGGCTTTATGTAATCTATTGATTTAAGCTGCTTTAATAATTCTGATAAAAATTCTTTAACGTCATTCTCCATATCATCACCTCAGGCTTTTATTATATAGTATTGAAAACTATATGACAAGTTTTTTTTGAATTTTCTCATATTGGGTTGTACAAAACATATGTTTGTGATATGCTGTAAATAAATTATTTTTGTATTTATGGTATGTGTGCCTGTAAAAGACTGGAGAATTGAGAGGAAAACAGATGAACTTAGATATGTTGAATGAACAGCAAAGGGAGGCCGTTTTGACCACAGAGGGACCGCTTCTTATTTTAGCGGGGGCAGGCAGTGGCAAGACCAGGGTTCTTACATACAGGACTGCCTACCTGATAGATGAGTGTGGCGTCAATCCTTACAATATCATGGCAATCACCTTTACAAACAAGGCTGCGGGAGAGATGCGTGAGAGAATTGATGATATGGTGGGCTATGGTTCGGAAAGCATATGGGTTTCTACATTCCATTCGACATGTGTGCGTATACTGCGCAGGTATATTGACAGGCTGGGATATGACACGAATTTTACCATATATGATGCTGACGACCAGAAGGCTCTGATGAAGGACATCTGCAAGCGTCTTGAGATAGATACCAAGATGTATAAGGAAAAGATGTTTTTAAATGTCATTTCATCTGCAAAGGATGAGATGATTGATCCGATAGAGTTTGAAAACCGCTTCACAGGTGACTTCGTGAAGCGCAAGCAGGCACTTGTATACAAGGAGTATCAGAATGCCCTAAAGCAGAATAACGCACTCGATTTTGATGATTTGCTTGTGAAGACAGTAGAGCTTTTTAAGCTGGATAAAGAGGTGCTGGATTACTATCAGGAGCGCTTCAGATATATCATGGTGGATGAGTATCAGGACACAAACACCGTGCAGTTTGAGCTTATCAGGCTTCTTGCCATGAAGTATAAGAATCTGTGTGTGGTGGGTGATGATGATCAGTCCATTTACAAGTTCAGAGGTGCCAATATCTACAATATCTTAAACTTTGAGAAGCATTTTGAAGATGCAAAGGTCATAAAGCTTGAGCAGAATTACAGGTCTACCCAGAATATCCTAGATGCCGCCAACAGCGTCATTTCCAACAACGTGGGTAGAAAGGACAAGCGCCTTTGGACTGACAACGGAGCCGGAGACAGGATTACCTTTGAACAGCTTGAGAGTGGCTTCGAGGAAGCGGATTATGTGGCGCGTTCGATAGCGAGACTCGTGAGAAAGGGTGAGGCGCGCTATAAGGACTGTGCTGTGCTTTACCGAACCAACGCACAGTCGCGTCTCTTCGAGGAGAAATTTATTGCAGCCAACATACCATACAAGATTGTCGGCGGCGTGAATTTCTATGCCAGAAAAGAGATAAAGGATATCCTTGCATATTTAAAGACTATTGACAATGGCCATGATGACCTTGCGGTAAAGCGAATAATAAATGTGCCAAAGCGCGGCATCGGAGCTACAAGCATCAATAAGGTGACAGACTATGCCATTGAGAAGGGAATAGATTTCTATACGGCACTGCGCTATGTCGATGAGGTGCCGGGCATGGCGAGGTCAGCAGGCAAGATAAAGCCTTTTGTGATGTTTATACAGTCACTTCGTGCGAGAGCCGAGATGGATTCGGTTTCGCAGCTCATACAGGCAATAATCGATGAGACCGGCTATGTCGATGAGCTGAAGGCAGAGGGCACGGATGAAGCAGAGCAGCGTATTGAGAATATTGATGAGCTTATAAACAAGGCTGTTGATTACGAGCAGGGGGAGGAGAATCCTACTCTCAGTGGCTTTTTGGAGGAGGTAGCGCTTGTAGCCGATATAGACGGTCTTGACGAAAACAGCGACTATGTGGTTCTTATGACTCTGCACAGTGCTAAGGGACTTGAGTTTCCGAATGTGTATCTGGCGGGCATGGAGGATGGTCTTTTCCCAAGCTATATGTCAATCACGAGTGATGATGCGACAAGCGAGATAGAGGAGGAAAGGCGTCTTGCTTATGTTGGCATCACGAGAGCCAAGGAGCATCTGACCATCACATCTGCACGCATGCGTATGGTGCGTGGAGAGACACAGTTCAACAAGGTATCGCGATTTGTGAAGGAGATTCCGCGTGAGCTTATGTCAGGTGAGGTCTATGAGCCAAAGCGCCGTGATGATGACATTGAAAGAAATTCACAGAGCACCTACAGAAAGGCTAAGGAGGCCTTCAAAAAGACACCTACATACGGCACAGAGTATGCGACCACCTTTAATACACAGCGTACAAGGACACCTGTCTACACGCCTGTGAGCAATCAGAAGTCATTTGCCAGTGCCAATACCACCGGCGGCCTTTCATATAAGGTAGGAGACAGAGTATCACACATCAAGTTTGGCGCGGGAGAGGTCATGGCAATTGTAGAAGGCGGCAGGGATTATGAGGTCACTGTGGACTTTGACAAGGCCGGTACCAAAAAGATGTTTGCTTCATTTGCCAAATTGAAAAAAATTGACTAAAATTATTGTAAATTTTTATAGGAAAATTGGATATAATATGCTATAATGGATTTAACAAATAGCATTTGACAATTACTTTTGGAAAAGGAGCGGATTGAATTATGAGTAAAGTTGAAGAATTATTAAAGGACAACAAGCTTGCAGAGAAGCTCAGCATGGCAAAGCTTAATGACCTTCTCAAAAAAGAAGAGGAAGACAAGAAGCCTTCCAAGGCTGTTATCATATTTGCCATCATTGGTGTATTAGTTGCTGTAGCAGCAGCGGCATATGGTATCTACAGGTTTTTCACACCGGATTATTTAGATGATTTCGATGATGAGTATGATGATGAATTCGATGATGATTTCTTCGAGGATGAAGACGATGATGATGCTGAAGAGGAAAAAGAGGCACCAAAGACTAAAGAAGAGAAATAATCGTTTTTAGATAATGGGGGCTACATATGTAGTCCTCATTTTTCTTTATGTGTGAAGCAAGGCATTTGCAGTCAGGCATACAAAGGAATAATAAAGTATAAAGAGAGATAAGAATTACATGAAAAAGGATTTAGAGGAAACAGGAACCGTAGAAAGAGTAGACTTCCCAAACAAGGGAATAGCCGTTACAGATGATGGCGACAGAGTAATTGTGAAAAATACAATTCCGGGACAGAAGGTGGAATTTGTTGTAAATAAAGTAAAGCATCAAAGAGCAGAGGGCAGACTCATGGAGGTAATTGAGAAATCGCCTCTGGAGACAGAAGAGCCATGTCCTCACTTTGGAATGTGCGGGGGCTGTACATATCAGACAGTGCCTTACGAAAAGCAGCTTGATATGAAGCTAACCCAGGTGAAAAAGCTCATTTCGGATGCCATCGGCACTGAGGAAGAGTCAGGATATGAGTTTATAGGGATACATGGAAGTCCGAAAAAGAGTGAATACAGAAACAAGATGGAATTTTCCTTCGGTGATGAGTACAAGGATGGCCCTCTTGCGCTTGGCATGCACAAAAGAGGAAGCTTTTATGACCTTGTGACAGTATCAGACTGTCAGATAGTGGATGAGGATTTCAGGACAATATTAAAGGCAACACGTGATTATTTTTCAAAAAACAATATCCCATATTTCCACAGAGCAACACACAAGGGCTATCTGCGGCATCTGCTTGTCAGAAAGGCAACAAAAACCGGTGAAATCATAGTAGACCTTGTCACCACCACACAGACAGAGGGCTTCAACGAGGAGGAGCTGCTCGCAGGCTTTAGATATGCGCTTTTGACCAGGCACTATGACGGCAGATTCAAGGGCGTTTTACACACAAAAAATGACAGCGTGGCAGATGTGGTCAAAAACGAGGGCACAGAGGTGCTCTACGGAGATTCATATTTCTACGAGGAACTCTTAGGTCTGAAATTCAAAATCACACCATTCTCATTTTTCCAGACCAACTCACTAGGAGCGGAGGTGCTCTATGAGACTGCGAGAGAGTTTATCCTGGGAGATGACAAGGATTCGCTAAACGGTAAAACAGTCTACGACCTCTACAGCGGAACCGGCACCATCGCGCAGCTTATGGCACCGGTGTGTAAGGAAGTAGTAGGAGTCGAAATAGTCGAGGAGGCAGTTTGCGCAGCAAAGGAAAATGCAGCTCTTAATGGTCTTGATAACTGTAAATTTATAGCAGGTGATGTACTCAAGGTGCTTGATGAGATAGAGGAAAAACCGGATTATATAATTCTTGATCCACCACGAGACGGTATCCATCCGAAGGCTATCGGGAAAATCATAGAGTATGGTGTTGAGAATATGGTTTATATTTCATGTAAACCAACAAGCCTGGCAAGGGATTTGCAGATATTTATGGCCAGAGGGTATAGGGTGGAGAAGATATGCTGCGTGGATATGTTTCCGAATACTTACCATGTGGAGACGGTTGTCAAATTATCCCTAAAAAAAGATACACCTAAGATTGAGGTTACAATGGAGCCTGATGAAGAGAGTAATTATACCCCACAAGAAAAGGCTACTTATTCAAAGATTAAGGAATATGTGAAGGACAAGTATGGTGTGAATGTGCATACTTCTTATATTGCACAGGTAAAGCGTATGTGTGGTCTGGACATGAGCGAGAATTATAATAAGTCCAAGAAGGAGAAGCCAGAAGTGAAGCAATGTCCGCAGGAGAAGGTGGAGTATATTAAGGATGCGTTGAGGCATTTTAAGTTGATTTAGTTTGTGGAGGTTGGTATGCAGAGATATTTATTAACAATGTGTTATGAGCATGAAAATTATGTTAATGATATAGAAAGAAAAAAATCAATATAAAAATGATATTGTGTCAGTAATACATAAACAAAAGCTTCCTTTTTTCAAGAAACGGAAAATATTGAAACTAGTACAAGCTTTATGTGATATGCAATTTTTATTAGATGAATTGGAACAAACAGATTTAGTATTAAATGAAGAAGTCTGGAATTCGGATTGTTTAGAATATAATGTAAATCGAGTTTATGAGTTTATAGTACAGAATTCTATAGAATCACAAAGTGTAGACACGCAAGCAATTTGTGAGTGTTGTCGAGTTGAATCGGATATGGATATAAAGTATATAAAAATGAATGATACTTTACGAAAGAGCAAGGAAGATAACCCTATCATTGTTTTGGTGAGTGATATGTTTGTTCAACCATTTGTGATTAATGGAAATCACAGGATAAAAAAACGCATTTAATTCTGGTATTGATAGAATAGAAGTATATATTCTAGATGCTGATAATGTTATTCAATGCCTAATCTCGGAGGACTATAGAACTGCTTATAAGATTTACAAGAAATTACATAAATTGGTAGGAATGAAGTTGAACTGTTAACTTAATTTGAATAGGTTCAAAACTTAAAAATAGTGACACTGCTCCAAGGGGTTGAGGCTGTGTCAAAAAGTGTACATTTAGAAACTGAATAATAAGGGCATAAAATCAGTGCCAAAAAGTATAGACTTTCCATTATGGGAGGTCTCATTTTTTATGTAAGCATTTTAAGACAAAGGAAAGGAGCAAATAATCATGAAGAGCTATGGTTATCACAGAACAAGTACAAGAGAGCAGCATTTAGACACAGGTATTAACTGGTTCAAGTACGTCTACTTCTACGACAACAGGAACTACAGGAATAACAGGAACTACGTCAGGAAAAACGTATGTAACGAAGAAAGAACTATAAATGTTTCTGTAAAGGGAAGATAAATTTGATGATGAACAGGAACGAAAGGATGCACTTACCAATGGGTAACATCGATACATCCGTGGCAGGGGTTGAAAAATGTAGTGCCGTAGATGAGGCATTAAGCCTTTTCTATTTATAATATACAAGTTTGCATACTCGTCTAAAGAGGTTGAATTGATTTGTAATGAGTTAAAGGCTATTGCCAGACGAGAGGATTTTATGTGTAATAAGTTTGATTCAACCAAGTGTACCTACACACAAGTTCAAGATGCTCTTTCAAAAATAAATGAAAAACAGAGTATAAGGAAAAGTAAGGGCGTATATTACACTCCAAATGATGTGGTGCGTTTTATTCTTACAAACAGTATTAAAGCTTCATTTGGAAAATTTACGGTTTCCAATATCAGTGATATGAGCCAGAATAATATATCGTATTGTTCATTTTGCTGTAATAAAACCGTATTTGAAATTAAGACTCGCTATTTAATACAATTTAATGTTGCATAGCCATTGAGGTGTCGGTGTGTCGGTTCCGTACAGGCTTATTTTTTTGCCTTCAATCGTCAGTAAAAATATTACAAGGTCCTGTAATAATAGGCATTGACGTAGAGAATTGAATGTGATATAAATATTACAGGAACCAGTAATGCGAATTACAGGAGGGCTAGGAATATGTTAGTTTCTAAGAATATACAAATAGAATTTGCAGATTCGTCTATGAAAGCCATAGACGCCATCTACGATATTAGAGAGGGGGTAAGAAGTGCATCGCTTAACCTTTATTCCCGATATGACGTTCAAATCCAGACCCCGATGCTCTACGGTGAGGATAAGGTCGTTGTAGAAATAAAGATTCCGGAAGACAGAGTGGAGACATTCGCAATAGGACCGCATCTTAAAGGCGTGGCCAATTATCTGCTAAAGAGCTGTAACGGACGTTATGACCAGTATGTCGTAGGAAAGAGATTGTTGGTATACACAGAAGTCGCTGCACCGGATATGTCTGATAATCGATTCCCGATGGAGGACAGGCTGGAGGCGGTTGCCAAATTTGCAAGATTGCTAGAAAGGTCAGATGAAGATGCGATGGATGCCATCAGCCGGATTCTGGTGATTCTGAAGGATAGCGAAAACAGTATTACAGGACTCTAATGGAGGGAAACACTATGAATGAAATGAAAAATGAAACACCAAATGAAAATTGGTCGCAGAGTGCATCAGAGGTTGCAAAGCATTCTTCGCTTTCTTTCTCGCTAAGTGGATGGCCTGCAGCGGCGACGTTGATTTCTATACCAGCTTCAGTTGTCTTAGTTTATGCAATCAAGGAATTTGCTCACGCATAAAAAAGCAGCCTCACTACCGGAGTGAAATCGGGTGGTGGGGCTGTTCTTTTACGCCTTGATTTCCTGACCGTTCTTGAAGATGAAGCGGATATCGTCGGAGCTGTAGACGATGGCATATTCGACAAGCAGTTATTCATTTATATGAGGAAGATTCAAAAAAGAAAAAGTGAATTGATAAAAAGCGTTAGCGTGGCTCTGCGGTTTATCCGCAGTTCGAGGGGATTGGGGCGCAAGACGTCCGGTGGACGTCTGCTCTGCGCGGACAGGAGTGGAACGGAGACTTCCACAACAAGCAAAAATGCGCCTGGTATATACCGGGGCACTGCTTGCCAATTAGCAAAAAAGAAAGGATTTCATTTATGGTAAAAAATAAAGTGGTTATAAAAGAAAGAGATGCATGAAGAGAATAAAACAGTTGTACATGGAATTATATAAAGCGGAAAATATTGAGAAATTCAGAAGTATTATCATTCCTATTGAAAGAAATGCTGCGGCATGATAGAATAGCCGTATAAACGGAAAACAAAAACGATAAATGCGGATATAAAACATGACGGAGGAACACACATGATTATCAGTGAAAGAAATTTTTTACATAATGGAGCAGAAGAACATGAGCCAGTTGGAACTGTCGAGAAGAACCGGGATTGCAACAAGCAACATCAGTGACTGGAAAAAGAAAAAGACAAATCCAAAAGCAGACTGTTTATTATTCATATGTGACGCATTGGATATTACACCGGAACAGCTTTTAACGGGAAAAGGAATTGATCCGGAGTATAAAGATGCAGATATGGATTATGAAGTTACCAGGTCGGACATTAAGATATTAAAGCAGATTCATAGCCTTGGAGACGAACAGTATAAAAGATTGATGGCATATATGAAGGCACTGCAGAAACTAGAGCAGATGGAAAGCATTGTGGAGGAATAATGGAAGAAACAAAAGAATTGATTACTACAGATGCTATTCGGAGTAAGGTGTACATACTTCGTGGACAGCAAGTAATGTTGGATCAGGATTTGGCAGAAATTTATGGTTATCAAGTTAAAAATTTAAATCAACAAGTAAAACGTAATTTGACAAGATTTCCAGAAGATTTTATGTTTCAACTAACTAAAGAAGAAGTGGAATTGGTGAAATCACAATTTGTGACTTCACGGAATATAAATTATTTTGAAGGGCAGGAAGGAGGTCGTAGAAAACTACCATACGCATTTACAGAACAAGGAATTTATATGCTTGCGACAGTTCTTCGTGGAGAATTGGCAGAACAGCAGAGTATATTTATAATGCGCACTTTTAGGGAGATGCGTCACTATATTAGTCAAAATCAACAGTTTGTTACTAGAAATGAAATGGAACTTTTAACAGCGAAGGTTGGAACGATAACGGAGAGACAGGATCGAATGGAGAAAAAAGTAGATTCCATTCAAAAAGATGTGACTATCTTAGCAGACAACTTCATTACGGATAAAGATAAGAAGAATTTTGTTATCTATAAAGGTCAGAAGTTAGAAGCTGACATTGCTTACATAGAAATCTATCAACAGGCAAAAAAATCAATCTATGTTGTGGATGATTATATGAATGCAAAATCATTACAACATCTTTCACAGAAGACCGATGGTGTGGAGGTTGTTTTATTCACAGAGAATGGAAAAGGTGGAAGAGGATTTCTTACAAATTCTTTAGTGATGGATTTTCAAAATGAATATCCGCCGATTCGGATTAAGCCTAATCCGGATTGTCACGACAGATTGATTGTACTTGATTATGGTGAAGAAACAGAGAGGGTATATCATTGTGGAGCATCCAGTAAGGATGCAGGGAAAAAGCTTTGCGCCATTAATCAGATTACAGAGACAGCAATCATTCATCCGGTAATAGACAGATTACTTTCATTGCCAGATAAACAGGTATAATTATTAGCCATGCTTTGACTGCGAAAATGACGTTAAGAGGTGATAAGAATGTCTAAAGAAAAGATAAAAGTGTATCTTTACACCCGTGTTTCTACAACCATGCAGATAGACGGATATTCTCTAGATGCACAGAAAACAAAAATGAAAGCCTTTTGTGACTATAATGAATATGAAATTGCCAGTGAGTATGAGGATGCAGGAAAATCCGGTAAGTCAATAGAGGGAAGAATTGCCTTTAATCAGATGATGGACGATATCAAATCAGGAAAAGATGAAGTGTCTTATGTCCTTGTATTTAAGCTTTCCAGATTTGGAAGAAATGCAGCAGACGTCCTTGCAACATTACAAGTGATGCAGGATTTTGATGTAAATTTGATTTGTGTAGAGGATGGAATAGATTCATCTAAAGATGCCGGGAAACTTATGATATCTGATCTGTCAGCAGTGGCAGAGATTGAACGTGAGAACATCCGTGTTCAGACAATGGAAGGCAGGATGCAGAAAGACAGGGAAGGTAAATGGAATGGTGGTTTTATTTAAGATGTTTGCAAAATCACATATGAAGAAAAAGTATCCAATAGAAGGATTTACTGTAGAATGGAAAAGAAATGATAGTAATGAAATCCATTTTGATATAGCTCGTTGCCTTTACAGAAATATGTGTGCAAAAATATTGTTGTCCCGAACTATGTACAGATTTTTTGTCAGAGTGATATAACTGCCATTTTCTGGATATGAACCTAAAATTAGATTTGAACGAGCAGGGACACTCGGAGAAGGTGCTGACTGCTGTGATTTCATTTTATCCACGGAAGTCACTAAACACATAATCAATCACAATCATCAAAGAGCCAGACGCTAAGACACAGAGCCGATAAACTTGTGAGCAATCGCAGTTTGTCGGCTCTTTCTTTTATATATTCATAGGTATTGTGCCTGCTAAAGAGCATGATTGTGCCGATTTTATAAATGAAAAGAAAAATGTGTTTAGAGGACGTAGGACTTCTGTTGCTGTAGGCTTTCCATTGACTGCTTCCAAAATATGCAGTATTATATGATTAGTTTAGTCTAACCCAGAAAGGGGGGACGTACAACGACAAAACAATACATGACGAGCTGTACCATGAGTCTGCTCTCTAACTCTCCGCAGACAGTGACAACAGATA
>ENA-OQEL01000351-OQEL01000351.1-human-gut-metagenome-genome-assembly--contig:-NODE-351-length-17489-cov-3.833775_pt1 | contig 17489 bp, 23 predicted proteins | sample MGYA00242796_ERZ504637 | MGnify/ENA primary metagenome ERZ504637 (study PRJEB26092, sample SAMD00036306) | human gut metagenome | host: Homo sapiens | study: EMG produced TPA metagenomics assembly of... | reverse complement strand
GTACTGCAGGATTGCCAGCGCTTCGTCCAGGGGCTTGTTACGGATCAGATCCATAACGATGGACACCTTACGAGGACTAATGCGGGCATAACGAAGAATTGCCCGAGCTTCCATGTTGTGTTCCTCCCTCTATTACTTAGAATTACCAGTGTGGCCCTTGAAGGTACGGGTGGGAACGAACTCACCCAGCTTGTGGCCAACCATGTCCTCAGTCACATACACAGGCACATGCTTGCGGCCGTCGTGGACGGCAAAGGTGTGACCAACGAATTCGGGGAAGATCGTGGAGGCGCGGCTCCAGGTCTTGATGACCTGCTTCTTGCCGGAAGCGTTCATCGCTTCAACGTGCTTCATAAGAGCAGCCTGGACGAAAGGTCCTTTTTTAATGCTTCTACCCATTGTCTTAAACTCCTCTCTTACTTACCTGCACGCTTCACGATCAGCTTATCGGAGCGCTTATGATGCTTGCGAGTCTTGAGACCCAGAGCGGGCTTGCCCCAGGGAGTCATAGGACCGGAGTGACCAACAGGTGCGCGGCCCTCGCCACCACCGTGGGGATGGTCGCAGGGGTTCATGACGGTACCACGGCTGCCGGGACGGACGCCCATGTGGCGCTTGCGGCCAGCCTTGCCCAGGTTGACGTTCTCGTGGTCGATGTTGGAAACCTGACCGATGACTGCGGTGCAGTTCACGGGCACGTTGCGCATCTCACCGGAGGGCAGACGAACCAGAGCGTAGCCATTCTCCTTAGCCATCAGCTGAGCCATGTTGCCAGCGGAACGAACCAGCTGAGCGCCGCGGCCGGGATACAGCTCGATGTTGTGGATGATGGTACCGACGGGGATGTTCTCGAAGGGCAGGCAGTTGCCGGGCTTGATGTCGGCGCCCTTGCCGCTGATGACAACATCGCCGACCTTCAGGCCGTCGGGAGCGATGATGTAGCTCTTGACACCGTCAGTGTACTCGACCAGAGCGATGAATGCGCTGCGGTTCGGATCGTACTCCAGAGTCTTGACGGTAGCGGGCATATCGGTCTTCTGACGCTTGAAGTCGATGACACGATACTTGGTGCGGTTGCCGCCGCCCTGATGGCGGACGGTGATACGACCGGTGTTGTTGCGGCCGCTGTGCTTCTTCATGGGCTCCAGCAGGCTGCGCTCGGGAGCGACCTTGGACAGGACGCTGTAATCCGTGACGGTCATGCCGCGGCGGCCCGGAGTAGTGGGGCCATACTTTTTGATAGCCATTGTGCTATTCTCCTTTGTTTATCTTATGAATTATTATCGGGGTCATATCCCCATAGAGGAACCCTCGGTGGGTTCTATCAGACCATGCTGTTGAAGAACTCGATCTCCTTGGAGTCCTTGGTCAGGGTCACGATAGCCTTCTTGGATGCAGCGGTGTAACCGGCGTGCATGCCCTGGCGGCGGAAACGGCCGCGCACAGAGATGGTGTTGACCTTTGCGACCTTAGCGCCCGGGAACAGGACCTCAACGGCCTGAGCGATCTCGACCTTGGTAGCATCGGTAGCGACCTTGAAGGTGTACTTCTTGTCAGCGATGCCAGCCATGGAGTTCTCGGTAATGACCGGCTTCAGGATGATATCATGTGCGGTTTTCATTAGCCAAGCACCTCCTCGAGCTTCTTAGCTGCGTCGACGCTGATGATCAGCTTGTCGGCATTCAGCACATCGTAGGTGTTCACGCTGCCTGCGAAGGTGGTCTTCACACCGGCAATGTTGCCAGCGCTCTTGACGAACTTTGCATCGACAGTCTCGTTGACCAGCAGGTTCTTCTTGCCGGCACCAACAGCGTTCAGCATTGCAACCACGGTCTTGGTCTTGTACTCATCGCAAGCGAACTTGTCAACAACGACCATGTTGCCATTGGCAGCCTTGTCGGACAACACGCTCAGCAGAGCCAGGCGCTTGACCTTGTTGTTGATGTGGTAGTTGTAGCTGCGGGGCTTGGGGCCCAGAGCGACGCCGCCGTGAGTCCACTGCGGTGCACGGATGGAACCCTGACGAGCGTGGCCGGTGCCCTTCTGACGCCAGGGCTTCTTGCCGCCGCCGGAAACTTCCATGCGGATCTTGGTGTTCTGGGTGCCCTGACGCTGGTTGGCCAGGAAGTTCACCACAGCAATGTGGACAGCCTTCTCGTTCGGGGTGATACCGAACACGGCGTCGGAAAGCTCGATCTCGCTAACATGCTGACCGTTCATATCGACTACGTTAAACTTTGCCATTGTAGCTTTCCTCCTTACGCCTTCACGCTGTTGGCCAGAGTGATGATGGTGCCCTTGGAACCGGGGACCGCACCCTTGACAGCGATCAGATTGTTCTCGGTGTCAACCTTGACAACAGTCAGGTTCTGCACGGTGACGCGCACAAAGCCCATGTGGCCGGGCAGGCGCTTGCCGGGGAACACGCGAGCAGGGGTAGAAGTGGAACCGTTAGAACCTGCATGACGAGCAACAGGACCGGTGCCGTGGCTCTCACGCAGACGGTGCTGACCGTAGCGCTTGATAACGCCCTGGTAGCCCTTGCCCTTGGAAACGCCCACAACGTCCACCTTGTCGCCCTCTGCGAAGACATCAGCCTTCAGCACGTCGCCAACGTTCATTGCGGAAACATCTTCCAGACGGAACTCGCGCAGGGTCTTCTTGGGGGCAACGTTTGCCTTTTTGAAGTGGCCTGCAGCTGCCTTGTTGACCTTCTTGGCGGAAACCTCGCCGAAGCCCAGCTGAACAGCCTGGTAGCCATCGCTCTCGACGGTCTTCTTCTGCACGACGGTGCAGGGACCAGCCTCGATGACGGTGACGGGAACGACCTTGCCGTTCGCGTCGAACAGCTGGGTCATACCGACTTTCTTGCCGATAATGCCTTTAACCATTTTCTTTTCCTCCTGTAAAGGTTATTGGTTGGCAGCGCACGTCACTGCCAACATGACCCCTCGGGAAACGAGGGCATCGAATTTGATCGAGTGTCTTTTACAGCTTGATCTCGATGTCCACGCCAGCGGGGAGCTGGAGGCTCATCAGAGCCTCGACCGTCTTGTTGGACGGCTTCAGAATGTCGATCAGACGCTTATGAGTGCGGCTCTCGAACTGCTCGCGGCTATCCTTGTACTTGTGGGTAGCGCGCAGAACGGTAACGATCTCACGATCGGTGGGCAGGGGGATGGGGCCGGACACGCGTGCACCGGTGTGCTTTGCGGTCTCCACGATCTTCTCTGCTGCGGCATCGATCAGCTGAGCATCATAGCTCTGCAGACGGATTCTGATTTTCTCTTTGACTGCCATTGCTTACGCCTCCTGAAAAAATTGATTTTGCCCTAGGCGAGCCGATAAATTGCTCTACACAGTTCCGGGTGTTCCTCGATTTGGCACTATAAAAACCGGTGAACCGCATGGCAGTTCTCCCGGAAACATATTAGCAAATCAAATCCGAACATTGGTTCCGCCCGTTTCGCAGAGGAGTAACTTCTCTGCCGAGGGAACGTATTCCATCGCTGTCAGTAATTCTTTCGCCCGGTTCTAAGATCGGACATACTCCGCGGAAATAACCCATCGCAGCTATCGCCGGATGACAACCTCCCGCATCTACGCATATCGCTGGCCTGCACGACTTGTATCGCACAAGCCCTTTGCAGCCGAGAGTTATTCTATCACACCTTCGTGCATTTGGCAAGTGCTTTTTTAGAAAAAGAACGAACTTTTCTTTTTATTTCTCCGTTTGTCAAAGCGCGCATTTTCTGTGCAAGATGCACAATCCGCAGGCTTTTCTGCCGGTGGAAAACTCTGCCGCGCCCGCTGCGCAGTGCTTAGTATGGACCGTTCTGCCGCCTTTTATACATATATAATAAAAAGCAGCGCCGCCGCTCCCGCAGGAAGCAGGCGCTGCAAATAGCCGTTCGCCTTACGACCCCACCCGTGAAAAGTCAATCGGGAAAATCCGCAGATTTTCCCGATTGGCAAATTTAAAATAATTCTTCCGCTGAAGATGCGCAGAGCAGCGCGGCGCGCAGTTCAAATCATTTCTTCTTCAGCTGCTCCTCCAGCCCATCCCGGGGCGTGATGTAGACCGTGGTGTACACCTCGTACAGCACCATGCCGGGCTTGGCACCGCTGGCTTTCCAGATGTTCTTCACCTCAGTGGTGTCCACCGCCACCTTGGCGCCGGTGCCTGCCTTGTAGGTGCTGGAGTAGATGACTGCCAGCTCCGCGGCCTCCTGCTTGGTGGTGTCCGGAATCTCCTCGCCCCGGCTCATGACCACAACGTGGCTGCCGGGGGCCTTCTGCACATGGAACCACAGGTCTTTGCCCCGGGCGGTGTGCAGGGTGAGCTTGTCGTTCTGGACGTTGTTGCGGCCTACCAGGATCTCAAAGCCATCGGTGGAAGTGAACCGCAGGAAATCTGCAGGCTTCTGGCGCTTATCCCGCTGCTTGTAGTATTTCAGGTAGCCCTGACTCTTCAGCTCTGCCCGGATCTCGTTGAGGGCCGCCTCACCGGAAGCCGACTCCACCTCGTAGAGCACCGTTTCCAGATAGGCGATCTCCTTTTCACCCTCTGCCAGCAGATCCACCAGCATCCGGGCGGCGGTCTGCTTCTTTTTATAGTTCTTGAAGAAGTTCTGGGCGTTCTGGCTGGGTGTGAACCGCAGGTCCAGCGGGATGGTCACCTCTTTGCCCTCGTCGTACCAGTTGGGCACCGTGATGCTCTTCATGCCCTTCTGGGCCAGATAGAGGTTTGCCGAGAGCAGCTCACCGTACAGACGCAGCTTTTCGCTCTTGCCGCTGGCAGCAAGCTCTTCCTGACGGGCGGCCTGCTTGCGCACGGCGCGCTCGTACATATTGTGCACCGCCTTGTGCAGCTCCTTGCTTTTGGTGCGCAGGCGTTCCGCGCGGTCCTTCTCAGCGTAGTAGCCCTCCAGCATGGCGTTGAAGGAGGGCCACTCCTTTATAATATATTTTTTCGCCGTACTGCTGCGGGCGGAAGAAGGTATACTCGATGGGCTTTCCGCTGGGGTCGGTGACGCTGCAGGGCGTACCGCCGGTTGCGTGCTCTTCCTTCAGTTCATCGATGGAGGCCATAAGCTTGCGCTTCTGTTCCTCGGTCAGCTCATTGGCGGGCAGATGTTCGCCGTCAAAGGCACGCCATGCAGCTTCGCGGCAGACCACCGGGCCAACACCGGCCACGGTCTTGTTGAGGGCATCAGCCACCGGCAGATCTCTCTGGCAGGCTGCTGCCACGATGGACGCACTGCTCACCAACAGGAAATCCGGTCTTGCAGGCTTGGGCGGCGTGGTGTAGGGCAGGCCCGGCAGCAGCTGGCGCACATCGCTGTCCTCAAAATCCACGCGCTTGAGTGCGTCAATGATCTTGCCGTTCTGCACCAGAACCAGATTGGAGTAGCGGCCCATCAATTCGGCACACAGGGTGTTGCGCACAAGGTCGCCCATCTCGTTGGTGCACTGGAAATCAAAATAGACGATGCGGTCTCCCGGCTCCATGTGCACGTCCAGCAGCCTGCCGCCGGTGAGATGCTTGCGCATCAGCATACAGAAGGAGGGCGGCGTTTCCGGGTTTTCAAAGCTTTCTTCGGTCAGGCACACGCGGGCGGAACCACTGCGGGCCGAAAGCAGCAGCGCATAGGTATCCGTGCGGGTGCGCAGGGTGAGCACCAGCTCATCACGGGTGGGTTCAAATAGTTTTGCGATCTTGGCGTCGGTCAGCGTTGCTTTGAGCTCTGCTGCCGTAAGGGCCAGTGTCGCGGCATCCAATGCCATAGTGTTTACCTCATTTAACGATTTTAAATGGCCGCCGCATTCGCTTTGGCCATAATCAGCGGAATTTTTATTTGTATTTGTAATTCGGCCAAGCCTGCGGGCTTTGCCGAATTACTCTTTCACAGAAGAGGCTGCAGCGGCAATCTTCATCTCAGCCGGAAAATCGCCGCAAGAAAAAGCAGCAGCTTTCCCTTATAAATACGTATACGGGTCCCGGTTCTCGGTGCTCACCAGCACTTCCAGCTCCGGCAGGGCGGCGCGCAGCTTTGCAGCCACGGCGGCAGTCACCGGAAATTCGGTGGCATAGTGGCCCGCCGCAATGAGCGAAAGGCCCAGCCGCTTGGCATCGATGGCATGGTGGTGGTTGGCTTCACCGGTCAGCAGGCAGTCCGCGCCCATAGCAATGGCATCTGCAAACAGGCTTCCGCCCGCACCGCTGATGACCGCCAAGCGCTTGACCGGCTTACCCGCATCCACAAACTTCACCTGCACCGCCGGGCCGTTCTTCGGCTGGTTGCAGCGCGCAGCAAGCTCCCTGCTGTGCCTTGCGGGCAAGCTCCGGAACCGCGATTTCTTCAATGGCTCCCACACGGCCGCAGCCCTCGGCAAAGGTTTCCATATTCTTCATGTCAAAGATGCCTGCCAGCACCTCGTTCACGCCGCCCTCGGCAGCATCCAGATTGGTGTGCATACAGATGGCAGAAATGCCTGCCTGCACCAGCTGGAAAGGCACATCCTGCGGGCCGATCTTTTTGAGCGGATCAAAAATGACCGGGTGGTGGGACACGATCATCTCACACTGCTTTGCGGCGGCTTCGGCCACCACCTCAGGGGTGATGTCCAGCGCCGTCAGCACCCGGTGCATCTGCCCGCCGCAGTCCACCAGCAGGCCGGGATTATCCCAGTGTTCCGCCAGCTCCAGCGGCGCGATGGCCTGCATTGCTTCGTATACCTGATTAACTGTTATCATATCTTCACCATCCTCGCCCTCTCCGTCATTGCTTACGCAATGCCACCTCTCCCATGGTGAGAGGCCTTGGCATTCCATGCAACGTTCATCATTTTGCCAAAGGCTCTCCCTTTGGGAGAGCTGGACGCGAAGCGGCCTGAAAGGGCAAGCCAGCTAATAAACTATCGATTTCCTGCGCAAGCGGACTGCCATCCGGCACGCCAAGGCGCATCCGGGGCAGCTTTGCCTTCTGCCAGTCGGCGTAGCCTTTTCCCTCGGGCCACTCTCCCGTACTGCCAAACAGGCACTCGGCAAAGGTGGGCGCATACACCCTGCCGGTGTATTCCGCCGCCATCACCGCGTACCAGCGGCCCGCCGCCTGCACCGGGCGGTCGGCTGCAAAGGAGAAGCCATGCTCCCACAACCAGCGGCGCAGCGCGTCGTGGCGGGTGGCCGGGATCATGATGATCCGCGGCCCTCCCACGGTAAACACCCACGGGGCTTTCTCTAAAATTTCCCAAGTGGTCTGGGCGGAAACGCCCGCCAACACGATGCTGCCTACTTCGTTCTCCGTAAGCACAGAAAGACCGTCGCCAAGCCGAAGCTCAGCGCGGTCTTTACAGCCTGCATGTTCCAGCGTCTGCTCTGCCTTTGCCAGCGGGCCGGGCCGCAGGTCGGCACCGATCACCTTCGGGTATTTTCCCGAAGCCGCCAGCACCGCCGTCAGCTTGCCGTGGTCGCAGCCGATGTCCGCCACCGGCTCTCCCGGCCGCACAAGCTCTGCGGCGGCAGCCAGACGCGCATCCAATGTGGGCAGCAATTTATGCCTTCTTTGCGGCCAGATGCTCGTTCAGCTTCTCGATCAGCTCATCGCAGTCCACGCCGTGGACAGCACAGGCCTCCTCGATGCTCTCGCCGCGGGATGCAGGGCAGCCCAGACAGTGCATTCCGATCTCCATGAAGTAGGGAGCGGTGGTCTGGTCCATATCCAGGATATCGCCGATGATGGTCTCGCGGGTCACCTGCTTTGCGTCCTTGTGTTCTTCCTTCTTGAGCATATTGAAAATATCAAACATGATGTTTTTCCTTTCTGTTTGGGGGCATTGACAGCAAACCCTGCTGTTCCCCTATAATATACCCCAACTGGACACTGTTTTGCAAGAGCCTTGCGGAAAACCCGCTTTCCTTAAAGCCCTCCCCGTCACGCCTGATAGTTTTTTTCCAGCGAGAAGCCGCGCCCGCTCACCTCGGTCACATGGCTCACGATCATAAAGCAGGTGGGGTCGATGGCATGGGCCAGCTTTTCCAGCTTCGGCAGCTGGCGGTTGCTCACGATGCTCAGCAGCACCTGCTCCGGCTCGTGGCTGTAGCCTCCCTCGCCATGCAGCACGGTCACGCCGCGGTCCAGCTGGATGAAGATGGCTTCGCGGATATCATCGGCGTGCTGGCTGATGATCTTTACCTCGGTGCGGGTAGTGCCGAAGATGAGCACCTTGTCCAGCACCACCGTATACACGATCACCATCACGATGCCGTACAGACACTGCTGCAGCGGGCTGAACGCCGCCTGCAGGCAGAGGATGAGCATATCGAACACCAGCATACTGGCCGACACCGGGATGTGGAAATATTTGTTCAGCACCAGCGGAGGGATGTCCATGCCGCCGGTGGATGCGCCTGCCCGGATGGTGATGCCCAGCGAAACGCCTACGCCGAGGCCTGCAAAAATGGTGTTGAGCACCAGATCATCGGTGAGCACAAAGCCTGTGAACACCCGCTCCCACAGGGCCAGAAACAGGGGGCTGAGCACGGTGCTGGCAATGGTGGTGATGGCAAAGCGCCGCCCCAGCAGCACCCAGCCCACCGTAAGCATGGTCATGTTGATGACGAACAGCACACCGGACACCGGCAGTCCCAATGCACGGTTGATGCCCAGTGCGATGCCGGTGGCACCGCCGGTGATCAGGCCTGACGGCACAAGAAACAGCACCACCGTGAGCGCATACAGTGCATTGCCCACGATGATGGACAGCGAATTGAATGCGATCTGCTGCTCATATGAAAGCTTTATCATCTTTTGTCCCTCATTCTTGAATTCCTTTCTTCTATGATAACGAAAAAATCCGCATTTATCAAGCGTTTCGCCCATAAATGCGGAATAATCCCGGAACAAATTACATTTTGTTGTTTACTGCGCAGAGGTCTCCTGCACCGGTTCCTCGTCCTCCAGCAGACGCAGACCGGCGGTATCCGTCACCGGCAGCGAGAACACGATCGCGCCCGCCTTTGGCCCGGCACCGTCCATGATGGCTTTCATGATGCGGTTCTTTTCCGGCGTGCGGGCCACGATGAGCACCAGCTCCTTTTCGTTCACCAGCTCCACGCCAAGGAACTGGGCTGCGCCTTCCATGCCGGTACCCTTGGCGTGGATCACCGTGCCACCGCCGGCACCTGCGGCGCGGGCGGTATCCATAATGGTGCCGGTGTGGCCCTGATTGGCGATTACCAGCAGCAGTTCGTAACGGGTATCCTTCAAGGTGCTCTCCTCCTTCAATATCAGCGGCTGGTGCTGGGTGAGGAACATCAGCGCCCTTCTGCCGCCGATGCTGCTCAGCGGCACCGTGAATGCAATGCCGGTGCCCGGCACGTCGATGCGCATTTTGCGGCGCAGGTCTGTCCGGACGGCCTTCCATGTATCCTCTGTCACCACCGCCAGCAGCACCGCCTTCTCGGTCTTTTCCAGACCCAGCGTGGCCAGCGTTTCCCGCACCGCTGTGCCGCTGCCCACCGTGCGCAGGTTCACATCCACGCCGCGCTGCTGGTACAGCTGCAAAAAGGCATCGGTGGAGCGGCGGTCGGTGATGGTCACCATCAAAAACAACGAACTCATGCCGCGCCCTCCTTAAAGTTCAATGATATCATCGTCCGGCAGTCCGGCAAAGGCCGCACCCATGGCCGCAGGCTGCAGCCGCCGGGCCTTGCGGGTGCGCAGCTGTGCCACAAGGCCCATCAGCTGCACCGTAATGAGCGGGGTCATGGCCACCATGGCCACCACGCCGAAAGCGTCGGTGACGATATTGCCGCCCACGGCCACGCAGGCACCCTGTGCCAGCGGCAGCAGGAAGGTGGCCGTCATGGGGCCGGATGCCACGCCGCCCGCGTCAAATGCAATGGCGGTGAACAGCTTTGGCACCACAAAGGAGATGCCGATGGCAAACACATAGCCCGGCACGAGGAACCACAAAATGGAAACGCCGGTGAGCACCCGCACCATGGCAAGGCCCACCGAGATGGAAACACCTGCCGAGAGTGCCATGCCCATGGCCTTGGCCGAAATGGCACCGTCGGTCACCTCTTCCACCTGCTTGTTCAGCACATAGACGGCCGGTTCGGCCTTGACGATGAAGTAACCGATGAGCATTCCAATGGGAATGATGATCCAGCGGAAGCTCTGCCCGGCCAGCACCTGACCCAGATAATTACCGGCGGGCATAAAGCCCACATTTGCGCCGGTGAGGAACAGCACAAGGCCCACGTAGGTATACGCAAGACCCACCGCAATGCGGCCCAGCGACCGGCGGTCCATGTACAGAGCCACAAATTGAAAAATGCCGAACATCACGATGATGGGCAGCAGAGAACCGGCGATCTCCTTTAAATAAGTAGGCAGACTGACATGGAACAGCTGCCACAGCTCCACCGAGTCGCTCACCTCCGGCAGCACCGGCGGGATATAGGTGCTGTCCGATGCGCGGAACACGATGCCCAGAATGAGCACTGCCAGAATGGGGCCGATGGAGCACATGGCCACCAGACCAAAGCTGTCGTCCGCCGCGTGGCGGTCGCCGCGGATGGACGAAACACCCACGCCCAGCGCCATGATAAAGGGCACCGTCATGGGGCCGGTGGTCACACCGCCGGAGTCAAAGGCCACAGCAAGAAATTCCTTGGGCACAAACGCCGCCAGAAGAAAGATCATGCCGTAGAACAGCACCAGCAGCTTTGGCAGCGAGATGCCAATGAGCATACGCAGGAAGGCAAACACCAGAAACAGGCCCACGCCCGCCGCCACCGATAAAAATAAGGGTGCGGTTCGGGATGGAGGGCACCTGATTTGCCAGCACCTGCAGGTCCGGCTCCGAAATGGTGATGAGGAAGCCCAGCAGAAAGCCGATGCCCAAGATCACCGGCAGCTTCCGGCCTTTTGGTGATCACCGCACCCACGCGCTCGCCCATCGGGGGTCATGCTCATCTCCGCGCCCAGTGTGAAGAACATGATGCCCACCACGATCATGGCGGCCCCCAGCAAAAAGCACAGCAGGATGCTGGGCGACACCGGCGCAATGGTAAAGCAGAGCACCAGCACGATGGCTGCAATGGGCAGCACTGCCTGCAGCGCTTCCAATAGTTTTTCCCGCAGTTTCGGGAGGGATGCTTTCAGGATAGCGTCCACCGCCTTTCACCGTTTTATATCCAGTTTGTACAAATCATAAACAAGTATATGAATAGTATACAAGGCAAAAGCCGCCCCGTCAACAAACGGAGCGGCAAAGATCGGCAAAGACGCAAAAGCTTTACAGTTTCTTCCAAGTCTGTCTTTATTTCGTCAGATCTCCTGCTTTGCCAGCACGTCCGAGGTGGGGGTCTGGAACACCGGGATATTGGCATAGGGGTCAGCCACTTCTTCTGCAGGCAGGCTCTTCATGTAGGCATCCATGCTCTCGGCCACCTTCTTGGCCACAGCCACCGCCTCCACCACGGTGCGTGCGCCCATCACGGCATCGCCGCCGGCAAATACGCCCTCGCGGGTGGTGCTGCCGTCCTCGCTGACGGTGAGCAGACCCTTCTGGTTGGTCTCGATGCCGGTAGTGGTCTTGACGAGGTTGCTCTCCGAGCCCTGGCTCACCGAGACGATCACGCCGGTGTGGGGGTAGAAAATCTCACTGCCCTCCACCTGAGTGAACCTGCCATCTTCGCCCTTGACGGTATCGCGGCAGATCAGGCCGTTCTCGCGGATCTCCACCGGTGCTTTGCAGAAGCGGAAGCCCACGCCCTCCAGCTTTGCATAGCTCACCTCGTACTCGGAAGCACTGATGCAGCTCTCGTCGCGGCGGGCATAGCAGGTGACGTGGCGGGCACCGTTGCGGATGGCGGTGCGGGCGCAGTCCATGGCAGAGTTGCCCACGCCGATCACGGCAATATCATCGCCCAGACGGAACGCCTTGGAGTTTGCCAGATAATCGATGCCAAAGGCTACATTGCCCAGCGTCTCACCCTTGATATGCATGGCGTTGGCCTTCCACAGCCCGGCACCGATGAACACGCTCTTGTAGCCGTCGCGGAACAGATCATCGATGGTGATGGTCTTGCCGATGGTGGTGTTGGGCCGCACCTTGATGCCCTTCAGCTCCAGATGGCGGTACTGGAAATCGTCCAGCACGCTGTCCGGCAGGCGATAGTTGGGGATGCCGTAGCGCATGACGCCGCCAATTTTATCGCGGGCATCAAAGATGGTCACATCGTAGCCCCAGCGTGCCAGCAGCACCGCAATGGTCAGGCCCGCCGGGCCGGAGCCAACGACTGCCGCCTTCATGCCGTTTTTGGGGGCAGGGCCGGCGGTCATTTTGTTGGCGTAGGTCGTGGAAATGTAGTCCTCAATAATGGAGAAGTGCACCGGGTCGTGGCTGGGCATCCGGTTGCGCACGCAGTGGCCCTCGCACTGGTTCTCGTGGTTGCACACCAACGCACAAACGGTGGTCAGCGGGTTATTCTCAAACAGCATTCTGCCAGCTTCGTCCATCTGGTTTGCCTTGAGCAGCCGAATGACCTCCGGGATGTTGGTGTGGATGGGGCAGCCCTGCTGGCACAGCGGCTTTTTGCAGCCCAGACAGCGGTTGGCTTCGTCCAGAACATGAAGTGCCATGAAGTTTCCTCCTTATTGCGTGCGGTTTTCTGATTCCGTTCTCATTTGTTGTATCCAACATTGCATTGCTTTAATCATACACCACAAACCGTCCGGGCACAAGTGTTTCTGCATAAAATTTCTTCGATTATTTTTTGTCAATTCGTCAAAAAAGATAATTTTTTGACGATATACTCCCCCCATCGGCCCGGGCACCCGGCGGCACAGTGCGCCAAAATCGCTGGCTCCTGCCTGTGCCGCCGCCATACGGGCGCAGGCATCGTTTTCTTTTTCCAGCTTTGCCAGCGAGTGGCTCAGCGGCAGGGATGCATGCTTCAGCAGCGGAAGTGTTTCCCGCCTTGCCCCCAGCAAATGCAGATAGGGCGGCAGGGCAGGCACGGTATCTGCCGTATAGCCCAGTGCTGCATCCATGGCAAGGCGGCGCATCCGGGCCCGGGGGTAACGCACAGTGGTCAGCGCGTCCAGCAGCTGGGGTAGGCCGGTGCAGCTGCGCACGGCGTTTTCCAGCCGGTGGTCCAACCCCTCGGAAACGCCCCGCACTGCGGCAAAAGGTTCCGGTCGTGCACAGGCCGCCCGCAGCAGAGCCAGCTCACACCGGCCCGCAGCGGCATAGTCGGTATACATTCCGTCGATTTCCGCTTTTTTATACAGCTCCAGTGCTTTTTCCGGCACATAAGGAGTCAGCGCATCCGCGCCCTGCTCTGCCCAGAGGGCGCGCAGCGCGCTGGCACTGGCAAACTGTGCGTGGCCGCTTTCGGCAAGGGCCTGCCCGTGGCCCGCCCCCACGCGGGGCAGCGGCACCGGGGTCATGGGTGCCTCCTGTTCCAGAATGGCCTTGCAGTATTCCACTGCCAGATTGTTGTTGGGCTTATCCAACAGCGCGGCCAGTGCCGTGCCCGGGCAGAGCGCTTCCACCGCCGCCTGCCGCGCCGCCGCAAAGCTGCGGGCACCGGCTGCAAGCTGGCGCTTCAGCTCGGTGCGGTAGGCCTCGCTGTTCAGTACCCGGGCAGCTTCCATCAGCAGGGCTGCGTCCGGCGTCTCTGCCCCGAACACCAGCGCATCGCACCCGGCGGCGGCAAGGATGCGCACCCCCGCCCGGGCAAAAGCCTCTGCCCCCGCACAGGCACAGGGCGCAGGCAGCGCAAATATCAGATCTGCCCCGCACTGCAGGGCGGCCTGCACCCGCACCGCTTCCGGCAGCAGCGGCAGTGCGCCGCGCTGGGTCAGCCCGCAGCTCATGGCCACCGCCACATGCTGTGCTCCCAGCGCTTTTGCCTGCGCCAACTGCCATGCATGGCCGTTGTGAAAGGGGTCGTACTCTGCAATGATACCGGCAAATTTCATAGATAAGCTCCTCTGCAGGGCTGATGCGCCCTCGGAAAGATTGTTAAATTTATATCGTATATACAGAAAACTGCAGTGGTTTTGCGCATTTGTGGGCAGGATGTACAAAAACCTTGTACACAAGCTTTACCGCTTTGCCCGGGTTGCGGCTTGAAAAGCCGCCCACCCTATTATATAATAAACACAGGAATCTGTAAAATTCTGTCCTCAGGTTTAAAAAGAGGGCAGACCAAAAACATACAGGAGGCAACACAGATGAAAGTTCTGGTTATTAACTGCGGCTCTTCTTCCCTGAAGTATCAGCTGATCGATATGGACGGCGAGAAGTGCTGTGCAAGGGCCTGTGCGAGCGCATTGGCATGGAAAGCAGCATGATCACCCACGAGGCCAACGGCCATAAGGCCACCACGCCCGCCATCTTCCCCACCCACACCGAGGCATTTGCCGAGGTCGTGAAGAAGATGACCACCGGCGAAGGCAAGTGCATCAACGACGTCAGCGAGATCGATGCCATCGGTCACCGTGTCGTGCACGGCGGCGAGAAGTTCAAGGAGAGCTGCCTGATCACCGACGAGGTCATCGAGACCATCCGCGAGCTGAGCCCTCTGGCTCCCCTGCACAACCCCGCCGGCATTCTGGGCATCGAGGCCGCACGCAAGGTGTTCGGCAACATCCCCATGGTGGCCGTGTTCGATACCGCTTTCCACAGCACCATGCCTCCGAAGGCTTATATGTACGCCATTCCGTATGAGTACTATGAGAAGTACGGCGTGCGCCGCTACGGCTTCCACGGCACCAGCCACAAGTACGTTGCTCACAAGGCTGCCGAGTATCTGGAAGAGCCCATTGAGCGCCTGAAGCTGATCACCTGCCATCTGGGCAACGGTTCCTCCATTGCCGCTGTGGATCAGGGCAAGGTCGTGGACACCTCCATGGGCATGACCCCGCTGGCCGGCCTGATGATGGGCACCCGCTGCGGCGACCTGGACCCCTCTGTGGTCAACTACCTGAAGTACACCCTGAACATCACCGGCCACGAGCTGGACGAGATCCTGAACAAGAAGTCCGGCCTGCTGGGCACTCCGGTGTTTCCAGCGACAAGCGTGACGTGGAAGAGGCAGCTGCTGCCGGCAACAAGCGCGCACAGCTGGCTTCCGACATGCTGAACTACCAGATCAAGAAGACCGTCGGCGCTTACATCGCTGCAATGGGCGGCGTGGATGCCATCGTCTTCACCGGCGGCATCGGCGAGCACGACGGCGATCGCTCGTGCAAAGGTCTGCCACCACATGGATTGGCTGGGCATCCGCATCGATACCGAGAAGAACAAGCACCCCGTGGGCGATGTGTGCGAGATCACTGCCTGGGGCGCAAAGGTGCGCACTCTGGTCATTGCCACCGACGAGGAGCTGATGATCGCCCGCGACACCAAGGAAGTCATTGAGAAGTAACCGTTTTCCAAAGGGCTTTGCAGGGGCTGCTGCACGGAATGTGCGGCAGCCCCTTTTTCATCTTCCGGCAGTTATTTTACCCAAATCAGCCCTGTCGGATTGTGCTATCTATACAAATAACAAGGCGAATGGTTGCTTTTTTTGGTTGACAAAATTTCAAAAAGAACGGTACAATAGAAAAGTCCTCAATTGGAGGACGTCCATTCATTCAAGCCCCTGGTAAGCTTACTGATCAGCGCGATGGTCCCAAAACCAAAGGTATGGTTACAATCCTTCCGTGGGCAAGAACTAACTAAAGAGGAGATACTACTATGTTTGAAGACAAGACTCTGGTCTGCAAGGACTGCGGTAAGGAATTTGTTTGGACTGCTGGTGAGCAGGAGTTCTACGCATCTCGCGGCTTCGAGAATCAGCCCCAGCGCTGCAAGCCCTGCCGTGACGCCCGCAAGAACGGCGGCGCACGCAGCAACAGCGGTGAGCGTCAGATGTTCGATGCTGTCTGCGCAGCTTGCGGCAAGGCTTGCAAGGTTCCCTTCCAGCCTCGTGAGGACCGTCCGGTCTACTGCTCTGACTGCTTTGCTCGCATGAAGCAGAACTAAGCGCTGATTTTTATTTAAATCGGTAACAAAAGGCCCGCTGTCGAAAGGCAGCGGGCCTTTTTTATATTCAGAGCTTCTCCAGTCTGATTACGCAGCCATAACGGAGGAAGTCTTTCACACCAGCGGCGCAATGAACTTGAGCAGGATGCCCGCCAGATGCAGCAGCTTTTTGCCCTGCCAGATACTTTCTTTCGTCTGCTCCACCCTGCGGCACCGGGTGAGCGTATCCTGAAAATCCGCTTCCATGTTGGCAATGCAGTCGGTGCCGCGCATCCAGACCGCGTTTTCAAAGTGATGGTACAGGCTGCGGTAGTCCAGATTGATGGTGCCCGCCACAGCTTCCACGCCGTCGGCGATCACGATCTTCGCATGGGTAAAGCCGGGCTGCCACTCGCTGATCTTCACACCCGAAGAAATCAGCGCCTTGTAGTGGGTCTTGGCCAGTGCATAAACGAACCACTTATCCGGCTTGCCGGGCAGGATCAGGTGCACATCCACACCGCGCTCTGCCGCAAAGCGCAGGGCCGTTTCCAGCTCGCCGTCTAAAATCAGATACGGCGTGATGATGTGCACATACTTCCGGGCGCGGTTGAGCATATCCATGTACACCATTTCGCCCACCCGCTCACCGTCCAGCGGGCAGTCCCCGTAGGGCACCACAAAACCCTTGGCGTTTGCTGCCGCCGGGATGGGATCGGACAGGAACTGCTCAAACTCCGGCTGGCACAGGATGCTCCACATCTGCAAAAACAGTGCCGTCATGGAGCGCACGCCTTCGCCTTCCAGCATCAGGGCCGAGTCCTTCCAGCGGCCATACTTCTCGATGTGGTTGATATACTCGTCGGCGAGGTTCACGCCGCCGGTAAACCCACCTTGCCGTCAATGACGAGAATTTTCCGGTGGTCGCGGTAATTATAATGGGTCGAGACAAAGGGCTGCACCGGCGAGAACACCTGGCACTGGATGCCCAGCTTTTCGAGGCGGCTGGGGTAATCCCGGGGCAGGGTGGCGAACTCACAGGTGCCGTCGTACATCACCCGGACGTCCACGCCCTCGGCGGCCTTGCGGGCCAGCACCTCAAGAATTTTGCCCCACATGAGACCCTCGTCGATGATGAAGTACTCGAGGAAGATGTACTTCTCGGCCTTTTCCAGTTGGCGCAGCAGCTCTTCGAACTTGGCCTCGCCGCCGGGGAAGTAGGTAACTTCCGTGTTCCGATAGACCGAGAAGCCGCCGCCCTTTCCGTGGAGATACCGCGCCAGCGAGGCCGCGGCCGGGTCGGCTTCGGCCAGCTCCCGGGCCGCAGCCAGCGGCTGGGGCTGTAAGCCCCGGGCCTCCTCAGTGAGGTGGGTCACCCGCTTTTTCAGGGCGTTGTGGCCGATGTTGCTCTTGACGTAGAAAAACAGCGGCACACCCACGACCGGCAGGATGGCGAT
>ENA-OQEL01000350-OQEL01000350.1-human-gut-metagenome-genome-assembly--contig:-NODE-350-length-17493-cov-7.666647_pt1 | contig 17493 bp, 25 predicted proteins | sample MGYA00242796_ERZ504637 | MGnify/ENA primary metagenome ERZ504637 (study PRJEB26092, sample SAMD00036306) | human gut metagenome | host: Homo sapiens | study: EMG produced TPA metagenomics assembly of... | reverse complement strand
TTATGGGGTAAGGGGATTTTGTGTCTGCGACATTTCTGTTGTGCAAGAAATATGTACAATAAAATGAATTTTGTCGCTTTGCAAGCAAAATCCCACTAAACCCTATAGGTTGCGGATTTGAGGTTTATAGTATTACATATCTACAACCATTTCTTTACTTCGCCCTTTGCCAAAGTCATCATCCCAAGTCATCAATATAGTGTGATGGGGCTCATGAGAGAATTGTACATAAACTATATCAAAGCACTGCTGTGGTAGAAGCTTAGGAAAAGGCAAATAATTCTTATCCATAAACAGTTGAATATTAGCTCCTGTATCTGAAGTTATCTTAAATTCTACATTATAAGCTATTGCTTTACCTCTATTATAAAATTTAAGTTTGTTGTTAGAACCTCTTGGCATCTCCACAACATTTACTTCAATATCTGCTTTCTTACATTCAGTTATTTCTTCATCATGTTTCTGAACCTGTTGTTGCTTCAACAACAAATCTAATTTTTTAGCCTTTCTGTCTGTCAAGAAAGATTTCACGAGAGCAATTAATGATAGTCCTACACTTGCCAAGGCTATCCAATTTGAGATTGTAAACGCTTCCATCTTATTTTAGTTTAAATCCTGCTTTCTTAAACATACTATTCAAGTCCTTTATTAAATCTTGTTGTACTTCTTGCCTCATATTTTCCACATTGGAACTTATGCTTTGTTGGTTTAACTCAACAATTTCATCATAACCTCCGTAGTAAATGCGGTTACATTTCTTGCAAGTAATCACACCGGTTTCCTCGTTCTTACCGAAAAAAATCACCTGAACCACAAGTGGCACAGAGCAATTTTATCTGCTTATTGTAATTCTGTTTCATCTTCAAAATTTATAAAAATACTATATGACACCACCCTTGACAAACTCATCAATAATTTGCAACTCTTGCTTGTTGAGGTTGCTTAATATCTCAATAGGACTATCAAGCAGTTCTTGTGCTACTCGGCGTGCAGTCTCATCCTTCTTCAAGTTGGGGCTGACATACAAGTCGAGTTTGTCGCACACTTTCAGCATATTCACTTTGGTTACTCCTCCTACGAGTTGTACCAAGCGTATGCTGGAATCATAAGTTGTGGTATCTGGTAAAACTATCATATATTATCTGTTATTCATGTCCATACAAATCCACCTTGATGTCGAAAGGCGAATCAAAGTCCTTCAGCATCGCATGTTTTGTATCTTTCTCAGAGAGATGTAAGTTTGCCGTCTCTATAACATATCTATGAGTATCTTTCATTTCTATTTTTGTATTGCCTGTGACCTCAACTTGTATCCTACAGTTCCCTCTATAATTTTTTCCTGTAGAGTCTTCATGTTCTCCTTCTTGGTAAAAGGTAGATCTAATTGTTTACAAATGGATTCTAAATCAGCTCTTTTCAAGTCATTGGAAGAAAAATAAGAAGAGGCTTCCTCACGTGAATGCATGGAGTTGAGAATAGCGATGGCTTCTGAAACAACAATAGAGTTTTCAGACATTGGTTCATTTGGTTCTTTGGAAGAAGAAATTATATTAATTTCAATCTGTTTCTCACCATTCTCAATTTCTTTAACCATAGCTTGTGGCAATTTGTTTAAGAAAGCAAGAAAGTGCTCCATTTCTGAGACATAAAAATTCGTTCTACTCATATCCCAACTTATCTAACAATTCATTTACTATTCCATTGATGCCATCTATTACGTTGATGCCAGAGTTTCTTTTACTGATAACAACTGGTACTCCATATTGAGCAGCATCTGCAAAAAGAGTCTTATTCTCACGCAAGGTATCCTCAAATACATCAAATCCCAATTGCTTTGTTTGGGCGATGAAAGGGCGAAGGGCACTGATAGGCTTCTCTCCATAATACTGAACCATCGTAAATACGACACCCAGTATTTGAGGATTTATTGGCTCGTAATCATCCAAATCCGAGTCTTCAATAGAAACGTATTCATTATATTCCTTGACTAACTTATCCAAACTATTCTTCAGATAGTCGATACCCATTGTTGACAGATAGTCAGGCTTGGCAGGAATCAGAATATAGTCACTTGCAACAATCGCATTCTTGGTAACGATATTAAAGTTTGGAGGACAATCTATCAAAATAATGTCATACGCATCTTCTGGTAGCTGGTTTATGCCATCCAAAAGTCGATGATGTACTTTAATAAATTGTTCCTTTGCTTGGGTCATATTGGCACCGCCCAACTTGGTTGCAAGTTCCAAATCAACATTTATCAGCTCCAAGTGTGAAGAGACCAAATCAAGTTTCCCTTTATTTTTCAGAGAATCCTTAACCGTAAGAGGTGTTATGATCAAATCCTCAAACCTTTCAGTTCTTACTTTTTTCGAATCGGAAAACCAATTCTTGATAGTGTGCTTGTCTGCTACCTTATCCTTCCATTCATCAGGTTTCAAGAATGAGAATGTCAGACTTGCCTGAGGGTCAAGGTCTATCATCAATACTTTGTAACCAAGCTGTGCTAAATCACCAGCAATGTTGGTGGTAAGGGTTGTTTTACCAACACCTCCCTTATAGTTTATTACTGAAATTATATCCATCGCTATTTTGAAATTTTATGTTATATATTTTACTTATTTATCAATTTCTTTGCCATGATAAATTATACTTGATAAAGTTTCATCATCTCTTCAAAATCAGAGATAAATTCATTTCGTCCATCCTTGTATTTCTTGAATAAAGGAGTTAAAACCTTGGATGCGGTTCTACCCCAAGAAGGTAACTGACTTCTAAACCAAGTTTTAGCTTTTATCCTATCATGCAATATTTCATCATAAGTTATGTCTCTGAAACATACTTGCTTGCTATATCCTTCAGCTATATTTTCCCAAAGTTTATCTGCATCAGACAAATCATGTAAAAATGTAGCAGCCAACTGTTCGGGAGACATATTGGATGGCAATATAAGAATATTATTAGCTTTGACTATAGATTTCATTTTGTTGATTTCCTTACGTACGTCACCATCCACTATTACTATAGCCTCAGGTTCAACAAAAGCAGGAACTTTCTTCGATACTAACGAGATTAAATTAGCACCAGAGAAGTCAATATCTATGAAATTAAGTTGAGAAGTTTTACCTCGCAGCAGGTGCTTGGCAAACACAATATTTTCCTTATCTTCTGTATATACAGGAATCTTTCGAAGAGATTTCACTTTGCCTTGTATCACCTGAAGATTCAATGTAATATTACGGAATGAAGCTCTGTCATTAATGATTATATTTTCATCTTGGCGTTTGAGATAAATCAGCTTTACTTGGTCCTTAGTTACTTCCTTTTGACTACATTCACCTATTAAATCGTCAATGCTCTCCAATAAGGATAAGGAATGTGTGGTAAAAAATATCTGCAAGTTCAGTTTAGATGCATACGTGCGCAGCGTCTTGAGCAATTGTTTTTGCGAAGCAGGATACATGGTTGCATCCAGTTCGTCTATGGCTAAGATACCACCTTTATAATCATTTGGGTACTTTTCTTTCAAACGCTTAAATGAAAATAAAGCGAGTATAATCTTGCTTAAATTATCTTGACCTACAGAGTTTTCATTCCAATCATATTTATCGGTAGTAATACCTATCGTCTGCTTATTGGCATTTTCAAGAAAGGAAGCAGACTCTATATTGGTTTCTGTAATCAGAATTTTATCATGAAGTTTTTTGAACTCTGCGAGTTCCTGATTAGAAAGCAATAGAGATTCAGATACGTTTCCTGATTCTGCTACAGGCAGAACTCGCTTTAAACTTAAGAAGATTGTGGGATATTGAATATATCCGTCACCCTTACCTCTCATACCTTTCTGCCAAAAACGTAGGGTCTTGGAGTCTGAGCGAAGAATACTCTCGATTGTATAGTCCCTTCCATCATCAAACGACAGTGTCCACTCATGTGTGCCTGGCAGATCAAACTTTGGAGAAAGGCGAAACTTGTCACCAAATGCAGAGCGGTAACTTCCTCCACATAATGGTTTTTCAATGCCCATAGGATTCTTGTCCTTACCCAACGTGAACGTTTGGGTTATTATTCCCAATAGTGTTGATTTTTGAGTTCCATTCTGTCCTGCAATAGCAGTAAGCATGGAGCCTACCTCAAAGTCTTGGTTATGGAAACCACGGAATTTTTCTACATGTACCTTTTTGATTAACATCGACTTACTCATTTAAACCGCATAGATAAAACATCACAATTCTTTAGCATTAACTAAGTAAGCCATAGAACTATAACATTTTACTCTATGGTCAAATATTAAGACTTCTATTCCTACACGATTAGAAGCATATTGCGCCAATTGGTATTCTATTTTTCTGAATTTTCCATATAACTTTAGTACAAAGTCCTCGTTATCATATGAAATCATCCATCTTTTCCGATAATTTGATATCAAATCACGCAATTCTTCATGATTCTTATCTGTAAAGAAATTCATATATAAATCAGCAGCCTTTTTATAATAAGGAGGATCTAAATAAACGAAAACATCCTCATGTTTTCTACTTATATTCTTCAAGAATGTAAGTCCATCATCATTGGATAAATGAATTTTATTCTTAAATGTGGCTATAAGCCTTATTTTTTTAATTAGTTCTTCTTTATTAAAACGGACGTCTATCTTATAGGTACCAGCCTGCTCTTTTCCACCTATCGGGCCTCCTTTAATTACACCAGATATATTTGTTCGATTCAAAAACAAAGTTGATTTTGCCAATTCAAATTCATCAACAGAATCAATATTTCTTTGAATATCTTTGTACTTGCTCCAATTTTCCATTGTCACTTCTACAGAATACAACCAATCACACAAGTCCTCTGTTCTTGTAAGCAAAACTTTCCAAAAAGAGTAAATTGATCGGTCTAAGTCATTTATATAAATATGATTAACCCAACCTTCTATCAACAACATCAAAGCAAGCCCTGCACCACCAGCATAAGGTTCGGCGTAAGCAATCCCCTTCATATCATTTTCCTCTATCAGATGTGAAACAAAAGGGAAGATACGACTTTTTCCACCAGGATAACGTAAAGGTGAATAAACTTTCATCATAATGTTATGCTTATAAATTAGGATTAGTATTCTTTTCGATACTCGTAGAAGATTCTCTTATGTCTAACATCATTCTAAATAATGGAAACATAAAATCCCAAAATCCATTCATAAACTGCCTCAATTCATAATGAGTATCGCTACTATGAACATAACCATTCAATACATCTAAAGAAAATTCATTTTTTGGATTGAGTAAACGTTCTATGATTGTTTTCTCTTCACATTTGGATAATTTATCCTTTATAAAAGCCAATCGTTTATGCAATGTTACTTCTTGAAAACAATTTTGTCTGTTTTTCGTTATTTCCATTTCCCAGCCTTTTTCCTCGATATAGAGTCTAACAGATATATCTAAGAATACTCTCATACAAGCACAGACACATGTAGGATAATAAGAAACCGACAATTTCTTTAACTCGTTGAATAAATCAACTAGTCTCTTGTCTGCACTTTCCAATGTATAAATGCCCAGGATAAGTTTTGGTCTATTGACATCCCTTTTCAAAACAGAATTTTGAGAAACCTTAGTACTATTAGTTTCAATTTTTCTTTCACTATTTTTTGCTATTATCGCCCCTGATTGCAATGGCAATAAATTATCTTCAGATTTTATTACAGTAGGAAGTGAATTTATTATTTCTTCAACATTAGATGAGGTCATACGAGTATTGACCTTAACCTTTCCATCTCCAGTTATAATTCTTCGAATTAACTCAGCATAAGCATTAAAGAAACTGGTTTCCTCAGCTTTAATAACTACGTTTGTCCCATCAAAAGTAATAAACCATGCCTCTCGTACCTTAGAGTAATTGAAGAAACGCTCTAATATTGTTATAGGAAATCTATGCGAAACAGCCTTTTCATATTCCTCTTCCGACAAAAGATTCTTAATCTGGGGTTGCTTTATCAAACCAATTAACCTCAAAATTCGTATATCTGCCTCAATAGTTACTCTATCTGCAGACGTTTCTGCCAATATAGAATCTATGTCGCCGTTATACTTTTGATATAATTCGAATATCCATCTCTGGTGTTGAATTCTACTCCATGGCTTTTGTAAAGCAGAAGGAGTATGTCGCTCATTTATATACCATATTGTATCGTCAAAAGATGGAGCTATGCAAACATTAATCTTTTGAATATCATCAAGATTAGTTTTTGATGATAATTGTTTCACTAATGGTCTTATGCTTTTAGGCGCTTTTTGGGGATTACGCAATAGCTTTAGTGCTAAAACTCTTCGATTTCCTTCTGCTACATAGCAATGGGAATTGTCCTCATTTCTCCAAACAACAATAGGGTCTGAAGGAATAAAGCCTTTTTTCGAAATAGACTCCAATAATTTTACAAAACTCTCTTTCTCACTATTATCTGATAGTAATTCTTCAACATAATCCAACAAGTTTAAATATTTACCATTTGGATTTAATCGAGGATTTTCAGCCCATAGCTTCAAGGAATCTACCGAACGTAAATGTCGCTTCACAAGCCATTCATATTTTTTCATATACAGTAGCTTTTAACGTTTATTATATAGTCTATAGTTAGAACTCAATTTAGGACACGGTCCTTTGTATAGATACTTATACAAGTACTACATGTTGAGTTGTTAAATCATTATTCAATTTTACCTGTTTTACTTAGTCGTTTTCTGTTCCTTTCAAAGCCATATCAGCCCAATGATATATCACCAAACAACGTCCTAACTATTTATCAAGGAGTTAGGCATACAAGTATTTATGAATAAAGTTTAGATTTTTTTCTTTTCAACAATCAAGCGACAACTTGAGCAGGCTTGGTGGTTACAGCTCATTCTCCCATAATCCTCTTCATCGCAGCCATTACGCGGAGCTGCTTGGCAGTTGGACCTTTCTGACCTTTCTCCGCCAAATCGAGATAGAACTTATAGTTGCTTGACAAAGCCTCACGCAATTCATCTGGCATCAGCATGTGCCATTCTTGCTTTTCTTCGTCGCAATAGGTGGCGACCAAGTATAGCTTCTGAAGCTTGTACTGGGTCTTGCGCATCTTGCGAACGACATAGGTGTTAACACCGCCAATGAACAGATGGCTCCAGGGCATTCCTTCTATAGCTGGATCCGATTTGTCATCAGCCCCAGTAACGTGGATGCCCTTTGGTAAGCGGTAACTTACGTCGGCTGTAGAAGGTGAATTCAAGCAATCCTGCGTCATATTCGCTTTCTACTTTATGTCTTTTGCTGCAACCAAACATGATGGTTGCGGTAGCTTTGTCGGTTTTTTCATAATGTGCATCATTTGAATTGTATTTATGGGTTTTTATTTGGCACGCAGCCTATGCACATGACTTTTACTTTCGTCGCACTTTTTTTAAAAGAAAAGTGTGATTTTATTGCAAAAATACTAATTTATGTTGGATTACGTATAAGATTTTATCTTTTTTCTATTTATAATTTAAAAATATGCTGTTTTTTTTAGGAAATAGGGCTTAAAAAAGGCTTTCGAAAAACCTCTCTTGGCATTAAGAGAGTTTTTTGAAAGCCTACAAGTACTTTCTTGACATTCGAAAAAATAAAAGTAGTTTCTTGAACCTTCGAAAACCCACCAGTACTCCCTTGAACCTTAAGTTTTTTCTAAAATCAACCCGTCCTTCTTTACCATTAAAGAAGGCTCCACCGCTTTCCCCAAGCCCCTTTCCCCTCAGGGTACAGGGGATGTGCCAACCGCCCTACTCGGTGCTCAAACCGCTACGCTATATGGTTGGCGGACCATCAGAGGTCTACGCCAGCAGCGGAGCTGCGGTTTTTTTGTGCGGGATGAACCGCAAGGACACACGATGCAGGATGCTTGCTCGATGCTGATGGAACCGCATGGACATACGAATAGATGCTTGATGCTGATTGCTCGCAACTTACTGAGATTGCTGCTTATGGGGACGCAGGGACACGAATAGAGGCTTGCTGCTTTGGGGCCGTAGGGAGATGACATCTTGCTAATGCTCTGGCTTCAACATAAGTAAATTAACAGTATTGTTGAATTCAGATACATAATCTACAAAATTTGGATTATCTTTTCTCAGAATCATTGCTGCATAATTATTTACTCCTTCTAAGTCTTGGATATTAGCAACCATAATTACATATTGTTCTTTGCCATTAGCATAAGCAAACCAAGAATCAAATAAGCGATTTCGCAATGCTTGCTTTCTATCACCCGTTTCACATATATAAAGGAGAGCAAACTCGTTTGTCTCAAAGAAATTGTCTATTATAGCAATTACTGTATCTCTTACCTTCATATCACGAGGAGAACGATGCTTGTTCACATTCGTAATATTAAACATGTATGCCTCGCAATGTTCCAGCAAGTCATCAAGATCAAAGCTAATAGCTATCTCTACGCCATAATCTGTTACGAAACGATAAGTGTTTGAATCTACCATCATAACATCATACGGTGAAGAGGCATTAATCATTTTCAAAGAAAGCTCTTTCATTTCACCAAACATTTACAAACTTTGGGGCTTCTCCTGTACGAGCAAGATAATCCTGACGGAGCATCTGCTCTAACTCTGCCATACGCTTTCTTTTTCTTTCCTTTGATGCCATGAATCTTTTCATTGCAGCATCACGCTTCTCCCAAAATTCTTTATTCAATGTTTCCATAATTCCTCCTGTTTTTTTAATTCTGTGCAAATATAAGGTTTTTCTGCGTAAAAGCCAAAGGATTATAATTTTTTTTCTAAAATCAACCCGTCCTTCTTTACCATTAAAGAAGGCTCCACCGCTTTTCCCAAGCCCTTTTCCCCTCAGGGGACAAGGGATGTGCCAACCGCCCTACTCGGTGCTTTTTTTCGAAAAACCTACCCGTCCTTCCTTACCCTTAAGGAAGGCTCCACATCTCTCTCCAAGCCTCTCCCTTCTCAGAAGGGAAAGGATGTGCCAACCGCCCTACTCGGTGCTCAAACCGCTTCGCTATATGGTTGGCGGACCATCAGAGGTCTACGCCAGCAGCGGAGCTGCAGTTTTTTTGTGCGGGATAAACCGCAGGGACATGGGGGTGCTGCTGATGCGACTGCAGGGACATGGGGGTGCTGCTGATGCGACTGCAGGGACATGGGGATTGCTGCTTATGGGAACGCAGGGACACAATGCAGGAGGATTATGGAACCACCTTGCTGATACACCAACAGGATTACACCAAGACTGACAGTCCGCACTATAATACAAGCAGTGATACCTATCAGTTTTTTGGAAAAAGTTATTTTGGTTCCTCAAAGCCTATAGCTCTGCACTTATCAAAACTCGAATGAAGAATATTGCATTATTAACCTATACTTGGTTTATGGCTAAACATTTCTATTGTTTCTCCAAATTCTGCCAATACTTTACCAAGGTTAGGATTGTCATTTCTGATGATTACAGCAGCAACATTGTCTATTCCATATTCATCTACCAAAATAAGGTGCACACCTATTAATCTTCACTAAATCTAATTGCTTCATTATTACAACACACAAAATGATTCTGCTTCCTTACCTGTTCTGCGACGATAGTCCTCACGCATACGCTTCTCCATTTGCGCTATGTATTCAGCCTTTCGCTCCCTCGAAGCCTTGAAACGACGCATAAAATCTGCTTTTTTTTCCTTCTATGTTCATATTTAACCTCCTTATAATTAAACTTTGCATACAAAGATATACTTTTTCTGTGATACTGCCAAATGTTTTTGGGAAAAAGTTATTTTCCTCAATGCAAGCTAAAGGTACTTTTGCTCTGCTGTCATCAATTTGCTCAGAACGAATGCTTATGGGATAACTTCTTTAACTCCCCATAAAGATAACTTCTGAACATTCGAAATCATCTATCCCAGACTTGAGTCATCAGGCGGCGGAAGGCGGCCAGATAGCCGCCTTCGAACAGGGGATCGTCGCCAGGATTGGCGGCCTGGTTGTCGGCTTCCAAGGCGTCGAGGATTTCGCAGATTTTCTCAAATTTCTGGCGGTCCGTCGATACGGTCTTGAGGGTATGACGGGTGAGCAGATAGGCCTGGGCCAACTCTAAAACTTTTCCGTCTTAGACTCGCTTAATTGTCTTCGGACGGACATGATCTTCCTTACGTCGCCTATCGAATCCGGGCTTTTCTGCGTGCAAAACATGCCCAAAAAAGGCGTTAAGATTTGTAAAATGCTTGATATAAGCCATAATTTTTGTTAATTTTATACTCTACATGTAGAACATATAGATTTTGGTTATTTATGTATTTAATTTTATCTTTGTCATCGGTTACAATCTACCTGTCTAAGCATACTTCCTATTGGAAAACTCCCTATATAAAGAGCGTTCACCTTTCGGACTTTTGCTGCACCAAGGGTTCACCGTTTGACGCTATTTGTGACATCTCCGTGAATACCTGTGAAGGGTGGGGTCACGCCCCGAAACCCGTCTGTTTATCGGACTTCCGACGCTGATGTGAAGGGTGAACCCTCGTTTCTTACTTTCACACGCATACGCGAAAGAAATTAAATAAAGAAAGAAATTTAACTATATGGGTAATGCCATAAAACATATAAAAAAGAATGAATATATTAAAAAAGGCGTTCACAACGTCACGCGATGGTTTCATGCCATCTGTCTTCTCTCAGCTCGACTCTAAGATGAGCCGCCCACTAAGCTGCCGTCAGGAGCTGGAGGATCTGATTTTGCGCAACCACGAACTGGCTGCCATCACTGAGTCGTATCGAAAGGCCCTGGCCGTGAGTAAGCAACTTGCCGACAGCAAGGTAAAACCTCTGTCGACTGGCATCTGTTTCGCCGCACAGTTGGACGGCAGGGGCAGACTGCTGGAAAACGTGATGGGCGAAGTGGGATGCCTGGGACTCGACTACGACCATTTGTCCTCTGAGACCATGGGGATTCTCTTCGAACTCATCAGACATTCTCCCCACGTCCTCATCGCCTACCGCACCATCAGCGGCAATGGGCTGCGTATTATCGTGGGCTATCAGCGACCCGAGGGATGCGAACTGTCTTTCGTGGAACTGCACCAGGCGATGCTGCAGAAGGCGATGGCGCTGTTCGACTCCCTGCTGAGCATCAAGGCCGACCGGCAGTGCGTGGACTTTCTACGGTTGTCGGGACTCGCCCACGACGAACAGGCTTTCTTCAACTGGGATGCCGAACCGATAGTCCTCACCGACAAGGAACTGGCTAAGTTCACCTCCTCCCTGCTGCGCAAGAAGAACAGCAAGAAGCAGGCTGCAGAGCGCTCCAAGGCGACTAAGGGAAGCAAAGCCAATGGCATCAAACTGTCGGCGGAGAAACCTACCATGGAGGAGGTGAAGATGCATGTCCTGGAAACGCTCCACAACTGGGGGCTCGTCTTCGAACCGCACCGCCACAACGAGTATGTGATGTACTTCGGAAGCATCTGCAACCGCTATGGCATCGAATTCAGGGAGGCTCTCGACTATGCCGAAGCTCATTTCTCTCACGAATATCCCGACACGGCTGCCGTCATCAAGTCGTGCTACAAGAAGACGGAGCGGTTCGGCTCCTGGCACTATTTCAGAGAGGGCGAATCGTTTCGTGGGCAAACTTCCGTGAAGTATATCAAGCAGTGGCTCTCGATGAGATACCAGATACAGCGCAACATGGTGACCGGCAGGCACGAGATAATGAGCCGCATGGCGGGAAATCCTAAGTTTCTGAAGTGGGTGAACCTGGATGACAACATCCTCAACTCGATCTGGGTGAAGATGGAGGAAGAGGGCATGAACATCAACATGCAGAAGCTCATCTCTGTCATACACAGCGATTTTGCCGTGCAGTGCGACCCTGTGGAGGACTACCTCCGGTCGCTGCCACCATGGGACGGCAAACGCGACTACATCGGCGAACTGGCAGACCGCATACGCATCATCCCTCATCAGGGCTACCACCACGACCAGGCCACCTTCAAGAAATACTTCTGCAAGTGGATCGTGGCGATGGTGGTGGGATGGGTCACTCCGGAGGTGGTCAACCAGGTGATGCTCATCCTGGTGGGAAAGGGCGGCATCTACAAGAGCACGTTCTTCAACTACCTGTTGCCGCCGCAACTCCGCGACTACTACCTCAACGAGTCGGCGGCGATATACACCGACAAGGACTTCATGGAGGCTTTCTCATGCAAGATCCTGATGTGCCTCGACGAGTTCGACACCGCTTTCGGCAAGAACCTCAATGCCTTCAAGAGCAACATGACAAAACTGCATTTCTCCATCCGAAGGCCCTACGACCGATTCCGCAGCGACCTGGACCATCGTGCCACAGTGGCGGGTACCACCAACAACCAGCAGATCATCACCGACCCGGAGAACAGACGCTACTCGCCCTGGATTGCGGAGAGCATCGTGAGCCCGAGAGACGAGCCGTTGGACTATGTGGGCATCTACTCCCAGTGTGTGGCTCTTGGCAAGGAGGTGAAGGAGCGGAAGATGCGTGGCGAGGATGGATGGGTGTATTGGCTCACACAGGAGGACATCGCCGAGATGCAACAGCACAACTTGCTCTTCATGGTGCCCAACTATGCTGAGGAGCAAATCAAGCGTTTCTATCGTGTTCCGACTCCCGACACGTCTGAGCGGTTTATCAAGTTCCGCTATACCGCCGAGATTGTGGAGCGCATCTGCACCAACCCTGTCATGCGGAAGAACTTTGAATACCAGAGCATCGGCAGCATCATGTCAAGGCTGGGATTCCCCAAGGCTCATCGCCGCAAGGGCAACGGATGGTTTGTCGTCGAGAAGGAGGGGGCCGAGATCAACAGCGAAGCCTTCTATTCTGCGAGCGACAAGATGGAACAGGACGCCAGCCAATGACTTACAGAGATTTACCGGTAAGTCACTGAGCTTTCTCTGTGACTTACTGAGACATGACAAACATTATATTGCTAACGAAGAAATTAAACATCTATCATGAAGAAAGACTACATCAGCAAGCACGACCTCGCCCACGAATTTTTCCCTGACGCCGAGCGCCACGTGGCTGTCAACCACCTGATGCGTTGGATCAACCGCTGCCCTCCCCTCGTTGAGAAGCTGCGGGCCTGTGGCTATCGCACCAAGAAACGGTACTTTTCGCCCGTCCAGCGCGAGATTATTTACGATTTTATAGGTGATCCATAATTTTTTGCACTTTTTTTCGGCCTATGCCCATTAGCGTATAGTTGACTCGCAAAAATGTCGTATCTTTGCATCGTCATTCAGAGAGAGTGACTTAGCGAAACATCGGGACGAGCGCGCAGTCCTTTGTCGCTAAATATTATTAACTTTTATAACTTAACACCATGATTCTCTACAATTTAAAGAAAAACAAGAACAAGAAGATGCCGAATGCGTACGGCAAATACTACGCATACCCTGTAGTAACTCAAACCATCGGTATGGACGGTCTTGCCACCCACATGTCGGGCCACAACACGCCTTTCTCGCCCGGTGCCATCAAGGGCATGCTCACCGACATGGTGATCTGCGTCAGGGAACTCGCCCTGCAAGGCATCGCCGTGAAGATCGACAACCTGGCGATTTTCTCCATCGGCATCAAGAACAAGCTGGGTGCCGACACCGAGAAGGACTTCTCCATCACCAAGAACATCAAGGGCGTGAAGCTCCGTGCCCGTGCCACTGGCGAGTTGATGAGCGACAAGCTCAACCTCGATGCTACCTTGAAGAAGGCTACTGCTCTCACTGGTGACGGCACCACCGACAAGGTCTCTCCTTCTACTCCGTCGGGCGGCGGTACCTCTCAGGGTGGCGGTAGCACTCCATCTGGTGGTGGCGGCACCTCTCAGGGCGGCGACACCCCATCTGCTGGAGGCGACAATCCCGGAGGTGGCGAGGGTGAATAACCATCGCCCGACTTTCAGAAGTTAAATTAGAGGGGGAGTTAAGACAACAGTCTTTTTGGCGTAGTTTTTTAAGCAGCAAGACATACGTCTTAACTCCTTTAACTTCCTGATATGCGAAAGTTCAATTAAACATTAAACATTTTAAAACATTTATCACCATGAAAAAAGAAAATTGGAAAGCAGTCATCAACTTCATCATCACCGTACTCACAGCGATAACCAGCGCTTTTTGCGTCAGCTCCTGTCAGAACCTTTAAAAGGTAAAAAGGTAAAAGGGTAAAAGAGTAAAAGAGTAAAAAACGAATATCATGAGAGACATCAATCTGATTGTGGTGCATTGCAGCGCCACGAGAGTCAACCAGAACTTCACTGTTGAACAACTGGAAGCCTGTCATAAGGCCCGCGGCTTCGACACCATCGGCTATCACTATTACATCACCAAGGACGGCACCCTCTATCCCTGCCGGCCGGAGCGCATCGCAGGGGCTCATGCCCGCCACTACAACGCCCACTCCATAGGTATCTGCTATGAGGGCGGACTCGACGCGAACGGCCATCCCGCCGACACCCGTACACTGGCACAGAAAGTGACGATGGAGGAACTGCTGCATAGCCTGTGCGTGGATTATCCCGATGCCGAGATCCTGGGACACCGCGACCTGCCTAATGTCCGAAAGGACTGTCCGTGCTTCGATGTTCGAGACTGGCTCGAAGACATCGACTTCCACATCTAACCTCTGTCTACTTGAGGGTGTGTCATAAGTCTGTGACGCACCCTCTTGTTGTAAATAAAAATGTTTTTTAAAGATTTCGTATCTGTGAAAGGGGAAAAAATAAGAAAGGGTGCGTCACAGACTTATGACACACCCTCTTTTTTATTCTCCTTTGTTTTTTACTCTATATCAATATAGATTAGCTAAGAACCAGTAGAAGACACCAAGGGCGGGTACGATCGCCAAAAGCCAATAAAACATATATACATCAAAAAAATAATATCTTATTCGTAAGTAATGATTAATAAATAACTTGGTACATTTTTGTGTCCTTTTTATGAAGTAACTCATGGTTAAAGGATAGAGTTCCAAGCTCTTCCTTTGCTTCATATTTTCTATAATTTTTCTTTGTCATAATTTCTTTTTAGCTTATTGATTATTAGCTATTTACATTCTTTAATCTGCTAAAAAATTGTATCTTTACAACTGATTTCCAGGCAGTTATAATGAATACAAAGATTCTAACAGAAGTCTTTTCAGAGACCGACTTGACATACATCCTGCAATTAGACGAGCGCCAGCGTCGGCTATATTGTGCTACAAGAGCTATCAACATAGGCAAACATGGTGTGGCGGACGTGTGTGCCTCTATTCACATATCAAAGAACAGCCATGACACTGCTGAGTTTGTGTGTGACAACATCGCACGCATTTGGAAGAATATGCTTGCAGGAAAGCAAATGAAACTACGACATCCAAGGGTTTGATTGTTGTTGCCACCATCAATTCTAAGGAATACCAAACTCAAAGAACACTTGACGAATCATATGTATCCGAAAGACAAAAGCGAATCGGATTTGATAAACAATTGCCTAAGTGGAACTATGTCGTTAGGTGCAAATCTGCTTAGCATTTGTGTACCAAGTTATTTTTTAACTGTTACTTAAAATGAAACATGGCGCAAAGGTAACACTTATCTTTCAATCAGCCAAAATAGGGGTTGGATGCTTACTATCAAGATGGTTTCAACAAGTTCTCTATTCATTAGTTCATCCACAATTTCAAAATGCTCTTTCTATAACACATACAACCCTGCATATACCTAAGAATACATATCACTAGAACGGCAAATCATCATCATGTTTTGTCAATTCCTTTAGACCATCCAATATACACTTTTCAGACTCAGATATTCTATAGTTGACATCACGGATACTACTATACAAACTGTTTAACTTATTATATTCATCAGGATTTACATCTTCTGAATAAGTAAATGTTTCAAATGCAACTCCATCTTTATTAGAGAGTTGCAATGAGAAAGAGCATAAATTAATATTATAATCGTATGAAGAAGACAACAATATGCCACATCCGTTCACATGAGTGGAAAATGAATCATTATTCTCTTCCCATACTATTTTCTTATCAAATGTGGCAGCTATCAGCATACCTATCATTGAATTATATTGTTCTTGTGTCATTGTTTAATCAATTTTATTAGACTTTTAATTTCTTGCAATATCTTCCAATAAGGATTGGACTTCAGTTCGGTCATTTCCAACTTTGCTATATCCTTTTCTGTTACATGGTTGTCCTTTACTTGCGCCAGGTAGTTGTCCATCAGCATACCCATTGCCTTGTCCAATCTTTTAATCGACTCTTCTGGGCTGATAGACAAAGAGTTTGACATTTGCATCAGCCCTTCAAGATAATGGATATTGAACAGTCTTGTACTCAACTCGATTGAGATTTTACTCGCCCTATCCTTCAGATACACACATAACCATAACAAAGCTATGAAGAATGGTACAGCAGCCGTATAAGGAAGAAAATCTAGAAATTCAGAAAATTCAGTTCGATGTGAAGCCAAATCATGAATAAAGAATCCATATAGAGCGACAAATGCCAGAATCAAGACTGGAATACTAACAAGGAAAATGTAATATTCCAATTTTGCTCGCCCTCGCTCATCCTCAATTACTGACGTGTAAGCTTTCAAATTCTCAAAAGCCTCAGTCACTTCATTGGAAATATTCTGCCCCACTACTTGATCAGAAGTAATTTTCTTTTTCGACTCTAGTGTAGCGATATACTCAGAATCCATCTTTCTAAGTTGAGCATTCAAGCTTTGAATATACAGTTCGTCTTTGGGGGCTTTCACCTCTTGCCTTTCGATTTCCTTTTTCAAAGACTCTCGTGCTTTCGTCAAGCGTGACAATTTTTCTTCGACTCCTTCCTTATCGGCGGCTTTTGATGGCAATTCATCCGTTGGTTTACTCTCAATAGGCAATGACATTAGGCTTTTGACTAACGCAAGTGTCTCACCTATCAAAAGGTTGTAGCTCTGCTTATAAGTATCCGAAACTTTACCCTCAAAATTGCGATCAAAGATTCTCCAATCACGCAGTATTGTCTCTGGAGACTTCACGTCATTGTCGATTGTAAGCACATCTGAATCGTAAGCTAACAAGCGTTTTTTCCGCCTGTTGCATACGCTCTGCTATATCGTACTTCACCACCTTGTTTGCTTCATTCAAGCCATAATACTTAGGACTAAGCAATTTGTCTTGAACAAAAGCAAACAAAGAGAGAATTTCTTCTCTTGAAATAACCTTTAAAATAGTTGCTGTCGGCATAATTATACAAATTAAACTTATGCGCTTTTATTACATAGCATCATTACAACCTATTAATTAGGGTGTCCAGTTAGATGTTCCGAAAAACAGATGCTGAAATCACCCGTTAAATTATTAATATAACGCTCTGGTATTTAACGTTTCAAGTAACGAAATAGTTCTTTGAAAATTTGCATAACTCGTT
>ENA-OQEL01000349-OQEL01000349.1-human-gut-metagenome-genome-assembly--contig:-NODE-349-length-17494-cov-3.835723_pt1 | contig 17494 bp, 16 predicted proteins | sample MGYA00242796_ERZ504637 | MGnify/ENA primary metagenome ERZ504637 (study PRJEB26092, sample SAMD00036306) | human gut metagenome | host: Homo sapiens | study: EMG produced TPA metagenomics assembly of... | reverse complement strand
CTCATTTAACACTTTTTTATCTATGCCATAATCAATAGCTCTTTGAGCTTCTACCCTTGCCTTGACTAAGACATTTACATCATTTAATACATCTGCAATTTTTAAATCAGGTAAACCATGTTGCATTGAACCAAAAAATTGCCCTGGCCCACGTAATCGCAAATCTTCTTCAGCTAAAACAAAACCATCAGAGATTTTTTCCATGAGATGCAATCGCTCTAGAGAATTTGCATTCTTACCACGATTGATTAAAATACAATATGAAGCATACTCACCTCTACCAATACGACCACGAAGCTGATGAAGCTGAGCAAGCCCAAAGCGTTCAGCACCTTCAATCACCATGATACTAGCATTTGGCACATTTACACCAACTTCAATTACTGTAGTTGATACTAATACATCTATTTTTCCTGACAAAAATCCCTGTAATAAATCTTCTTTTTCTTTCGGTTTTAATTTACCATGAAGCAAGGCACAATTTAAACCATATAAATAACCTGATGTAAGTTCATCATATATCATTTCTACAGAAACAGCATCACTATTTTCACTTTCTTCAATCAAAGGACAAACTATATAAGCTTGTCTTCCTTTGGCTACTTCATCTTTTACAAATTTATAAATCAAATTTCTTCTATCTGGCATACGCACAAAAGTTCTTATAGGTTTTCTTCCTGGTGGTAATTCCTTGATAAAAGAAACATCTAAATCACCATATACTGTAAGCGTCATCGTTCTAGGAATAGGTGTTGCTGTCATCACCAATACATCTGGTAAAAAATCTTCTCCTTTTCCTTCTAATTTTGCTCTTTGATTTACGCCGAAACGATGTTGCTCGTCAGTTACTACCAAACCTAAATTTTTGAATATGACATTATCTTGTATCAAAGCATGTGTACCAATGACTAAATCTATAGTGCCATCAGCTAAGCCTTCTAATATCTGTCTTTTTTCCTTAACTTTCAAACTGCCAGTCAATAAGCCTACATGTATATTCAACGGCTCTAATAATTCTTTTATCTTGCCATAATGTTGTAATGCCAAAATTTCCGTTGGCGCCATCAAAGCGCCTTGGTATCCATTTTCAATAGCTTTTACTAAAGAAAGTATAGCTATTACTGTTTTTCCTGAACCTACATCACCTTGTACTAAGCGTTGCATTTGCACATCTTTTTGCATATCTAAACAGATTTCTTGCCAAACTTTTTCTTGTTCTGCTGTTAAATTAAATGGCAAATTATTTTTTACTGTTTTTACTAATTCACTATTAGATAAAAATTTTATGCCTTTATTTTTTACCTGATGTTGCTTTTTCAACAATAATAAACCTGCTTGAATTAAAAATAATTCTTCAAAAATTAAACTTTTCTTCGCTTTTTCTAATGCTTGCCTTGTCTGAGGAAAATGTATTTTCTTTATGGCTGTTTGTTTATCCCATAAATCGTATTTTTCACGAATAAAATTTGGTACTACATCTTTTACCAAAATATCTTGAGTGCAGACTTGTTCTATTAGATTGCGAAAATCCTTTGGTTTTATATAATCTGGAATTGTATATATGGGCATAAAAGCACAAGGGTTAATATTTTCTTCACTATCTATATTATCGTTATTTATAACGTCAAAAGAAATAATCTGACTTATGGCAAGTTGACCATATCCACCATAGGCATAGCCCACTTTGCCATGTACAAATAAACTACTTTTTTGTACCTTTAATTTCTTTTTTAGATAATCTTGATTAAAAAAATTTAAGCTGAACAACACCTGTATCATCAGCTAACATAATCGTTAATAATTTTAAACCTCGCCTTGTATTTTTTTTCTGCCATAGCCATAATTTCTACCTTGAATGTTTACCACTTCACCGACTTTTATTCTGCCGATAGGAACAATTTGACTTTGGTCTTCATAACGACGAGGATAATATGTGATTAAATCATATATATTTTCAATGCCTAATTTCTTTAAAGCCTGTGCTTTTTTAGGACCTACACCTTTTAAAAACTGTATATTTTCTCGTATATCCATTTATTACACCTATCTATAAAAATTAATTTTAATTATAACATATCTAAATATAGACTGCTTTAACTTAATTTTAATCTTATTTTAATTTTTTGTAATTGATTTTAAACTTAATTATGCTCTAATATGTATTTAAGATGTATTAACAATTTATCTCCAATCTAAAATAAATTTTACAATCTACAAAAATCAGAAGGTGATTTAATGAAATTAATTTCTCGCTTATTACTTCTATCTTTTTTTGCTTTAGCCGTATTTACCTATATTCTACCTGTAGAAGCCACTTCTACTAATCAAGAAAGTACACCAACCCAACAAGATGAAATAATCGTCAATGGTACTAAAATCAATTCTTACCCTATTATAATTAATGATTGTACATTAGTGCCAGCTCGTGATGTCTGCAAAAATTTAGGCTTCACTATATCTTGGGATAGCGACGAACAAACAGCTACTATTAACAGTAAAAATATGCAATCTACTGTAAAAATTGGTCAAGATTTATACACTGCTCAAAGCACTATTGCCCTTGGCATGACTGCACCTATCTCCCTTGGTTCTGGGCCACTGCTCATCAATGACAAATTATACATTCCAGCAGAACTTTTCCGCATTTTACAAGGAAATAATCCAGAAAGCTTGATTTATAATAATCATCAAATCCTTTTAAATACTATTGAATAAATTAAAAAGCATTAAGATATATATTTTATATTCTTAATGCTTTTTTATCTATTTTTTGCAAATTATTTACCTAGATTTAGCTAAAGCTAAATTAAAATTATACATTCACTATATATACTAAAATCAACTTAAAAATATTGCTCAACCGTTAGCAGATTGGAATGTTGATATATGCAAAATTTGTCTCGTCGTAATTTCTTTAAATTAGGTGCTGGTGTTTTAGCTGGAGCTGCACTTTTCGATTTAACAGGCTTAAATCATAAAGCTTTCGCTCAAAAAATAACACCTTCTAATTTTAAAATAAATCCAATTAAATTATCTGATTTACCACCAGCTACAAAAGCACCACTTAACTCACAGCTTGTCAATAATGCTTATGATTACATAATTTCTAGTGTGGAAAAAATAACAGATAATAAGCTTCGTCAACAAACATTAGATTTAATCAAAGATACACGTCCTAAATTTATGCAATTATACACATCTTCTACAGATGTAACTAATATTTACAATGAACTTGCTAATAAAGGCTTGATTGATACTTCCATCATCAGCCCAGAACAATTATTTCCACCACTAAAATCTAATAAAAATCCACAAGATTTCATTTCTGCTCCAGGCAGTGGCTATGCTAGCCATCATTCTTATCCTGGAGGACTTCCAACTCATACAGCAGCCAATTTATCTATTTCTGAAGGTGTAGTCAATACTTATAAATTAATCTTTGGTTATGCTGTAAATACTGATATTGTACTTTCTGCTCAAGCTTTACATGATTTAGCTAAACCATGGGTATTCCAATGGAATGAAGATGGAACTTGTCTTCCTGAATACTCCATTGCAGGTACAGGAGCACATCATATTTTAGGGCTTGTTGAAGCTATTTATCGCAACTTACCTGCTGAAGAAATTGTCGCTCAAGCTTGTGCTCATAATCACCCTGGCAGTGATAAAGATGAAGAAAGTGTAGTTAACTGGATTAAAGCAGCAAGTATTATTGCTCAAAAAAATTCCTGTAAAATATGGTTTACTTGATAAATCTGGAGATAAATTACCTACACCACAACATCAAGAAGGTTATATTGTCCACTTAGGCGACCATGACTGGGTATTGAGTGGTATTGTTGCTAAAAACACAGTAATTTACCTCAAAGAAATTGCTAAAACTGATTACAATTTCTCTGATAAAGATTTAAATGGTAAATTATTCAATGATTTTAGAAATTATATTGGTGCACAAGTTTCCTTCATGTATTTGCATAATCTCATGGCTCAAAATGGTCTTGAAGATGTACGCAATCTTGTTCATCAAATAGTTTTAAAATAAAATATTAAATTTTACCTATCCCAATGACTCCTCTTATTGTCATTTATATAAAAGCCATAACTCTTTAACCCTTAGAGTTATGGCTATTTTCTTTATCTAAAATTATCAGTGATGTGAAAAGCCCTCTCCTGTTACTTCTCTTGCATCAGAAATAATAAAGAAAGCATTTTTGTCTATATCCAAAGTTAACTCTTTTATTCTACTCACCTGTCGCATAGTAATCACTACATAAATAACTTTACGATTATTTTTAGTATATGCACCCTGTCCATAAAGAAAAGTAACTCCTCTATCTAATTCAATCATAATCGCATCTGCTATTGCTTCCGGTTTTTCTGTAATTATCATGATGGATTTTCGCATATTAAAACCATCAATCATCTTATTAGTGAGTACACCACCTAAATACATACAAATAAAAGTGTATACTGCAATATTATAATCAAATAACCATACACTAGATAAAATAATCAAACAGTCTAAAACAAATACCATCGTTCCGACATTATACGAATATAATTTTTTAATCAGTGCCGCTATTACATCTACGCCGCCTGTATTACAATTACTGCGAAAAATCAGACCAAAGCCAATACCTGAGATAACGCCTCCTACAATAGCACATAACATCGGTTCTGATAATGGTGGATAAGCATTTAAAAAAGCTGTTAAATCCAAAGCAACAGAAAATAAAATCGTGCCTAAAATTGTATCGAAAAAATACAATCTACCAAAATAACGATAAGCTATATATAAAATAGGAATATTTAACAAAAAGTTCATTATCCCAATCGGCAAATTAAATAAATAATACAAGATAAAGGCAATCCCTGCTAAACCACCAGATAAAAAATTCATCGGTATTAAAAATAAATTATAAGCAGCGGCAGCCAATAAACACCCAATAATAATTATTACATAACGCATAGCATGATTTAACATTAAAAACCCTCCTATCATTTCATAATAAAAATACTATATAAAGAAAAAAGAACAGACCAAAATTGTCTGTTCTTTAATCATAAATAATTCGCTAATCGCTAAAATTATTCATTCTTTTTAATTTATCTAATTAGTTTTCAGCTTTTTTCTTAGGAGCTACAGCAGTACGAATAGAAAGTTCACGTAACTGTTTTGCATCAACTTCAGAAGGAGCTTGTGTCATCAAGCAACCAGCACTTTGAGTTTTAGGGAATGGAATAACATCACGAATAGAATTACGTTTAGCCATGAGCATAACCATACGGTCAAGACCAAATGCAAGTCCGCCATGTGGAGGAGTACCATATTTGAAGGCATCAAGCATAAGCCGAATTTTTCATGAGCTTGTTCTGGAGTTAAGCCGATTGCTTCAAATACTTTTTCTTGAGTATCGCTGTTGTAAATACGAAGGCTACCGCCACCGATTTCTACGCCATTTAATACCATATCATATGCTTTTGCTTTTACGCGACCTGGGTCAGTTGTGAGATATTGTACATCTTCATCACGTGGTGCTGTGAATGGATGATGCATAGCTTTCCAACGTTTGTTTTCTTCATCATATTCAAACATAGGGAAGTCAACAACCCAAAGGAATTTATATTCATTTTCGTTAATAAGACCACGACGACGGCCCATTTCAAGACGTAATTCGCCAAGAGCTTGAGCTACTACAAGTGGTTTATCTGCAACTACGAGTAATAAGTCGCCTGTCTGAGCATTAGTTGCTTCTTTAATTTTCTGGAATGTTTCTTCACTGTAGAATTTTTTGAATGGAGATTTGATTTCTGTTTCAGTGTACTGAATCCATGCTAAACCTTTTGCACCATATCTTTGAGCATATTCTACAAGACCATCAAGTTCACGGCGAGGAATATTTGCATAGCCATCAACTTTGATAACTTTAACCTGTCCGCCATTATCAAGTACAGATTTAAATACTTTAAAGTCAGAGCCTTTAACGTATTCGGAAATATCCATGAGTTCCATACCAAAACGGATATCTGGTTTATCAGAACCATATCTTTCCATAGCTTCGTCCCAAGTCATACGTAAGAATGGAGTCTGTACTTTTTCGCCAATAGTTTTTTCAAATAAGCCAGATACTAAACCTTCCATTAAGTTTAAGATATAATCTTGGTCAACGAAGGACATCTCAATATCAAGCTGAGTGAATTCTGGCTGACGGTCAGCACGTAAGTCTTCATCACGGAAGCAACGTACGATTTGGAAATATTTTTCATAACCAGCTACCATTAATAACTGTTTGAAAATCTGTGGAGATTGTGGTAATGCATAGAATTTACCAGGATTTACACGGCTAGGAACTAAATAGTCACGTGCACCTTCTGGAGTACTCTTTGTAAGCATTGGTGTTTCAATTTCTAAGAAACCATGTTCATCAAAGTAATCGCGCATTAATTTTGTAACGCGATGACGAAGCATGATATTTTTCTGCATTTCAGGACGGCGAAGGTCTAAATAACGATATTTTAAACGAACGTTTTCATCAACATCAATACCATCTTGAATATAGAATGGAGGAGTTAATGCTTTATTTAAAATACGTAATTCTTCAGCATAAATTTCAATTTCGCCAGTTTCCATATTTGGATTTATTGTTTCTTTATCACGTAAAGAAACTTTACCACGTACAGCTACTACGAATTCAGAACGAAGAGATTCTGCTTTTGGAAATTGGTCTGCACCAATTTTATCTTCAGCAAAAACGAGCTGAACAAGGCCACTTCTATCACGTAAATCAATAAAAATAAGTCCACCATGGTCACGACGGTGAGATACCCAACCGCATAATACTACTTCTTGACCTTCGTTTGTGGCACGAAGTTCACCACAATGGTGAGTTCTTTTCATACCTTCCATTGTTTCCATTTTACTAATTCCACCTCAATAATTATTTTGTTAATGTAGTGAGTTTATTAAGCAATTCATCTATAGAGATTGTTTCTTGTGTACTTTCATTCATATTTTTAAGTACAACAGAATTTGCTTGCAATTCATCTTCACCTAAGATAATAGTGAATTTTGCATTAGCTTTATTTGCTTGTTTCATTTGAGCTTTCATGCTACGTCCTGCAAAGTCCATAGCAGCTTTAAATCCACCTCTACGCAAATTAGCTAAAATTTCAAAGGCTTTTGCCTGTACAGTATCACCTAAAGCTACAATAAATACATCTGTATCATAATTAGTTTCAGGTAATAAATTCTGCATTTCAAGAGCGAGCAATACTCTTTCAAGACCTGTAGCAAAACCTACAGCAGGTGTAGATTTACCGCCACATTCTTCAATAAGACCATCATAGCGTCCACCACCTAAAACGGCAGATTGAGCACCAAGTGGTACATATTTTAATTCAAATGCAGTCTTAGTATAATAATCAAGACCACGTACAAGACCTGGGTCTAATTCAAATTCTATACCAGCAGCTGTTAAGAACTCTTGTACTTTATGGAAATGATCATTACATTCATCGCAAAGACAATCAGTAATAGCAGGAGCGTCTTGCGCCAATTCTTTACATTTTTCATTTTGCAATCTAAAAGACGCATTGGATTTCTATCATAACGAGATTTACAATCATCACACATCTCATCAATTACAGGTTTGAAAAATTCTTGTAATCTTTGACGATATACAGGTCTACATTTTGGACAACCTACAGAGTTTAATAATAATTTATATCTTTAAGCCCTAAATCTTTTAGGAACTGTACAACTAAAGAAATGATTTCAGCATCAACTGCTGGATTTGCTTCACCTAAAGCTTCTACACCAAACTGATGGAATTCACGATAACGACCAGCTTGTGGGCGGTCATATCTAAACATTGAACCGATGTAGAATAATTTACATAAATTTGTATCTGCATATAATTTATTTTCTAAGTAAGAGCGTACTGCTGCAGCTGTATTTTCAGGACGAAGAGTAATGCTTCTATTGCCTCTATCTGTGAAAGTATACATTTCTTTTTCTACAACATCAGTAGTTTCACCAATACCACGTTGGAATAATTCAGTATGCTCAAAAATAGGTGTTCTGATTTCACGGTAACCATATTGACCGCATAATTTTCTAATTAAATTTTCAAGATATAACCAATTTCCTACTTTATCTGGAAGTATGTCTTTCGTTCCACGAGGAGCTTTTGTCAACATATAAAATATCACCTCTACATATTTTTAATCGCCATAAGCTTCTTTTAAAAGCATTGCTCGGCGTTCAATATATTTATCTATACTATTTAAATAAGTATATAAATCTTTTGCATTAAATGATGTTTGTAATCTCTTACCTGGATAAGTAATCTTACTAGTTGCTGCACCGCCAACACCTAAAATAGTCTGGCGTTCACCCATTATTTGAATATTATAAATGCCCTCTTGACCCTTTTTGCTATAACCTACATTTTCTAATTGACCACTCATATATCCTTGACGATAAATATAATATGGAATTAAACCATATTCATCAATAACAGTTGTCATTATCTTAGCCATAGCTTGAACCGTTTCATCATCAGGCAAAACAATATTATCTCTTATAAGCTTTAATTCTGAACCTTTCTTTAGTGCTAAAGCATGCAAAGTTATATCATCTGGAGCTAAATCAATTACTTTATTAATCGTATCTTGAGCATCTTTTATATCTTCACCAGGAAGCCCAATGATTAAATCAGTATTCACATGCTTTATACCAGCTTGACGCACTTGTTTAAATGCACGCAAAATATCTGCTGAAGTATGTTTTCTACCAATTAAAGATAATGTTCTATCTTGCATTGTCTGTGGATTTACACTAACTCTATCTGCACCATATTTTACTATGGATTTTGCTTTTTCAAGACTTAAAGAATCAGGTCTGCCTGCTTCCACAGTGAACTCTTCAACATAATCGCCTTTAAATGATTTAGCTACTAAAGATAATAAATCATCAAAATCATTTTCATTTAAACTTGTAGGAGTGCCTCCACCTACATAAATACTTTGTACTTTAAAATCATATTGTTCTATTAAAGCTTTAATTTTAGTAATTTCATAATTTAAAGTCTGCAAATATTTGCGAGTCATCTCGCTACTTGGCAATATACTTGAAGGAAAAGAGCAATATAAACAACGTGATGGACAAAATGGAATTCCTACATAAACACTGATGAGTTTTGGGTCATTTGCCTTTGCCAAGAAAGGTAATTGTAAATAAGCAATATCTGTAATTAGATTTGCTTTATCTATTTGTACCTCATAATCACCTTGTAAACGTCCTATCACACCTTGACGGTCTAATCCTTGCTCCATTAAACGGTGTACTATTTTTGTTGGTCTAACTCCATGAAGTATTCCCCAAGGAGCTTTTTTAGCTTGTAAATCTTCGCAAAAGATATGATATAAATTTAATTTAATTAAACGATTAGTCCCTGCTTTTACACTTTCATCATCATGTAAAAAGCTTTGTCTTGTATAAGTCCATAATTTTTCATCTTTACGCAAAGTCAAGACTGTTTTTACACCATTTAAAGCCACATCATCATATATATTCTCTATTTTCAATTCATCGTAATCGAAAATAGTATCATCTGCATCATTTATTTCTACTTTAAATAATACTAAAATTTCTTTTACTATCTTTACAATAATTTCTTTTGTACTATTTAAATAAAATGTTTTTATTTTCACGATTTCATTTCACGCTTTTTCTGACAATCTTCACAATAACCAAAGAATTTTAACTGATGGTCTACAATTTTAAATTTGCATGTATCTTCTATTTTTTCTTCGAGATTACCTAAAAGGTCATCTGTGAATTCTAAGACTTTGCCACATTCTACACAAATTAAATGATGATGTTGATGTTCATTAGGACTTGCATCATTTAATTCATAACGACGGCAACCATCGCCAAAATCGAGATAGTTTAAAATATTTAAGTCGCTCAATAATTCTAAACTACGATATACTGTAGCTAAACCAATTTCGCATTTTTGTTCTTTTAAAATAAAATGCACATCTTCAGCGCTTAAGTGCTGGCTAGGTCTATCTAAAAAAATCTGCAATACTATTTTTTCTTTGAGGAGTTAATTTATATTGAGGACCCACTAACTTTTGCTTTAAATCCTCCATAGTTATTTTTACAGGCACTAAAAACCCTCCTTTAATCTCTGTTAGTTTCAAATATATATATTTTAGCAAAAATATACTTATATTACAAAGTTTTTATTATGATTATTATAACATTTTCTCAAAAAAGCTTTCAACTAAAGTATTATCTAACAAATTTAAAACAAAAAAGCTCCCGAAAAAAACTAATCTCTCGAGAGCTTTTTTATATTTTATATCTTTAAGAAAATTAGTCTACACTTGTTACTTTATCAATGAAGCCATGAATATCTTTTTCTTCACCGCTTTGAAGTCCTGTGATATAATTAAACATTTTTTGAGCAAATGGTCCAATTTTACCATCATTGATAGTCATTACTTTATCTTTATAGCCGAGTACACCAACAGGGGAAATTACAGCTGCTGTACCAGAACCGAATACTTCTTCTAATTTACCATTTTCGTAGTCTTCTACTAATTCATCAATAGTAATAGGACGTTCTTCTACTTCCATGCCCCATTCTTTAGCTACAGCAAGAACAGTTCTTCTTGTGATACCATTTAAAATAGTACCATCTAAAGCAGGAGTTACGATTTTACCATCAATTTTGAATAAAATGTTCATAGAACCAACTTCACCGATGTATTTACGATGTACGCCATCTAACCACAATACTTGGTCATAACCATTTTTGTGAGCTTCAAGACCTGCATGGAGGCTTGCTGCATAGTTAGCTGGAGTTTTTGCTTCACCTAAACCACCTTTTGTTGCACGAACATATGTATCTTCTACCATGATTTTTACTGGAGCAAATCCATGTGCATAGTAAGCAGCTACTGGAGAAAGAATGATATAGAATTTATATCTTTTAGATACGCTAACACCTAAGAATGGATCATCTGCAAAGATGAATGGACGAATATAAAGGCTCTGACCTTTTTTATTTGGTACCCAATCTTTTTCAATAGTGATTAATTGATGAAGAGCATCATATACTAAATCAACATCAATTGGTGGAATATCAAGAATACGAGCTGAATTATTTAAACGATTTAAATGGTCTTTAGTACGGAAAATAACTACATCTTTGCCCTGACGGAAAGCTTTCATACCTTCAAAAATAGCCTGACCATAATGAAGTGTTGCATTTGCTGGGCTAACTTTTATTTCTTCGTAAGGTACAATCTGAGCATCATGCCAACCTTGACCTTCATCATAAGTCATTTCAAACATATAATCTGTAAAATGTGTTCCAAAACCAATAGTGGAAACATCAACTTTTTCTTTTAATGTTTTTGTTTCAACAAATTTAACCATAATTACATCTCCCTAATTGATAGTGTATTCATTGTACAACTTATCTATTACATAGTCAAGAAAAAAGTTTACATATTTACATATTTTTTACTAATAAAATAACTTTTTATGCTGATTATTCTATCTTTATAGCTTAATAAATTATTATAACAAGGATAAAATAATATTTATTTTATTTAAACTTCACCAATAATGTAAAATAGAAAATCTAATAAATTTTATCATTGTAAAACAAAAAAGCCGTAACCCTTTATAATAAAAGGCTACGACTTTATTTCTTAATTATTCAGCATATACACTGATTTGACGGTTGTAACGACCTTTACGTTCGAAAGCAACACGACCAGCAATTTTAGCGAATAAAGTATCATCTTTACCGATGCCTACGTTAGCACCTGGATGGAAATGAGTACCTCTCTGACGAACTAAAATGCTACCTGCAGTAACGATAGTACCAGCATGTTCTTTAACGCCAAGACGTTTAGATTCGCTATCACGACCGTTACGAGTACTACTAACACCTTTTTTTATGAGCAAAAAGCTGTAAATCAAAATTGAACATTCAAATTCACCTCCTGATATTTAGAACAGAAACGTTTTTTGGATTAGATTTCTCTATTTCCGCAAAACCAAGTACAGCTACAGCAAAGACAGCTTCTGTTAAATCATCAGCTTTATCTTTCAGAGCCACACTTAAATATCCGGGCTTTACATCATAATTTATTTCACGATGTAAATGTTTTGCCAAACCTAAAATAACTGACTGAGCCAATGCAGAAATCCCAGCACATACAATATCTTGACCATATGCGCCTGCTCCTGCATGTCCTTCTACTAAAAGACCGATGACTTTATCATCATCTTGACGCATTACAGATATTTTTATCATTATGCTTCGATTTTTTCAATAGTTAATTTAGTGAAAGGCTGACGATGACCCTGACGACGACGATAGTTGGATTTAGCTTTGTATTTGAAAACTAAGATTTTTCTAGCTTTATCTTGTTTTTCAACTTTTGCAGTGATTTTAGCACCTTCAACAACTGGAGTACCAACTTTAACATCTGCATCATTAACAACAGTTAAAACCTGATCAAAAGTTATAACATCGCCTTCATTAGCTGCGATTTTTTCAACAGTGATAACGTCACCTTCGGAAACACGATACTGTTTTCCGCCTGTCTGGAAAATAGCGTACATTCAATTACACCTACCTTAATTAATACTCGCCAATTACGGTTAGTCAAAGACTATTTATAAACCTTTTTGTGCGGTTGGGAAACCTTAATTTCTTAAGGCTTACATCTTGAAATTCTATCATATTTAAACTAATAATGTCAATAAAATTATTAAATAAATAAAATTATTATTTGACAATAGTACGTATACATACTAATATAATTTTATACGTATACGTACTATTATAAAGGAGGATTTTTTATGTATTATATTGCCAAAGCAAAAATATTTTATTTACACTCTTTTGCTGTTGTATTTTATTATCTAATGTTGCTTATGCACAAGATAAATCGCAAACAGCCCCACCACCTAATTTACCTAGTGAATTATTTGATAATACTCCTCTAACACCTACAAAAATTTTTGATAATCTTTATTGTATAGGTACAAAAAGCGTTGTAGCTTGGGCATTGCAAACTTCTGATGGAATCATACTTATAGATTCAATGTGGGATAATAACGATGCCCAATTAATCATTGATGGCATGAAAAAATTAGGATTAAATCCACAAGATTTAAAATATATCTTAATATCTCATGGTCACGGTGACCACTATGGTGGAGCACAATATTTAAAAGATAAATATAATGCTAAAATCTTTATGAGCAACACTGATTTTTATTATATGAATAATACTTTTGATGGAGCAAATGGTTCTCGTTCACCAAAATGTACTGTAGATGAATTTTTAACAGACGGACAACAAATTACCTTAGGTGATACTACTGTTACTGTCGTATCCACTCCTGGTCATTCTCCTGGTTGTGTTTCTTTTATCTTCCCTCTAAAAACTCAAGGTAAAACTTATATGGCTGCTCAATGGTAACGGTTATGCTAAATTAAATAATGTAGTAAATTCTACTTCCATAGAAAATAATCCATTTTATCTAGGTCAAAAAGGCATTGATAATTATCTCAATAACTTATCTTTAGAAATAGATAGAGCTATCTCTAATTCTATAAAATAAATATCTAAATATAAAAAAGGAGTCTAAATATCTTAGACTCCTTTATCTATCTTCACCTTTATATTTTATGTTACAATAAAATATATTTAAAACTTGAGGTGTTATTTAATGTTTCTTGAAAAAATCTTTAGGATATACAAATTTGTACCATAGCTAGAAAAATTCATCAAAAATTTGACACATAAATTTTCCCCATATAATATTACGCCAGAGCAATGGGTAGTATTAAATCAAATTCACATCAATAAAAATATATCTCTAAAAAAAATTAGCTGATATTATCCAAAAAGACCCTAATAATGTAAAAGTTCTTGTTGATAAATTAGAACAAAAAGCATTAATTAAAAGAACTACTAACCCCAACGATAAAAGAGCGATTTTTTTTATCTACAACAAATAAAGGCATCGAGCTTATTGATACTTTAAATGAAGTGGATATTTCTGTAATTTCCGATGTAGAAAAAAGCTTAACTAAAGAAGAAAAATATTTTATTATTAGAGTTATTATCTAAAATTGAAAAAAATTTTTCATCTTCTTCAAAATAAAATATTTACCATCAAGTAAAAAAGGTTAAGACAAATGAGTATATCTCATCATCTGTCTTAACCTTTTTTTATTTCTCTATACCATATTTTTTTAATGCTTCATAAGCTGCATGTTGTTCAGCTTCTTTTTTAGTAGTGCCTTTTTCCTTTGCCATCAATTTTTTTACAACAACTACAGCAAATTCAAAAGTTTTTGCATGGTCTGGACCTGTTTCTGCCAATAATTTGTACTCAACATGTTGTCCTTTTGCCTGCACTACTTCTTGCAAAATAGTCTTATAATCTTTTAAATTATATCCATATTTTACAGCAATAAATTCTTCATTTAATTTATCAAGCACATATTCGTAGGCAGTCTGCCAACCTTGGTCTAAATAAATAGCTCCAATAATTGACTCAAAAGCATCTGCTAAAATTGATGGTCTATGTTCTCCACCAGTTAAGCGTTCGCCTTTACCCCAATAACAAATATTGCCCAACATTTAAATTCATAGCAAGTTTCGCTAAACTTGTCTCACAAACAACAGAGGCACGAGCTTTTGTCATTTCACCTTCAGGCATTTGCGTAAAAGTTTTAAATAAATATATGCTAGAAGCTAATTCTAAAACAGCATCACCTAAAAACTCCAAACGCTCATTATGAAGACTATGGTCTTTAGCCTCATTAGCATACGAGGTATGTGTCAAAGCTTGATTTAATAAATTTAAATCATTGAACTTGACACCTAATCTAACGACTAATTCCCCTAATTTTTGTTTGCGTTTTTCTGATAAATTCATTTATAAAACCTGATTTACTTAAGTTTTTTCAATAAAATAGCTGCATTATGACCGCCAAAACCTAAAGAATCAGAAATAGCTGCATTGATAACTCTTTCTCTAGCAACATTTGGTACATAATCCAAATCTAATTCTTCATCTGGAGTTTCATAGTTAATTGTAGCAGGCATAATATCATTTTTAACAGCTAAAGCTGTAGCGATACATTCAATACCACCAGCAGCACCGAGAAGGTGTCCTATCATGGATTTAATAGAGCTGATAGATAATTTATACGCATGATCACCAAAAGCACGTTTAATAGCTGCTGTTTCAGTTCTTTCATTCAATGGAGTAGATGTACCATGAGCATTGATATAATCAATATCTGTTAATTCAAGACCTGCATCTTTTACTACATTTGTGAAACAACGAGCAGACTGTTTTGCTTCTGGATCTGGGCTAGTCATATGATAAGCATCAGAAGTTGAAGCATAACCTGCGAGCTCAGCATAAATTTCAGCACCACGAGCTACTGCATGTTCATAGCTTTCTAAAATAACAATACCAGCACCTTCACCCATGATAAAACCACTGCGGTTTTTATCAAATGGACGAGAAGCTTTTTGTGGATTGTCGTTCATATCTGTGCAAAGAGCTTTCATAGAAGCAAAACCTGCTACTGGAAGTGGAGAAATACACGCTTCTGTACCACCAGCAACCATTACATCTGCTTCACCGCGCTGAATAACACGCATAGCATCACCAATAGCATTTGTACCAGTTGCACAAGCTGTTACAGGGCAAACGCTAGGGCCTTGAAGACCAAATGTAATAGAAGTCATGCCTGCTGCCATATTGCTAATCATCATAGGCACGCAGAAAGGACTTACACGACCTGGACCTTTAGTGAATATAGTATTGTATTGATCATGTAATGTTTCAATACCACCAATACCACTACCAATAAATACGCCAATACGTTCTTTATCTTCTTTAGATAAATCCATATTTGCATCTTCAAACGCAAGTTTAGTTGCTGCAATAGCAAATTGAGTATATCTATCCATGCGTTTTGCTTCTTTTCTATCGATAAAATCAGCAGCATTAAAATCTTTTACTTCTGCTGCAATTTGAGCTTTAAAATCACTAGCGTCAAAATGTGTAATTTTATCTATACCGCTTTTACCTGCAAGAAGACCTTGCCAAAAAGCATCTTTACCAATACCGATAGGGGAAATTGCTCCTAAACCAGTAATAACTACTCTATTTGTCAAAACAAACACCTCTCATTTAATCTATTGCCGCAACTTCCGATTTTATTCTAGAAATTATCTCTCTAACTGGCAATATTTCTTTGATTCTGTGTATATATTCGCCTGTAAATACCAGACCATTTTCTACGTCTCCCTGTTCTGCACGAATCAATGAATCAATTATACAGAAATTATGTTTACAGCTCTTTAAACATGCTTTACATCCTTTTGGAGGAACTGGACCTACCATTATTTTATCTGCAAATGGATTTCTTACAGCACGTCCTGGAAGACCTACTGGGCTGTGTATAACTACAATGTCGTCCGGTTTAGATTTTAAATAAAATCTTTTTAAAGCCGGAGCTGCATTGGATTCTTCACTGGCAGCAAAGCGTGAACCCATTTGTACACCACTTGCGCCCATCTTTATAAGATCAACAATGTCTTGACCGGAAAGCACTCCGCCTGCTGCAACAACAGGAATATCCACAGCTTTTGCGATATCAGGAATTAATTCACGTATAGATGTACTAGTTCCTAAATGTCCGCCAGCTTCTTTTCCTTCAACCACAATAGCAGCAGCGCCAAGACGTTGGGATATTTTCGCTAATTTAACAGATGAAACAATCGGTACGATTGGTGTACCAGATTCTTGTCCAAGACCAAACATATCGCGGGAAAATCCTGCACCAGCTACTACAAGGTCAATACCTTCTTCGATAGCAGTTTTTACAATTTCACTAAAACCTCTAGCTGCAACCATGATGTTAATACCAATAATTCCAGACGTTAAAGATCGCGCCAAGCGAATTTCATACCTTAATTCATCAGTAGGCATACCAGATGCAGCAATCAAACCAATGCCGCCTTCATTAGCGACAGCAGCTGCAAGTCTTGCCGTTGATAATCTAACAGCCATGCCCCCCTGAATAATAGGTACTTTTGCAATTTTATTGCCAATTTTCAATTCAGGAAGTTTCAAAAATAACTCCTCCAATCCGCTTTTCTTCTATTATCTTTAGAAAGTCCCGTGGAGTAACCACGGGACTTTTCTAAGGAAACGCTAAAATTATTTATTTTGGTCTATATAGGATACAACGTCCTGAACTGTTTTAAATTTTTTCAGCAGCTTCGTCAGGAATTTCAATACCGAATTCTTCTTCGAAAGCCATGATTAATTCAACAATGTCAAGAGAATACTGCACCTAAATCGTCAGATGAAAGTAGAATCGATATTAACCTCATCAGCTTCAACGCCTAACTGATCAACAAC
>ENA-OQEL01000348-OQEL01000348.1-human-gut-metagenome-genome-assembly--contig:-NODE-348-length-17537-cov-2.721999_pt1 | contig 17537 bp, 17 predicted proteins | sample MGYA00242796_ERZ504637 | MGnify/ENA primary metagenome ERZ504637 (study PRJEB26092, sample SAMD00036306) | human gut metagenome | host: Homo sapiens | study: EMG produced TPA metagenomics assembly of... | reverse complement strand
GATCTGGGATGTGGGACACCAGTCCTACACGCACAAGATTCTGACCGGGCGGAAAGACGGGTTTGAAACGCTGCGCCGGGAAGGCGGCATCAGCGGATTCCCGAAGCGGAGCGAGAGTGACTGCGATGTATTCGACACCGGCCACAGCTCGACCTCGATTTCCGCAGGCGTCGGCTATGTGCGTGCACGGGAACTGAAAAAAGAAAATTATTCCGTTATTTCGATCATCGGAGATGGTGCGCTGACCGGCGGCATGGCGTACGAGGCGCTGAACAATGCGGCCAGCCTGAAATCGAATTTTATTATCGTTTTAAATGACAACGAAATGTCGATCACCGAGAATGTCGGCGGTATGTCATCGTACCTGTCCGGCCTTCGGACGGCATCGGCGTACACGGATTTCAAGATGGACGTCACAAAGGCATTGAACCGCATTCCGGGCATCGGACCTGGCATGGTGGATGCGATGCGGAAGACGAAAAGCAGCATCAAACAGATCATCATTCCGGGCATGCTGTTTGAGGATATGGGACTTACGTATTTAGGTCCTGTGGACGGCCACAACATTCCGCAGCTGATCAAGACCTTCCAGGAAGCAAAACGGTTTGAAGGACCGATTCTGGTGCATGTCCTGACACAGAAGGGCCGCGGCTATGAGCCGGCGATGCGCCACCCGGCAAGATTCCACGGTGCGGGTCCGTTCGATGTGAAAACAGGATTGCCGGTTGGAAAATCCAATCCGACGTACACGGATGTCTTTTCCACGGTCATGCGGAAAATGGGAGATCGAAGAAAGGATGTTGCGGCAGTCACGGCGGCGATGATGACCGGTGTCGGACTGAAACGCTTCTCCAACATGTTCCCGGACCGCTGTTTCGATGTGGGAATCGCAGAAGAGCACGCGGTGACATTTGCAGCGGCACTGTCACTCGGCGGCATTACGCCTGTCGTTGCGATTTATTCTTCATTCCTGCAGCGGGCGTACGATCAGATCATGCATGACGTTTGTATGCAGAATCTCCATGTCGTCTTTGCGATTGACCGCGCCGGTCTTGTGGGCTACGACGGGGAGACACACCACGGCATTTTCGACCTTTCCTATCTGGGTTCGATGCCGAATATGACAATTCTTGCACCGAAGAACCTCTGGGAGCTTTCGGATATGATCAAATTTGCGGTCGATTACGACGGCCCGATCGCGGTGCGCTACCCGAGAGGGGAAGCGTATACGGGATTAAAAGAGTTCCGTGCGCCCATCTGCCTCGGAAAATCAGAAGTGATCCATGAGGGAAGCCGTGTTGCACTTCTTGCCGTCGGCAGTATGGTAAAAATGGCAGAAGAAGTGCAGAAACAGTTAAAAGAGCGGATGGATATGGATGCGGCGCTTGTGAATGCGCGGTTCGTCAAACCAATCGATGAAGAACTTCTTCGAAGCTTTGCCGATACGTATGAGCTTGTCGTAACACTCGAGGAAAATGTAAAAGACGGCGGCTTTGGAGAGCGCGTCCTTGCTTTTGCCGAGGAAGAAGACCTTCCGTTTGGCGTGGAGATCATTGCACTGCCGGACCGCTTTATTCCGCACGGAAGTGTATTATACCAGATGAAACAGGTCGGCTTTACGCCGGAAGATATCTGCGGCAGAATTGAGGAATACTACAGAAAACAGGGGCAGGAAGAAAGATGTAAAAAACGATTAGATGTATTACTGGTAGAACGGGGCCTTGCCACATCGCGGGAAAAAAGCGAAAGCCATGATTATGGCAGGAGAAGTTCTGGTGGACAATGAGCGGGAGGACAAAGCCGGTTCCATGTTCCCGGAAGAAGTGGAGATTGTCTTAAAAGGAAAACCACTGCCGTATGTGAGCCGCGGCGGCTTAAAGTTAGAGAAAGCAATGAAAAACTTTGACCTTACCCTGGATGGAAAGGTCTGCATGGATGTCGGAGCATCCACCGGCGGCTTTACCGACTGTATGCTGCAGAACGGCGCCGTCAAGGTATATTCCGTGGATGTCGGCCACGGCCAGCTCGACTGGAAGCTGCGGAACGATCCGCGCGTTGTCTGTATGGAGCGCACGAACATCCGTTACGTCGTGCCGGAGGATATCGAGGAGAGACCGTCCTTCGTATCGATCGACGTATCGTTTATCTCCCTGACCAAGGTGCTGCTTCCGGTCCGGAATCTGATGGAAGAGAACGGCGAAATTGCAGCTCTGATCAAGCCGCAGTTTGAGGCAGGACGCGAAAAAGTCGGCAAAAAAGGTGTTGTCCGTGATCCGGCTGTACACAAAGAAGTCATTGAGATGGTCATTTCCTATGCGAAAAGCATTTCCTTCGGCGTGCGCCATCTGGAATTTTCTCCGATCAAAGGACCGGAGGGAAATATCGAGTATCTCGTTCACCTTGTCCGCTGCCGGACGGCGTGACAGAGGAAGAGACCAATGTCGATGTAGACGCCGTTGTAAAGAGCGCACACGATACACTGGATAAATAAAAGGGTTAAGGAGCATGATATGGAGCGATTTTACCTGATCACAAACAGAGCAAAAGACCCGGACCTTACCGTGACAGACCAGATCAGGCAATATCTGGAGGAGCGCGGAAAAACGTGTCTTCTCTGCGATAACAGCGAAAAGGGGAAAAATACCATTATACGGATCCGGCGAAGGTTCCGTCAGATATCGACGGCATTCTGGTGCTCGGTGGTGACGGCACGCTTCTGCAGGCAGCAGGCGACGTGGTGGATTTACAGATTCCACTGCTCGGCATCATCTGGGAACGCTCGGCTATCTTGCGGAAATCGACCGTGACACGCTTTATCCGGCGCTGGATCATCTGATGGCGGATGAGTATACGATTGAGCACCGCATGATGCTCTGCGGATCGATTTTACCGGGACGGAAAGCTGATTGCGGAGGACACGGCACTCAACCGACATTACGGAATCACCCCGTGAGGGAAACCTGCGTGTCGTCCGGTTCGGATCAATTACGTTAACGGGGGAGTTTTTAAATTCCTACAGCGCCGATGGCATCATCATCGCAACGCCGACCGGTTCGACCGGCTACAGCCTCTCCGCGGGCGGCCCGATCATCTCACCGTCAGCCAGCCTGATGCTGATGACACCGCTTGCCCCGCACACCCTGAATACGAGAAGCATTGTCTTTCCGGCAGAGGATGTGATCGAGGTGGAGCTCGGGCCTTCGAGAGACGGCGGCATTGAACAGGGCATGGCATATTTTGACGGCGACACCCGCGTTCCGATGAAAACCGGCGACCGGATCGTGATCAAAAAGGCCAGACGGGACACTCTGATTGTGAAGATCAGCAACATCAGTTTTCTGGAGACATTAAGAAAGAAAATGGCAAACATTTAAGATATAGTTACTGGGGAAGGATGCTTGAAATGAAAATCGCGAGACATGCACAGATTATCAAATTAATTAACCAATATGACATTGAAACACAGGAGGAGCTGGCAAAGAAGCTGGAGGAGAGCGGCTTTGCCGTAACGCAGGCGACGATTTCGAGGGATATCCGCCAGCTGAAGCTCACAAAAGTACCAAAAGAGAACGGCGGAAGCCGCTATGCGGTTCTGCAGAACGCACCGTCCGAGGTTGGGAGCCGCTATGCGCGCGTGTTAAAAGACGCGTATATTTCCGTTGATCTTGCCAAGAATATTCTGGTCATCAAAACCGTGTCTGGAATGGCGATGGCGGCGGCAGCGGCTTTCGATGAGATGAACTGGAATGAAATTGTCGGCTGCATCGGCGGAGACGATACGATTCTCTGCGTGGCAAGAGACGATGATGCGGCGCTTGTGGCAGCAGAACGACTGAAAAAAATGGTGGACGGCATGGAGGAGACGGGCGAAGAGTTCTAAAGAACGCACGTCTCTGCAAAAAGAGACAAAAAGATGACAGCAGGTGTGACACCGGAGGAAAAGAATGCTCACAAACTTACACGTAAAAAATCTGGCCCTGATCGACGAAGCGGAAGTGGAGTTCGGTCCGGGCCTGAATATACTGACCGGAGAAACCGGAGCCGGAAAATCCATCCTGATCGGTTCGATCAACGCGGCGCTTGGAAAGAAGATATCCCGCGAGATGATCCGGACGGGAGAGACAAGCGCGCTGGTGGAACTGGTCTTTGAAACCGAAAACCCGCATGTGCTGGAGCTGTTAAAAGAGATGGATCTCGAGGCGGAGGAGGGTCAGGTGATTATTTCCAGAAAGATCACCGGATCCCGCAGCGTCTGCCGCATCAACGGCGAGGCATGCAATATCTCGCAGGTAAAAGCTCTTGCGTCCCTGCTGCTCGACATCCACGGCCAGCATGAGCACCAGTCGCTGCTCTATCCGGACCGGCAGATCGCGATTCTTGACGCGTTTGCGGGAACCGAGGCGGCCACGGCAAAAGGAGAGGTCCGGGCGCTGTACCAGGAGTGGAAGAATGTCCGAAAGGAGCTCTCGGCGTACGAACTCGACGAGGAGGCAAGAAAGCGGGAGGCAGCATTTCTTACGTTTGAAATCAACGAGATTGATCAGGCAGAGCTAAAAGAGGGCGAGGACGAAGCGTTGGAAACTGCGTACCGGAAAATGGGCCATGCGAAAAAGATCGCGGAATCTCTGCAGACGGTATATGCGATCACCGGCTACGGTGCAGAGAACAGCGCCGGGGAGCAGGTCGGCCGCGCAATCCGGGAGCTGCAGCAGGCTGCGGTGTACGACGATGCACTTTCCGGTCCGTCGCAGACCCTTTCCGATATTGACGGACTGCTGAATGATTTCAACCGCGAAATTTCCGCATATCTTTCCGAACTGACCTTTTCCGAAGAAGAGTATTACGAGACGGAAAAGCGGCTCGATGAGATCAACCGCCTGAAAGCAAAGTATGGAAAGACGATGGAAGAGATCACCGCATATCGCGAAGAACAGCAGAAAAAACTGGAAAAACTGGAAAACTTTGAGAGCTGCCGTGCCGCACTGCAGGAGCAGTTACAGAAAACGGAGCAGAAACTGGATGCGGCCGCACATAATCTGTCCAAAATCCGCAGAAACTATGCAAAACGGCTCGAAACACAGATTATCGAAGGTCTGCGCGACCTGAATTTCCTGCATGTCGCATTTGAAATTTCATTTGAAAAGACAAAAAGCTACACCGAAAACGGAACCGATGCTGTGGAGTTCTTAATCTCCACAAACCCGGGCGAAGCGATCCGTCCGCTGGCGAAAGTTGTTTCCGGCGGTGAATTGTCGCGAATCATGCTTGCAATCAAGACGATTCTTGCCGACCGCGACGAGACAGAAACCCTGATTTTCGATGAAATCGACACCGGAATCAGCGGAAGGACGGCGCAGAAGATTTCCGAAAAAATGGCACAGATCGGGCAGCGCCATCAGGTCATCTGCATCACCCATCTGCCGCAGATCGCAGCGATGGCAGATTCTCATTTTGAAATCGAAAAAAACGTCGAAGAAAACGAGACCGTCACATCGATCCATCCATTATCCGAGGAAGATTCTGTCAGAGAACTGGCAAGAATGCTTGGCGGCGCGAAAATTACGGATTCTGTTCTGGCAAATGCCAGCGAGATGAAGGAATTGGCACAGGTACAAAAATCTGCAAGACTCAAATAAAGAGAAGTCCGCATACTAAGAGGGAAATCACGAAACAAAGCGTGGTTTCCCTCCTTTTTTCGCGGGCGGCGAGTCAAAGTCCGTGCCTGCACGAGAACTTGACGACCGCCGCGAAAACAAAAGAAATGCCGCAGTTCTGCCCTGCGGCGGAAAGGATGGGAATGCAAATGACGAGAAAACAAAAATACCGAAGAGTCCTGCTTGCGCTGGCGGCGCTGTTTCTGATCCTCGCTGTTCTTCTTGGCTACGATGCCATGCGCGAATCCCTGCCGGATACGATGTATGTGGATGAGAACAGCGAAAGCCCGTTTCAGCCGCTCACGAAACATCCGCTTCTGACAATTTCGGAAGATACGAAGGAAGCAGAAAAAAACGAATTCGGAGAAACGGGTGAAACGGTTGTAGAATGTTCCGCCGCCGGGATCCCGCTGAAAAAGATCCGTGTGATCCAGGAAGAACGGCCGAAAGTTGCCGTCTGCGGCGCGCCGGTCGGTATCTATATGGAGACCGACGGTGTGATGGTGATCCGTACAGCCGAAATCCGTTCGTCCGACGGAACCGTCAGCCGTCCGTCAGAAAATATTCTGCGGGAAGGCGACTATATCACAAAAGTAAACGGACAGAGCATCCGCAGCAAGCAGGAGCTGATTGATGCAGTAAAAGTATCAAACGGTTCCCCGGTGTGTCTTTCCCTGCTTCGGGACGGGGAAACGATCGAAGTGCAGGTGACACCGCAGAAAAGCCAGGACGGCACCTGCCGCCTCGGGGCCTGGGTCCGCGACAATATGCAGGGAATCGGAACACTGACTTTCGTGGAACCGGACGGAACCTTTGCAGCGCTCGGCCATGGAATCAGTGATGTCGATACCGGAAAAATGCTCCAATTGAACGGCGGAGAACTGTATCTGACACAGATTCTGTCTGTGATCCCGGGAAAAGCGGGTGTACCGGGTGAACTGCAGGGTGTGATCCATTACGAAGAAAAGAACCGTATCGGATCAGTGGCGGAGAATACCATCTACGGTATCCACGGCGTTCTGGACAGGGAAAAAAGCAGTGCACTGCCGCTTACCGTGACGGAAATTGCCTATCGGCAGGAGATCGAGACGGGCCCGGCCACCGTACGGATGTGCGTGGACAATACGGTAGAAGAGTATGAGGCGGAGATTACAGAAATCGATCTTGGAAGCGAGAATACGAACAAAAATTTTGTGCTCGAAATTACCGATCAACGGCTGCTACAGAAAACCGGCGGCATCGTACAGGGAAATTCCGGCTCGCCGGTGCTCCAGAACGGAAGGCTGATCGGCGCCATTACCCATGTTTTCGTAAACCATCCAGAAAAAGGCTACGGTGTCTTTGCGGAAAACATGCTTGCACGGAACTGAAAAAATATGCGTTAATTTGGTTGGAATTGTTACAAACTTCCGAATTTTTTCACGGAAAATGTCGATCGAATTTTCAAAAAATTACGGGAAATATATTGAAAATGCGAAAAAATAAAATTATAATGTCTGTGTGATTGGAAAAAGTTACAGAAGAAAACGGATGCAGTGAAATTCCGGAAAGACTATGAGTTTTTGCAAAGGAGAGCTTTATGGAAAAGATCAACATTGCCATCGCGGATGATAACGAACGCATGCAGGAAATGCTTGGGAACGTCATAAAACAGGATGACACGCTTGAAACTGATCGGGCAGACCGGAAAACGGAAATGATATCTACAGTATCATCCGCGACAAAGAACCGGACGTCGTACATGCTTGAACATTTTCATGCCGAAGAATGGATGGTCTGACTGTAATGGAGAAAAGTCAATGAGGATCAAAAAATCTGTAAAAAAAAGACCTGCCTTTATCGTTGTCTCCGCCGTAGGAGAGGAGAGGATCACCGAAGATGCGTTCCGGCTCGGCGCTTACTATTACGTCTTAAAACCGTTCGACAACGAAACTCTTCTGAACCGGATCAAAGCAACAAAAGGAATGACAGCAGTAAGAAGATACCATCCAAGAAATTTTACAAACCCCGGAAAAGAGCCGATCTGTCCGCCGGAAAACAGTCTGGAAATCGATGTGACAAATATGATCCACGAGATCGGCGTTCCTGCCCATATCAAAGGATACCAGTACCTGCGCGATGCGATTCTGCTTTCCGTAGAGGACACGGAAATGCTCAATTCCATTACCAAGATTCTCTATCCGACCATCGCGAAACGCCACCAGACAACGTCAAGTCGTGTCGAGCGTGCCATCCGCCATGCGATTGAAGTGGCCTGGAGCCGCGGCAAAATGGACACAATCGACGAGCTGTTCGGCTATACCGTGAACAACCGCAAGGGTAAACCGACAAATTCTGAATTTATTGCATTAATTGCAGATAAAATACGTCTTGAACTGAAAAATCAGTAAAAAGTAACAAAAAAATCCGAACAAACGGAGAAATTACAGAAGTTTAGACCTTTTTTTTCTGGACAAAGTACGGTATAATACAGACAGGACGTTGATTATCCTTTCGCGTTTCATAGGATCGTGACAAAAAGGAAGGAATTACAGAAAAACAAAGATGCGATAATCAGCATGAAATTACAGGAGGATTCTTTTCATGAAAAATATTTTGTTCGTGGCTTCAGAGTGTGTACCGTTCATCAAAACAGGCGGTCTGGCGGATGTAGTAGGTTCTCTGCCGAAGTACTTCCCGAAAGAGTATTTTGATGTGCGCGTGGTGATTCCAAAATACGCAGGAATCAAAGAACAGTTTAAAAATCAGATGCGGTATGTGACAAACTTCTACATGGATCTGAACTGGAGACAGCAGTATGTCGGCATTTTCGAGATGGAATATGAAGGCATCAAATTCTACTTTATCGACAACGAGGAGCATTTCGGAGGAAGCACTCCATATGCGGGCATGCCGTGGGATCTGGAAAAATTTGCTTACTTCAGCAAAGCAGCGCTTTCCATTTTACCGACCATCGGCTTCCGCCCGGACCTCATCCACTGCCACGACTGGCAGACCGGTCTCGTTCCGGTTTACCTGCACGAGCGTTTCCAGGCAGATGAATTCTATCGGGGAATCAAAACCGTCATGACGATCCACAACCTGAAATTCCAGGGCATCTGGGACCGCAAGACGATTCAGAGCATTACCGGCCTTTCCGACTACTACTTCACACCGGATAAGCTGGAGTTCAAACACGATGCCAGCTACTTGAAGGGCGGTCTGGTTTACGCAGATGCGATCACCACCGTCAGCAATACATACGCGCAGGAGATTCAGACCCCGTTCTATGGCGAAGGACTCGACGGTCTGATGTGTGCAAGAGCAAACGATCTGCGCGGTATTGTAAACGGACTCGACTACAATGAGTGGAACCCGGAGACAGACGCTCAGATTGCAAAGAATTTCAATGTAAAGAACTTCCGTAAAGAGAAAGTGAAAAATAAACTGGCACTGCAGGAGGAGTTAGGACTCGAGGTCAATCCGAAGACGATGATGATCGGTATCGTATCCCGGCTGACCGATCAGAAGGGCTTCGACCTCATCAGCTATATGATGGATGAGATGTGCCAGGATGCCGTACAGTTTGTGATCCTTGGAACCGGCGAGGAGCGCTACGAGAACATGTTCCGCCACTTCGCATGGAAATACGACAAGAAGGTTTCGGCAAACATCTACTATTCCGATGCAATGTCACACAAGATCTATGCATCCTGCGATGCCTTCCTGATGCCGTCCCTGTTTGAGCCATGCGGACTCTCCCAGCTCATGAGCCTCCGCTACGGAACCCTTCCGATCGTCCGCGAGACCGGCGGCCTCAAAGACACCGTAGAGCCGTACAATGAGTACGAGGGAACAGGAACTGGATTCAGCTTCACAAACTACAATGCGCATGAGATGATGGGTACCGTGCGGTACGCAGAGCGCATCTATTACGACAAAAAACGCGAGTGGAACAAGATGATCGACCGCGCAATGGCACAGGATTTCTCCTGGGCGAATTCCGCAAAACAGTACGAGGAAATGTACAACTGGCTGATCGGATAAGCTGGTCTGCATTCTGAAAAATAAGAAAAAAATCCCGAAATGGCAGAAGAGGAAAGAAAAGCCGTTTCGGGATTTTTTGCAGTATTTTGGGTTGCGGCAGGAGAGTGGAATATGCTACACTTGTGCATAAGGATATATTCGAAGCAGCTCCGGTGCAGAGGATTTGGGGGCTGAAAAAAGACACAAGAAAAACAGTTGACAACAAAGCAGATTTGTAATAGTATGTATACAGAAGCGAACGAACGTTCGCATGGTAAGGAGAATATTCAGTATGGGAAATAATAACGAAGATAAACTGCGTGCACTCGATGCCGCACTTGGACAGATTGAAAAACAGTACGGAAAAGGAGCTGTCATGAAGCTCGGAGATTCCGCAGCAAACATGAACGTGGAAACCATCCCGACCGGCTCTTTAAGCCTGGATATCGCACTCGGCCTTGGCGGTGTGCCGAAGGGAAGAATCATCGAGGTATATGGACCGGAGTCTTCCGGTAAAACAACCGTAGCGCTCCACATGGTAGCCGAAGTACAGAAACGCGGCGGAATCGCCGGCTTCATCGATGCAGAGCATGCGCTCGATCCGGCCTATGCCAAAAACATCGGTGTTGATATTGAAAACCTTTATATCTCACAGCCGGACAACGGCGAGCAGGCACTTGAGATCACCGAGACGATGGTTCGTTCCGGTGCGGTAGACATCATCATCGTGGACTCTGTTGCAGCCCTCGTTCCAAAAGCCGAGATCGACGGCGACATGGGAGATTCCCACGTCGGACTGCAGGCGCGTCTGATGTCTCAGGCACTCCGGAAACTGACTGCAGCGATCAGCAAATCCAATTGTATTGTTATCTTTATCAACCAGCTGCGTGAAAAAGTCGGTGTCATGTTCGGAAATCCGGAGACTACAACCGGCGGCCGTGCACTGAAATTCTATTCTTCCATCCGTCTTGATGTCAGAAGAATTGAAGCCTTAAAGCAGGGCGGAGAGATGGTCGGAAACCGTACCAGAATCAAAGTCGTGAAAAACAAAGTAGCTCCGCCGTTCCGCGAGGCAGAATTTGATATCATGTTCGGAAAAGGAATCTCCAAAGAAGGAGACGTTCTGGATCTGGCAGCTTCCGTCGGCATCGTACAGAAGAGCGGCGCATGGTTCGCATACGGCGGCGACAAGATCGGCCAGGGACGCGAAAATGCGAAAGCATACCTGCGCGAGCATCCGGAAATCATGGATGAGATCGAGCACAAAGTGCGCGTGGCTTACGGCCTGATCAAGGAAGAAGCGCCGGAAGGCACAGAAGAAACAGCAGCAGTTCCGGAAACCGAAGGAGACGACGAATAAATGTTTGTGACAGAGATTCGTCCTCTGAATAAAAAGAAATCACGGATCCTCTTCGATGACGGAGAGGATCTGGTTCTTTATAACGGGGAAATCCGCGCTTCCCGCATCAAAGAGCAGGAGGAGCTTCCCGATGAGGTTTACGAAAAGCTGGCAGGGGAAGTGCTGACTAAAAGGGCCAAACACCGCGCGATGTATCTGCTGCTCAGACAGATGCGGACGAAAAAAGAGCTGGAAGATAAGTTACGAAAAGACGGCTATCCCGAGAGAGCCATTGAAGAGGCTGTCTCGTACGTGGAGAGCTTTCACTATATCGACGACCGCGCATACGTGGAGCAGTATCTTGCGGGCAGCGGTGCGAAAAAGGGAAAAAGGCAGTCCTCTATGCGCTGGCACAGAAAGGCGTGGACCGGGAACTGGTGGAATCCGTCCTGGAAGAGCAGGAGGATGCCCGCGATGAGTATGAACTTGCAAAAAGTGCCGCCTTCGCAAAGCTCGGCACGCCGCACCGGCTGGATGAAAAAGAGTACCGCCGTGCCGCCGGTTTTCTGACGCGGAAGGGATTCGGCAGTTCCGAAATCCGTCGGGCACTGGAAGAATACCAAGATTCCGCTGACGAAGAATCCTGAATATTCCCGGCGATTCCGCCACATGCCGCGAAATTATGTGCAATAAATTACATGAATATTTTTAAAACATTGACAAATTTGTGAAAACAGTATAAAATTGTAGTGTTGTAAATGTGCAATGAAAACTAAATAAGGAGGTGCTCCGGTAATGGGTACAGGTATTACAATTCTGCTGGTATTCATTGCTGTAGTAGTCACGCTGCTTATTGCGGTTCCTGTTACCAGGAAAATTGCTGTGGACAATAAAATCAAGCAGGATGCTGAGAAAATTGGCACAGCGGAAGAAAAGGCGAGAAACATCATAGATGAAGCACTGAAAACTGCCGAAACTAAGAAACGGGAAGCCCTGCTGGAGGCGAAGGAGGAGTCTCTTCGTACGAAGAATGAAGTAGAAAAAGAGACCCGAGAGCGCAGAGCGGAACTGCAGAAATATGAGAAGCGCGTTTTATCGAAAGAAGAATCTGTAGATAAAAAAGCGGACGTATTGGAGCGTCGTGAAAACGAAATTGCAGCAAAAGAGGCAAGCGTCAGAAAGAAAGAAAAGGAAGTAGACGGTCTACACGAAAAAGGAGTACAGGAACTGGAAAGAATTTCCGGTTTTACCTCCGAGGAAGCAAAAGAGTATCTGTTAAAATCTGTGGAAGACGAAGTAAAAATCGACACAGCAAAGCTCTACAAAGAGCTGGAGAGCAGAGCAAAAGAGGAAGCAGGCCGTAAGGCAAAAGAGTATGTGGTAACAGCTATTCAGAAATGTGCTGTCGATCACGTATCCGAGAGTACCATCTCCGTGGTACAGCTTCCGAGCGATGAAATGAAAGGCCGCATCATCGGCCGTGAAGGACGAAACATCCGTACACTCGAAACCATGACAGGCGTTGACCTGATCATCGACGATACACCGGAAGCAGTCGTTCTTTCCTCATTCGATCCGATCGCCGTGAGGTGGCAAGAATTGCTCTGGAAAAAACTGATCGTAGACGGAAGAATCCATCCGGCCCGCATCGAAGAGATGGTAGAAAAGGCCCGCAAAGAAGTAGAACAGAATATTCGCGAGGAAGGCGAGGCAGCCGCACTGGAAGTCGGTGTACACGGACTTCATCCGGAGCTGATCCGTCTCCTTGGAAGAATGAAATTCCGTTCCAGCTACGGACAGAATGCATTAAAGCATTCGATCGAGGTAGCACAGCTTTCCGGTCTCCTCGCAGGAGAGGTAGGATGCGATGTCCGCATGGCAAAACGTGCCGGACTGCTTCATGATATCGGTAAATCCATCGACCATGAGGTAGAAGGATCTCACATTCAGATCGGTGCAGATCTCTGCAAAAAGTACAAAGAATCTCAGATTGTGATCAACACAGTAGAATCACATCACGGGGATGTAGAGCCCCAGTCTCTGATTGCATGTATCGTTCAGGCAGCGGATGCAATTTCCGCAGCAAGACCGGGTGCAAGAAGAGAAACACTCGAAACATATACCAACAGATTAAAACAGTTGGAAGACATCACGAATTCGTTCAAGGGTGTCGAAAAATCTTTTGCTATTCAGGCTGGTAGAGAAGTCCGCATCATGGTTGTTCCTGAGCAGGTATCCGATTCTGAAATGGTACTGCTCGCAAGGGATATCTCGAAACAGATCGAAGCTGAACTGGAATACCCGGGACAGATCAAGGTCAATGTTATCCGCGAGAGCCGTGTAACGGATTACGCGAATAAAAGACTTCTACGAACATTTAATACGAAATCAAAAGAGGCTGTGGACATGAGCAATCATGTTCCACATGCCTTTTCAGTGTGTATAAGAACAGTAAGTTTTCAAAAGAATTTATACGTGCCGTATCCGGTTCGAGCGCATTTTCTGAGGTGTAGAGCCATACAGCTTTTTGAAGGTCCGCATTAAAAATTTTGTAATTCGACAGCCCGTTTTTCTCCATCAGTACCGTGATCGTTTCGTCGGAATTCTGTAAATCTTCGTACAGGTGCATCGTGCGCACATCGTTCAGATATTCGAGAAAGGTCTGTCCGGTATACTTTTTAAAGAGCCGGCAGAAATACTCCTTCGAGAGCGCCAGGGAATCCGCGGCTGTTTCGAGGCTTAACGGTTCCGGGTAATGCACTTTCACCCAGTTCATAACGTGTGTCACGCGCTGCAGATCGCGCTGTGAACCCGTGAGGGATGCCGAAGGGATCTGGTGGGAATACGACCGGCAGAGATGGTACAGAAATTCGTACAGTCGTGAGGTAAAGAGAAGCTGGTATGAATCGGAAGGATTCTGCCGGATCTCGTTCATCTCCGAGAGCAGTGCGCGGAGCGGAGCCGGCTGTTCCGAGTAGGGAATGATCGTGTCGAAACGCATCGTATCAAAGTCCGGCAGATATTGGCGCATCTGGCTTGCGGAAATCTGCAGCAGAAGATATGTACAGGTGTTGGAGCGCGTCATATGGAGGTCGCCGGAGTTGATGATAATCAGATCGCCCTCGTTTAACCGATACTCCGTTGCCTGGACAATCGCGGAAAACTGTCCCCTGATCAGATAGAGAATTTCCACATATTCGTGCCAGTGCGCCGGAAAAACAAAAGCGGGCGCATCCTGCAGCTCAAAACGGACGTGCAGCAGATCGGTTTCGTGTATTGTTTCGTAAAAGCAGGATTCCATAAGTACCTCCAGGATGTGATAGAAATATACGTCAATTATAATCAAAAAAGATAAGAATATTGTACCAGAAATTGGGCGAAATATCAATATCAACCAGAGAAAGGACAAGAAAGGAACTAGAAGTTACACGAAAAAGGGAAGATAATGGAGACATTAGCACGAAACAAAGTTTGGGAGGAACAAAGACATGAAAGCAAAGGTAAGAACCTTTAACGGAACTACATCTCCGGAAGTAACCCAGCGTGAAACAGATCACCGCAAACTTGCCCGCGAGGCAGCAGCAGAGGGATTCGTTCTTCTGGAAAACAAAGATCATTTCCTGCCGCTGGCAAAGGGCAGCAAGGTAGGTCTTTACGGAGCAGGTGCGATCCGCACCATCAAAGGAGGCACCGGTTCCGGCGATGTCAATGAGCGTGACAGCGTTAATATTTTCCAGGGCATGAAAAATGCAGGCTACGACGTAACAAGCAGTGAATGGCTGGAGGATTACGATAAACTCTACGTACAGGCAAGACTGGACTGGAAAAATGAGATTTTCACAAAATTGAACGGAGACGACACAAAATTCTTTGATGCGTACTCTGCAACCCCGTTCTTTATGCCATCCGGAAACCCAATCGATGAAGAGAAAGCAGCAGCCGACGGTGCAGACACCGCATTCTTCGTTCTGGCACGTATCGCAGGAGAGAACAAAGACCGTTTTTGATACGGAGGGTGACTACTTCATCTCCAAAGAAGAGAAAGCTATTCTGGCACAGGTTTCCAGATGCTATAAAAACGTTGTTCTTGTTATCAACACCGGCGGCCTGATGGATCTGGCATTCGTAGAAGAATTTGACAATATCCGCTCTATTTTACAGTACGTACAGGCAGGCCAGGAAGGCGGAAATGCATTTGCTGATGTTGTAAGCGGCGATGTAACCCCATCCGGAAAAATTGACAGATACCTGGGCAAAAGATTACTATGATTATCCGGGTGCAGAGGTTTACAGCTACAAGAGCGGCGACCTCATGAAAGAAAAAGTACGAAGAGGGTATCTTCGTTGGATACCGTTACTTCGATACCTTTGAAGTACCAGTCCGTTACTCCTTCGGTTACGGTATGTCCTACACCGATTTCGAGATCAGAACCGATGACATCAAAGTAAGCGGCCCGCGGTATGATGAATCCGAAAGTAAGCGTGACTGTTACCGTCACCAACACCGGCGATACTTATGCAGGAAAAGAAGTTGTACAGATCTACGCTTCCTGCCCGCAGGGCAGACTGGTGAAAGAGTTCCGCCGTCTGGCAGGCTTTGGAAAAACAAAACTGCTGGCTCCGAAGGAATCCCAGACCATGACCATCACCTTCCCGCTGTATCAGCTGACTTCCTATGAGGAGGAAAGCGCATCCTGGATTCTGGAGCCGGGCATGTATGGTATCTGGATTGGAAATGATCTGAATACATCTGTTCTCTCCGGCGCGCTGGAGCTGGACGAGAAAGCAGTCATGACAGCGTGTGAAAATATCTGCCCGCTGAAAGAGGAATTGAATGAGATTGTTCCTGATGCAGAAAAAGTTCAGGCAAGAGAGGCTGCATGGCAGAAGGAAGTAAAAGAAAAGAGAATGAGCGTGATCGAGCTTAAAGCATCTGAGATCCCAACTGAGAAAGTAGATTACCAGCCGGTACCGGAAGAGCTTCCTGGAAAAGCAGGAAAGATTGTGGAATCCCTTTCTGTGGATCAGCTGGCACTCCTTGCAACCGGTGATCCGGGAAGAGCACAGGGCAACGCGCTTGGCTCCGCAGGAATTTCTGTTCCGGGAGCAGCAGCGGAGACATCCCGTGTGCTTCGGAGGAGCCGTGGAATGTAACCACGATTGCTCTGGTCGACGGACCTGCAGGTCTTCGTCTGAAGAGAGAATACCAGGTAGACAACGGAGAGATCGTAGCGAGCGATTTCCTGGCGGCACTGGAAGGCGGATTCTTCAGCAAACCGCAGGAAAAACGCGGAACAACCTATTATCAGTTCTGTACCGCAATTCCGGTTGGAACACTTCTGGCACAGAGCTGGGATGTAGAACTGATCAAGAGAGTCGGCGAGATGATCGGCCATGAGATGGAGCTGTTCAACGTAACACTGTGGCTGGCACCTGGCATGAACATCCACAGAAATCCGCTCTGCGGAAGAAACTTTGAATATTATTCCGAGGATCCGCTGCTTGCCGGTATGATGGCGGCTGCTATGACGCTCGGTGTACAGAAGGTACCGGGCTGCGGAACCACGATCAAACACTTCGCATGCAACAATCAGGAGGATAACCGTATGGGCTCCGATTCCATCCTGTCCGAGCGTGCACTGCGTGAGATCTATCTGAAAGGCTTTGAAATCGCAGTCAAAGATGCACAGCCGATGTCCATTATGACATCTTACAACCTGATCAATGGTGTGCACGCTGCAAACTGCTACGATACCTGCACGAAAGCAGCGAGAGATGAGTGGGGATTTGCAGGAGCTATCATGACCGACTGGACAACCACCAACGTACAGATCCAGGGCGAGTGTACGGCAGCGGGCTGCATGAGAGCCGGAAATGACATGGTAATGCCGGGTCTGCCGGAGGATCACGAGAACATCAAAAAAGAACTTGCAGATGGAACTCTGACGATGGCAGAACTGAAACGCTGCATCTATAACACGGTAAATATCGTACTGCAGTCCAATATGTACGAGGGCGCAGTCAGCTACCTTGATCAGTTCGATGATCTGGATACCTATCTTGTCGTGAAATAAAAGAAGTGAAAAATATCTTATGGGGATATACAAAAAGCAGGGTTTGAAATGAACGGACATTTCGGTGCGTGAGACATTGGGGGACCCTGAAAAGAGGAAAGAAGTGCCATTCGCAGATGGGGGTCTGCGGAGCAGGCACTTCTTTTACGTATATTGTCTATGAACCGTGAATACATTGACAGTAAGGCAGAAAATAAGGAGGCGCAAAAGCAAATGAGAGAACGGGATGAGAATGCATATATTCGTTTTTTTGCCCTCTGGTTTGCGGCCGGTATGACTCTCGGTGTACTGCTGCTGCTTGCGGCATCCCACACGGGAATGAAGGAGGGAAATAGCGTCCGCCTCTTTCAGGCGGAGGCGTTTTTTGGAAGAAAAATTTCCGCAAAGGCCTGCTTTTCCTATCTTCTAAAGGTACGGTTAGCACCGGCATTTGCGGGACTTCTCTTTGGATTGACGGCAATCGGT
>ENA-OQEL01000347-OQEL01000347.1-human-gut-metagenome-genome-assembly--contig:-NODE-347-length-17552-cov-3.581176_pt1 | contig 17552 bp, 17 predicted proteins | sample MGYA00242796_ERZ504637 | MGnify/ENA primary metagenome ERZ504637 (study PRJEB26092, sample SAMD00036306) | human gut metagenome | host: Homo sapiens | study: EMG produced TPA metagenomics assembly of... | reverse complement strand
ACAGTGCCGGATTTTTTCGCTCCATGTAAAGCGTTTTCTTCTGCTCTTCTGTGAAGATCTCATCCCACATCGGCAGGTTGTACAACCAGTCTGCTTTTGCGTCTACCATGTTTTTGTACAGAAGCTCTTTATCGTAAGCCAGTGTAACAACGGTATCCTCTTCCATCTCCTCGATCGGGTTCGGGATCACAAGGCTGTCGTTGATGCCGTCCAGGAACCAACCATGGTCATAACGTCCACTTTGTATTTCTCTGCCAGCTCTTTTACGGTTCCTTTTACCACTTCATCCGGGTTGGAAAGAAGCTGCTCGTAAATGGTTTTTCTCAATCAGGAAATAATTGGTCCAGAACTGCTGGAGCTGTCTTTTGTCTGCTTCCTGATTATAGGCGATATCACGCCAATTCTGTAATAAACTCATGTTATTATCCATCCTTTATCTGTTTCTCTGAGCGCGCTTTTTTCGCGCCGTCCCCTAGCGGGATTCCGGTTTTTGTAACACGCTTTAGTATATCGGAAAGTCCGCAGAAAATCAACCTTTTTCTTCTTCCTGCTCCAGAATCGGGATTCTGGTATCGCCGAGCGGAATTCCTCTGTGTTCCACCGATGTAGAGAACACGATCTGCGTCTTCGTTCTTCCAAAATGCTGAAGCTGGCCGATAAACTGATCCAGCTCAGATGTTGTGTGGAACACAACCTCCATCAGCATCGAATAGTCGCCGGTCACGCAGTTGCACTCGATCACATTCGGGCAGTCGGTGATGTACGGATAGAATTCCTTTTTCCGCACCGGCTCAACCTCCAGATTGATGAATGCCTTGATCCGATAGTCGAAAACCTCCGGGTTCACACTCGCGCGGTAGCCGGTGATCACCCCGTCCTTTTCCAGGCGGTCGATTCTCGCCGAAACCGTCGGCGAAGTGAGACTTACCTTGTCTGCAATACTTTTGAGCGGAAGCCTTGCATCTTCCTGCAGCAGTTCCACAATTTTCCGGTCTGCTGTATCCAGTTCACGTTTCATTCCCTCTCCTTACGTTCCTCCTGCTCTCCTTTTTCTTTCGGAGGCAGTTTCTTTACCACCGTATTTTCCACGCGGTGTTCTTTGACCCGCATGACCTTGATCCAGAGATCGTCGGTCTCGAGTTCAAACTGGCTGCCGTCATCCGGAACCGCACCGAGTTCGCCGAAAATGTAGCCGCCGAACGTTTCATATTCATCGACCGGCAGTTTGATCTTCAGTTCCTCCGCCACATCATCCAACGAGGCACTTCCCATGATTTTCCAGGTGTCTGTGGAAATCAGCTCAATTTCCGATGGCTGCCCGATCTCCGCCTCATCATTCAAGTCCCCGACAAGCTGCTCGATCAGGTTACGCACGGTGATAATTCCATCCATGCCGCCGTACTCATCCAGAACCACGGCAAAATAGTTGCCGGTCTTTTTCATGTTCTGGAACAGCGTGGCAGCCTTGATGTTTTCAGGAACAAAATAAGGCTGTTTGATTGCTTCTTTCATGACATGATCGCGGTCCTTGGTGCGAAGCCGGAAATAATCCTTGGCGTCCAGAACGCCGATGATATCGTCCACATTTTCACCACAGACCGGGTAATAAGAATGGCGGCTTTCATGGATCAGCTGCTCCCACTCCTCCATCGAGTCTTCCAGCCACAGAAGATCTACATCGGTTCTGTGGACGCAGATTTCATCAATGGTCAGATCATCGAACTCAAATACGTTCTGAATCATATCTTTTTCTTCATTGTCGATCGCGCCTTTTTCGCTGCCGGCATCTACCATCATCCGGATTTCTTCCTCCGTCACCTGATCGTCGTCCTCATCCGGATCGATCCCCCAGAAGGCGCAGGATACCGTTTGTCGATGCAGTCAGCAGCCACACAAGCGGTGCAAACACTTTCGAAGCACCGCTTACAAGACCGGAAATCCCGAGCGCAATCTGCTCAGCCTTCTGCATTGCAATCCTTTTCGGCACCAGTTCGCCAAAGATCAGGGTGATGTAAGATAAAAGCAGCGTAATCAGCACAACGGCAATCGCATCCAGTGTCTTTTCCGGAATCTTCATACCCGCGTCCACAAGAGCAGAAACGATTCGATCCGAAAAATTTTCTGCTGCAAAGGCACTTCCGAGAAAACCGGACAGAGTGATGACCACCTGTATCGTTGCAAGAAAACGGGATGGCTGTTCCGTCAGATGAAACAAGCTTCGCCGCTCTTTTGTTTCCCTCCTGTGCCATTTTTTTCCAGTTTAGCGTCGTTGCAGGAGACCACAGCGATCTCCGCGCAGGCAAATACCGCATTGACCGCTATCAATACGACCTGCAAAAGAATACTGCCGACTATGTCACTGTCCAAACGATTTCAAACCTCCTCAATATTATTTATGCGTTTTTCAAAAATGCCACATAGGCCTTCTTGGCCTCGTAAACATCTGCTTTGCTGGTTACTTCCCATGGAGCATGCATGCTGAGAACCGGTACACCGGAATCAATCACTTCCATACCGTACAGAGACATGATGTAGGCGATGGTTCCGCCGCCTCCAACATCAACTTTACCAAGCTCTGCTGTCTGCCAATTTACTTTTGCATCATCAAAGATAGCGCGAAGAGCTCCGACGTACTCTGCATTGGCATCGTTTGAGCCGCTCTTTCCGCCTGCTCCTGTAAATTTGTTAATTACGATACCTTTTCCGAAAAATGCAGCGTTTTTCTTCTCAAATGCTGCTGCATACAGCGGATCAAATGCTGCGCTGACATCAGAAGAGAGCATTCTGGAGGAAGCAAGGCATCTTCGAAGGGCCAGTTCTGTTCCCTCGCCTGCAAGTGCAAGCAGCTCTGCCATGGTGTTCTCGAAGAAATGAGACTGCATACCGGTTGCGCCGACGCTTCCGATCTCCTCTTTGTCTACGAGCAGGCAGCAGGATGTCTTCTCCGGTGCTTCCACCTCGAGCATTGCGACAAGAGAAGTGTATGCGCATACACGGTCATCCTGGCCGTATGCAAGAATCATGCTGGCATCCATACCAAGCTCACGCGCTTTTCCTGCCGGTACAATTTCAAGCTCTGCGGAGAGGAAATCCTCTTCTTCGATGCCATACTTGTCGTTTAAGAGCTTTAAGGTCATGGCTTTCACTGCATCTTTCTCTGTTCCTTCCAGCGGCTGGCTTCCGATCAGAAGATCGAGGTTCTCGCCCTCTACTACCGTACTTGCCGGTTTGGTCTGCTGCTCTCTGGAAAGGTGAATCAGAAGATCTGTCACACAGAATACCGGATCGTTATCATCCTCGCCGATGACTACATCCACTACTTCGCCATCCTTCTTGGCTACAACACCGTGGATTGCAAGCGGAAGCGTTACCCACTGCCATTTTTTGATACCACCGTAATAATGGGTATCAAGATATGTAAATCCGTTGTCCTCATACAGTGGATTCTGTTTTACGTCAAGACGCGGAGAATCGATGTGCGCACCGAGAATATTCATACCCTCTGTCAGAGGCTTTGTTCCGATCTGGAACAGGGCAATGGCCTTCTTCATGCATACAGCATAAACCTTGTCACCCGGTTTTAACGCACGATTTTCTTTTACATAGGTGTCGAGGCTTACGTATCCGGCCTCTTCTGCCTGACGTACACTTTCCTTTACACACTCACGCTCCGTTTTTCCGTGATCCAGGAATGCGCGGTAGCCGGCGTTTAATTTTTCCAGCTTTTTCATATCTTTTTTCTTGTACTCATTCCATGCTGTTTTTCGTTCCATAACTTTTCTCTCTTTCTGTTTTCTTTCTATGATCCGTTCGTATTTTTTTGCTCCGGTCATAATTGCGATCTCTTTCATTATAATCTGTTTTGATGGGAAAAACAAGGACTTTCGGCTGTTAGAAAAAAGCCCACAGCGAACCGTTTTTTCGGTTGCAGCGGGGCTTTTAAGGGGAGGATAAGTATTTCCTTATTTTCTTTTGTATCATCGAACAGGGGAATTTCGATGACACTGTTATTCTCCCCTGAATGTTCACTTTTATACATTTCTTGTAATTATTTTTTGATCAACAGCAGAAAAATCCTCTTCCGCCGCAGCAACAGCAATTGCAGATGGCATTGATTGCCATACATTCACAGCACCATTTTCCGAGATCACCTGCACTTCTCTCGTAGCCGTAGCCGCTTCCCATGTCGGAATACCACTGACCCCCACCCCGGAGTTGGCTTAAAAGCTGCTGGTACTGCAGATTCTGCGGTTCTAATTTGACTGCCATCTCGGCATCCTGCACGGCATTGATGTTGTTGCCGAGGCGCGAATTTGCGATCGCATGCAGGAAATACCATTTTCCACTGCGGTCGGAAATGTCGTTCAGCACGTTCATCGCCTCGCGGAAGTGGCCGCTGTTGATGTAGTTGGCTGCCGCCTGCAGCCGCATTTCCTGCTCGGAATTTCCATAATCATTCCGTGCGGAGCCGCCGTTTCCGTACGCGCCGCCGAATGGGTCGAAGCCGCCGAACGGGCCATAGCCGCCGTAAGCATCTCCGCCATACGACGAACCTCCGCTCTGGTACGAGGTGCCGTGCTCGCGTTCATCCATGATCTGTTTGTACGCCTGCTGCACCTGTTTGAATTTTTCTTCTGCTTCTGCTTTATTCGGATTATTGATATTGGCATCCGGGTGATACGTCCGGCTGAGTTTTCGGTATGCTTTTTTGATTTCATCGTCCGAAGCCCCGCGGGACACGCCCAGCACCTCATATGGATCTGTCATCAGTCTTTATTTCTCCTCTTTTTGGCGCTCTTTTGCGCTTTTTCGCATTTCGTATTTTTCCCAGATACCAGCATACAATATATTTCGCAGAATGTCTACATTTTCCAGGATCGGAAGTTTTTCAAATGCACGCGACGCTTCCGCCGTCATCATCAGCAGGATTTTTTCTGCGGTTTCCTCGAAGTCCGGCTGATCTGCGATGGACAGAAACGGGTTGTAGTTTCCGCTCTTTTTATCTTTTTCCACGTCATCAAGCGCATCCATCAGGTAAATGAATTTTCCGATGTAAAAGCCGACCTGGCGCAGATCATCGCTCCAGATGTCCTCCTCCGGAATATAGATCTCCGCCATCACCTCTCCGGTATAGCCCGCCGCAAGATCGAGGTCTGGATTGTTTTCCTTCTCGCATGCATGCAGCTTTTCGAGGTAATCCTGCACTGCTTTCGTCTGGCGCGGATACGATGCCTCGATGCGTGTCACAGATTTTTTCAAAGCCTTTGCCACTGTAAACGCCGCGTAGTTTTTCTCGTCCTCCCAGTCATCCAGCAGATTGTAATAGGCGAGCAGCACGTTCATGTCTGCGCAGTATTTTGTGTATTTGTTCCGCAGGCATTTATGTTTTTTGCCGGGATGAAGAAAGCAGTAATGCTCCTCTTCTTTTGTCTCACACTCATAAAGCCCGGTCAGCAGGATGGAAAGAAATGTCATATCAAACGTCAGCATCGCCTGACCCTTTTTTCCATACGCCTCTTTGATATCCTGACACAGACCGCAGTAGTATGCCTGATATTTATTGTAATCTTTGACTTTCAGGTCATCCTTTCGGATGGTCACATAACCAAACATGAATCGCACTGCTCCTTTTTATCAGGTGTTTTTGATGAATTTTGTTCCGCATTTCGGGCAGCAGATCTCGATGTGGCCTTTTTCCTTTCGGCACACGCACCTGCTGATGGCAGGACGGGCAGCGGAAGTAGCAGTGCTCTTTATCCTTGAATGCACGGGTTCCGCCTCGGAAGAATCCGACGACGCGGTTTTTCAGTTCCAGGAATTTCTGGTTTTCCGCATACCGTTTGGAATGGTTCTTGGACATGATGCGCACATCCGCCCAGACGATCAGGACGAATGCCAGGGTGTAGATAAGGGAGCTCCGTACAACCGCTCCGAAAATCATCATGGCAACTGCCGCCCACATCATAAAATTGCCCAGCTGATCGATGCCGTAGCGGCCGTACATCAGGCGGGAAAGTTTTTCTTTCAGTTTATCCATTTTGTTCTCGTTTCTCCTTTTTCAAAGTATATGCCAATACTCTATCCCTTTTGAGGGAAAAAAGCAATCGAAAGCGCCATTAATTTTTTCTAAAAAATTCTTAAAACTTGCGGTGGATGTTTCTTTTCAACTGTGCTACACTTGGTTATGTTTCTTTATATTTTATTTTCAGTAAACGATCGGAGATTTTTATGAAACGACTCAAACAGATCGGCGCCCTTCTCTCCATCGCGGTCCTGATCGGATTCGGGCTTGGCGCCATGATTTTTGCGTTTATCGACACGCCGTTTGCACACAAGGCGCTGACAGTCTGCCTCTACTGTGCAATTACCGCACCAGTGCTCATCTATGCCATGATGCTGGTTGCCAAGGTTCTGTCGCACCGCGATGAGAACGACAAATCAGACAAAGGAGAAAAACAGTCATGATTGATACCATTATTTTTGATGTAGGCCGCGTACTCGTCAACTGGGACTACGAGTCCTATCTGAAACGCTTTGCTTTCGGTCCGGAAAAGACGAAAGCAATCACCGCCGCAACCTTCGAAAGCCCTTACTGGCGCCAGTTCGACCGCGGAATTCTCACACCGGAGGAGATTGTAAAAGGATTCTGCTCCCTCGCCCCGGAATACACTGAAGAAATCAAAGAGGTTTTCGCCCACTGCGAGGAAACCATCACCCCGCTGCCGTATGCAGAAAGCTGGGTACGCTCCTTAAAAGAAAAGGCTACCGCCTCTACATCCTCTCCAACTACTCGGAGACCTCTTCGAGCGCACCAAAGAGAAAATGCCCTTCCTCCCCTACATGGACGGAACCCTCTTCTCCTACACCTGCCATTTAACAAAACCGGAACCGGAGATCTACCAGCACCTGATCCAGAAATTCTCCTCACCCGGACCGCTGCGTATTCCTCGACGACACCAAGCAAACGTCGAGGCCGCCAGAGCAGCAGGGATTCATGGAATTCATTTTACGGGATATGAAGATGGCGTGGCACAGTTGAAAAAAACTGGGCGTTCTTTAAAAAAACAGGCTGCCGCATTCGTGCGTCAGCCTGTTTTTTTTAGTATTAACTTACGCTTTCGCCGCCTCTTCCATCAGCCGCAGCATCAGTCCGACGCTGCCGACGTTATATCCGGCATAAGCGCGTCCGCCGATGTTTCCCGGCAATGCGAGGATCAGCAGTGGGAGTTTTTCTGCGTCGATTCCCATTTTTTCGGCGATCGCCGGGGCGTCGTCGGATGGGTCGAGGTAGAGGGACATGTTGTGGATTGCTGCGCGGGCTTTCTGGAAAGTCGTGTTTTCCAGGTCGGCTTTCGTGCGGAGCACGGCTGCCATGGCAGCGTCTTTTGCGTTCCACTTCTCTGCGATTTCGATCAGCTCATTCAGAACATGCTCGGTCGGCTCCTCTCCGGTTCCGAGGAAGGCCAGAAGGATCGGGCCGTCTTTGGTGAGATCGTTCAGGGTATGCGCCTTTCCATCCAGATCCTCCAGCGTGATCTCCGGCAGTTCGATGTGCTCTAACAGCTCATCCAGCTCTTTTTTCACGGTTTCCAGATAAATCTCTTTTGCTTCTCCCGCCTTCAGTTCAAGCACGCGGTATGCGGCATGCTGGTCACCGTTCGGCATACGCATACTTGTAATCAGACGATAGCAGCCCGGCTCCAGGGTCAGATCCAGTGTTTTTCCGTCGAATGCGGTTTCTTCGTAATTCAGCGTCTCAAACACTGTTCCGTTCCACTTTCCGATGGTCCACGTCTGATAATACTTCCATGCGCTTCCATCCTCCGCATTCAGTGTCAGAACCGCACTTTCCGTTTCCTCCTTCAAAACAGCTGCTTCTGTTTCCACACTGTGGAATTCCCCATCACGGTAATACTCCGGCTCCAGGGTCACCGGATTCAGTCTTGCCGCTACATTGAGACTCCGGCAGATTGCCACAAACAGAATCTTCTGCGCCAGCGGACTTCCCTGTTTCATCGTAAGGACGCCGACCGGCGTTGCCATGATTGTATCATACTCTTCTTCTGGATGGAAGGTAATATTCTTCTTAAGATAATCCAGGATCCGTTCCGGCTGCTCCGCAAAGCTGCGTTTTGTCTCTTCCTCAAAAAATCCGCGGATCATGCTCCGATATGGCGTCAGCTCCTCGAGGAAAATACGCGGGCAAAGAAGATCCTTCCTGAAAATCTCCTCTGGAAGATCCCCCTGCTCACAGTCGAGATGATCCTCTAAAACGGATGCCTTCAAGTCCTTCGCATCCTTTAATTCCAGCGAAAACAGCAGCTTCTTCCGGTTCGGATTTTCATCTTTGGAAAGGAATGTATAAACCTCCTCAAAATTCTCTCCTGCCCGGTGGAAAATCTCTTCCGCTTCCGGATACGCAGCAGCTTTTTTCTCATCAAAGCATGCTGCAAACCGTGCCTTCCGAAGCCGTTCCGCCTCTGCCATCCGTGCCGCATTGCGCTCCTTCTGCTCCTTTGTGGCAACGACATTCCGTACCGGCACCTCCTTCGGTGCCCGGATTTCCAGCGTCTGCCACGTATCATCCGCTGACGGAACCGCCTCTTCCTGCAGCACCAGTTCCAGCGAATCTTCCTCCTCTATCCTCATCATGGCTTCTGCCCGGCGTATTCCGTCAAATGCCCGTACCCGGATATCGCCAAGGCCAAGTGTCATCTGAACTTCTCCGTCCGCATCCGCAATCATCACTGCAGCCGGGAAAAACTCTGCCATATTCAGGATTTCAACCGCAATATGCGCTCCTGCAGCCGGTTTTCCATTCTCATCCTTCACAAGAATCTTCACCAGCTTCGTTCTGCCATAAAAATCTGTATGGTTAAAGTAGTACAGCGCTCCTTCTTTTCCAAGATACTCCTCGTTACTTTCCTTCACATAATCCGAAAAGTTCCGCGTATGAATCAGAATTGCCCGATTCGCCGGACCCGAGAACCAGCCGGTATCCAGCACTTCTTCCGGCTCACAGGCGCCGAGAAAATGCCACTCGCCGTCCACAAACACCTCAACCCATGCATGATTGTCATCACAGTGCGCCCATCTTGGTGTATAGACCTGCCGCGCCGCAATACCGACACTCCGATACGCCGTAACTGCAAACGTTGACTCCTCGCCGCAGCGTCCCTTTCCGCTCCGATACATCGTCATCGGAGATGCCGTTCTGCTGTCCGTCGCCTCATACGTTGCATGCTCCGCACACCAGTAATTAATCTCCAGAATTGCCTCCCAAAGACTCATTCCGGCTACACGCCCCATAATCTGCTCGTAAAAAAACGGTCTGCAGTCCGTAATATCCTCGGAATTGATCCGGTCATACAGCACATAATTTACAAACACATCCTCCGGCAGTTCCTTACACCATGCCACCTTCTCCCGCAGCATCAGCGCATGCTTCACGTACGAAAGAAAAAGGTTAAATCCATATTCTCCCGCATCCCTTACCGGCATCGTACCATACAGAAACTTCATCAGCACAACCTCTTCTTCACTGCACTGTTTCAATTTTTCTTCGATAACAGGCATCACCGGAGCCAGAAGCTCTCTCCGTCCCTCAAATTTTTCCGTTGCATATTTTTTCAAATTTTCTGAGATCATGATTCTATCTATCCCTTTCTCTTTTTTCCTATCCGTCTCCACAACGTACATCCGCCCACCGGCGGCAGACGCCATGTGAAAAAGGATTCCTTGCGATTTTTCAGGAACACCGGAGCGAGGAGCCTTTTCACATACCGGCTGTGGGTCACTACGCTACATATTTTTCTTTATAAATGAAAGTAATTCTCCGCTGGGATCGCATTTATACTCCCAGAACATAATGCCCCCCATGCCCTTTTCTTTCAGGTACGCAATTTTCACCCCAAGTGACTCGCAGTCCTCATAGCTGATAAATGTTTCCCCGTCAAACAGATACGGAACCTTTGCCTGCTCATCCCAATACCGGATAAATCCCCTCTTTCCGATCCAGCTCTCTTTGAGCTCGCCATAGTCACCGCCATATCCTCCGACCGTCTCTGCTTCCATTCCAAGCCCGTTGCGGCATCCGGCGCCTTTTACTCCATCCCATTTTCTGGAATAAAACGGTACGCCAAGAATCAGCTTCTCCATTGGAACGCCTGCATTTGCAAAACCGTTCACTGCCTTCTGCACACATGCGTCAAACAAATTTCCCTCACTGTGATACAGCGCCGCATGATGTCCCGTCACCTTCTGGAAACCGCCCTGCAGATCATACGTCATCAGCTGCACATAATCCAGATACCGGGAGGCCTCCTTCATATCTGTCTGCAGTGCAAAGTAAACATCTCCGCCGACTGCTGTCGTTACAAGCATGCCTTCTCTGTACGCGTCCAGTGTCTTCCGAAGCTCCGCCAGAAGCAGCGTATAATTCTCTTTATCCGATCTGTCCGACGCAATTCCTGCCAGCGATGTGCCCGGATACTCCCAGTCAATGTCAATGCCGTCCAGACCATACTCCTTCACAATTGCAAGTGCACTCGCAGCAAACCGCTCTCTTCCCTCTTTTGTTCTTGCAGCCTGGGAAAAGCCGTCTGCTCCCCAGCCGCCTACGGACAATACAATCTTCAGCTCCGGGTTGCTTTTCCGAATGGATACTATTCCATCCCGTGCATCCTTTGCATCCCATACAACTTCTCCGTCCCGGATCAGACCAAATGCAATATTGATCACGGTAAGTGCCCGCACATCCTCTTCTCGCATATGATTTAAATCCGCCGTATTTACATAGCCAATTATTCTCTTCATCTCATAAGCTCCTCTGTCCGAATCGTTTTACTCATTAAATGTTACGACTTCCCCGTGTCCCAGATTGTAGGTGATCTCATCCTCAAGCTCCACCTTCACAACCGTTGCAAACGGATGAATGCTCATCTCTCCGGCCCAGATCCAGAGCGTTCCCGGAATGCCGCTCCATGGAAGTGAACCTGTGTAGGAGAACCGGAGCTCCTCTCCCGTATGCAGAACCGTCACCCTTTTTACCGGTGTTTTAATGCCTTTCACACACAGTGTCTCCTGCGGCTTATCATAGACGAAAAGATACATCGTCTTCTTATCCGCCGAAATCGTGCTTCCGCCGAGGAAATGATTGTAATCCAGTCCTTTTTCTGTTCCAAATACCGCTTCCTTATGGTCATGAATCCATCCGCCCAGATCCAGAAGAACTTTCTCCTGGCGTTCATCCAGCGTTCCGTCCTCCTTCGGTCCGATATCCAGCAGCATTCTTCCTCCAAGGGTGATACAGTCGCAGAACATGCGCACAATCTGACCGCTGCTCTTGTAATCATTGTCCGATGGACGATATCCCCAGGAATCGTTGATTGTCGTACAGAATTCCCACTCGCCTTTCGGTCCGTACAGCGGAATTCCCTGCTCCGGTGTCTCATAATCTCCATAGCCCTGCATTCTCGAATTCAATACAACGTTCGGATTCAGGGTATGCAGATATTCCCTGAATTCCGGCATCTTCCACTGTGCCGCGCTCCGTTCCCAGTCACCATCAAACCATAAAAGATCCACCGTTCCGTAATTTGACATCAGTTCTTTTAACTGATGATTGTTGAATTCCAGAAACTCCTGCCATTTCTCCGGCTCCTCCTCTTTTCCGGCCGGGGAACCATAGATATCGTTCAGACAGTCTTCTTTTTTCATTCCTTCCGGGTAAACCGTGCGGTACCGCGGATCCGACCAGTCGATCAGCGAATAATAAAGGCCGACCTTCAGACCTGCCTCACGCATGGCAGCTGTATACTCTTTTACAAGGTCGCGCGCTGCCGGTGTTTTCTTCACAACACTTAAATCACTGTATCCGGTATCAAACAGTGCCACGCCGTCATGGTGCTTCGCTGTCATAACCACGTACTGCGCACCTGCTTTTTGAAACAGCTCCGCCCATTTTTTCGCATCAAACTTCGATGCTGTAAAGCCTTCACACTGTTTCATGTAATCTTCATAAGAAATATTTCCGTTGTGGAACGACCATGACTCTGACACATCACCCACCGCATAAATCCCATAATGGATAAAAATGCCCAGCTTCGCGTTCCGAAACCAGTCCTGCATCATCTCTTCCAGCTCCTCCTTTTTTTGTACTCCCGGATTAAAAGACTCCGGGCATAGCTTTTTTTATCCGATCTAATTACCCCTTTATTGTTTCTTCCCATTATATCAGTTCTTGCCCAAAAAGAAAGGCATATTACCGTTTTACACTGTAATATGCCTTTTTTCACGCCACAGGAAATATCGTTACCTTTTCCTGTTTATTTCGCGATTTCCTCGATACCCTGAGTTGCTACCCAGTCCTCAAGTCCCAGAGAGTACATACCATCTACATAAGCCTGCCAGTCAGCATCGTTGTCGATGTCAAGCTCGCCGCATACGAACTGCGCCTGCTGCTGCTCAAAGAAATCTTTGATTGCTGTGTTCGTATCAGAGAAGGTATCAATTTTATCCAAGTCAATCCAGTAGGACGGAATAATTTCTTTGGTCAGATTTGCCTCATAAGCTTCCTCTGTTGCTTTTTTCTCATCATACATCGGATGCTCTTCTACAAACTCGAAGTCTGCCGGCAGATATTTCGGCAGAGACTGCGGCCACAGATTGCCCCAGGAATATTTTTCCTGATCTTCCTCAGACAGTGTGGTGGTGTCAATCGCATGGTATCCGTCATCCTCTTTGTTTACAATCACACCAACCGGTCCTCTGTTGCAGCCGATGCCGTTCTCCAGTGCGAATGCATTGTCAAACCAGCGGCAGATGATTTCCGGATGCTCTGCCTTGTTTGTGATGACAGCCTGGGTTCTGTATACGCTGAAGCCTTCCGTATCGCGCAGCCAGATTCCGTCTTTGTCTGTGTTCAGAACAGGCATGGAGTCGAAATCGCCTCTTTCCTCTGCAGCCGGGATTCCGGTAAACTCTCCGCTTCCGTATGCGATGGAAACGCCGTACAGGTCCTGATTTCCTTTACCTTCCCATGTGGAGCTGTCCTGTGTGTAAAGCTCTACGTCTACGAGTCCTTCTGCATACAGTTTGTGGAACCAGGAAAGGAACTCACGGTATGTATCGCTGACACCGCCGTAAACAACCTTTTCATTCTGGATTGCAATACCAAGTTTGTTCATCGGAAGTCCGAAGTAACCGGCCATAGCCTCGATATGTTTGTTGTTCGGGTCGGTAGAGAACGGGATTTCATCGGAAGCGTCACCGTTGCCGTTTGCATCCTGCTCTTTGAAGGCTTTCAAGACTGCCTCAAACTCGTCTGTAGTGGTCGGCATGCTCATGCCAACATTCTCCAGCCATTTCGTATTGATGTATGGGCTGTATCCAACGGTTGAATCGGCACATACGTACGGAATTGTGTAGATGTGTCCGTCCGGTGCTGTCATTTTTTCTCTTACACCCGGCAGATCCAGGATCGCAGAAATGTTCGGGCAATATTTCTCAAAATAATCTTCCAGCGGAATGAATACGCCCTGGTTTACACCATAGGTCAGGATTGCATTGTCGCTTAAGGTCCATCCGCCGATCACATCCGCGTAATCTCCGGAGTTCAGATCCAGATTCAGTCTCTCCGTTGCTGTTTCGTATGGATAAATTTTCAGGTCAACGTCTACATTGGTCTGTTTTTTGAACTCATCGAGCATGATAAACTCGCCGGATTCGCTGGAATCATCGCAGAAGATAGAGAAGGTGTAATCTCCCTCGTCTACCAGCGGAAGACCTTCCTGATACATAATGCCGTTTACTTTTCCGTCCTCATCCACGGTGTCGTTTGCTGCGGATGCTGCGGATGCTGCAGAAGCACTCTTTGCCGAGCTGCTTCCATTATCACTTCCACATCCGGTAAACATAGATGCCACCATTACTGCAGTTAAAACTGCTGCGACTGCTTTTCTTTTCATGATTTTTCCCTCCTGTGTTGTTCCGGCGGCATTTTCCCGCCGGAAGCGCTTTTGCCTGTCCGTTGTCCGGACTCTTTATTTACATACCGCCGTTTCCCGTGCGGCAGATAAATCGTTAAAAAAACTTCTTCTTGTAAATCAACCCTTCATGGATCCGATCATAACACCCTTTACAAAGTGCTTCTGCACCAGTGGGTACATAACCAGAACCGGGATACTGCTGATGATGATCAGCGAGTATTTCATAACGTCGATCAGCTGCTGTTTTTCCTGCAGTGCTGCTCTTGCTGCCGCAGTTGTTGCTGTCTGGGACAGCGCGGTCTGGTTCGTGATCAGGATGTTACGCAGAACCAGCTGCAACGGATACTTTGCTTTGTCCGAAATATAAACGAGTGCTGAGAAGTATGAGTTCCAGTGACCGACACCATAGTACAGAACCAGAATTGCGATGATCGCTTTGGAAAGCGGAAGTGCAATCTGGAAAAAGAATCTCGCCTGGGTGCAGCCGTCAATTTCAGCTGCCTCATACAGCTCTTCCGAAATGTTCGACTTGAAGAAGGTTCTTGCCACGATCATGTTGTATACGCTTAAGCATCCCGGAAGAATCAGTGCCCAGATCGTGTTCAGCATCTGCAGTCTCTGAATAACCAGATAGGTAGGGATCAGACCGCCGCCGAAGAACATGGTGATCAGGTAAAAAATGGTGATCGGTTTCTTTCCGGAGAAATTGCTTCTGGAAAGTGCATATGATGTCGGAAGCGTTACGATCAGGTTGACCATGACACCGCAGAAGGTGATGATCAGGGAGTTTAAAAAGCCTCTCATAACCTGGTCGTTTTTAAATACTTCTGCGTAGCCCTTCAGGGTAAATCCGATCGGGTGAAGCAGTACTTTACCACTCGATACGGCGCTTGGCGCACTGATGGATGAAATGATAACCCAGTACAGCGGATATGCCACAACAAACAGAACCAGCGTCAGGATAATGAAGCAGGCTGCGTCAAAAACGACGTCCTCTTTGCAGCGTTTTATTTTCTTTTTTGTCACTGCGGTATTTTCTTTACTCATGTTTTTGTTTCCTCCTACCACAGGCTGTTGCCCGAAAGTTTATCAGATATCGTATTGACAATGATCAGCATAACCATGTTTACGATGGTGTTGAACAGACCGATTGCTGAAGAATACGACATATCGTTGTTGATCAGACCGACCTTATAGACGTAGGTGGAAATGATCTCGGATACACTGGCATTCAGGTTGTTCTGCAGAAGGAAGGCTTTTTCGAAGCCGACGGAAAGAATGCTTCCGCAGTTCATAATCAGAAGAATGGTCGCGGTCGGCATGATCAGCGGAAGGTCGATGTGACGGATCAGCTGTAATTTCGTTGCGCCGTCTACCTTTGCCGCCTCATGCAGCTCCGGGCTGATGCCGGCGAGTGCTGCGAAGTAAATAACAGAGCTCCATCCTGTACTCTGCCATACGCCGGTCCACACATAAATGTGTCTCCAGTAGGCTTTTTTCGCCATGAAGTTGACCGCCGGAATTCCGATTGCTTCCAGTACGTGGTTGATAACACCGACGGACGGAGACAGGAACAGAATGATCATACCACACATAACTACGGTGGAAATGAAGTTCGGCGCGTAGGTGACGGTCTGGATCACTTTCCGGTATCTCTTATGGCGGAAGGAGTTCAGCATCAGTGCCAGGATGATCGGAATCGGGAATGATACAACCAGTCCGTACAGACTCAGGATCAATGTGTTCTTGATGGTGGAAGCAAAGTATGGAGAGTTGAAGAATCTCTCAAAGTAGTACATGCCTACCCACGGGCTCTTTGTGATTCCGGCTGTCGCATTAAAGCGGCGGAACGCGATCTGTACACCATACATCGGAATGTAGCTGAAGATGAATGTCAGGATTACGCCCGGAACACAGAAAAGCCAAAGCGAGATGTCTCTCTTAAAGGCGCGGATGGTGCGGCCTTTTTTCTTTGCTTTTGTTGGTTTCTCTTTCATTTCTCTCTTGTCCTCCCTTTTAAAGGTTTCGTGTTTTCCTTGATTGGAGCATCCCTTGTCGTGAACATTTTGAACATTTTGCTTTCGCATCATCCTCGCATGCTGCTTCTTTTTTGTACAACTGCCACAATCAAATCTGTTATTTAAGATTTATCCAACACTGTTTTGATGAATTTATTTTACATTTTGTTTCCTTATTTGTCAATTAATTTTTGAACACAAATATTATTTTGTTACTTTTACGCAATTTAAACCGATACTTTTTAAGCACGTTTCCCATAAATTCTCCTGTTTTTCCCTTTGTTTTTCGTTTCACGGCATCGGAGCATACGATCCATTTATATTTTTATCCATTTTTTGCAAACAAAAAGAAGGAAGCTATGTTTCTTTATTTTGTAATATAGTTTCCTTCTTTGTTCATTTTTATTATATTTTTATGTTTTTTCGTCCGTTCTTACATTTCCGTCACGTTTCCAGTCCACCATTTCTCTGCTCCATCTTCAAGCATCAGCTCGTACTCATGGCAGATGACCTCTGGTTTTCCCGGAATCTGGACAAAATTCAGCTCCTCTTTTGTAAGATGGAACACAGCTTCTTTTTTCTCTCCCGGTGCAAGTGCAATTCTCGTAAAGGCTTTCAGCTCTTTGATTCTTGCCACAACGCCGCCGGAACGTTTCCGCACATACAGGCACGGAACGGAAGTTCCGCCATATTTCCGGTATTTTCCACGGTAAAGGAAACAGAAATACCATTTTCTTCTTTGTTACGGAAACATCACTGCCGGTAAACGTTGTGTAGGATCTTCCTTCTCCGAAGGTATGCAGCGGCTGGCTTGTCATATCACAGTACGCCGGGGCAACGGAAGTCCGATAATTGTAGCATACCGGGATCTGTCCCACGTGGCGTGGCATAGAAACCGGAAGACGGCCGGACGGATTGCTGCTTCCATAGAGAAGCTCAGCAACTGCCCTGCCTCCCATCGGTCCCGGGTAGAATGCATATAAAACGGCATCGGAAGCATTTCGATCTTCTCGATACAGTATGCTCTTCCGGCAATTACAACCGTTACCAGTGGTTTGCCAAGGCGGGCAGTGCTGCAATCAGTTCTTCCTGCGCGGCCGGAATGTGAACCTTCGCGGTGTCCATTCCCTCGCCGCAGTCCATCGAACGGCTGCCCGTTCCCTTCGAGGCTGCTCCGTTTGCATCGAACACAGCTCCTCCAAACCGTGAGGAGGAACCGCCGACAACGGCCACGATCACATCGCTTTCTTCTGCAAGTGCCATCGCTTTTGCTTTTTCATGCTCATCCGCCTCGGAAAAACCGGACCCCATCGCATAAGAGACTTTCACGCCATCCGGTGCTTCCTGCTTCATGCCCTGCAGAACCGTGACGCACTCGCTTTCCGGCACCGGCGGAGTATAATCGCCGAGCATACAGTAACGGTCTGCCGCATGGTAGCCGATCACTGCTACTTTTTTATATTTCTTTGCAAGCGGAAGCACCGTCTTTTCATTTTTTCAGAAGCACAGCAGACTCCCGCGCCAGTGCAAGAGATACCTCCGGGAT
>ENA-OQEL01000346-OQEL01000346.1-human-gut-metagenome-genome-assembly--contig:-NODE-346-length-17571-cov-2.661316_pt1 | contig 17571 bp, 22 predicted proteins | sample MGYA00242796_ERZ504637 | MGnify/ENA primary metagenome ERZ504637 (study PRJEB26092, sample SAMD00036306) | human gut metagenome | host: Homo sapiens | study: EMG produced TPA metagenomics assembly of... | reverse complement strand
TCATCCATATTTTTGCAGAACTAAATAACGGGGAAGTCCAACTGATCTTCTGTAGCATTCAGGCTGAACATCAAGTCGAATACCATTTCGTATACTTCTTCCGGACGGCAGTTGGGTTTATCCACCTTGTTCACAACAACTACAGGTTTCAAACCGATCTGTAACGCCTTTTGCAATACGAAGCGTGTCTGCGGCATCGGGCCTTCGAATGCATCTACCAATAAGATACATCCATCAGCCATATTGAGTACACGTTCTACTTCGCCACCGAAGTCGGCGTGTCCCGGAGTATCAATAATATTGATTTTTGTTCCTTTGTAGTTAATTGAAACGTTCTTTGAAAGGATAGTTATCCCTCTTTCGCGTTCCAAGTCATTATTATCCAATACCAGTTCACCATTTGTCTGGTCGTTGCGGAACAAATGTCCCGCCAGCATCATCTTGTCCACCAGTGTTGTTTTTCCGTGGTCTACGTGGGCGATGATCGCAATGTTTCTAATGTCTTGCATACTATACCTATATATTTGGCTGCAAAGGTACGATTTTTAATTCAAAAAATATTTGGCTGTTAACGATTATTTTTTATCTTCCGTATCTTCTTTACTATTAAATGTGGAGGGAGTAGTGCCATAGAAATCGACAAAGTGCTTTCTGAAAGTGGGGATGTCATTATAACCAACCATTTCGGCCACCTCCTGAACATTGTATTTGCGGCTTCTCAGTAATTCGGCAGAGCGTTTTAACCGGACTCCTCTTACTAATTCTATGATAGTGAAATTAGTGAGTTGTTTTACTTTCCTGTAAAGGGTAGGTTGACTCATATTCAGCATTTCGGCCAGTTTTTTCACATTGAATTCCGGATTTTGCAGGTTCTCATTTACAATATTCAGAATTTGTGTGATGAACGGGTCTTCTATGATGATTGTTTCCGTATTTTCTTCTTGCGAGCCGTTGACGGTGATGGAAGGCATTAGTAGTTTGGTATAAATCTGTTTCAGTTCAGTCCGGCTTTTTATTAAACGTTTTACTTTGGTGCGGAGAATCTCCGGATTGAACGGCTTCAGAATATAGTCATCAGCTCCTAATTCTATTCCTTTCACTATATTTTCGTCATCTGTCAAAGCTGTCAGTAGAATAATAGGGATATGGCAAGTTTTTAGATCTTCTTTTAGGATACGGCAACATTCAAAACCGTTCATGATAGGCATCATGACATCCGTTATTACAAGATCCGGTATTTCTTTACGCGCTATTCTTACTCCTTCTTCCCCATTTTCCGCCATAATAATATTATAGGTAGCAGAGAATAATACTTTCAGATAGAGGCGGATATCTGCATGGTCTTCAACAACCAGTAGTTTGTATTTGGTTTCGGGGTTGTCAATAGGTTTGGCAGTTATGCTGTTTGCTATTTCCTGTTGTCTCTTATCCTCTGCGGTAATCATTGCTTTATTTGGATCTTCCGCTATTGTTTCGGGTTCGATGAAACATACGTTTTCATCAGTTTTTCAAATGTTGCTTACCTAGAGGGATATAAAGGACAACTCGGGTTCCTTTGCTTTTTTTCTTGAGTGATCTGGATATCACCGTGGTGGGCGAGTACTGTCGTTTTCATAATTTCAATGCCTAATTCGGGGTGTAGCCGGTTGCTTGGAGGGTTGTAATTATCCGATCCAAGGAAGATAACAGAGGACTCTTCTATCATTTCTTTCCCGTCATCCTCTATAGTAAAAAGGCAGAAATCCTTTCCGTTGATAATACTGGTGTTTACAGTAAAACGGATGGAACCGGAATACGAGATATGCCGATAGGCATTGGATAATATATTACTTAGAATAAAGGTTATCTTTTTCCGGTCAATCCATATTTCTGTATTTATTTTGTTGTCTTTGTCATAATGCAGGTTAATGGGACTGACGTTCAGTAGCTCGTGAGAGGCACGAACTACAGTGTCGGCTATCACGCTGGCGGGATAGGGGGCCACATTCAATTTAAGACTGTAACTTTCTTGCTGATGAATATTCAATAGCTGGTTACAAATGTCTTGCAGGCTGATTGAATTCCGATAGGCCATTTTAGCTTTTGCAGGAATGATTCCGGGAAGGTCGTATTAGTAATCATTTCTTTTAACGGAGCAGTGATGAGTGATAACGGAGTGCGTAATTCCTGTGCCAACATATATCTGATTTGGTCACGCAATTGGTGGTTTTTCTCTTCTTCTTTTCTTATTTCTGTTTCTTCTTCCAGCTTTTCTTTCAGTTTCACTTCTTTGGCTTTGTAAACTTGCCGTTTCTGTAATTTCCGGTTAAAGTACATCCATGTAAACAAGGAAATAATGATAATAGTCAGGATGTATGCGGCGATGGCCCATCCGGTTGCAGCCCAATATCTATTTACATTGATGGATAACCGGGTTATTTGTTCATTTTCTTCCAACGGATAAGACGAGCGTATTTCCAGCACATATTTCCCAGGAGTGATATTGCTGAGTTTTATATGATCGTCATAATTCGTATTCCATTTTTCTTCTGTGGGTAACAGGCGATATTTCACTGTGTTGGGCGAGGTTCCGTATTTCAAATCACTTAGATAGAGAATCAAGTTGTTGTTATTGTAGTCTAAAGATAAATGTTCTATCAGGTACGCAGGTATGTCTAGGATGACTTGTCCGTTTATTTTTTCTCCTATTTCTACTTTATTGTAATTAATATCTATATCGGAGATATGGAATTGGCGGTTACTTGAACTTTCTTTTAAAGTGCGCGGTTCAAAATTAGAGCAACCCTGTAGAGTTCGCCCATAGTAATTTCCCGTCATTCAGCCGACATACATCGTAATAACTCTCCGGTAATACATAGGCATATGATGCATTGTTCTTGTTATTTAGTGTGATAAAACCAGCATTGCTTCCTAGCCAGGTATTTCCGTTCTTATCATCTATCATACAGCTTATGTGTCCGTTAGGCAAGTCCTTTTGCAAGATCATGGTAGAGGATACGGTTTTCTCTTTTCCGTCTATTTGGATAATTTTATCAGTGTACGAGATAAGCAGTTGGTTATAGTTGTTCAGATAAAGTGCTAATACTTTTCCGGGTGTCAGGTTTCTTTCCTTTTCATAACCACCAGTGAATTTTATTTGTTTCCCTTTACAGTTGGCACGGTGTATCCCTTTTTCAGTACCCAGCCACATGGTTCCATCTCCATCTTCGCATATAGCGGTTATTTTTTTCGAATTCTTTCGTATAAGGTTGTGCTGCTATACATTCGTGTGTCTGATGGTTATAGACCATTATTCCTTTTTCGGTGGCAATCCATAAATGGTTTTGTGAGTTTAGATATAGTTTCAAGATAGCAGCAGTTACAGCAGAGTCTGCGTGTTTCGGGGGGTAGTTGGTGAATCACTGTTTCACCGGTAGTAGGATTTACCCAAAGAATGTTTCCTTTGTTATCGCCGAACCATAGTCCTCCATTTCGATCTTTGTGCAGGCAATAATGATTATTCTTGTTACTTTTCTCCCATAAGGAAAAGCGCAGATTGGGGAAGATCTTATTTTCTATACTTTTATATATGCCATCTTTTTCGGTGACCAGCCAGATGTATCCATCGGCATCTTGTGCTATACCATTCACATATCTTATTTCATCGTTCAACAGGATACGGTTGATATCGTTTCCTTTGAGATTCAGTTTCAGTAATCCTCTGCCGAAAGTTCCTACCCAAAGCACATTGTTGGATTTGTCAAAATGGATGTCGGTAATTCTGTTTTTGAGGATAGGGGTATAGTAAGAATCATGTTGGGTCAGGTCTATAATGTGGAATGGCGACTGGAGGTAGTTGTCCGTTTCAAATCTTATGGCTGACAGTGAACTCCATGTGGCTATAATGAATGTGGTTTTATCTATCTGGATAATATCGCGTATATCTTTTTGAATGAAGGATGACTGGCTGTTGTCATTCAGTGTGCGGGATGTTTTAGTGTTTGTATTATAACAGATGATTCCTTCGGTTTGGTCACAGATCCACACATTATTATTATATATATGTATTTTCTCAATGTTGTCGGCTTTCACAATACCTAGATCGGTTCCATTTATATGCTCGCTACTTTTATCGGAAACGTTATAAAGTAAACGCAGAAAGAAAAAGCAAGGTTGATGATAATACAGCAAAAATGCAGTCTATTAAGTGGTTAGGTGTTTAACTCATAATACTGCATAAGCTGAAAAAGGAGGTCCGATAAAAGCTGCGAAAGACTTCAGTTCCCATATCGTTACTGATATAACAGGAACAAGAAACGGCACAACAGATTCTATTTCAGTAATTTGCACAGTTTTTCATACCTGAGGACAACTCGCTTGATATTAACTTTGTAACGATCAAAAAAGTATGAAAACGAGTATGAGCAGATCGACTTTCAAAATCCTCTTCTACGTGAAGAAGGGCAGCGAGAGAGCCAACGGCTATCTCCCCCTGATGTGCCGTCTTACGGTGGACGGTGAAATCAAGCAGTTCAGTTGTAAACTGGACGTACCTCCGAAACTTTGGGACGTGAAAACGGCACGTGCCACGGGCAAGAGCGCCGAGGCGCAGAAAATCAATGCGGAGGTTGACCGGATACGCGTGGACGTGAACCGCCGTTACCAGGAACTGATGCAGTCCGACGGCTATGTCACCGCCGCCAGGCTGAGGGACGCCTGCCTCGGGCTGGGCGTGAAACGCGAGACGCTGTTGAAACTCTTCGAGCAGCACAACGAGGAGTTCATCAAGAAAGTGGGACACAGCCGCGTGCAGGGAACATACAACCGCTACCGTACCATATACAGGCACCTTTGCGAGTTCGTCCCGAAAGTGTACCGCCGTGACGACATTCCCCTGAAGGAACTCAACCTGACGTTCATCAACAACTTCGAGTATTTCCTGCGTACGGAGAAGAAATGCCGCACCAATACCGTATGGGGTTACATGATCGGGCTCAAGCACGTCATCTCCATCGCCCGCAACAGCGGTGCGCTTCCCTTCAACCCCTTCGCCGGGTACATCAACTCCCCCGAAAGCGTTGACCGGGGCTACCTAACAGAGCGTGAGATACAGACGCTGATGGAGGCCCCGGTGAAAAGCGGGACCTGCGAACTGGTACGCGACCTCTTCATCTTCTCTGTGTTCACCGGACTGGCATACGCGGACGTGAAGGCGCTGACGACCGACCGGCTCCAGACCTTCTTCGACGGCAACCTCTGGATCATCACCCGCCGGCGCAAGACAAACACCGAGTCCAACATCCGCCTGCTGGACGTTCCCAAGCGCATCATAGAGAAGTACAAGGGGCTGTCCAAGGACGATCATGTATTTCCGGTACCGAGCAACGGCAGATGCAACACCATATTGAAGGAACTTGGCAGGCAGTGCGGTTTCAAGATAAGGCTGACCTATCATGTTGCCCGGCATACGAACGCCACCACCGTGCTGCTCTCGCACGGTGTGCCCATCGAGACCGTAAGCCGTCTTTTGGGGCATACGGATTTGAAAACCACCCAGATATATGCCCGGATAACCAACCAGAAGATCAGCAGCGACATGGAAATCCTGTCCCATAAGCTGGAAAAGATGGAGAAGGAAATATGCGATGCCATATGAGGAAATGGTATTTATGAAACCGGACGAGTTTTCCCCTTCCTCATCAAAGTTCGTCCGTCCCTGCGGGACTCCGCGTTTTCCCTTCGGTTTCCGGTAGAAAATTTCCGCATGGTGAAATTTTCTACCGGAAAAACGCTCCGAAAGCGCAGGGACGGACGTAAAAGGGATTCAGAAGGCGAAAACTGCGACCGACGTAGTGCATGTGCGACAAGGAAAAGAACTGTCCGGGAGCCCCTTTTCATGCCGTACCCCGGCATGAGACCGCTTTCCTCTCCGGCTGTGGTGAAGGCTCTCCTGCTCCCTCTGCATTGCATATGCGAGTTGTTCCGCCTGTATCCACGTCAGCCGGTATTGCCTGCCCTTTCCTTGAGAAAAACGGCTTACCGCAACGGGTGGCGTGACACAGACTTTTCCGGATATGGAGGAACATTCCGGAAAAAAGAGTGGAAGACGGGCTATTATTTGGCTGTATAACAACAAAGTTGTATTTTTGCAAAAAATAATATTATGGCTATAACTATCAAGAACATTCCGGTTTTGGAGGGCGTTACGGCGGAAGATTTCGTACGCAGTGCAGACAAGAACGCCGCAAAGGTAACACCCCGGTTATCAGTGGAGGCAAAGAAACGGTTGCGAAAAGTATTGGAGAAATCCCGTTCATTCCGGTTCAATTAACAGCAATGGACGGTATTTCTTTATATGATGATTGTGTCATGCTTGCCTATAACAAGGAAGTACGGAGGAATTGCCTTCCTTTCACTTGTGGCGAGAATGACCTTGATGATTTTTTTCTCAATGATGCCGATCTGTATGCGGATGAACTCCTTGGGAAAACATATTGTTGGGTGACGACTGAAATCCCGCATCGTATTGTGGCCTTGTTTACCTTGTCCAATGACAGTATCAAGACCAGATTAATATCCCCCAATGATAAAAACAGGCTGCAACGCAATATTGTAAATCCTAAACGTGGACGCAGCTATCCGGCCGTGCTGATAGGAAGACTGGGGGTCAACCTGGAATATCAGGGTACATCAAGCCACGTAGGACGGCAACTGATGGCTTTCATAAAAGACTGGTTCCGTCATGAGGACAACAAGACAGGATGCCGTTTTATCGTGGTGGATGCATACAATGAGGAAAAGATTCTCAGGTATTATGAAAGAAACGGTTTCGTTCCACTCTATAAAACAGACGTGATAGAAAAGCAATATTATGATATTCCGCAAGATGAACCTTTGAAAACCCGTTTGCTGTATTTTGATTTGAAAAAGGACTGACATAATAATATATCAGTAAAATCCTTTAGGGTGACAACGGGTTCCAAAGACAGGCTGTCGCTACGATTACCTGCCATATGGCACCGGCCGTTTTCTTGATGGCGGGCGGTGGATTTCATGGGAAGCCAATCCGGAATGACAAGTAATGCCGCACCTGTGGCATAATAGAGCATTATTTTGAAGGCGGAGACTTTGTCCGGTTCTTCTTTTTCCAAGGTTTTCCGTCGGATGTCTTCAAGTTTTCCACACTTGTTTTAGAATAGTCCGCATTATCAGCAGATTGCGAGTTTCAGTCTGCCGTTCCGATTCTCTTTATTGCATCGTAGCATGTCGTTGATATATTCCAAATACTTATCCATGAATAGGCGACTTATAATTTTGTCTCAGGCAAATATCGAGACACACTCCCGAATGAGGTCTTCCATGATTTTAAAAGACTCCGTATTTCGGAAGGAACAACGTACACATACAATTTCTCCGGAACGGCCGACTTTCCTGTCACTTCCCTGTAATCCTCCCCAAAATCAACACCGCCGTATAAACTGCATGAAAGCCCGGGCACGCTTCCTGTTTCCAATCCCATATCTGCTCCTTCCGCAACATCACGTATTGCCGTTCTCATTTCATATCCTTGAATATTTCTCCAAACATACCAAAGACAGAAAAGCTGCATGGAATCTAAATTCTCACCGGACAGACAATAGATAGAAGGAAGGAATCCATCATCCTCATTTCTTGCGGCAAAAATAGTTGTTTTTCAGGCCGGTCCCGCAAGGCGGCCCTTCGGGCTGGTTGCACGTGAAAAAATCTTCCTCACGCTTCGCGTGAGCGTATTTTTTCACGGCAAGCCTTGCCGGAGACCGCCGAAAAACAAACTGGAGGAAGCACAAGAAATAAGAATGCCTACCCGTGTAGGCCATGTATAACTCAAAAAAATATAAGGCTATGGCAGACAAGAGCGCAGAAAAGGAAAGACTGTTCAACGAGTGGTTCACAAAATCCTATGACAGGTTGAGAGGGACGTTACGCCGGTACGGAATGCTGGACGAGGACAATTTCCATGACACCTACCTTTTCGTAAGAAGGCAGGTGCTGGTTCCCGGAAAGGACATAACGGACTATGACGCGTATTTCATCGGATGCTACAAAAGGCGGCCCTGATAAAGATTAAAAGGGAGAACCGGTATGCACACCCTGAAGATGATTTCTTCCTCCGATGTGGCGAGGAGGCAAAATTCCTTTCCGAGGACGACCTGAACGGGTGCGAGCGGCTGGTAAGAGACATACTGCGTTTCGTAAGGCAGAAGTTCTCCTACGAGGAATACCGGATGTTCATGCTCAGGTTCTATGAGGCGCAGTTCTCGTTCAAGGCACTGGCGGAATGCATGGGTATCTCGGCATCGGCCATATCGCAGAAAGTATGCAGGATAGTGGACGCGGTACGTACCCACAGCGGTTTCGCATGGAGAAGTCAGATGCTGGCGGTGGAAAGCTTCATGTATTGAAAAAATTGTTTAACGGAAAAGTAAGAAAGTTATGGCACTGATAGTATACAACAGGGAAAACTCCCGTCCGCAGGAAGTCACATACAAGGGTAAGCGGACCATCAACCTTGACAGCAGGGGGACTGTCTATCTGTCAAAGACGATGTCAATCGAATTAGGAATCCTCGGCGGCGGACGGGTGAACTTCGCCCACGACGACGAGACGGGTGACTGGTATATCTGCCGGGCCGACGACAGCGAGGGGTTCATCGTCTGGAAGGACAAAAGATACGCAAGGTTCTCGGCGGGGTTTATCGTGCAGAGGCTCATGCGGCAGGCGAAGGTGGAGAGGAAGAGCGTGCAGTTCATGATGGCGAGGATGCCGGTAGAGATTGGCGGAGTGGCCTATTACAAGATACTGCTCTCGAATCCGATACTCAGATAGAGACATGGGCCGGAGGAGTCCGGCTGTATATGACATGACGGAGACAGGCGCATCCGACGGGACAAAAGCCCGGAGGATGTGCCTGTTTTTATGTGCCGTCATGTTTACACACGGACATGCGGTTGTCACCGGCCGGCATAAGGTCACTCCGAAAAGACCGGGAAACGGCATTGCCGGAGGATAATGATACCGGTACGGAATATGCCGTCATTACGGGAATGGATCGTCCCACCGGTACACGAACGACCCGCCCCAATTTCAGAATAACATAATGACATAATAAAATAAGGGTCTTTTTTTATAATGGAATCCCCGTATCTTATTGCCATATCGGAAAAATGTTTCCATGTCCCGCCATGTTATGCCAATGTTGTCACCGGATCATAATTCATAAAGAAAAAAATCACTCTGTGTATAAGTATTTTACGAGCAAATTAAAGTCGTTCATCCGGTGGAAAGAAAATGAAGGAGCGACCGGTATGACAACCGACCGCCCCTTCATTCACGATCCCGTACGGAACTTTTCTAAAGTTCCTCCGGCCTGGTTCTCGCCTCCCGGTAGCAGCCGTCAAGCAGCTTCTCGATGTCGGAAGAACGGTACAGTATCTTGCCGCCCAGCCGGGTGAAGGCAAGCAGACCGCTGTCACGGTACTGTTGCAGGCTGCGGCGGCTCACTTTCAGCTTTTCAGCCAGTTCGCGGTCCGTATAGAAGTTCTCGCCCGCCATCGCCGGTGACCTGCCGGCAAAGAGACGCTCCATGGAAACGGAGAGACGTTCGACGGTGGAGAAGAACTCTCTTATATGCTCGCTGCTCTCACGGGTGAGCAGACGGTTATCGGTATTCATCATGACTTGATCTTTTTTTTGTTCGACATTCGTTTTTCATGGCCTTTCAGATCGACCTTCCCATACTTTCAGCCCGCTTGCGGCGCTCCTCCACTATCCGGATGATACTTTCCACGTCCCCGGGCTTGTAATATGTCTTGTGGCAGATCTGTGTGTATGCCAGCGTGCCGTTGTCACGGAGGGTCTGCAGGGTTCTCGGGCTGACCTTCAGCAGCAGGCACACCTCCTGGTTGTCCAGCCATTTCTTCTCCTCCATGTCGCCGTACAGCCGGCAGAGGGTGTCCAGCCGGTCCGCAAACGTCCGGAAGGCCGAGAGCATCGCCTCGAAGGTCCTTGCCTCAATGTTCACTATTTCCATAATCACTGTAATTTCAGGTTTGACATCTGTTTCATTCTCTTTTCGGATCCGGATTCCGTTCCGCAATTTAGTGAATCCCGGCGGAACATCCTGAATTTCAAGACGGATGACTACCTTTGACACCATATGCGTACTTGTTTCGTCCGCAAAGTAAATGATTGTTCCCGGATATGGTTCCGGCCCTTCATCAGATGTCATTATATGTCATCAGATGTCATGGAAATCTGATTTTAACATTCATTTGTTTTTAGTAAACAGATGTTCAGATCCGTTCCCGAAGAGTGGAAAATTTCCGGTGCGTATATTTGTGAAGTCATCACTGTCAGACTGATCCAACAATATGAATAACGCGGCAAACCCCGCCAATCGGACCCGTCCGTTTCACACCGTCTGTTATTATCGTTTTATTTGCTTCCGACAACCGGGCAAACGGGTAGACCGTGCCCACAGTATCAACCAGCTAAAATCCATGTACAATGAAAAGTGAACCGACTGAAAAACCGAGAAGAAAGAAAACGGTGGTATCCGAAACCGCAGACAGAAAGAACGGCCGTAGTCCCGGAGCCGGCCACGACGAGTGGTGGGAAAGACTCATGATGGAACCCGGTTCGGGAGAATCCGCCGGTACGGATGCGGAACCGGTGATTCCATCCGGGGCCGTTGCGGAAGAGGTGTCCGGGGAAGCGGGAAGAAAGGACACCCCGCCGGAACCGGAAGACCCCGTGAGAAGAAGGACGAGCGGCAGGCAACGCAGGGCCTCGCTGGAGGAGTACCGGGAAACATACCTCACCGTCCCGAAGATTAGGAAGCGCAAGACGGTGTTCGTCAGTGAGGATGTGAGGGACGAACTGGACGCCGTCGTCCGCAGGCTCGGCGGGCGTGGCATGAGCGTTTCCGGACTGCTGGAGAACCTTGCCAGGGAGCATCTTGCCGCCTACCGTGGGGACATCGAGCAGTGGAGAAAAATCTGACAGCCTGTTACCGGGCGTGGAGTATACCCGATGTATGCACTGTTCCCTGTATACCCGCTTCAATGTGGAAAATGCGGGGGGGGGGATTTTTCTGTGGGGGGAGCAAGGTTATGTTTCCGGATTCCCGAAAACCCTTGCTCCCCGCGCCCGGTGGTTGCAGAGAGGGCAAATCCGCTCCCGCCGGTCGCAGATTCCGGAATGAAAGAAATACGGACGAAAAAGAAAAAACATATGACAAAGGATGTGAATGGGATGAAGAAAAGACGCGGGCGTCCGGCACTGGGCAGGACGCGAAAGCTGACCAAGGGAGTGACAGTGAAGTTCTCCCCCGTCAGCTACGAAACTCTCAGGTTCAGGGCAGGGAAGTCCGGCCGGAGCCTGGCGGTCTATATCAGGGAGGCGGCACTGGCGGCTACCGTTACGGCAAGGCATACGCCTGAAGAAAACGCGCTGCTGCGCAGCCTGGCGGGAATGGCGAACAACCTGAACCAGCTGACAAAGCTCTCACACCAAACAGGCGTTTTACAGGACAAGGCTGCTGATAGAGGGCTGCTGGGAAAGCTGAAGCGGATCATGGATGATTACAGGCCGAAAGGAGGATAGCCTCATGATAGGGAAGATCAGGAAAGGCCGCTCGTTCAGCGGCTGCATACGCTACGTGACGCAGAAGGACGACGCAAAAATCATCGCCTCGGAAGGCGTGCTGCTGGGAACGGCAGAAGAGATGGCGCGAAGTTTCCGGTGGCAATGCCTGCTGAATCCGGACGTGGCGAAACCGGTGGGACACATCGCGCTCAGCTTCAAGCCGGAGGACGCACCGAGGCTGACCGACGCGTTTATGGCAAGGCTGGCGGGGGAATACCTAGAACTGATGGGGATACGGAACACGCAGTTCATCGTGGTGAGGCATCACGGGACGGACAACCCGCACTGCCACATCGTCTTCAACCGGGTGGACTTCGACGGGAAGGTGATTTCCGACAGCAACGATTTCAGGCGCAACGAGAAAGTGACAAAAATGCTTAAGGACAAGTATTCGCTCACCTATTCCGAAGGCAAACAGTCCGTTAAAACGGAAAAGCTGCATGCTTCCGAAAAGGTGAAATACGAAATATACCGATGCGGTCAAGGAAGCTTTGAGGAGTGCAGATACATGGAAAGAATTTCAAAATAAGCTCTTAAAAAATGGGCGTGGAAATGGAATTCAAGTACAAGGGAAAACACTAATGAAGTGCAGGGCATCCGCTTTATAAAGAACGGTCTGTCATTCAAGGGAAGTGGGATTGACCGCAGTTTCAGCTGGTCAAGGCTGGATGCGGCATTGGACCATAACCATGTCACGTCCCTGGAAAATGACGTTTCCCAAAAGCAACCGTACCATGAACAAAGTCATGGTTCTGTTATTGATAACCTGGTCGAAGTCACCGGTACGGGTGGCGTGTTCATGCCGTCGGTGGCACCGACGGAGGACGAGAAAGAGGCGGAACGCCTGCGGAGAAAGAAGAAGCGCAGGAAAGGAAGGAGTTTGTGAACCATATGTATAACAAAAAACTTTGAAAGATGAAAGAGGAAAATTATCTGGAAGGCATCTACGGATGCCTTGAAAGGATCGAGAAGAAAGTGGAGACGCTGCCCGTGGAAGGCACAAGCCCCGCAGTTGGAAACCGGACCAGTTCCCCGGAAGGGATTGCGGAACTGAAAATCCGTCTGGAACGCCTGCAATCCGCGGTGGAGAAAAACGGCTTGGAAATAGCAGCTGTACGTAACCATACCGTCCGGTTGTCGGAAGGCTGGCCGTTGTCTGCCGAAACGTTTGCCGGGGAGATGGAAAAGATTAGATACTGCCTGAGTCAAGACTGCCAAGCTGTAAAGGAGACAGTGAGACGGCTGGATGAGAGAATGGTCCTGCTGAAAAAGGAACCGGAGCGCAGACTGGTGACCTACCGTCTGGAAAGCGCATCCAAGGCAGTGGTAACGACAGCTTCAGCACTGATCCTGGCACTGATCATTTCCGTCTGGACCAACTGCAACCAGTACCGCACGAACCGGCTTTTGAAAGATGCCGATTTGAAATACCGAGCCATCAGGATCTGCCTGCCGGGGGATGATCCCGACATCGCCTTCCTTGAGAAGCATTTCACCATCAAGCGGGACGAGGAAAAGATCCGGCGTGTGGAAAGGCTGGTGACCGCTTTTGAGGACTCGGTCAGGAACCGCATCCGTAACCATGAAATGGCAGCCTACAAGGACAGTCTGGCGCACCGGCTGTTCAGGGAGGCACAGGAAATCAGGAAGCAACTGGACAATCCCAATTCAAAATGACTGCACTATGGCAACAATCAGAACCAAATTCAGGTCCTCGTCCGTGGAAGGCAGGGAGGGGACGCTCTATTTCCAGATCATCCACGGAAGGGTGGCGCGCCAGATAAACACCGGCTACAGGCTGTTCCCTTCGGAATGGGACGAACGCACGTCGGAAATCATACTGCCGGTATCCGGTGATTCCAGAAAGAAGCCTCCTGCTTGCGTTAAAGGAGCGGATGGAAAAAGACATCCGCCGTCTGGAAAGTATCATTGCCGGACTGGAACGTTCCGGCGGTACCTATCCCGCCGGCAGGGTTGTCGAACTTTTTCACAACCCGCCCCTGAGGACAGCCATAATTTCATGGCCTTCGGAAAGAGGCTCGTGGAGGAACTGGAGCGTGTCGGCAAGAAGCGCACCGCCGAGAGGTACACCACCGTACTGAACAGCTTCACGCACTTTCGGGGCAGGGACGGCGACATCCCGCTGGAGGATATCGGCTCCACCCTCATGCTGGAATACGAGGCATGGCTGAAGGACAAGGGGATATGTCCGAACAGCACCTCTTATTACATGCGGAACCTGCGTGCCGTCTACAACCGTGCGGTGGACAGGGAACTGACGGTACAGCGCAGCCCTTTCAAGCATGTCTACACCGGAATAGACAAGACCGTAAAACGTGCTGTTCCATTGAAAGCGGTCCGCATGATACGTGACCTGGACCTGCGCCTTTCCCCGGGCATGGAATACGCCAGGGACATGTTCATGCTGAGCTTTTATACCCGGGGCATGTCGTTCGTCGACATCGCCTACCTGAAAAAGGCTGATCTGAAGAGCGGCGTGCTGACCTACCGCAGGCGGAAGACCGGCCGGCGTCTGTCCATTAAATGGGAGAAGCCCATGCAGGAGATCCTGGACAGGTATGGCCACAATGACAGCCCCTACCTTTTTCCGGTCATCAGAGATACGGCCAAGGATGCCGTGCGGCAGTACAGGAGCGCAGCGCATTTCATCAACGGAAAACTCAAGGAACTCGGGAAACGGCTCGGGCTCGGTATGCCGCTCACCATGTATGTAGCACGCCATGCATGGGCGAGTATCGCCAGAAGCAAGAATGTGCCGCTGGCAACCATCAGCGAGGCGATGGGACATGATTCGGAAAACACGACCAGAATCTACCTCGCCTCGCTGGACACCTCACAAGTGGACAAGGCAAACGACATCATACTCAAATCCTTATAACGGGGACGGATGCGGCACGCAGAATAACGGACAAAGGCTGTGCCGTTCCTGCTTCTCTTTTTAAGAGAAATATTACACATTGCAAAGATAATCAAAATATGGGAAAGTACCGTCCGTATGATAAAAAACTGTTTTCTCCAAAGGAAAATGTTTCAAATGCCGGTATGATTGTTGAACAGATCACTTTCAGGATTTATATATAATTCTGATTGTCAGATGCTATCCCTTCCCGATATTTCTCTTAAAAAGAAAAGTACCGGAAAAGATCCATGAACTGTCAATACAGCGGCAGGATACCGTTGGAGATATTCTTATTGACAATTTAAAACCGGATGTTTTTAAAAATGGATTTTTGAAGACGTTTTGTAATACAATAAAAATTGTTGAGCATACGGCTCGTTTTCTTGGCAAGAGAATTATTACAATGTGCAAAGTTACGTAAAATATTGAAAAACAATAGAAACGGGTAATAAAATTAACCAAAACATTCATACAGAGTGTATTTGCTTAACATATGTCGGATAAGTACCATAATGCCGTTCTGTATTTCTATCTGTCCGTCAGTCATTTACGTAAAATATGATCCCCGGATATTTCTCTTGCCAAGAGAAGCAGCGGCAGAAGCCCCGGAAATGAGGTCTGTACACTTTGTCAAAAGTATGGGACTGACAGTGGATATTATAAATAAAGGAAATGTAATCCGTTGTAATACATACCAATATACGAATTGGCATGAACTAGGGGTATATCCTCACCTATAAAATAATCCCGGCAATATGGGTATGAGTTTTTCTACGGCGGAAGAAAAAAGCAGGTCCGCTGGTTCGTCATGCGCGCCTACAAGAATGAGAAAATGGCGGAGGACAGGCTGAAGGACAAGGAATACGGTCTGGAATATTTCATTCCGAAACATTACGCCGTAAGGATCTACCACGGGGTGAAGTCGACAAGGTTGGTGCCGGTCATACCGAGTCTGGTTTTCGTCCACGCCAGCCACTCGCAGATCACCGAATTCAAGAAACGGTACAACTTCCTGCAATTCGCCATGTGGAAAAAAAGCATGGGTATGGAATATATCACCGTGCCGGACGACCAGATGGACAGTTTCATCCAAATAGCTTCCCTGCATGAGAAGGATACGGTCTATTATAAGCCGGATGAAATCGACATACGGAAAGGTACCCGTGTATGTATCCACGGCGGCAAGCTTGATGGAGTTAAGGGTGTGTTTATGCGGGTAAAAGGGAAACGCAACCGCCGGGTGGTCGTGATGCTTGAGGGGATTATGGGGATATCGGCTGAGGTTCATCCCGATTTGATTGAAGTCATTTCCTGATATGGAAAAGTATGGAATCCCCACTCACGGTTTTACGCAAATAAAAAACAATATCTGAATATATGTATTTTTGGATTGTAAAATTGTTCCCTGGCGTTCCTGCTTTGTGTCCTCTGTGCGGGTATCGTCATTCCCCAGATTCTGCTGATCGCTTTTCGCAAGCAGCTGTTCGACCTTCCCGATGAACGGAAGATACATCATTGTGCGGTGCCCCGATTGGGTGGTATCGCGTTCAAACCGGTCGTGTTTTTCACCATAGCTTTGTTACTGGGAATCAATATGGCACTGGGGCATTCGGAAATGTTGTCTGAAATCGGAAACGATGTACGGCCTTTGGCTTTTGCTTTCTGTTCCATCATGGTACTGTATCTGGTTGGCATGGCCGATGACCTGATCGGCATCCGTTATCGAGCCAAGTTTGTCATCCAGATTCTGTGCGGCGTGATGCTTATCGCCGGTGGGGTATATATCAACAACCTATACGGTATCCTGGGCATCCATGCGGTGCCGTTATGGTTAGGGTATCCCTTGACCATTTTAATCGTGGTCTTCATCATCAATGCCATCAACCTGATCGACGGCATTGACGGGTTGGCTTCCGGGCTATGCAGTGTCGCCTGCCTGTTTTACGGTCTGACTTTTTTCATGCTCCACCAGCATGTCTATGCCATACTGGCGTTCGCCACATTGGGAGTGTTGGTACCGTTCTTCTATTACAATGTTTTCGGGAACGCCGAGCACGGAAGGAAGATCTTCATGGGTGACACAGGTAGTTTGACCGTTGGCATGATGCTCTGTTTCCTCAGTCTCAAACTGACCATGTGCGGTCTAGACGATAATACAGGAAATGTACATCCGATGGTGCTAGCCTTCTCACCCTTGCTGGTTCCATGCTGCGATGTGGTCCGGGTCTACCTGCATCGGGTACGCAACGGGAAGAACCCGTTCCTGCCGGACAAGAACCACATCCACCATAAGCTGCTTGCTCTCGGAATAAAGCAGCGCAATGCCATGATTATCATTGTTTCCGTATCAACAATATTCATACTGCTCAATATTCTTCTGTCCCTTTATCTCAATGTGAACTGGATCGTGCTGGGCGATATCCTGATATGGACTCTTGCCAACATCAGGCTGACGAAATCTATCGGACAACTTCAATCGGAACAGAAAACCAACAAATAAAAATCAATGAAATATGAAAATCAGATACATTTTATTCTTATTGACCGTGGCTTTCCTGCTGGGATCATGTGCCACGCCGAAAGTCGCTTATTTCACGGACCTGAAACGGGGTACCGCAGAACAAGTCTTGAACCCGCTGGAAATCCGGGTGCGTCCCGAAGACAAGATCTCAATACTAGTCAACAGCAAGGACCCCTTGTTGATGAACCTTTTCAACCTTCCGATCATATCCAGACAGATCGGTACGACATCGGGAACATCCAATAGCCAGGGGATATCAGGATATACGATCAACAAGGATGGAGATATCGATTTTCCAGTGTTGGGACATATCCATGTGGCGGGAATGACACGCGAGGAAATCGCCTCGTATATAAAAGAGGAACTGGTTTCGAAGAATCTCGTGAAAGACCCTGTCGTTACAGTTGAGTTCATGAACCTGACCGTTTCCGTGTTGGGTGAGGTTGCCAACCCCGGACGCTTCAAT